>Ga0181524_10002976_pt1 | contig 16926 bp, 5 predicted proteins | sample PEATcosm2014_Bin_34_FD_119761 | JGI IMG/M metagenome (GOLD analysis project Ga0181524, IMG submission 119761) | Peatland microbial communities from MTU Mesocosm Facility, Houghton, MI, USA - PEATcosm2014_Bin05_60_metaG | ecosystem: Environmental > Terrestrial > Soil > Wetlands > Peat | place...
ACCGTACCGTGAGAGGATACTGGAGGAATCATTGACACGAGCGATCTCAGGGTTCATCAGGTTGATGCAAACGAGTACCCTCCTGGTTTGCATTGTTTTCGGATGCGAAGGCGCGTTCGCCCAAATCGATTCAGGAACCGTTGTTGGGACAGTTAGAAACCCGGCGGGGGACGGAGCACACGGCGCCAAAGTCTTTCTTAAGAATGAAGGGACTTCCATTACGAAATCCACTTACACACGGGGGGACGGCACGTACATTTTCACGCCGGTCAAGATCGGCACTTACTCCGTATCGGTGGAGCTTCAAGGATTTGTTCCCGCTTTTCAGACCGGCGTTGTCGTTGACATTCAGCAGCAGGCTGTCGTCAACTTCAATCTAGTTGCCTCCCAAGCTGCCTCGGGAGCCAGCGTTTCCTCAGGATCGACGGCGTCTTACACTTATGTGCCATCGGACAAGATACTGACTGCTGAGGCGCTCCAGGCTCTCCCAGTATTCAGCCGCAACTTCACCTTTTTGTCACAAGTGGTTTCCGGCACAGGCCCCAGCGTACCAACGTCTACCGGCCTGGCGAGCACGGGGAGTTTCGCGGCCAACGGGGTTCAGTCTTACGAAAACAATTATCTCCTCGACGGAGCCGACAACAACGACCGCTTCCCGGATTTCATTCCAGGCACAGCGTACGAGGTGCTTCCGGCGATGGACGCGATTGAAGAATTCAGGGTTCAAACTCCCCCTTACAGCGCGGTCGTCGGAGGAGGGGGCGGCACGGCTGTGAACGCGACGACAAAATCAGGCACGAACGAGCTTCATGGAAGCGCCTGGGACTACTCCAGTAATGACGCCCTTAATGCCGCCGATTTCTTCGACAACGCCATGGCTCTCAAAAGGGCGGAATTGCGCAAGTACCAATTTGGCGCAACTCTCGGCGGTCCCTTGAACATCCCGAATTTCTACCATGGCAAAAACAGGACGTTCTTTTTTGCGGACTACCAGGGAACGAAGATTCGCCAGGGGATTCCTACCGTTGCGACAGTTCCCACAGTCGCTGAGCGAGGTAGCGGATATACGGATTTCTCAGACTTGATTAGCGGGCAGCCGAAATGCTCCTCTGGACCCGACGTGATAGGGCGCATCTTTGACTGTGGCACGGTTCTTGACCCGGCAACCACACGCCAGTTGACCACCGGCCAGCACGATCCGATTACAGGTTCGTACGTAAGCGCCACGGGCTACGTCCGGGATCAAATCCAGTGCAACGGCATTGCCAACACGATCTGCGCGAAGCGAGTGGACCCGGTGGCGGCGGGGCTGCTTAATCTTTATCCGATCCCTACCATCCCGGGTATCTACAACAATTACACGACGAACTCATACAGCCGAGGCGACGCCAGCCAGTTTGATGCTCGGATCGATCACCACATGAGTGATCGCAATCAGGTTTTCGCTCGTTTTAGCTACTTCAACAACCCCTATTTGCAGTCGGGTCCATTCCCGGGCTTTGCGGAGGGCGGAGGATACACGCAGAGCTATACGGCACTGAATGGCGTCTTGAGCGAAACCCACGTCATCTCCACGACGCTGATCAATGACTTCCGGTTGGCGGCCGATTGGATGCATGTGGAGAGGGTGCAAGCCTACGCCAATGAACTCAACGACATCCCTGGACAGTATGGGATTACGGGAATTCCACAAGTAACAGGCAATGGCGGCCTGTCTACCATCAACGTTGGGATTTACTCTCAACTGGGAAGCAGTCCTTACCTGTACGCGAATGACAACAACACGACCATTCAGGTGAGCGACAGCTTCTCCAAGATCAGGGGGCCTCGTCAAACAATAAAGGGTGGGGTTGAGGGCCTGGAGATCAGGTCTGTGACCATCCAGCCTCCTTATTCCCGCGGGGAGTTCGGTTTCTCAGGGAACTACACCTCCATCCCGAACGTCCTCGATGCCAGCACGGGCGTCGCCCAGTTTGTTCTGATCCCTGAGAAGACTGCGATTCCTTCTCCTTATTCTTCCATCGGGCAGAATTACGTGGGCGGGCCAAGCCAGGTTTTTTCCTCTAACATCGTCAACACCGACAACCGGCGCAATTATGTCGCAGCCTACTTGCAAGACGACTGGAGGAAGCGCCCAAACTTGACCATCACCCTGGGCGCAAGGTGGGAATACTTCCAGCCTTGGAAGGAAAGGTATAGCGCCGAGGCTAACTTTATCCCGGGGTCCAGTGCTCAGTATATAATTCCGTCCGGCCGTGGATTCGATACCCTCCCATGCGGCCCTTTGTACCCAACGACCTGCGCCACCTCTTATTACAATACGCTCTCCACCAGCTTTACCAATACGCTCACGAACGATGCAATTACTCTCGCCTATGCACCTCGAGGAAGCCTCGTCCAGACCCAGACGTTTAATATCGCTCCCCGCATCGGGTTTGCTTATCAACTCACGCCTAAGGCCGTGGTTCGCCTTGGGTATGGGATGTTCTATGGTGGGCTGGAGAACGAGGGAGTCCAGGCGAACCTTGGCGGTAGCTATCCCTTCGAAGTCAATTACAGGTACACCAGTCCCGATGATGGTACGCCCATCAAGTATGGCAACGCGGGAACTAACGCGACTTTGGAACAGGGCCTTGCGCCAATACCGCTTACACCTTTTGTGGCTACGTCGAACGGACTGGTATTGCGAGGTATCCAACAGAATTTTAAGAACCCGTACACACAGACCGTTAACCTCACTGTACAATATCAACGGACGAGCAATGACCTTATTGAGGTCTCTGCGGTCGGGTCGACGGGCACGCATCTTCTGATCAATCCAGGATTGAATGAAGTCAGCGAAATGCTTCCCACCTTCCAAGACCGCCAAGCCTATCAGCCTTTCCTGAACTTTGCCTACGGTTCAAGCTACCTGGCGACGACAGGGAGCAACAGATACATTTCCGGTCAATTGCAATATCTGAGAAACCTTGGGCACGGACTAAGTTTCCTCGCCAATTATACGTATGCGCGGAACCGGACGGATGCTCTGGACTTTTTCAACATCGCAAGCCCGCAAACTTACCGCGCACCTTATATCCCGGCTTTCGGTCTCACGGGTGATTATCAACAAGCGGATTTCAATGTTCGGAACGCCGTACACTTCAGCGGTGGGTATGACTTTCCTTTTGGGCCGGGAAGACAATTCCTCGCAAGCAAAGGCGACTTCAGGGGGAAAGTCCTCGGCGGCTGGACTATTAACTGGATCCTGACAGTTGACAGTGGTCAGCCGATAACCATCCCCTGTACCATTACGACCGCTTCCGGCGCCGGCTGCGATGCTCTGCTTGCACAGGGGGCAAATCCCAACGCCGGAGCGCACAATGTCAATCAGTTCTGGGATCCTGCGGCTTTCTATAATCCCGCCGTAACCGCATCGACAGGGCAGAGCGACTTTCGGCCTCTGGGAGGTGCTCCCACCCAGGTTTACGGCCCAGACCTTCGCAGGCTCGACGCGGCCCTCCGAAGGAGCTTCCAGATTACAGAGAAAGTCCGGGTGGACATCCGTGCGGAAGTCTATAATGCGATGAACCATCCGTACTTCGCGCCACCGTCGAACCTGAACTTCCTGAACACAACGAACTTCGGCCAGATCAGTTCGACTCGCGACAATCCGAATGACGCACGCGAGATCCAGTTTGGTATAAGACTTAGCTTCTGAGTTGGACGATATGTAAGGCAGGCTTTTTGCCGCGGCCGACATCAAAGCGAAGCCGGAGAGGAATGGGCCGTGACTTATGAGAAAGAAGCCCTCGGGTCTTATGACCTCTCAGGAAAAACAGGGAGGCGGAGATCAGGAATATTCTCCTTTGCTCCGCCGCCACAATTAGGAAGGTGGACATGTTGAGTATCTTTTTTTTATTGCTTTCCATTCTCCTCAGTGTTTTGAATCCTGTAGGCCACAAACCAGCCGGAATGCCTTCCCCTACGCGAGACTTCCCTATGTCTAAAGCACGCGCTTTGAAATCATACGGCGCGTTGCCAATGAGTTTTGAGATGAACCAGGGGCAGGCGGACCGCACCGTCCGGTTTCTGGCGCGAGGCCAGGGCTACGCTATTTTCCTGAAACCGAGCGAAGCGCTGCTGGCGTTGCAACCGCCGGGCCAAGACACTCGGGTCCCCGAAAAGGCGGGAATGCCGCCTAGACCACCCTATCGCGCGCTGAAAATGAGAATCGAGGGAGCGAATCTCTCTGCGCCCTCAACCGGTCTCCACCGCCTCCCCGGGATCAGTAACTATTTTATTGGCAATGACCCCAGCCGCTGGCGCACCCATATTCCGACTTATGAGAAGGTGCAGTTTGAGAATGTTCGCCCCGGCGTAAATCTGGTTTACTACGGGAATCAAAGGCAACTGGAATACGATTTCGTCCTCTCGCCGGGCGTCAGGCCTGAGTCCTTGAGGCTGAGTTTCGAGGGCAGCGACGCCACGGTTGATGAGCAGGGTGATTTGGTCTTCACCTCCACAGGTGGCAAGATAACTTTTCGCCGCCCGCTCGCCTACCAGTGTTACAAACCTGACCCCGGAAGGAAGCATTTCCTTTCCGCATCCTATGTTCTCAAAGGGCACAACAGGGTGGGCTTTGTTGTCCCCGATTATGACCCGCGTGAGCCGCTCGTTATTGATCCGGTTCTGAATTACTCGACTTACCTCGGCGGCAATGGAGGTGACGCAGGAAATGCGATTGCCTTGGATTACCTGTTCGATGCCTATGTTACCGGCAGCACCGCCTCAACCAATTTCCCGACCAGCACTCCTTACCAAAAGACTTACGGGGGCGACACGGACGCCTTTGTGACCGAGGTGAGATATGACGGCGAGGCAGTGATTTACTCCACCTATTTGGGCGGGAATAACTTTGACGTAGGCAACGGGATTGCCGTGGACTCTTCAGGGGATGCCTATGTCACAGGCAATACTTCCTCCGCGAATTTCCCCATTAGTTCCAGCAACGTCTTTCAGCCCACCTTTGGCGGCAAAACAGACGCTTTTGTGGCCAAATTGGATCCCAGTGGCTCTCAGTTGCTGTATTCGTCGTACCTCGGCGGAAGCGATATTGATTACGGGCTAGGCATTGCTTTGGACCAATTTGGCAATATCTATGTGACAGGCTACACGCAATCCACCGATTTTCCCACGGTCAATCCGATTCAGTCCGGTAACGCTGGCAGTGGGGATGCCTTTGTGGCCGAAGTCAATCCTCAAGCGACGGAACTGGTCTATTCCACTTATCTGGGGGGGAGTGGCATGGACTCGGGCCAGGGGATCGCAGTGGACCTAGGCGGCAACGCCTATGTGGTCGGTTACACTTACTCCACCACAAGCTTTCCGACTTTGAATGCCTACCAGGGCAAAAGTGCGGGCGCGGTCAATGCGTTTATCACTAAGTTGAATAAAGGTGGGACCAGCTTTGCGTTCTCGACCTACCTGGGCGGAAGCGGGGACGACAGAGGCTGGGCGATCGCGGTAGACAGCGACACCAACATTTACGTCGCCGGCAGCACGCTGACACCGTGTCTTCCCGCCTCGACGACAACAACCATGTGCAATCCCACCGAGACCTTTCCCACTACTCCTGGCGCCTTTCAGAGCCTTAACACTTCCCAGTCCCCGGGATATTCCGACGTGTTCGTCACCAAGCTCAACTATATAGGCAACGCCTTGACTTATTCCACTCTGTTGGGCGGAGCCTTGACGGATTCGCCGGCGGGCATAGCGGTCGACAGTGCGGGGGATGCCTACGTTACCGGATACACCGAATCGAATAACTTTCCCACCGCCAATGCCGTGCAGGCAAGCTATACCGGAGGCACCTGCGGGGCGAAGCCCTGTCCGGACGCCTTCATAACCGAAGTGAATCCCGCAGGAACGAACGTGGTGTACTCCACATACCTGGGGGGAAGCGCCGCAAACTGGGGTAATGGTATTGCTGTGGACAGCAACACACCCCCCAACGCGTACGTCGTGGGGACGACGACTGCTTCCGATTTTCCTGCTATCGCGCTCGCTTCTCAACCCGAGCCGGGGAACACAACGGGGCTTGGGCAAGCCTTCGTCTCAGAGCTTTCGCAGACCGATGCGGCGGGTGTTGCCCTGACCCCGCAAACACTGGCCTTTGGAAATGTAAACATCTACACGACCAGTAATTTGACCTCCCTCGACGTTCCTGCCACCGTGACTCTCATGAACGCCGGCACGGTGCCGCTTCAGGTGACAAGCATTACCACGGCCGGCGATTTTGCTGAGACTAACAGTTGCGGAACCCCCCCGTTCACCCTCCCGGCCGGCGGAGGACGTTGCACCATCAACGTCACGTTCACTCCCACGGTGCTGGTGGCTGAAACCGAGCAGCTAGCCATCAACGACAACGCCACGGGAAGTCCGCATTTGGTCAGTCTTACCGGCACCGGCATCAATGCTGTGACCACGGTACTGTTTACGCCTCCCAGTCTGGTGTTCCCCGCTCAAATTCTAAACACCACCAGCTCACCGCAGGTTGTGACCATGACGAATAACGGTACCAGTAATGTCCCCCTGACAATTACCGCCATTACGGCGACGGGCGACTTCGCAGAAACCAACAACTGCCCCTCGACTCCCTTTACACTCGCCGTCGGCGCAAATTGCACTTTCAGTGTAACTTTCACCCCTACTGCCACGGGCACCCGTACTGGAGCTATCACCGTAACTGACAATGTCGCCAGCGGTGCATCGGCCGTTTCTTTGACGGGGGTTGGAAACCCTGTCTTTAACCTGAGTTCTCCTACGCTTACGCAGCATCTCCTCATCGGGATGACCTCTACCCCCTTTACCATAACCCTTTCGGCCCCCGGCTCCTTCACGGACCCCATCGCCCTCTCTTGCACGTCCGGGGCCACCTGCGCTTTCAACCCAATGACGATCGCCGTGAATCAGCCTCCGCCCACCACCCTACTACCGAGCAGCACCTTGACCCTCTCGGGACTATCGACTTCAACTTCAAACCCCTATTTCTTCACCGTCACTGGAACTGACACCGTCCCCCCCACCCAAACGGCCACGCTGAATTTAGAGATATTTTTTCAGGACTTTACCATTTCTGCCAGTCCAGCCATTGAAGCCGTGTCCTCCGGGGCGTCGACAATCTATACGGTCACCGTGTCGCCCATCAATGGCTTTAACCAACCAGTGGTTCTGAGTTGTCCTAGCAGCCTCTTGCCGCAGGGAGTGACCTGTCTCGCCAGCCCTGCGACAGTGACGCCCAATGGTGGAGCTTTTACCTCCCAGTTAACGGTGAGCACGACGGCGCAATCCACGACAGTGTCAGGCCTGCTTCCGCGCGCCCGCCCGCGCGTACCCCCAGGGCCAATGATCATGCTTATATTGTGGGGGACGTGCAATCTGATGGCGCTTAGCGCCTTGCTGGTCCGTCGCAAAATGGGACGCCGTGGGACGGGGAGGCGCAAAGGACTCATTTACGTCCAGGTGGCTCTGGCCACGCTTGTTCTTGCCACAGCGTTCTGGATGAGCTGTGACACTTCCATTTACACCAATGTCATCCAGCCCTCTACGGTCAACGGAACTCCGACAGGTAACTACGTGATAACGATCCAGGGAGCCTTTACCGGGACCACTGCGATTAGTAACGGGACTACTACGACTGTCACCCGTGCAACTACGGTCAACCTTACTGTGCAATGACAACTGTGAGCACGTATCCGCCAGCCCGATGGACCTGAACGAGTGCCACTACGGACAGAGCGCAGGGGCCCGATCAAATGCAAGGGGACAGGTTGGGACTGGTGGGGAGAGGTCTGGACAAGTTAGCCCGGCACTTTAGACTCAGCAAGTTGCCCGCCCACAGGGCGCCGCTACAAAGAGCGGCAAAGGGCACTTCAAGATCCTGCTCGACAGGCGGGCTAAAGAGTGTTTGTAATAGCTCGATTCTAGCCGTTTTCGAACAGCGTATTGAATCTTCGTTTCTTCGAAACAGCGAATTGCGAGGTCGCCATCCAGACTCTAAACCCGCCGTCAACAAGGGGCCATCGAGCGGGGGTTCTTCAGAAACCTGCTAAAAGTTGAACATCACCTGAAAATCAATGCGGCGGTTGGCTGCGGCCGAGGAGAAAAACCCTCCCACCAGCGAATTCGACCGGCCAAAATAGTTCGTACCGAGAACCCCATACGGCGGCGAGAGGTTCACGTTGTTGAAGACATTTCGCGCGTTGGCGCTAATAGTGAGACTGTAACGCGCGTTGGTGCTTCCCGGGCCGAATAAACCTCCGGCACCTCCTCCACCGCCTAGCCCGCGGCCACCGAGGCCGGGCCCGTAGCCCCCGCCCCCACCGCGTCCCCCTCCGCCGGGTCCGCCACCGGGTCCGCCACCTTGCGCGCGGGAGGAGCCAGGACCCTCAGGCTTTTTTCCGAAGCCAAACGTCTTGGCGACTCGCAGGTTCGCCGTGAATTGGCCGGGGCCGGTACCGTAGTTAGGTCCAATCATCTTGTCGTTGGGGCCGGGGGCGGCATTGAAGGTGCCCCATCGAGTGTTGAAAATATTGCTTCCCGACTCGCCGGAGCTGGCGAGAGCAGGACGATCATTGAAATAATTGGCAGTCCCATAGAGATCCACACCCTTCAAGGTGATGTTGAAGGGTGCGCTGGAGTTTAGGACGATAAAGGGGCTGACGGCAAACCCGTGAGGTAGGTTCCAGTTGCCGCCTAGGAACACGCGGTGGCGGATGTCGAAACCCGCCCGCCCGTAATCCTGCGCTATATCGTAGGGGTTCATCGGGGAACTCGTATTGGCGTTAGCGTAGCTGAGCGTGTAAAAGCCAAATAACATGAGCTTCGCGCCCATCCGCAAGTTGAAGTTCGTGATCACCTGATTCTGATTAAATATGCCGGCGGACTCGAACTGGTAGATCTGTCCAACGTTAGTCACGTTGCCATAGTTTTCGTACGGGCGCTCGCCTACCGAGGGATCTCCGAAGGGATATGTCCCAGGAAGCGGTGCATTGATGTCGCGGGTCAAAATCTGATGAACCCCGTGCGAGGCGAGATAAGTGACGGACAAGGTGGCATTCTTGTTCAATTGCCGCTCGAGGCCCGCGCCCCCCTGAAGCGTATAGGGCGTTCGCAGGTGGGGATCAAGCGGATAAACGTTCGAGCCAGACTGGCAGCCTACCGGTGCGTTCAGAGCCGGAATGCCGGTCGGAAGATTGGGGAAGAAGTCGGGGTTGTCGAATGTAAAGCTCTGCTGGACACAGCCATTCATGCGCTGGGCCATAAGCAGCGAAGCCTGCGGAAAGCGGTCATAGAAAACGCCAAAGCCGACGCGCAGGACGGTCTTGGGTGACTTTCCGCCGCCCAGGCCCCAAGCGAAACCCGCCCGCGGGGCGATGTCGGCGTGGTCATGAATGCCGGTCTGTGTCTCGAAGCGCAAGCCCAAGCTGAGCGTCATATTGGGTCGGGCCCGAAAGTCGTCTTCGCCGTAAAGCCCCAGGTCAGCGTAATTGATGCTCGCTGCGGGGATGCCGCGGCTGATCGAAAACACGTTGGGCCCGCCGCCCGCCGCCCGGATCTGGGCATCTGTCAAGCCGGCTTGCACGCCTTGCAGCGTAATTTGATAGGCGGCAAGCGAAGGAAACGCAAACGAGCCGTTAAAGCCACTTGTGGAGCTCGTGGACTCCTCATTGTCCCGAATGCGCCCTCCGAACCTCACGAAGTTCTTGCCCAGTGTGATCGACGTGTAGTTCTGGAACTCGTAGTGATTTTCGGTGTCCGTGCTTATTCCCGCTGTGTTGCCGCCGCCTGTAAACGCCCCCGCCGCCGAAATTTGGCAGGGTTGCGCCAGCAACAGACATCCGATAGCCGGACCAATAAGCGTGTTGCTGCCATTGATCACCAAATTTACGGGCGCCGAGTAGCTGGTGTCATGCAGGTACTGGAAACGAGCTTGGTTCACCGCCCTTTCGCTGATGACCTGCGTATCGCTCACCTGGATCGTGTGTTCAGAGCTGTTGGAGTTTAGGGCCTGCGAAGGCAAATAAAACTGACCAATTCCGTCGTCGGTGTCGTTGTTCTTCCAATACTGGTAGCGCATCGTTATGACGTTTTTCGAACTAAGTTGATAGTCGACGCGTGGACCGAGGTTCATGCGCATTCGGGGGTTGAGCACGGCCACGTTGAATGGGACCTGAGTCAACTCAGAACCGGGAACCGTCGATTCAGGACCGGGAACATAGGCGCTTACGACGTTCGAGTCGTTGAGGTCGCGGCGGAATATGCTGAAGAAAAAAGCCGCCTTCTTGTTAATGGCACCGCCAATATTCCCGTTGTAGAACTCCGAATGGTAGGTCGGCTCCTCGGACGCGAAAGGGTTCCGCGTGTTGAAGGCGGTTGTATTCCCGTTCACGAAGCCCTGGCCGTGGTACTGGCTCATTCCGGGTTTGGTGGTGATTTCGATGCGGCCATAGCCGAGCCTGTCGTATTCTGCGGAGAAGGGATTCTGGTTGATCCGGATCTCGAGAATCGAGGACTTGGGGGGAAGCTGGCCGCCGGTGAAGCCGTCAATATAGATCTGGCCTCCATTTGGCCCCGCTGACGGCCCTGCCAGCGCCTGAAGCTCGGACTGCAATTCATCGGGGTCATCGGAGAGCGATTCGAGCTCCTTTCCCGAGATGACGAGCGCACTGGCGTTGTTCTCGGGATTGACGCTGACGGCTGGCGCCTCACCCGAGACAGTGATCTTTTGCACTTCCTCCTCGATCTGGAGCGAGATGTTGAGCTTTTGGACTTGGCCCGCCGTGATCTCGACCTCGTGCTGCTCATACACCGCGAAACCTTTTGCGATGGCCTTCACCGTGTACTTCCCGGGAGCCAGTGCATTGAATTCGTAAACCCCGTCCCGGTTCCCTTGTACGGCTTGGGTCTGTCCCGTCGCGGAGGTCACCAGGACGGTCGCTTGCGTCACCGCCCCGCCTGATGGATCGTTCACTTGGCAGCGCAATGTCCCGGAAGAGGTTTGCGCGAACAAGGGGCTTGCCAGAATTGGCGGCAAGAAAAGCGCCAGAGAGATAGAAGCGTACTTCCCAAATAGCCGAAATTTCATCGAGTCTCCTGCGAAAGCGCCCACGCTTTACAACCGGGCGCTGAATTATTGCGTCGTCTCTTCTCCGCTTGGGGCGCCGCCGCCGAGATTCCAGGGCGACATGAACATCGCTTGGCTGGCGCTTGCTGAGGACGCCAGAATGGCGTCCACATCGCTCAGTAGCGTGATTGCTGTGACCCCACCGGATGCCCCACCTTGCGTCGCCACAATCATCACGGCGTCACCTTTCTGCAAATCGGCAAGCGTTGCCGGCGGCATCCGATTCAGGATTTGCTGGAGATCAGGCGCTCCGCCGGGTCGCGGTCCTCCTGGACTGCCGCCCGAGGGAGGGACGCCTGCCGGCGGTGCGGCAGCGGGTGCACCACCACCTGAGCCGGCGCCGTTCGGTGGTCCGCTGGTCTCCCCCCCTTTCAATCGCATGGCAATCCTTTGGGCCATCATCGGAGGCAGCTTGCGCAGTTGGGAGTCTGAAGTAACCTTCACGAGCACGGGCTTCTTCGTCTTCAAATCCATAACGCTGATGGTGTTCTGGCTAACGTCAATCGAAGAGACCGTGCCGGCTATGTTTCGAAACGATCCCGAAACAATCTCCTCCGCGGCAAACTCGCTGCCGTCCTCGCTGCGCGTGCCACGCGCGCGAAGTTGATCTCCGGGTTTGATCTGGTCGAGCGGCGCGGGTTTCGCATCGTCGAACCTCACCGAGTCCGCTGCGTACCGGCGCAGAATCGTATCCTTGGTAATGTGAATCGCCACTTTCTTGACCGTGCCGATCGCCGCCGTCGAAATCGCGATTGTGCTCGCGGCAGGATCGACGGAACTCACCAGCCCGCCCACGCCGCGCTTCTGCCAATCAGCGCGCTCTGCCTCCTGCTTCCGCGTAATGTCCACCTTGCTCATGACGATCGCGGCAGTGGCGAGGAGGGTCTTCTGGTCGTCTGAAATGTGTCCCCGAACCAGAATGCGGTCGCCTACGCTGATCTCCCCGGCATTAATCTTCGTGGCATTCTTCAGGGTTTTCTCATTGGGAGCGACACGGAGAAGAGTGGCATTATCAGGGAGCAACACGGTGAGGCGCGTTCCGGAATCGGTCTGGATGGTGAAGCCGGTCGGCTCGACACTCACCACTGCTCCCATGGCCTTGTAGGTGGGACTTGGTGCCTGGCCACGTCCTATCGCAACAAGACTGAATGCGAGGAAGCCCATGCAAAGAGAGGTAGTGACCCTCTTTGCATCTACCTCCATAAGTCGCCGACAAGTTCCCTTCCTCATTACCAACCTCCACTGAGACAGGCGGTCGAGCGGGCTGAGCCTCTCCCTTCCTGTCAGAATTGCGAGTTGGTGAAGTCACGTGGCGGCAACTTCCAACCCGGTGTGAGTACTACCCATAACAATCGCACGACAACCAACGGAATCAGACTATCTTCCCTCTGAAATTGCCTGCTAAAGCTAATACGTTTCTGGGGGATAGAGGGTTGCTCTCGCCATGTTAAATCCATGTAAAAGACCCTTGCGGGCATGTTTCGTCCCTTTGCAGCCCGCAACTCGAACTGCCCAACGCCACTGAGAGCTTCTGCACACAAGGACCAAAGGATTGGGTCGCCCCTCAAGAAGTCTGTCCGAAATAAGGTGTTTCGGAGGAAGAATCAACAGGTTACAGACGGCCGCAAATCACTGGATGGCTGATTCTACGTTGCGGTGAAATCTATCTCCGACCAACTCCTGGGGGCCAAGTCGTTTGTGGGTCTCGCGCTCACGACTATATCGCGCACCCGAGCTGACGGAGAACGTGTCAAAACGAGGCGGCAGGGTGTAAACTCACAGTTTCCCGGGGTTCCATGACGGGAATGCCGGCCGAGGGTACGGCCAACCGACTCCACTAGGAAGGTTTCACTGTGAATAAACAATTCTCTAGCCTATTGTTTGCTCTGGTGTTTTTTAGTTCGGCCCTTTTCTCGTCCAGCCTGCCGCTCACCCCGTACCCGAACCAACTTGAAGTGGGTCAAGGAGTATTCCGGGTGGGGGCGCGCGTCAGTATCGAGGTTGCAAGCAATGAGGAAGAAGACCGCTTTGCCGCTTCGCTTCTCGCTCAGGAGCTGGATTCACTGGGTGGTGTTGCCGTCAGCGTAGGAGCGAAGGGAGCTGGTTGGCCCCGCATTGTGCTGGCACGCCCCGAAAGCCAGGCTGGCAGGCGCATTCTGGGCGAGTCGGGGTTGAGCCTGCCGCCCCAAGCCGAAGAGGAAGGATACATCCTGGTGGTGACTTCCCGCGAAGCCTCAATATTGAGTAAGACGGCAGCGGGCGTCTTTTACGGCGTCCAGACGCTTCGGCAATTGCTTCAGCGGACGCCGGGAGGCGGTGCAGAGGTCCCGGTGGTGCGAGTGGTGGATTGGCCCGCCATGCGTTGGCGCGGCGTGAGCATCGACATTAGCCGCGGCTCTATCCCCACGCTGGCTTCCTTTGAGAGGGAAATCACGTTGCTGGCCGAATATAAAGTGAACCTGTTCTCGCTTTACATGGAGAACACGTTTGCCTACCCCAGCCTGCCCTTAGCGGCAGCTCCGGGCGGCGCCATTACTCCACAGGAAGCCACTGAACTCGTTAACTTCGCCAAACAATATCACGTGGTGGTCGTTCCTGAGCAGGAGTCCTTCGGGCACCTGCATCTGGCGCTTCAGAATGAGCAGTTCCAGGACATGGTCGAAGTCCCTTACGGCCACGTGCTCTCGCCCACTGCCCCTGCCTCCTTCACTTTCATCGGAAAAATGTTTGCAGACCTCGCTTCCGCCTTCCCGGGACCGTTCTTCCATATCGGGGCCGATGAGACCTTTGAGCTGGGCCAGGGCCGGACCAAGGCAGAGATCGAGAAACTCGGCTACGGCAGCGTCTACATCGATTACCTTCGGAAAATCGACGAAAACTTGAGTGCCTACCATCGCAAGATCCTTTTCTGGGGCGATATGGGCGTTCAGCACCCTGAGCATCTCAAGGACTTACCGCACGACATGATCGCAGTCCCCTGGGACTACGATGCGAAGCCATCGTTCGCGAACGAGATTAAGCCCTTCCGCGACGTGGGGCTTGAAACCTGGGTAGCGCCGGGCGTGAGCAATTGGAGCCGCATTTTCCCGGACTACGCGGTGGCCCTGGCCAATATCCGGCAATTCGTGACGGACGGAAAAGAACTGGGCGCCTCCGGCGTCTTTAACACCACCTGGATGGACGATGGCGAAAGCATGGTGAACTTCACCTGGTACGGCCTGGTCTATGGCGCCGCTCAGTCCTGGCAGAAAACTGTGGATGAGCAGCAGTTCTCCGATGCATGGGATTGGGCCTTTTACCGTGCCCGTGACCATCACTTCGCCACGGAGATCAAGACCCTTACAGAGATCCATCGGCTGCTCCAGGGCGCTGTCCATTCGGACGGCGAGGACTGGCTGACTTGGGTTGACGCCTTGAGCCCGGAGGGGCAGCAGTTTTATGGCGAGATGGAGCCGGCCGCGCATCAGGTTCGGCTTCTGGCTGAAGATGTGATTGCCGATCTCATCACTAATTCCCACCTCGCGCGCCGTAACCAGGACCTGCTGGACTATGTGGACTTTTCCGCCCGGCGCTTCGATTTCCTCGGCCAAAAGGCCATCTACGCAAAATACATTGTGGACCTCTACTCCCAGGCGCAAGCCGACGCTTCGCAGCCTGAGAAGGTCTACGATATCCTGGAGCGAATTAACGGAACCAATGGCTTGCTCCAGGACATGCGCGACCAGACCACCTTGCTGCGGGCCCACTACAGGAAACTTTGGCTGGCGGAAAACAGGCCGTATTTCCTCGACAATATCCTGGCTCGTTACGATGAAGAATTGGAGCGCTGGGAGCAGGCGGCCAATCACGTGAGTCATCTCCGAGGGGTCTATCGCCACCCCCGTCGGCTGCCACCTCTCCTCGAACCGTAGGGTGCTGCGGCGAAACCTTCCTGAAACGGAGGCTGAGCAGACCGCCTCGATAGATTCTTCGGAGAATCGGAAAATCCGCAGGGTGAAAGGACAAAACCTGCCTTACATGGCAGCCTGTTCGGCCGCCCGGCGCTGGAAGATTTCGATGTAGCAGTTGACGAGCGAGACGGCGGCGGGGGACACGCCGGGATTGTGCGCCGCCTCTGGTGTTCGAGCCTCTCCCAAGCAACCCCTCACTCGGCCCGCTCCGGCTGGTCAAAGCGCCGGCAGCGGGCCACCCTCTCCCCTCGGGAGAGGGCTGACACCAAAAACACATCGGATACCGGCCCTCTCCCTTGGGGAGAGGGTGGCGAGCATAGCGAGCCGGGTGAGGGGTTCTTCCTCTTCCAGTGAGGGGGGACTCCCGTCCAGCTTACGGATTCGGGTTGAAGCCGGGGAGGCGTGAGAGGTGAAGTTCAATGTTGCTCTTGCCGAGAGCGCGGGCCCTTTTCCGGCGGAGCGAATTCACCTTCATCGATCTTCCGATTGATTTTCTCGACCACGTGGTGGCCGCGACCGCCCGGAGAAAGATCATGCTCCATTTCGGCGTCCCAAGCCTGTTCTTCAAGCTGCTCAAACCAGTCTGCCAATTTCCGGCGCTCTGGCTCTGTGAGCTGCTCGATCGCTGCTTTGATCGCTTCTACGGTCATACTCCAAGCCTAACCTTGTCAACTGGCGGATGCAAGTCCAAACGCGGCAGGCCTAGGGTCGCGTCAATGTCGCGGAAAAAGCGGCTCTGCCGCCTGCTGTGCGGAAAGCCTCTGGCTTTCCGGCGCAGACAGCCTCCCTTCTTCCCCCCGGCTCGGCTGGAAGGCTGAGCCTTCCAGCCAAGCCGGGGGGTTAGTCAGGGCCTAAGCCCTCGGAAAGGCGAAGCCTTTCCGCACAGCAGGCGGCAGAGCCGCTTTGGGATGTTACTTTTCGGGGACTTTAACACCATCCTGGTGGCAGGTCCGTTTCCTTATGCCACAAGAGCCGCTGGGACACTGGACAGACCCTGCACCCTCGAGACTCGGCGCCGCTGCCCGTTGAGACTCAAGATTCAAACTGACGCTTGTTCCGCTGCCTTTCGCTGGAAGATCTCGATGTAGCAGTTGACGAGCGAGACGGCGGCGGGCGTGATGCCGGGGATGCGGGAGGCTTGGCCGAGGGTGAGCGGCCGCACGCGGGCAAGCTTCTCCACCACTTCGCGTGAGAGGCCGGAGACCTTCTTATAATCGAACCAGTCCGGGATGCGCCGCGACTCGGCGCGCTTCATCCGCTCCATCTGTTTTTCTTGCTGTTGGAGATAGCCTTCGTACTTGAAATCGGTTTCGATGCGGCGGGCCTCTTCCCGAGAGAGAGGGCCGCGCTGCCCAACCCCCTCACCCGTCCCGATCAGATCGGGACACCCTTCTCCCCCAAGGGGGAGAGGGCTGTTACCAACGTTCGCTATACGCAAGCCCTCTGCGACCCATTCCATCAAGTCTTCGATTTTGAGCTCGGAGCGCTTCAGGAGCTGCGCGCCGGTGAGCGGCGACGGTCCGGTAAATACACCGTCATTCACGAGGCCCAGTTTCCTGTAAACCTTGCGGCCGACCGGTGAATCGGTGTCGAGTCGCGTCTCAAGCAGGAACCGGGTAGCCGCGGCAACGCGCTCTTTCTTCGCAAGGAATGCTCGATAGTCAGCTTCGCGAATCGTGCCCACGCGGTAGCCGAGCGGCGTCAGGCGCTCGTCGGCGTTGTCGATGCGCAGGTGCAGGCGGAATTCGGCGCGCGAGGTGAACATGCGGTAGGGCTCATCCACGCCCTTGCTCACCAGATCGTCAATCA
>Ga0181524_10002979_pt1 | contig 16917 bp, 15 predicted proteins | sample PEATcosm2014_Bin_34_FD_119761 | JGI IMG/M metagenome (GOLD analysis project Ga0181524, IMG submission 119761) | Peatland microbial communities from MTU Mesocosm Facility, Houghton, MI, USA - PEATcosm2014_Bin05_60_metaG | ecosystem: Environmental > Terrestrial > Soil > Wetlands > Peat | place...
GGCGAGTATGAGCGGACTTTTCGGCCGACCGAGTTTCGCCATGCTGTCTCCTCCCATTGCCTTTATGGGGGAGACGGTCAACCTGTTTATTTCTTCAATTATTTTCTGTTACGACCGACTAGGAACGACTGTTCCGAGTTCGACTTGAGGCCCAGCAGATAGGCCTCTGGGGCTTGGACATGAGGCATCCTCGTGGTGCGATCCGAGCGAGGCCGAAGGCGGGGGTAGCGGGCTCTCTTCGGCAACCCGCAAAACGAGCCGCGACCGCCGATTAACTAATCCACGCAAACCAAGGCACCAGGAAGCCAGTGGACACTGTATATACAAACATGTAGCATAAAGTTGTGGATGGCGTGATTTCAGGATTCGATTGGGACGACAGCAACCGCGGCAAATGCCGCAAACATGGGGTTTCTCTAGCCGAGATCGAGGAGCTGTTCACGCAGCCAGTGGCGGTAAGACCGGATGTGGCGCACTCGAGCACCGAACAGCGCTTTTGCGCCGTCGGGAAAGGCAAGGCGGGTCGGCCAATCTTTCTCGTCTTCACACTCCGCGAGCGTGACGGAAGCACTTACATCCGCCCCATCAGCGCACGGTACATGCACAAAAGGGAGATCGAGCACTATGAAAAAGAAAATCCCGACCTTTAAGACCGACAAGGAAGCGGAGCGCTTTGTCGATACCGCCGACCTTACTGAGTACGACCTTTCAGGATTCAAGCCCACCCATTTTGAATTCGAGAAGAAGACGGCGCAGCTCAACATGCGGGTGCCCAAGCCGCTGCTCGATGCCGTGAAAAAGCGCGCCAGAGCGCGCGGCATCCCCTATACGCGGTTCATTCGCGAAGCCGTTGAGCGGGCGCTTTCCCGACCGGAAAGCCAGCAACGGAACTAAGAGCCAGCCGCCCCCCCTAGCCGCCGAAAGCGCTCCCTGGTACGTAGAGCTTTACCGGGTCGTTCTCTTCCTCCCAGTAGGCGCGCCTCTCAAGAACTCTGCGCGGCAGGTCGAGACGCTATCCGGCGAATTTCTCGCCGCACTCGATAAGCCCAGCGTACGCGTCTATCAGGAACTTCGCCGACGACGTAGTCGCGTGGTTTGATCTGGTAGATCGCCGCATCCGATCACTGCCCGGTGGCAATCGATCTCACGGTCTGACAGTGCCGTAGGCGCCCGGGGCAAGGTCCGTTATCGGACGCGCGGCTTGTCGAGCCGCGGCCCCTATGAAAAACGACCACGTCTTTCTGGCGCACATTGGAGATGCCGTCCCCTTCGTCCTCATCGGCGACACAAGAGGGCATAGGCCGGAAACGGTCCGGCGCCACCGCGGCCGGCAGCCGCTTTGCGCCCGCTGCTGCATCGACCTATACTGACGGCGTGACCGTCGCCGGAGGAGAGCAATGAGCGTAATCGCACTAGAAGGCGTCGTTGACAACGGAGTTGTACGCCTGCGGGACAAGGTAGCATTGCAGAATGGCGCGAAGGTCTATGTCGTGGTCCCCGATTCGATGCCCGCACCCCGGGCCCACATTCGGAGCCCACGCCTGGCGCATCCAGAGCAAGCTGTGGACTTCCGCATGGACGTGACCGAGGCCTGAATCGATGCCACGCTATGAGGGGAACAGCTTCAGCCCACCCGCACCGGTTGGGCACGTCCACGTCATCCATCCAGAAACCGGCGCCAAATGCCCGAGCGTTCCAATGCTCATCGATAGCGGCGCTGACGTGACGGTGGTTCCCGCCACCGTGGCCCAGCGCCTCGGCATATCCTTAGCCGGCGCGCCGGAGTATGAGTTGATGGCATACGATGGCACGCCTCGCGCCGTCCCCGCAGTGCGGTTGAAGCTCGTCTTCCTGGGTCGCACGTTCAGCGGTCAATTCCTCCTGCTCGAACAGGAGAGCGGCATAATCGGCCGGAACATCTTGAACGCGATAGCGCTCGTGCTCAATGGGCCGCGACTCACCTGGAGCGAAGCCACGGCATCCCGAAGGAGTCGATTAGGGAACTCCACGTTCTCGATTCCTTAGCGCTGGCATCAGCGAGCGCCCGCAGGTGCGCGGCTACGCTCGCCGCCGCGATGCCGAGGCGGTTGTCCAGCAGCGCGTACGCAAATCGGGGAGACCCCATGGGGGACATAGGAACGAGTGTCCCGAGTTCCAGCTGAGGCCCAGCAAGTGGGGCCTCTGGGGCTTGGACCCGAGGCATCCTCGTGGTGCGATCCGAGCCGAGGCTGACGGCGAGGTTCTCTTGCGTGGCGCGAAGATCTGGCGCCGTAATTATCTCGACCCTCGCCCTCGCCTTTTTCAGCGCGGGAGAAGGGCAGGGTGCTGCTGCAAGCATGAGACGGACTCGTGCAAGCGGCGCGGGGCAGATCACTTTCACCCCAGCCCTCTCCCACGCGGAGAAGACGCGCGGGAGAGGGCAAATCTCTGATTCGGCAGTTGGGGCACGGCCGTCGGCCCGCGCTGAGTAAGCCCCGTGTGTTCAGGGGCCGTACCGAAGTGTCCTGAGCTTTGTCGAAGCGGGCGCCCGCTTCGTGCCAGACCTGTTAATAAAAGAGATTCCTTGGAGCAGAGAAGCAGCCCCAACAATGTACAATAACGCGCGTCAATTGGGGGAGCATGGCGCAGAGCCTGGAAGAGCCCGCAATGTCTACATCCGCGCGTCATTTGTCTTCTGTGTATCCATCCAACCATGCGGCCTGTGTGACAGAATTGTACGTTCACAATACGCCGGGCGCCCGCCTCTGACGAACGGGGGCCTCAGCACTCCACTGAACATGGGTATGGCAATAGATTTGCACGTCAAAGGCCCAGAAAGGAGAGCTGTATGTCAAGCATTCACCTGAGGAGGTCGGCCGGCCCACAACTGAAATTGGGCGCGGCCATTCTGGCCGCGGCGCGTACGGCGGATACGCGGCTCATCAAGGATCGCCTGGCGGCGTTCGAACAGGCGCAGCGCCGCTACGCCGACTCGCACGGCAAGGTGCAGCAGCTTGAAACCGACCTGGGGAAGGCGCAAGCGCAGTTCCGCACCGACCAGCAGGCGGTGGTCGATGCGCTGGCGCGCGCCCTCGTGGCGGACGGCCAGCCGCTCCGGAATCCGTTCGGGGCGTTCGGGGCCGCGAGTATGGGTGTGCTCATGCACATGCCGCCAACTGATGCCGCCAAGGCACTGCCGGAACTGATCGCCGGCATGCGGCGCAGCAAGATGCTCGGCAAGCAGACGCTGCAGGCGGTGCAAGGCGCCGAGAAGGTCACGCGCGGCCTGGAGCAGGCGGTGACGCGCCTCGAGACGCTGGGCACGGCCGTGCGCGACGCCCGCTCCAGCCGTGACGCCGTCGCGCCAGCGTGGGACGCGGCGCTCGGCGCACTCAAGCGTGGCGCACGGGCGGCGGCCGACGACGGCGCGACGACGCTGTACGCAACGCTCTTCAGTCGGCCGGCGCGCGCTAACGGGAAGAATCACAAGCCGGCGCCGCCAGCGGCGCCGACGCCGTCGCCGGCGGTGAGCCCGACTCCGCAACCCGAACCCGCGGTGTCGTAAGCCCCTCCTTCTTCAAATAGCGGCACGGTTCGGCTGCGCCGGGCCGTGCCGCGTTGCGCAGCTCCACGCCGGATCGGGCCGGCGGATGAACGGCAGACGGGTGTGACTGCAGGTGACCGCGTAGTCGATGATGCAGAGACCGGAGCGTTTGCGGGCGGCGTACGCCGGCGTATCGAAGCCTGCCGGAGCTACTTCAAGAACCTCTGCGGCGGGCGCAGAAACCTGCCGGCGCGTCGCCGCGCACCTACGCCTTGCGCACAAACTTATCGTAACGATCCAGCAAGCGCAGCACGGTGTCACGGCCCGCCGGCGGCAGACCGAAGATGTAGTGATCGACGCCGCCGTCGCTATACTGCTGCACGAGCGCCTCGTCCGCCGGTCCGCCGTACGTGGCGATCACAATCGACTTGGGATCACGGCCGGCCTTCTCGGCGCGCTGGCGCAAGTCTTTGATCTGGGCGACGAGATCGCCGGCGCGCACTGGAATCGGGATCCAGCCGTCGCAGTAATCGACCACCCGTTGCAGCGCTTTGGACGTGTGGCCGCCCAGGAGGATGGGCGGGTGCGGTTTCTGAACGGGCTTCGGCCACGACCAGATGGGGTCGAAGTTGACAAACTCGCCGTGGTACTCCGCCTCGTCTTCGGTCCAGATCTTCTTCATGGCCTCGACGCGCTCGCGCAGCAGTTTCCAGCGCGTCTTGAAGGTAGTGCCGTGGTTCTCCATCTCCTCGGCGTTCCAGCCGCCGCCGATGCCGAACATGACACGCCCATTGGAGAGCACATCGAGACTGGCAACCTCCTTCGCGGTCGTGATCGGATCGCGCTCCACCAGCAGGCAAATGCCGCTGCAGATCTTCAATGTGCGCGTAACTGCCGCCGCCGTCGCCAGGGCCACGAAGAGGTCGTGAGTGTGCCAATACTCCTTCGGCAGCTCCGGACCACCCGGCCAGGGCGAGCGCCGGCTCACGGGTATGTGCGTGTGTTCCGGCAGCCAGAGCGATGTGAAGCCGCGCGCCTCCGCCTCGCGGGCCAGATCGTCGACGCGCATCGCGTAGTCGGCCGGAAACATGGTCAGACCAAAGTGCATGGGCTTCCCTCCTCGCCTCCACCATGCCAGGATAGCGCGCCTTGCGCCACTACGGTTCACACCGTGTGTCGGAGCTGCTATGAAAGCAAAATTCCCGGTGACGGTTAGGAGAGGAGCTTCACGATGACAACGAGACGTGCGCATCCGGTTCTGAAAGTCTGGCACGGAGCTATGGTCGCCGCTCTGCTGCTTTCTGCGCAACCTGCAGCGGCACAGGGAACCGACGTCTGCGTGTACCTCACAGGCAGCAACGGCAAGGTTAGCGGTTTGCAGATGGATCTCAGTTGGGACCCGGGGTGCATGACTGCGAACACCGCTTCCGGCAACGCTGCCCAGTGCGCCTCGGCACCTTCTGTGAATAAAAGCGCGCAGACGGCCCTCCTAGGCGACGGCTCATTGCGCGTGCTCTTCTTGTCGGTATCGGACACGAAGCCCATTCCCGACGACACGGAACTGTTCTGCTGCCAGTTCACGATGGTTGGCTCTCAGACTGGTTCTTGCTGCTCGGTCCAGACCAGCAACGTCATCTTCGCAGGTCCTACCACTCCTACCACTGGCGGCAAAATCGGGCGCGTTTATGATCCAAGCGCCCAGCTGAATGTCTCCGTGGGTGGGGGAGCGCCCTGCGTCACTTCGCCCGCCGGGGGATCGGAGGCAAACCCGGTCGTCCCAGCGCCCGGGGCGGCGGTTGTTCAACCGCCGGTCGTCTCTGCGCCTGCCGCGCCAGCCGCACCCGCCAGAGGAGGGCTTGCGCCGGTGCTGCCACAACCGACCGTTCCGGCTGGAGCCCCACCCGTTCAGGGCTTGGCGGCCGAAGCGCCGACAGCGGGGCTTGCGCCGACGGAAGCCGTGCCATCACCTGTGGTGACGCCCGCGGCGGCAAAGACGCCAACCGCTGCGAAGACGGCGGCGCGCACGCCGACGGTGCCGGCCGCGACGCCGCCAGAGCGCACGCCGGAAGTGCAAGGGACGCCGACGCAAGCGGTCACGCCGGCGACAGCTGCGCCGGCGACTACTCCGACGCCGAAGCACAAGAGGAAGGCTCACAAAGAGCGGTTAGACTGATACCTTCTGGATTCGTCGTTCCGACGGTGACGGCATACCGACCACCACCCTCGACCGGACGAGCTATCCGGTCGGCGTGCCGCATTCCTGGTAAAGAAGAAGTGGCGGCGCGCGGATTTTGTGGCGGGCACGATCCATGTCGATGCTATCGACCTCGCGACGCAGCGGTCGCGCAAGTTCCTCAACCTCTTCGCGACCCCGCTGTCGATCGCGGAGTATCTCAGCGGGCTGGTGCTTTCGAGCATCGCCACGAGCGCGGTCGCGCTCGCCGTGATGCTCGTCCTGGCGACCACGGCGTTCGGCCTATCCTTCTTCGTGTACGGGCTGATGCTCGTGCCGTTCCTGCTCGTGCTCTTCCTGTTCGGCATCGCGCTCGGCATCGTCGGCAGTGCCGTGGTCCTGCGGCTGGCGCCGGCGGCGGAATGGTTCATTTGGCCGATTCCGGCGCTCATCTCGCCATTCGCCGCGGCCTTCTACCCACTTTCGAGGCTGCCGGGGTGGATGCAATATGTCGCGCGTCTGCTGCCGCCTTCGTATGTGTTCGAAAGCATGCGGGCGATCATCGCGGGCGGCGCCGTGTTGGGCCGCGGGCTCGCCGTGGGCGGAGGCCTGGACGTGTTGTGCATACTGCTGGCGTGCTGGTTCTTCACGCGCATCTATTGGCATGCGGTGCGCACCGGTCTCATCGCCCGCTACAGCGCCGAGAGCTTGAGCTGACCTGGGCCGGAGCTCGAAACGCGCAAAAAGGAGGGTGGATCATCGCTGTTTGGAGCCGACGAACCTGAGCCCTCGCAGCAGACCGCACCGACATACCGCATCGAGCGGGCGCCCTCAAGTCGGTCAGTTCGGCGCCGTGTGTTGCGGACTCTGCTCTCTGAAGCCACCTTGGGCGGGCAAATGCACGCCGGGGATGGCCTTCCTACAAGTTCCTGCTGTAGAAAATTGAACGCCAGCCGTCACGGACATATCAAACTCGTCTTGGTGCTTTCCAGGCGCATGCCGTAACCAGCGAGCGGTGCTGTGACGCACGGGCGGCCCACGGCTTGCTGCAGCGCAGGAGCCGGAGGCGCCATATATGATGTTGGTCAGCTCTCGGACTGAGCGTCGACTTGGCAGCGTAGTGGCCATGCTATCGCTACTCCTAGCCTTCACGCCACTAGGGGCTGCCGAGAAGGTTGATGAGGACGAAGCAACCTTGATCGGCGCGCTGAACGCGGAGGACCCGGAACGCACGCTGGATGCCGCCGGCAAACTCGGGTTGCTGCAAAGCGTGCCGGGCCTGACAGAAATGGTCCGCCATAAGGATTCGAAGCTAATTGACGAGTACAGTCGCGAATTCCGGTTCCAGTGCGGGCCTGAGCTGGGCCGCGCGATCGAGAGTCTCTTGATCGAGAACTTCGATGATGTAGCGCTGCGGAAGTCTTTGGGCTCGCTGCTCTTCCACTGTCCTCCGTATCAGTCGCGCCGTCTCTTCGACTTGCTCCTTGCTGCCGTACGGCAGGGCGGCGACCGATGGCAAACCTATACGATGGCGCAGCTCATGGTGCGCACGGGCCTTGCGATCGAGCCGGAGGTGCTCGATCTCTTGGCACAGTTGCCGAAATCGACCGCGCCGCAGCCTTCTCTTTGTGCGCGCTACAGCACGCCTCGGGAGGAGGTGATCCAGTTTCTCGGCAAACGACGGTACGTGCCGGCGGTCCCTGAGTTCCAAAGGCTCCTTAAAGACCCGGGCGCTGAGTTGTGCATCACGTGCGAGGCGTTGACTAGGATCGGCACGCGCGCCTCATTACGTTCGACCGTTGAATGTGTCGACCGGTTCCGGCGTGAATTGCCAAACGAGGTGATGGCGGTCTTCGATGCGCTTGGCGAACTGCCACCCGACGCGCCACTCGACTTCCCCGCGTTCCGCCATGCCCTCGCGCCGAAGGCGGGAGACCCATTCATCGGCCAGTACATCGGGTTCATCAAGCACCGACGTGAGCGCCAGGGCGTGACTGATCTGCTAGCCTACCTGGACAGCGGGCCGGATGCCCCGGGGCGTTTGTACCAAAGTGCGCTTGAAGCCCTCTTAGACTTCGAATCACCCGAGGTGTGGCAGCAGGCGCTTGAGCACGTCGAACGGCAGCATGCGCAGGGACACCTCGACGAAGGACACTACCTATTTGCTACGGGGGCACTCCATCAGCGGCTACAGAGTCCGGAGAAGTTTGTGGCGCAAAAGCGCGAGTCGGAACGACAAGCCAAGATCCAAGAGGAGGCTGGTGACGAGATGCGGCGACGCTCTGCCACACTCGCGCCTATCCGTTACCTGCGGCAAAGCGATCCCGAAGAATACGTGCGGCGATACCGACAGCTGCTGAACGTTTGGGAAGCGGAGGGCCGGGCGCATCCGGACCGGGAGCACCGTATCGCTGTCACGAACAGCATCGGCTCCCAGTATTGGCAGCTGGGCACGTTCACACGCTTCGCCCTGCGGCGTCCTCGGGAAGCATTGAGCTTTTACGAAAAAGCGATCGAGTCCATACCGGCCGAACAGCAAGCGCTGATCCACATTGCGCTCGCTGACTTGTATCAGTTCGAGTTGGGCGATTCCGAAAAGGCCATCGCGGAGTACGAACGTGTGCTCGCTGGGCTCGAACAGCAAGCGCAGGCGGCGCCACAACAAGACGAGCCGGTCATGCGACCTTGGTCGACCTGGCTCGGACGAGAGATCGAGTTCCTGAAAACTGGGGTTCCGTTCTCGGGAGTGATTGGCCGCAACGATGTCGCGCAGATCTTCATGGTGATCATGCTGTACACGAGCCCGGGGCTGGAAGATGTCGCTGCAATCGACTCGCGTCTCGAGCAGCTTGTTCGCCCGGATCCGAAGCAAGCGCGGCCCTCGGTTGACGGTGCCAAGGTGGCGCAGGTACTGGACACGCTCCCTTCGTCACGGCTGATCCTTGCCCGAACCGTGTATCTCCTGCCCTACCTGTCCGTCGACACCATCCTGCGGTATCTCGATCGACAAGACCCAGCACGCTTCTTGAGCGCGTCCCTGCTCGGCGCGGCAGTCATGGAAGAAAGCCAGCTCCCTAGCGGCGAAGCTGCCCGTGACCGCCGCGACTTCGACCTCTTTCCCCCAGCCACGCTGCGCGATGCGGCAGGGAAGAAAGGCGCGCTGGTCGTCGCAGCGGCATCCTTCGCCCGCACGACGGGCATCCGCTTGGAGGTGGCGCCCGACCCGCGCTTTTCCAGTCCGGACAAGACCTGGGAATCGTTTCTAGCGGCGCTGAACGCTGGCGATGCAGCGGCTGCGTTGGCCTGCTTCGCGTCTAACAAGGCGGCCCAGTTCCGCCCGCTCTTCACTGGCATGTCAGCCCAACAGATGAAGGACATGGCCGCGAGCTTCATCGCGTTCGTACCCATGAGCGACATGGGCAACATGAAGGAGTACGGGCTGACCCGGATGGTCAACGGCGAGCGCCGGGCGGGTTTTGCGTATTTCCAGGACGAGGCCGGCGAGTGGAAGATCGGTGAAATGTAGCGCTACCGAGCTGTAATATACCTTCCCCCGGTCACGGCCAGTGATATCCCTCGAAACGCGCGCGTAGGTCGCCCTTGGCGAACTTGCCGACGCTGGTTCTCGGGATGGCGTCCAGGAAAACGAACTCGTCCGGCAGCCACCACTTCGGGAAGCGCGCCGCGAGGTACGCGCGCAGATCGGCTTTGTCGATCGTCTGCCCCGGCCTCGGCACGACACAAGCCAGCGGCCGTTCCTGCCACTGGTCGTGTGGCAGGCCGATGACCGCCGCTTCGAGCACCTGCGGGTGGCCCATCAGCGCGTTCTCGAGTTCGACGCTGGAGATCCATTCGCCACCGCTCTTGATGACGTCCTTGGCGCGGTCGGTGATCTGCACGAAGCCGTCGGCGTCGATGCTGGCCACGTCGCCCGTCCGGAGCCACCCGTCGGCAAACGCCTCAGGGGTGCGCGGATCATTGTAGTACTCGCTCATGATCCACGGCCCACGCAGTTGCAGCTCGCCGACGCTTTTGCCGTCCCATGGCACTTCGCGGCCGCCGTCGTCCATGGCGCGGATCTCGAGCGCCGGCAAGACCGGCCCCTGTTTCGCGCGCATGGCCCTGAGCTGCTCTGGCGGCCACGAGAGCATATGCCGGCGGGGTACGGACACGGTTGCCGTCGGCGCGGTTTCCGTCAGCCCCCAGGCATGCACGATCGGGATCCCGAGCCTGTCGTACGCTTCAATCAGACTTTGCGGCGCCGCCGCGCCGCCGCAGACGATGCAACGCAGACTGGAGAGGTCGTACGGCTTCTGCTGCAGCAGCGCCAGTATGCTGATCCAGACCGTCGGCACACCAGCGGCGATGGTCACCCGTTCTTCCTGAATCAGGCGGGCGAGATCTTCGGGTTGCGGATGTGCACCGGGATACACCTGCGCCGCCCCCACCATCGTTCCCGCATAGGGAAGATTCCACGCGTTGGCGTGGAACATCGGCACGATGGAGAGGAGCACATCGCGTTCGCACAACGCCATTGTATCCGCCATCGTTTGGATTATCGACTGCAGGAACAAGGCGCGGTGGCTGTAAACGACGCCTTTGGGAGGGCCCGTGGTGCCGGATGTGTAACACATGCCACACGCGGTGTTCTCATCGAGCGGCGGGAACGCGAACTCGTCTGAAGCATTGCGCAACAGCTCTTCGTAGCTGTAAAGCGGCTTCAACGAGCTGTCCGGGAGGGGCCCATCGGTCATCACCACGAAGGCGCGGACGGAGCGCAACTGCTGCGCGAGTTGCTCGAGTATGGGGAGGAGCGAGTCATCCACGAACAGGACCACATCCCCAGCATGGTTGATGATGTAGGTTATCTGCTCCGGGAACAGGCGGATGTTGATGGTGTGCAACACGGCACCCGAGCTGGGCACGCCGAGATACAGCTCGAGGTGGCGGTGCGTGTTCCATGCGAAGGAGCCAACGCGATCACCGGCGTGCACGTCCAATTGCTGCAGCACGTTGGCCAGCCGCCTGACGCGCCTACACATCTCGGCGTAGGTATAGCGCAACATACCGGCCGGCCCGCGACTTGCGACCATCTTGTACGGGAACAACCGCTCCGCGCGGTACAACAGGTGCGAGAGGGTCAGCGGGTAATCTTGCATGAGGCCACGCACAGGCAGTCTCCTTCGCAAGCTCGCTGCGCGCCCGGACCGAGCGGCTTTCCGTCGATCATCCGGTCGAGATACTCGGACATGCCGCAACCGATTTTCCCATCGCAGACGTACTCCGTTTGATGATTGATGGCAAAGGCGGGCCGTACGGCGCACCCTCCAAGCAGCGCATCGTGCCGTTGTCGGCGCGAGTGCGGCCGGTGCGAGAGCCGTTGATATTGCCTGTGCAAGAAGGTGGCGGCGCCATCGCGTGCGCGTGTCGCAGTCGACCATCCAACATGTGGTGCGCGATCTCGGGCTGCCGCCGCTCCAGCCCGTCCGCAAGCGCCGGTCGCGCCAGCTCTACCTCTGCGAGCGCAAACAGCCCGGGGAGTGCGTCCAAGTGGACGTGAAGTTCGTACGCCTCGGGCGACGTCACAAGCACATTTTTGAGGTTTGTGCCACCAGACACAACAATGAACTCCGTTTCAGCCGACGTTCGGTTCCGGAAACCAAGCGGAGGAATCAATCTGTCCGCAGTAGATGTAATCGATGCCGTTGCCGTCCCCAGCGTCGACCGGTGTGAACATCGCACCGTGTTCGTTGACGTAAAAGCGACCGCCCTGATGCCCTCGGACGCTGGCGACCGGTCGTACGGTGTGAATCGGCATGCCGTTAGACCCTTGAGGAGGAAAAGCATCGCCGGACCATGCGAGCTTCCATCTGTAATGGCAAGCGTCGACGCAAGCGCCGGATGCGTCCGAAGCGCAGGCGACTGATCGTCGGCTTAGATTGCGGCGGATGAAGTTTTGGCGAGAGACACGCTCAACAAACAGTGTCATTCAGCCCTTGCTTCGCGAGATATGAGGACCACTGTCTTTGTTGACAACAGCACGCACGGCATGGTACGCGACGTCACATGCGGCTGCGCGGGCTGATTGGCTCGTTGCTAGTTGCCACGTTGGGCGCATCGGATGGCGCGAGTGCCATTGTCGGCCTCCCGGACCCGCCGGCGCCAGCCGGTCACGGACGCGGCATCCAGGTCGCGCCTCCAGCCGGCACGGTGGCGTTGCCCGAGCACAAAGCACCACGCCATCTGGTGTTAAAGCTCCGTGCCGAGGCGGCAAACGCGTGCGTGTCGTGCATGCTGGCGCGGCAGCAACCGCTCGGGGAGGTCGTGCCGGGCAGTCAGCTTGATGCACTCAACCACCGCTTTGGTGTGAGCGCGGCGCGTCCGCTGTTAGGCGCGTTTGCGCAGAAGCTCATCCCCGAGCCGCACGCCCACGCGCTGGCGCGCCAGCAGCAGGTGGCGCTGCGCTTCCCGTTACGCGAGCAGCGGGCACCGCGTCGAGCCGTGGTGCCCGATTTCAGCCGGATCTACGTCCTTGACGTCCGCCGGCGCAGCGATCTCGAAACGGTGGCACACGGCTATGCCGCCGATCCGGCGGTCGAGTATTGTGAACCGGACTATATCGTCGAGGCCGCCTACACGCCAAACGACCCGTATTTCTCCAGCAGCGGCTCGTGGGGCCAGAACTTCGACGACCTGTGGGGCGTGAAGAAGATCGGGGCGCCAGCGGCGTGGGATACGACGCATGGAGCCGGGGTGGTCGTGGCGGTGGTCGACACGGGCGTCGACTACACGCATCCCGACCTGGCGGCCAACATCTGGAGCAATCCCGGCGAAACTCCGAACAACGGTGTGGATGACGACGGTAACGGCTACGTCGATGACATACACGGGTGGAATTTCGTTGATGACAACAACGATCCACAGGACCTGTACGGGCACGGAACACACGTCGCTGGAACCATTGCGGCGGTGGGCGACAATGCGCTCGGCGTGGTGGGCGTCGCTTTTGAGAGCCACATCATGCCCGTACGGGCTTTGAACCGCTACGGCGACGGCGCCATAGACGTTATGGCGCAGGCAATCGTCTACGCCGTTGACAACGGCGCCGACGTGATCAACGCGAGCTGGGGCGGAACCGGGCAGTCGGCCCTGATCGCTGATGCAACCGCGTACGCGCATGCGCATGGTGTGGTGTTCGTAGCCGCGGCTGGAAACGGCTCCACCGATACGTCGACGTTCTTCCCTGCCAACGATGCGAACGCGATTGCGGTGGCGGCCACGACCCACCTCGATGCGGCGGCGAGCTTCTCCAACTTCGGCGTGAAGCTCGATGTGGCCGCACCTGGCGGGGGGGACGCTCCACCTCCACCAACCGAGGATTTCCCGGAGTACAGTGTGCTGTCGCTTCGCGCCTCGGCGGCACAGCTTCTGTACCCATTGAACAACCTGATTGTGGGCAACGGCTACTTGCGCTTGGCCGGAACGAGCATGGCTGCGCCGCACGTCGCCGGAACCGCAGCGTTGATCCTCGCCGTGCATCCGGAATTCTCGGTCGAGCAGGTCCGGCAAGTATTGCGGACGACCGCGGATGATCTGGGCGCGCCCGGGGTCGACGCCACCTACGGCTACGGCCGGGTGAACGCCGCCAGCGCGGTGGCGGTCTCATCAGCGCCGTTGGTGGCGCACCTGAGCAGCCCGGTCGCGCAAACGCTGGTGGGCCAGACGTCGGTATCGATCACCGGCGCTGCCGGCGGGCTCGGCTTCACCTCCTACACCGTCGAGTATGGCTTGGCGCCGGCGCCAACGAGCTGGACCGTGATCGCCGGGCCGGTCGCGACGCCGGTGGACGATAGCCTCCTGGCGACCTGGGATTTGACCAATGTGCCGGATGGTGACTACGTCCTACGGCTACGGGTAGACGGGCCTGCGGAGTACGTCGACCGCGCACCGGTCACCGTGCGCAACGTCGTCATCGACATTCCGGCGCCCCTGACGGCGCTGCGCAACGACGCACCGATAGAAATCCGCGGCACCGCCGCTGGCGCCGGGTTCAGCTCCTACGCGGTCGAGTATCGGCGGCCCGGAGTAGACCCGACCCTGTGGCGCACTGACGGCATCACGCTGGCGGTGTCGCCAGGCACGCCTGTGCGCAATGGGCTGCTGGCTACCTTCGATGCTTCCGAACTCACGGCGGGTGACCGATTCGACTTCCGTCTCACAGTCGTCAACGGCGCCGGCACGCCGAGCTGGTATCGCTCCGGCATTGTCATCGATCCTACATTGCACCCGGGCTGGCCGCAGTCGCTGTCTCCGGTGGCGGATCGCAACTACCTGACGGTGGCCGACCTGGACGGCGATGGGAAGAAAGAAATCCTGGTCGGCTCAGGTGACGAGGTGGTGGTCTTCGAGCCTGATGGTTCAGTGCGTCCGGGCTGGCCGCAGAGCGTGGCGACACCCGAGACCCTGGGCGTTGCGAGCGCACAGGGATCCCCCATTGTCGCCGATGTTGCCGGCGACGCGGCGCCTGAGGTGATCACGACAGATGGTATCAGCTTGTTTGTCTGGTCGGCGGACGGGGTGTTGCTGCCCGGATTCCCGCGGGTCGTGGGCGCGTTCGATGGTGCCGGGTACGGCTGGATCACCGCAGCTGATCTCAATGGGGATGGCAAGGACGAGATCATCTGCAGCTCGTGGGGCGTGTCGCAAGCTTTCTTCGGCGACGGCACACAGGTACCGGGATGGGACCCGTTCCAAGACACGGGTGACGGCCCGGTGGCCGTCGGCGACGTCTTCGGAGATGGACGCATCGAAGTCGCGCTGTTCAATTACTTTTTCGATAAGTGGAGCTTCACCCACCCCCTTCCCCCACACTCGGTATGGTTACGCAGTTCCGACCGCACGCGCATGCGTGGGTGGCCAAGACACGCCGGGGGAGGCGACTTCACACACGTCGGCATGGCCGATCTGACCGGTGATGGCCAGCTCGACGTCATCGTGCTCAACGAACCGGACCTCGGGAAGACGGGACGCACTCTTGGTCCGGTGTCGGTCGCCGCCTACAGCGGACGCGGACGTCGAATCGCCATCCCGAAATATTAGCCCCCTCGGTTAGCCTATCGCTACAAGCCCAAGCCCCCCTACTTCACCAACGGCCTGCTGACGTACGCCGACGTCGATCGCGACGGGAAGGCCGAGGCTTACCTCTATGTGACCGTGCTGAATCCAGATGACCCTTTTGGTGACCCGTTTGGTCAATTCGTCGCCTTCACGCCGCGGAAGCTTCCCTCGACGCAGTTTCCTCTACACCAGGCGGTGCAGGTGTCACAATATTCTGGTGCTTTCGGTGCTGTTGCGGTCGGCGACATCGACGGCGACGGCCAGCAGGAACTGGTTGCCGGCGTCGCTGGACTCGACCTGTGCCACGGCTCGTGCATAGATGTCGATCTCCTATGGCGCGGCGTGGTCGTGTCGAAACTGGACGGGACCCTAATGGCGGAATTCCCCAAGCCCATCCCGCAATGGATAGCGGAAAATGGGGCATCGGGTTGGCTCGGCCTCGCCGCGTACGATGATGATCCGCGCTTTGCAACGCCGGCGATTGCGGACCTCGACGGCGATGGGCTGAAAGAGGTCCTCTGGGTGGATTCCAACACGAACCTGCTGATGGTGTGGAAGGTCGCGGGCACGCCGGGACCGGAGCTGGCCGACTGGCCCATGTACCATCACGACCCGAAGCACACGAACGTGCTGCCGGTGACGCGGTAGGAGAGACCGGCCGTCAGGTGCCCCAGTCCCACTTGTGTTTGTTGGCTTCGATCTCCTGTCCCTCGCCAAAACTTCATCCGCCGCAATCTAAGCCGACGATCAGTGGCCTGCGCTTCGGACGCATCCGGCGCTTGGGTCGACGCTTGCCATTACAGAGGGAAGCTCGCATGGTCCGGCGATGCTTTTCTGTGAATCGGCGTCCAACCGTGACCCTCGTCCACAGCGGCGGAAGCTCTTGTGTTCAAATCGCCTTTCGCAGTTCGTAGGGCGTCAAAATTGGACGCCGATCGAGACCCCGTTAACGGGCAAATTCTTCTTTGGTTTCATTTACTTGAGCGGCGAGTCGCGGGGGTCAGAATTCGACGCCGATTCACAGCACGCTTGTGACGCATAAGGCTCGATGCTCCGCCCAGGCAGTGGCCGCAACCCTCGGAGTGAGCATCACCTTTCATCGCCCAAGGCAGGCCGGTGCAAGTTCTCCACTGGCAAGCGGCAGACCCACGTGGGCGTGGTCCAGCCACGCCTGGCGCAGAAGAAACACCAACACGATGAGCCAAGCGACGGCGTGAGTGGTCACGAACAGCGGCAACCACGGCGATGTCGGAAACTGCAGCCGCGCCGGCGCGAGCATGATCACTATCATGATAGCGAGCAGGATACCTGCCAATACGTCACGCCCCTCCGCTGGCGCTCCTCGCTTCGCAATGCGGAACAGGGCGAGCATCGGCAGCAGCATTAGGAGATCGTCGTAAACGAGGTGGTAAACGGCCAAACGCGCGACCGCGCTGGTGACCCCCAGGATCAGCCAAACATCGACCTTGCGATGGACGTACGTCCACACCCCCAGGAGAGCCAGCGCTAGTAGCGACGCCGGAAGACTCCATCGGGCAAGCCCGGCCTCTGCGAGCCAGACATCCAAATCGGCATACCCAGCATGCGTCGCGAGGCCGGAGCTGTTCTGCAACCAAGCCGTGATCAGCGCTGATATGCCTGCACCTTGAAACGTGACAGCGAACAACGTGAGCGCGATGTATCCGCAGACCACCAGCGTCGCCGGCCTCAATCTGCCCGGGAAGAGGAGGACGGCCCAGAAGAAGAAGGCCGTGATGCTGGGTTTCATCAAGGCCAGTAGTATCAAGCCCGCGGCCACCAAATCTTCGCGCCATACTCGGCGCCCGCGACGCAGAACGAACAGTCCGGTCAGGAGAAGACACAGGCAATGCACGATGAGCTGACCATTGCCGATGGCCACGCCGGTGGCGTTCATCGACAGCAACAGCAACGCGACAAAGGCGTGCTCCACTGGCGCGTCGGCGCCGATTCTGCTCGCAATTAGCCCAACTTCCGCGCTCGCCGAAGGAGTTTGAGCACTGCGGGCAAGAAAGCTCAATGTTTTTGCGGGCCAGAGGTGCAAGAGTCGATTTGTAGTGACGAAGATAGTTGATTCAGTTATTGA
>Ga0181524_10002981_pt1 | contig 16914 bp, 12 predicted proteins | sample PEATcosm2014_Bin_34_FD_119761 | JGI IMG/M metagenome (GOLD analysis project Ga0181524, IMG submission 119761) | Peatland microbial communities from MTU Mesocosm Facility, Houghton, MI, USA - PEATcosm2014_Bin05_60_metaG | ecosystem: Environmental > Terrestrial > Soil > Wetlands > Peat | place...
GCCTTCTCCGGTGCAACGCAGCCGTGAATCGAAGCCCTTCGCACCTCCTCCAAGCGGATGACCGGCGCTTTCGGGACCCCGAACTCCGCACCCCAGGCGAAAAGGAGTCCAGCTTGCGACTGCCCAGCAAGGTCGCGCCGGAATCCGGCCGGAGGGTGACGCGGCTCTTCAGGAAGATCGTGCCGCTCAGGTAACGTCCCGGCGGAAACCAGACCGTTCCTCCGCCGTTATCGCTGCCAAACACGAGACCAATCCGCCCGGCGAAGTTTACGCCACGACCGACGGAGGCATCACCTGGAAGATTCAGCCCAAACTGGTTCGGTTGCTACGCCTGGGACCCGATTCATCGCATCCTGTATGCCTCGGCCATGGGAAATCCGGTCTATAAACTCCAGCTATGGCGTGCAGAAGGACGCCTACCCCGGAATCGAGTGCGGCGGGATCTACCCGCGATGGATTAATGAGCAAAACGTGGATGGCCACTCTCCGCGCGTCAATGCGAGCAAGCCCCCTTCTGAACCGACACAGAGGACGGCTTGCGGGACGGCGGACTTGAGACGGGGGATGATTTCTTGCTGCAATAACCAAGCGGATTTTGGAGACATATTTTGTGGGGATGAAGGGGTTGAAACGAAAAAGTCCCCAGTCCTTCGGTGGATTGGAGACAGGGAGGATCGACGCCGGCCCCGAACGTGCCGCCATCATCTTCCGGGATTTGGCCCGTGAGTATCCTGAGCACATTGATGCCTGCCATCACCTGGCGTTGACTTGCGCCCGCTGCCACCGGCCCACACCACCGTCGCAGCGAGCATCGCAACCAATACCGATAATCGTTCGGCGGCAAAACGCATAACGCTTAACTTTCGACCGCAGGAGATGTTGTCTCCCCCCTTCATCCTTTAGCCTTTAGCCTTCATCCTTCACCTTTCAGACCGGCACCTGCACACGAATGAGCGTTCCCTGGCCGGGGACTGAATCGATTTCGCAGACGCCGCCAACGGCGGCAGTCCGTTCCCGGACGTTGGTCAGCCCGATGCCGCGTCGTTTGTCCTGGGAGGCGCGGGCGGATTTGGGGTCGAAACCCCGTCCGTTGTCCCGGATGCTTAGTTCCAGGAAGCCGTCCTGGATAGCCATTTGGAGCGACACGGCTGTGGCCTGGGCGTGTTGTTCCGCGTTGCTCAGGGTCTCCTGGATAATGCGGAAGAGGCCCAGTTCGACGGCGGGCGGCAGGCGTGCGGCAAGCTCGGTGATTTGGCAGGAAACCTGCAGATTCGAGCGGGCCTCCAATTCTTTGCACAAGTTCCGGCAGGCCTCCACCAAGCCAAGTTCGTCCAGGTCGCTGGGCCGCAGGGCGTGGGCAATGCGCCGGTTTTCTTCAAGGGCCTGGACCAGCAACTCGTAGCAGCGCCCGAGCACCTGGGTCGCTGCAGGATTGATTGCGGCGATGCTCTCCTCGACCTTGCGAAGCCGCATTTTGGCCGAGGCGATAATCTGGTTGACGCCGTCGTGGAGTTCGCGGGCCACGCGCTGCCGCTCGGCCTCCTGCGCCTCGATGATGCGGCGGGGCAACTGCCGCAGCTCCTCCTCCGTCCGTTTGCGCTCCGTGATGTCGCGCACCACCAGGACCAGCCCTGAAGGTTGGCTGCCCCCGTCGGAGGAGACCGCCGCGCTTATCTCCACGGGAAAGCGCCGGCCATCTCTGCGCACCAACCTGTATTCCACGTTCTGCAAGACTCCCGTGCGGAGCGCCAGGGCGAGATCGGAGCGGAAACGCTCCTGTTCCCCCGGCGCGGCCAGTTCGACGACGCTCTTGTCCAGCAAGAGGCCGGCCTCCGTATAGCCCAGCATGGATACCGCCTGGGAATTGACCGCGGTCAGACGCCCATGCGCCTCGATCAGAGCCACTGCATCGGGCAGGATTTCCACCAACCGCCGGTAATGCTGTTCGCTGGCCCGCAGGGCGGTCGTCGTGTGCCGCAGGCGGGCGGCAGTCCGAATTCGCGCCATGAGTTCCGCCCAGTCGAGCGGTTTGGTGAGATACTCATCGGCCCCGGTGTCCAGGCCCGCCGCCTTTTGAGAGGCGCCCGTCGCTTCGCCGGAGAGCATAATGACGAACACATCCGGCAACGCGGGGTCTGATTTGATTTGGCGGCAGACTTCGAACCCGCTCAAATCCGGCAGTTGCACGTCCAGCAACACGATGTCCGGCAGGCATTGCTGCGTGAGCCGCAAGCCCTCCAGGCCTGTCGGAGCCGTCGTAACCTCGTAACCGCCGGATCGAAGCAGTCTCGACATCACTTCCAGCAGTGCCGGATTGTCATCCACCAACAATACGCGGGTCTTCGCTTTCATGCCACACATTGCTCAACGGGCGCTCTCGGATGAGTTAAAGCGCAAATCATCGCGGCAGCAAGCACATTCGCCGGACCTCCCATCCGGGGGGCGTGGGACAGAATAGTAACCATTAGTGGGGTTTGACGCCTTTGAACGCACGTCTTTGTCCCGGAGGGACATCCCGAGAATAGCCCAACGTTTCAACGTTGGGACGCAAGCTCCGCATTGCATAAGTCCCGAAGGGACGGCTGAATGGGTGGCATGTCTTACGTCAGTTCCCATATTCATTGTGTCTTCAGCACCAAGGAGCGTCGGCCCCTAATCCCGCCGCCGCTACGTGAAAGACTTTGGCCGTTCCTGGGCGGCATCGCCAGGCAGAAATCTTAACGTTGAAACGTTGGGCTACTCCCAAATGTCCCTCCGCGACATGACCGCAAGCTTGTATCTATACAGATACACCCGTGCAGCAGGGAACCCAATGCCCCGCTGGTTTCGCTGCAACCTGGTTACCTTTTTGTCTCACCCCCCCCTCCGGGCCTGCCGCGCGGCAATGGAACATGCCTGCAAGCCCTAATCCCCGGCTTGCTGCAGCCGTGTTCCTGACGGCCTTGCCCTGTTCGCTCATAAATCAAGCCCTCGTCCTGTTCCGCGTCACGGAAACCACTGAAGTGGCAGCCGATTTTATTCACGCTTCCTTGGCAGAGGCAGCGGAGAGTTCCGTGCCGTGGCCCCTACGCGAGTGGGGCGAACCAGGGCCAAGTCCCGGAGGGACGACATGATAATAGCCCGGCAAGGCCCGCCGGAGCGCAGCGCAGGCGGGCCGCCGCCCTGGGTAGAGGCGGCCACACCTCTGCCTCCCTTTTCTTCGAGTTTTGTTTTTCCGGGCTTGAAGCCCGGAAAAACAAAACTCGAAGAAAAGGGAGGTATTCATATTGGGTTCCTTGCCCCGGGCGGCGCTCCCCTTGCCGGGCTATTCTCCGCTGCCCCTTCGGGGCGCCGGGATATTGCTTGTCCAATACATGAGTGAAGATGTCCAATAATGCGATAGGTACACTCGATGCGGCGTGCCAAAATGGGGCCGCAGTATGAACACCAACAAGACCATTCGCGCGCAGGACAGAAAGCGTTCAGGGCGCTCACGCCCGGGCGGAAGCCACTTTCCACGAAGGTCGCAAACAGAAAGGAATCGATGAGAAAAACAAAATTGCAAGCAACAGTACTGGCGGCCGCTCTGGCCGGAGCAATGAGCGCAACGGCCGCCTTGACAGTTGGGTTTACCGGCGTAAGCCCCGTACAAGTCGTGAATCTCGACGTTACCGGCAGTTCGACCTTTTCAGGTGGAGTCTATGCTGGCATATACAATCTGACCGTCAATGGAGTGGCAACCCCGTCATTCTGCATTGACGTGAATCGGGACGCACCACCAAGCGCTGGCTACGCCGACTACAGCTATGCTCCCCTTACAGGTGCACCATTGTCTCCCGTCGGTCCAATGAGCGGTGCGCAGGCAACCGCTATCGAGCAACTATGGGCAGCGTACTATAAGCCGTCGACGCTGGACTCATCCGGCGTGACCGCCGCGGCGCTGCAGGTGGCTATATGGCAGGAGTTGGGTAACGGCCAGCTTCTGGTGAACGGCAAACCAGGATACACTGTGATCGCTGGTGGCAATGATCCGGTCACAGGGTTGGCGACCACCATGCTGGGCAACCTCCCCAACCTCACGACTGAGGCAAATCTCGTAGCTCTAGTAAGTCCCAGCGGGCAGAACTACGTCGTGCCGGTTCCCGAGCCGACCACCGTGGTCGCCGGCTTCGGCGCGCTGAGCTTTGTTCTCCTGGGCCTTCGCCGCCGCTCCGGCGTCGTCAGGATTGGCAAGTAACGCCGCAACACCCACACCTCCTCAATCACGCGAAAAGGGCAGGCCCTGGCGGCCCGCCCTTTCTGTTGGTAGTTGCTCAGCAAGCTGCGCATCCACCCATCGGCCCCGGTGTCTTACCTGGATATTTCATGCCCGAAGAGCGACACCAACATCCCGAGGCCGCGCAGCGCAGGTTTCCAACCCAATGCCACTAACATTTCATGCTCGTCCCGGAGGGACGCATGATAATAGCCCAACGTTTCAACGTTGGGTTTAGCCATACAAAGGCCAACAAGTCCCGAAGGGACGGCCGACATCCGCCACCCACTCAGCCGTCCCTTCTCGTGACGCTTGGGGCTCTCCTACCCAACGTTGAAACGTTGGGCTATTGTCGGATCTCCCTCCGGGACAAGCACTTGGCCGGGGGCGCGCCTCTGAGTTCGGCGTCAAATGTTAGTGGCATTGGATTGGAAATCCGCGATACAGTCCCGATTCGGAATCGGGAGAAGCCTGCGCTACGCCTTCCGGTCAGCGACCCTCGTGAAATATCCGGGTTAGGAGCCTCTTGAAATATCCCCCTGCCGGCCCAATTCTTATGGAGTGCGGTGGGAAGCCGGGAGCGCGACACCGCTTTGGTCCCGGAGCATAAGCGGCGTCGGCGCTTCGCTCTGCCCTGCACCTTACACGGATTTTGGCACGGATCGGTGCAAGCTCCGTTAGGAGCGACATGTTTATAGCACCGTCGCCGTCCGGCTCTGTCAAGCTCCGTAGGAGCGGCACGGCTCGACTGCAATCCTGTCGTCGGAGGCTCGCCAAAACTCTCCGTGCCACTCCTACGGAGCTTGAAGATGGGTTTGTAAGGCTGCCTTGCTACAAACATGTCGCTCCTGCCGGAGCTTGGCGAAGTGGCTCCCAGGCTCTTGAAGATCCGTGTAAGGTGCAGGCTCTGCCGCCGCACTCCATAAGGGCGCCGTCGCCACCGAGAGGTACTCGAACAGACTGTTAGTGACCGCGCAAGAATTCATTCCGGCTTTGTTGCCCACGGGCGCTGCCTGCTGGCTTCGTGACTCGCGAAGCGTGTGGAGTGCGTCCACCTTGCCGGCGCTTTCGGAGCGACTGGGCTTATGAAAGCGGGAGCAAGCTCCACGCACTCCAAACGCTGGCGCGATTTGGTCCCCTTTTGGCCCTGCCGATTGCGCATTGCCGAAAGGCCAACCTTGTTGCAACCAGCAGCTAACATTTCAAACGTCGCGACGCCGCGACGATCGCACAGCTCATGGAAGGGCATCCGGCCGCCAATGCCTCGCCCAAGGCCCCATGTCTGAATTGTGAGTGATCATGTCGAGTGCTTATATAGACGGTTTCGCCCGAGTATGAGACAACAGCATCGTAGTTCCTCAGGCCGCGTTCGGGGACAGGGTTGCCTGCCATCCGCTAAAACGTGAGCGGGGGTGAACCGGGTCGGTGAAATTCCGACGGCAGTCAAGAAAAGTAAACAACGAATGTTGAACAGAAAAAAAACAGTAGCCAAAAACAATGCAAAAGGAACAATGATGAAACGAACCTTAACTAACACAATCCGTATCGGGCTGGTCTTGGTCGGTGTGGCCTTGACCAGCGCAATGAGCGCTAATGCGGCGGGGCAGTATAACATAGCGTTTACGGAGACTGACGGCAACGGAAGCGCCAGCGCCACCGGGTGGATCGATGTCTCCAGCGGAGGGCTTGCCACGAGCGGCTCCATCACCGTTAGTGGCCCGAACGCAGGAACCTACTCCTTGGCCCCTGGGTCGTGGTTCCCCTCCCCGGCGGATGCATTCAATGCCGACAACGTGGTGACTGTGGCTCCCGGCAGCCAGTTCCTGGACATCTATGGACTTCTGTTCAAAGGAACTCCCGCAGGCGGCTCATACACTGAGTTCAACCTCTGGGGCAACGGCGACGGCGCCCCCGGGACTTACTCGCTCTGGGGGTGGACCGCCAGCAGTGGCTATTCCCCGCAAGCTTCTGGAACGGCAACGCTAACCGCCGTTCCCGAGCCCACGACCATGGTCGCCGGCGTGGGCGCGATCGGCCTGGTATTGGCAGGCATGGCCCGTTCCCGCCGCTCCTCGGTTGCGCGCGTCGGCAAGTAAGCCACGGTCTCAAATCTCCTCAACCAAAAAGGCAGGCCCTCAAAAGCCTGCCTTTCTTTTTTGCCCCCTGGGCGCCAGGCGCTGGTGCTTACCGGGGAGCAGCCGTGGGACGACAACCAATGCCGCGCAGTACCCCGGTCACCCGGCGTCCTGCTGAGGCGCTGCTCATTCGTAACTGTTCAGGCGTGGGGCAGACCTCCGGTCTGCCGGTTCACGGAGCCTCCGGCTCCGTGAACCCGGTGTGGTCGGAAGACCGGGCCAGGGGCCCGGCTAAACGGCAGACCGGTGGTCTAATGCCAGTAGGATTTCATGCTCGTCCCGGAGGGACGCATGAGAATAGGCCAACGCTTCAGCGTTGGGTTTAGCCATGCAAAGGCCAACAAGTCCCGAAGGGACGGCCGACATCGGCCCCCCGCTCAGCCGTCCCTTCGGGACTCGTGACGGTTTGGGCGCTCTTACCCAACGTTGAAACGTTGGGTTATTGTCGGATGTCCCTCCGGGACAAGCACTTGGCCGGGGCGCGTCTCTGAGTTTGGCATCAAATCCTAGTGGCATTGGACCGGAGGTCTGCCCCACCCTCCCACCTTGAAGTGACTATTCACGTTCAGTGGCAACGAATGCGGAACATCCCGGCTCCAGCGCGGGGTCGGAGGCTTCGCGGACTACGGGGGCGCAAAGCCGGCTGAAGCCGGCGCTCCGGAGCGCCGGCTTCAGCCGGCTTTGGGCAAGCAACGCGGACGGGTGCTGAATAGTTGCCATCCAGGAAGTGTGTACCTGGGAAGATAATTCGCTGCGATACTGGCACTGGGAGCGACCCGGCCTGGAGCAAAAAGGCCCCATCCTGGCATGGCGCGCACGGGCCCTGCCGGGACTCATCCCGAAGGGATGAAAGAAGGTAGCCGGGGGTCGAGGCGCAGCGAGACCCCCGGTCCATCGGCGGCGTGCTCCAGCATCCCGGAGGGACGCCAGAAGACCGCTCACGCAACGCGCGCGTCAGTTTCCGGCACCCCATCCCGGGCTGTTGACACCAGCAGGGCGAGCGGAGGTCCTGACGGCCTGTAACCGCAGACAATCTCAGCGCTGCGCATTCGAGCTTGGCACAGACCGGCAATCTTCGATCACAATTTGGACAGGCTTGCTGAATTGACCCCGGGGTCCCGGGTTGTCCAAATGGTGAATGATAATGTCGCAAAACTGGATAGACGAAACATCGTGTTGGTAGGATGCTGCTCAGCGACGGACTACGCGAATGATGAGCCTCATTTCCAAGAAGTTTGACGGCTCGCCCGAATATGCCCGGGTGGTGCCGCTGGTTGTTTTTGCGGGGCTGACCGCCCTCGCGGGCCGGGGCGGCACCGGCTCGTACTACTGGGTTTATCTTCTGAAGACGGTTGTGGGGGCATGGATGATCTTTGAGATGCGCCCGTGCCTCGAGGAGATGCGCTGGAAGGTCAGTTGGGAGGCTGTGGCGGTGGGAGCGGCGGTTTTCGCGCTTTGGGTCGGTCTGGATGGGCACTACCCGAGGCTCACCAGGCTGCAAGCCGGGGCGGGGTGGAACCCGCACGGGCAGTTCGGCGAAGGTTCGGCCATGGCCTGGCTGTGCATTGTCACGCGGATGGCCGGCTCGACGCTGGTCGTGCCGCCGATCGAGGAGGTCTTTTATCGCTCTTTTCTCTATCGCTACCTGGCCAACAGCCGATTCCAAGGGGTGCCGTTCAACCAGTTCCATGTCGTGCCGTTTGCCGCAACTGCCGTCACGTTCGGCCTGGGGCATCCTGACCGCTGGGTGGCGGGCATTCTCTGCGGCTTGGCCTATCAGGGCCTGGTGCTGCGCAAGAACCGCCTGGGCGATGCCATGACTGCCCATGCCGTGACGAATTCTCTGCTGGGCATCTGGATTGTTCGGAACGGGGCGTGGCATTTTTGGTGATAAGCCGCGTTGTCCCTCCGGGACAAAGCCTCAAGTGGATCGTGCGTCAGCATGCACGTTAAACCTGGTCAAACACCTGTCACTATTCAGCGCCTGTCCACGTTGTTTGTCCAAAGCCGGCTGAAGCCGGCGGTCCGGAGCGCCGGCTTCAGCCGGCTTTGCGCGCCCGTAGTCCGCGAAGCCTTCCAGCTCCGTGCTGGAGGCGGGATGTCCAAATAATCAGTAGCGATGGCTGAAATCAGGCCCTAGGCTGAGGCTTCGCGTTGTCCAAAGAGTGAGTGGCAATGTCTGAAATATGGATAGATACAACATCGCACTGCGCGCATAGTGCTCAACAGCGAAGTTCGAGAATATGCGATTGTGTATGGTGTGCAGATGTTTGAAGCCGGAGACAAGGAGTGAGGCCCGGAAGAACCTTCCTAAACCGTTCGGGTGGGGTTGGATTCTGGGAATGATGTTGATCACGGGCTGGACGGCCGAGGCGAGCCTGATAATCAACGGCAGTTTCGAGGATTCCACGGGCTCCTTCAGTGCCAATCAAGGTGCGGGAGTGATGCAAGACCCTCCCGGATCCCGCTCGTTCCAGACTCAGCCCGCCTTCAGTGCCAATCAAGGTCCGGGTGTCATGCAACTCGCCGGGGGTTCCACCGCGATACAGGGATGGATTGTGCAGGGCGGGCTTACGCGGCAGGGCGGGCTGGTCGGCGTTGCGTGGGAGTCAAACGACAACGCGAGTGGTTTCCAGGCTGACGATGGGCAGTACTTCCTCAACCTGGCGGGAAATGACGGCTCCTCTCATCGTGGCGGCATCACCCTGGCTCAGAATATCACCACCCTCCCTGGGCAATGGTATACTCTATCGTTCGCGCTGGGCAGTTGCTCAGCCGCTAATGGCGACTCCGTCAACCCGGTGGTAAAAGTGACGGTGAACGGGTCTGGTGGAACCGGGTTCTTTCAGGGCGACAATTCGGCGCCGGGACTCTGGAAGGGCAACAGTTATTGGCAAAATGAATCGTTGACATTTAAGGCGACCTCTGATACGACCTTCATCACGTTTAACGCGGCCACGTCGCTGAGGGCCGCTGATTCATTCATTGGCCTGGATAACGTGAGCTTGGTCGCCGTTCCCGAATGCACAACGGCCGTCCCTGGCTTCGGCGCGCTTGGCTTGGTGATGGCCGCCATGCGATTTCGCTCGAAGGGCCGGAAATGATTTGTGGATAACGAAGTACAGGGCGGCCGGCACAACGGATCGAAAGACGCGGTTATGAAGACGAGACACGAACCAATAATCCTGTGCGGCGCACTCGTGGCCTCAGGCATTGCATGTTGGAGCGCCTGCGCGGCGGTGAACCTGCTGCCCAACGGCAGTTTCGAGGATGGCGCCTTCACCGCTGCCGGAGGAGTGATGGCGCTCGGGAACGGCGACAGGTCTATAACCGGGTGGCAGGTGGTGGGTGGCAGCAGCGGCAGCGGCATCTCCTGGATGGACAACAGCAATCCCTACGGCTACAAGGCCGCGGATGGCTCCCGGTTCTTGAACCTGGTCGGAGGCCCGGCAGGGGCGGATGGCGCGGGGGTGGAACTCGCGTTGGGAGTGCCGGTTGTGCCGGGCCAATACTACCAGCTCTCCTTCGATCTGGGAGTGTCTGCTCAGGATCATGTGCTGTATGCAGATCCGACGGGTCTTACAGGACCAGGGGTGCAAGTAACGGTGACCGGGATCTCTGGCGCTCTGGCCAGCGGAAACTACTACTTCGGCAACACTAGCAACCCCAACACAGATGGCGACAACTCTTGGGAGTTGGTAGCCACCGCGCCCTTCGAGGCCACAGGCGCGAGCACCACCGTTATTTTCAGTTCGGTGGGTTACGGAGGGGAGCATTTTCTTGGGCTTGACGACGTGAGCCTCGTGCAGGTCCCCGAGCCTTCGGCGGCTGTCCTGATCACGATGGGCGTCCTCGGTCTTGCCTTGTCGGTTTCCTTGCGCCTCGCCGCGCGGCTCTCGGGCCTCAAGGGTGACAGCGCGCCGTTCCCGTGCCCCCGCGCGAGTCGATGGATTGTCACCGGATCAGAGAGCGCTGGCAAGCCTGGCGGGTGCATTTCGCGACTGCGACAAGACCATGCCGGATATTTGCGCGCCTTCAGATCGTCCATTAACCGTCCTAACTCGTCCGAAATCTGAATTGAATTGACGATCAGATTCCTGCAATATGGTGTTGCCGCGCGCATTGTGTATGGCGTCTGCATGCTGGCGGTGCCGGGATCGCGGGTCTTCGGCGATTGCCCTCGGGCAGGAGGGGCGAAGCGGCTGAGGGTTGCCGGCTTATGTTCATACGGATCGATTCTGGAGATAGCTTGCAGGCGCCAATGGGTTGGCGCGCGGTAAGCAGGAGCCATGCAGCGGCTCGATTCCGCTAACCCGACGGTGGCTATGTCAGCAGCGTTGTCAAAAACAGTCTTGCTGGTGGATGATGTGGACGCGAGCCGGCTCGTGTCCAAGTGGTTCCTGTGGAACTTCGGTTACGAAGTCGATTCCGCGCGAACCGCAGAAGAGGCCCTTATCCTCTTTGATGCTAAAGTTCATGACGCGGTCATTACCGACAATTCGATGCCCGGCATGACGGGCCTGGAGATGGCCCACATCATCAAACTCAGATCGCCAAAGACGCCGGTGATCATGTTCAGTGGCGCGCTTCCGGAAGACCGCTCTTGCCTGGATGTCGCCATTCAGAAACCGGCGCATCTGATGGCGATCAAAGATGCGCTGGACAAACTGTGCGGCGGCGGTACACAAACCCAACGCGGTCTTTCCCCTGAGTGAGCGGCAAAGGGCCGTTGCGGATGAGTATTTGCGGCAAGGGGCTGCGTCCGCCTCGTTTCCCGAATTTGTCCGATCCGTAACCTCTCCGCCACCTGCCCGTCACATCTCTCCCACAAGCTGGGCGATGTGATCAATGAAGAGAATCCTGGTTTTTTGCGGCAGCCTTGCCGATGGCCACAACGCCGAAGTGCCCGACCCTTCTGTAATGCCGCTTCCCGCGGAAGTAATAGCCTTGCCGTTGGTTTTGAGGGTGCTCTTGCCAACTTGTTTGGCCAGGCCGTCTGAGGTCGTGCGCATTGTTCCATGGCGGCCTGGCGGGAACGGCCTGCCGGGGATTCCCCTGGATGATTTTCAGGTTCGCCCCCAATAGCATCTCCGGCTCGCCTCAGGTAATATCGCGTTCGTGATTTTGGCGCCGTTGTTTATGAAAACGCTTTTGCCGTCCGGAAGAGTCCCGTCCGGTGTTCGGCTCCTGGACCGGACGGAGGTTCCGCTGAGCACAGTTGCCACGGGCCAGCCCGTAATTGAGATCAACCTCACACGTGGCGAAGCAGAGCGATTGGCAGAAGCTGTGGCTCTGGTTCCGTGCGGCGCAGCCAAGGCATTTCCTAGTGGCGGCAAGGAACGCCCTAGTCGCGGCCAGCGATTGTGGAGTGTAACATGCCCTATACGCGTTTTTCGGCCGTTGGCTATCAAAGCTCGGCGCCAGTGGCCCCGATCTCGTGGACGGCTCCGGATCGGTCCAAAGTGTGAATGCATGTGTCTGAAAAATATATGGACAAAGATGTCCGTTTTTTGTAATGTCGCATCCGTTGAGAGTACTGTTTGGCATTTTGTTTTTGTTCAGACTTTCGACGTTGCGGCATGGCGTGGCATGAGTTGTGCTCTGCGCCTCTGGCGTGGTCTCCATGCCGAAGGCTGGATTTCGGTGTCGGTTGACAGATCGGAAAGCGCTGAACTTGAGTCTTTTCGGAGTTCAGCACTCACTTCTAGGTGTTGCTTGCGGTGTTCGATATGAGATTGTTGGCAAAGCAAATCAGACAGTCGAGGAATGAAGTGTCTTTCTGTGGGGGGCATGGGATTGCCCCAGGCACAGCGCTTGGGCGTGTCGTGCCGAAGCAACAAGCCGCGTAAGGTTTCCCTATGCTGGACCACCATTATTTGTCGCTGCACATGGTACGCCTCAAGCATGACGAGCAGTGGACAAACGAGGCCAACGGGCTCTGTTACGTGTTCCCAAGGGGCGGCGCAGGAATCTGTGTCTGCGGCTCGGCCACACAGCCGTTATTGCCGGGAGATGTTCTGGTGTTAAGCGCCGAGGCGTCGGGCAGATTCTCCCCTGGTTCAGGAGACGCCGAGTTCGCTTTCTGGTGGTTTTCCAGCGAAATCGAGCATCTGTTCCCGTTATTCGCCGCCAATGAGATTTGCCTGATCTCGCTCGTCGCGAGCCGCTTTAAGAATGGCAAACGGTACATGGCTTCCAGTGCCTTGGCTTCCGAGTGCCATAGGCTCATCGGCGACATCGCTCCGCAGTTCAGTCTCGAGCATCGCAGCCACTTGCTGAATGTCGCCGCCGCAGTTTTGTCCGCTGAATTCCAGACCTTCGGGATGTCCCGGGCCGGGTTTATGCGAAGCGACGAGCAAATGACCCAGACTCTTGAGAAACTCTCCGCCGCAGACGTGTTGGACCTGCCTGTGACGGAGCTGGCGCGGCGGTTCAATTGCAGCCAGCGCCACCTTAGCCGCCTCTTTCATGACCGCTTCGGCGTTTCTGTGGCGGCCCTGCGAATGGAAATGCGCCTCCTGAAGGCCATGGCCCTGCTCCGAAACCCCGATGCGAAGGTCATCGATGTGGCTGAAGAATGCGGCTTCAACCACTTGGGCCTCTTCAACACGTGCTTCAAGCGCCGCTTCGGGAGCAGCCCGGGCAAGTGGCGGCAAAACACCTACGAAGTTGGCCCTTCATCTGCCAGCCCCAATGGCAGCCAGCCGGACTGCAAGATGCTCAACCTGGGCTTATGTCCCTGGTCGCCCGAAGCGAAAGACGCCCGCCCCGTGAAAGCTGGCGGTTTGCAGCCGGATGGGGCGACTTTCCCGGGCGGCCTCGGCGCCCAGGCGAACCGGAACAATGGCGGCGGGAAGAGCCGTGCGTCCACCACCCAATGCGCCCTCAAGTCCGCCTCCGGAGTGGCGGTCGGCCTTTGCCCCTCAGAGGCCATTCCCGCAAATATTAGTAAATAACGAGTGCTGCTAATGATTCCAGTTGACCCAACGGCAAATATTGCCCATTATCCCGCCAAAAAGTAAACACCTCCAATGATCTCAGACCGCAACAAAGGCATCCAACGGCTCGTCCTCCTCTGCGAGTGCATCCTGGTGACCGTTGCTTTCTGGGCTGACTTCGCGCTTTGTTGGTCTTTGCCGGTGGACCGGAAGGTGCTGACGCGCTACTCGGTCTATAATGAGTTCATGCTCCTGGGGTTGCTGCTCATCTCCTGGCGGTCCCCTGCGAGCGTCGGTACCCGAAGACCTGCTTTTGAAGAGACCAGCCGTCTTACGGTGCGGCAGCTTGGCGGCGCCCTCTTTTTCCTCCTCCTGTATCTTGTTGCCGCCCAGGACGACAGAATCTCCCGTCTTTTCCTTTTCAGCCTTGTCCCGTGGCTTTACATGGTACTCTTCGTCGCGAATCATTCTCTGCCTCCGCTGCTGGGCCGCCTCACCTTCCATAAGGGATTGGAACAGAAAGTGCTGCTCGTCGGCCCAAGACACAAAGCGGCCGAAGTGAAACGCTGGCTCGACCAAAACCAATACCTCGGGCTTCGCGTTCTGGGCCTCCTGACGGAGGACGGGACTGGCGGGGAAGACGAGTCTCTGCCCACCCTGGGCCGGCCTGAAAACCTGGAGAAGGTCCTGGGCGCACCGGGCCTCATGCAGGTCATCATGGTCGAGTTCCCGCGCGGCAACAGCTCGATGAAGCGCTACACCGACTTATGCGAAGGGCGCGGCATCCGCTTGCTCGTGGTGGCCGACCTCGATGAAATCTTCGGCCACCCGCTCGCCGTCTTCAAGGACCAGGGCATGTTTTTCATGGGCCTGCGTGAGGAGCCTCTCGAAGACCCTGTCAACCGCTTTTTCAAACGCTGTATGGACATCGCCGTGAGCCTGCCCGTCGTCCTGTTCATCCTCCCGCCCCTCACGGTCCTGACCTGGATTTTCCAGCGCCTCCAATCCCCTGGCCCGATCTTTTTCATCCAAACTCGCGAGGGCATCCAAAAGCGTCCATTCCGGGTTTTCAAGTTTCGCTCGATGCATACGACCGACCCCGCCAACGAGAATCGGCCAGCCTCGGAAACCGATCCCAGGCTCTATCCCTACGGCACCTTCATGCGCAAAACTAGCCTGGATGAAATGCCCCAATTCCTGAACGTCTTGCGTGGAGAGATGAGCGTCGTCGGTCCTCGTCCGCACCTCCAGTCTTACGCCGAAAATTACCACCGGGTCTGCAGTCGGGCCTACGTCCGGAACTTCGTGAAGCCGGGCGTCACCGGGATAGCGCAAGTAAACGAGGCGCGCGGCTGCCCCGAGACGCCTGAGTTGGTCACCTGGCGCATCAAGTGCGACATCGAATACCTGGAGAATTGGTCATTGTCTCAAGATGCCTGGCTCATCATTCGCACCGCCGCACAGGTCGTTTTCCCTCCCAAAATCCCGGCCGTCCGCACTGCCCCACAGGGCATTTCCACCCCTAAAACCTTGACATGACTCAGAAGCCCATAGCCAGACGTCAGAGCTCAAAGCTCAGAGCTCAGAGGCCGGAGGTCAGAGGCCAGAGGGCCGCTTGGCGCTCCGCAATCCGTCTGTCCTCTGTCCTCTGCCCTCTGACCTCTGCCCTCCTGTCCGCCCACGCCCAGGACGCCCTCCGCCTCTCCCTGTCCAACGAATCCGCCGCTGCCCAGCGCCGCCTCGGCCTCGAGAACATCCCTTACACCGTCCGCTGGGGCGACCTCAAGCTCCTGACCTCTGCCTCCCTGGCTGGCGACTGGAACGATAACATTAACCTCGCCAACTCCAATCCCCAGCAGGACTTCATCTTCACGCCCATGGCCAGGCTCGATGCCTTCTGGCCCGTCACTGATGTGAATCTCCTCACCTTCTCCATGGGCGCCGGCTACGAGAAATTCCTCCGCTACGACCAATACGACCAGGCCCTCATCACCCCGGACTCCGCCCTGGGCTGGGACGTATTCATCAAAGACTGGCACATCAATTTCCACGACCAATTCTCCTACAGCCAGGAGGCTACAACCTGGGGCGCCATCAGCGGCGTCGCCCGCATGGGCGGCCTGAACAACACCGCCGGCGTCCTTGCCTCCTGGGACCTCCATGACGTCGTCCTCTCCTTCGGCTACGACCATTTCAATTTCGTCTCCGCCACCTCGACCTACGATTACCTCAGCCGCGCCTCGGATTTCGGCCTGGCCCGCGCCGCCTTCAAGGTCCATCCCGCCGCCACTGTCGGCCTCGAACTCAGCGGCGGCCCGACCGCCTATGATGAAAAACTGCTGAGCGACAATACCACATACAGCGCCGGCGTCTTTGCCGATTGGCAACTGACCCCGCAAATCAAACTCCAGCCCCGCGGCGGCTATTATCTCTATAGTTTCTCCGAACAAAACTCGAGTGGTGGCGCCTCCGACCAAACCGGCTATTATTTCTCCCTGAATCTCACCCACCGCCCGAGCGAGAGGGTCAGCTACGGCCTGGAAGGCGGCCGCCAGGCCTTCATGGGCAACAACTCTGCCCTCACCGAGCAATGGTATGGCAGCGTCTGGGCGGACTGGCGCATCATCGAGCATATCACCCTCACCACCGGCTTCCGTTACGAAGCCGCCACCCAGCCAATCACCTTCCAGTTCAGCGACAACTACACCCGCGACTATGCCGACATCAAGCTCTCCTGCCCCATCAAGCAGAAGCTGACCGCCAGCCTCGAGTACCGCTATTGGCTTAAGACCGACGAGCACTTCAACATCTTCGACTACGAACAGAACCGCCTCACCTTACAGTTGGCCTACCACTTTTGATCCCATGCGCGCCTCACAAGCCCCATTTCAGCGTTTCAGCGTTTCAGCATTTCAGCTTTTGAGAAAGACCTCTGACCTCTGTCCTCTGACCTCTGTCCTCCGCCCTCGGTGGTTGTCCCTCAACCCTTTGCGCCCTTCGCGCCCTTCGTGTGTGGAGGTTCCAGACCCTAAGCCTTTCCGCGTGTTTAGCGGTTCATCACTCCCCGCTCCCTTGAAGACTGCCTTTTGTCTTTTCAGCATTTCAGCGTTTCAGCTTTTCGTGTTTCTTCTTTCCTCTTCCGCCGCCGACTCACCCGCGCCGGCGGCCGAGCCGCGCGTCGCCGATCCCCAAACCTGGCTGCAGGCCCATGGCCTCCGCCCTGCGGCCAACGCCGTTCCCCTGACCTCTGACCTCCGACCTCCGGCCTCTGCCCCCCCGGCCTCCGCCACCAACGCCCCGGCAACTAACGCCGCTCCCGCGGCGCGCCCGAAGTCAGAGGTCAGAGGTCAGAGGTCAGCCACCTCTGCGACCAACACCCCACCCACGGCACTGACCTCTGACGCTCCACGCTCCACGCCCTCGCTTGCGCCAAATTCAGCGTCTCAGAATTTCAGCGTTTCAGCTTTTGGCCCTGGCTCCGCCCCTCTGACCTCTGCCCCTCTGACCTCTGACCCCCGACCTCTGACCTCTGACCTCCGACCTCTGACCTCTGACCTCCGACCTCTGACATCTGGAACAGACCTCCACCCCTCCCCCTCCCTCAGCA
>Ga0181524_10002982_pt1 | contig 16904 bp, 10 predicted proteins | sample PEATcosm2014_Bin_34_FD_119761 | JGI IMG/M metagenome (GOLD analysis project Ga0181524, IMG submission 119761) | Peatland microbial communities from MTU Mesocosm Facility, Houghton, MI, USA - PEATcosm2014_Bin05_60_metaG | ecosystem: Environmental > Terrestrial > Soil > Wetlands > Peat | place...
CTCGACCGCGGCGGCGAGTGCGGCGGGTTCGCGCTGGGCAAGCTCGCCGGGGTCCGATCCCGTGGGCAGCACGGCGACGGCGAGTTCGAGCTCGTGACGCTTCTCCCACTGGTACAGGCGCGCCGCGGCCGCCTGCCCGGCGGCGTCGGCGTCGAAGCACAGCACGATCTTCCTGGCGAAGTGGGCGAGCAGCCGGAAATGGTCCTCGGTGAGCGCCGTGCCGCACGTCGCGACGACCCGCGGGATCCCGGCGGCGTGGAAGCCGATGACGTCCGTGTAGCCCTCGCACACGACGACCTCGTGCGCGTGGGCGATGTCCGACTTCGCCCAGTTCAGCCCGTAGAGCGTGCGCCGCTTGGAGTAGATGGACGACTCGGGCGAGTTGCGGTACTTCGGGCCCGGTTCTCGATCCGAGGCGCGCAGCCCCTCGGGAAGGACGCGCCCTCCGAAGGCGATCGCCTGGCCACCGGGGTCGAAGATCGGGAACATGACCCTTTCCCGGAAGGCGTCCTGGAGCCGACCGCGCTCGCTCTCGTAGGCGAGCCCGGCCTCGCGCAGGACCGGGCCCGGGAGTCGCAGGGCGCGCACGAGCTCGTCGAAACCCGCCGGCGCGTAGCCGAGGCGGAACTTGCGGACGACTTCGCCGTCGTAGCCCCGTGAGCGCAGGTACTGGCGGGCCCGGCCGGCCTCCGGGTTGGCGAGCAGCCGCTCATGGTAGAACTCGACCGCGGCGGTCATCGCGGCGAGCAGCTCGCGGCGTCGGCTGCGATCAGCGTTCCGGTCGCGGTCGTCGTCGTAGCGAATCGTGATCCCGGCGCGGTTGGCGAGGCGCTCGACGGCTTCGACGAAGTCGACCCCCTCCGTTGCCCTCACGAAGCTGATCGCGTCGCCCGACGCCTGGCAGCCGAAGCAGTAGTAGAGGCCCTCCTCGGCGTTCACGCTGAACGACCCCGTCTTCTCGGCGTGGAACGGGCAGAGGCCGACGAACCGACGGCCGACCCGCTTGAGGGCGGTCTGCTCGCCGATCAGCGCGACGAGGTCGGTCGCGGCCCGGACCCGGGCGACGTCCTCGTCAGCGATTGCCATGAACCGGACGGTACCCGTTCGCCGCGTCGTCTGGTCGCGGGCAGGCTCAGCCCGGCTTGCGCCTGGCCACGAAGCGGAGACCGGACCAGTCGGCGTCGAGGGCGGCGACCTTGTTGTCGACGAGCCCGAGCGAGAGCCCCGCCCGTCGCACGACGCCGTCGGAGAGATCGCTCTCGTGGCCACCGGCGCGACGTGGCCAACAGATCCAGAGTGGCGGGGTCGCGACGCCAGAAGCCCCGATCGCGCGCAGCGCGATGGCGAGCTCGCGCTCGCTGCGGGCGAAGACGATCGTTACGTCCGCCGCGCAGAGCTCTTCCGCGCCGATGGGCGTGTCCCGGCGGCGGACCTTGACGCCCGCCGGGGCGTGGTCGAGCGTCCAGTCCGCGGGAGCGCCGACGACGAGGACGCACGATCCCGCGACGAGGCCGAGCTTCCTTGCCTGTCCGGCGGGGTCGGGGGGCACGGGAGCCCGGAATCCGCGACCGTCCTAGGTCGCGATGCGGTCCTGGAGCTCGGTGACGACCCGCTCGATCGGGACCCGGTCCTGGAGCGTCGAGTCGCGCTCGCGGATCGTCACGGCGTCGTCGGTGAGGCTATCGAAATCGACGGTGACGCAGAACGGCGTGCCGATCTCGTCCTGGCGGCGGTAACGGCGCCCGATCGACTGCGTGTCGTCGTAGTCGCACATCAGCGTGGCCTGGCAGCGGTGGAGCACCTCGTGGGCGAGCGCGTCGAGTGGCTCCTTCCTCGACAGCGGGAGCACGGCGACCTGGAACGGCGCGAGCTGCGGGCTGAGTCGCAGCACCGTGCGGCGTTCACCGCCGACCTCGTCCTCGTCGTAGGCGGCGAGGAGGAAGGCCATCATCGCCCGCGTCGCGCCCGCGGAAGGTTCGATGACATGCGGCGTGTAGCGCTCGCCGCTCACCTGGTCGAAGTACTCGAGCCGGACGCCGGAGAGGGCGCTGTGGGCCTTCAGGTCGAAATCCGTTCGGTTGGCGATCCCTTCGAGCTCGCCCCAGCCCCAGGGGAAGGCGAACTCGATGTCCGTCGTCGCCGCGGAGTAATGCGACAGGTCCTCGGGGGCGTGCTGTCGGAAGCGCAGCTGGTCCTTGCCGATCCCGAGCCGCTGGAACCAGGCGAGCCGCTCATCGCACCAGTAGGCGAACCACCGGTCGGCGTCGGCCGGGGGGACGAAGTACTCGAGCTCCATCATCTCGAACTCGCGGGTGCGGAACACGAAGTTGCCCGGCGTGATCTCGTTGCGGAAGCCGCGACCGAGCTGGGCGATCCCGAAGGGGGGCTTGCGGCGCATCGTCGTCATCACGTTCAAGAAGTTGACGAACATCCCCTGGGCCGTCTCTGGCCGCAGGTAGGCGACGGCGGACTCGTCCTCGACGGCGCCGACGAAGGTCTTGAACATGAGATTGAACGGCCGGGCCTCGGTGAGATCGGCGGAGCCACAGTTCGGGCAAGCGCCGTCGATCTGGTCGGCGCGCCAGCGCTCGTGGCACGACCGGCAGTCGACGAGCGGGTCGACGAACGTCTCGAGGTGGCCCGACGCCTCCCAGACCTTCGGGTTCGTGATGATCGCGGCTTCGATCGGCACGACGTCGTCGCGTTCGCGCACGACCGCGCGCCACCAGGCATCCCGGACGTTCCGGAGCATCAGCGCGCCGAGCGGCCCGTAGTCGTAGGTCGAGCGGATGCCGCCGTAGATCTCGGCGGAGGGGAAGATGAAGCCCCGTCTTTTCGCGAGGTTGACGATCGTGTCGAACAGCCCCGTGTCCTCGGTGGGCGCGCGGTCCTCTTTGGGGTTTTCCTCCGACATATGACGAGGTTACCCCGTGTCGCCGTCGCAGAATCCTGCCGTGGCGCCGCCCGCACCACCGCCCGTGGCGATCAGGCCGGTGCGGTCTCCTCGGCGACGTGATAGCGCGTCGTTCGCAGCCGCCGATCGAGGTGGTGCTCGATGGCGGAGGTCGCGAGGCGCTCCAGCGCGTCGACTGTCGGGCCGTCGGGTTCGGTGAGCGCCCGGGCGAGGGCGCCCGAGCAGATGCGCTGGGCGAGCTCGACGACCGCGGGGGAGGCCGCCTGTCCGCGCCGGCAGTCCTGGCAGAGGAAACCGCCTTCCCCGGCGTCGAAGGCGACGAGTGGGCCGGATCGGCCGCAGTGGGCGCAGGAGTCGGTGACCGGTCCGACGCCCTCGACCGAGAGGAGCCTCAGGCAGAATGCCGCGAGGGTCACCGGCGACGCGGTGGTCTCAAGGCTGCGCAGCGCACCGACGAGGAGCTTGTAGAGCGCGGGCGAGCCCTGGTGGTCGACGGTGACCTGGTCGACAATTTCGAGCATCGTCATCGCCGGGCCGAGGCGGGCGAGATCGGAGCGGATCCCCCGGAAGACGTCGATCACCTCGACCTGGGTCACGATGTCGAGATCTCGGCCCCTCCAGCACATCATGTCGACGTGCGTGAGCGGTTCGAGACGCGCCCCGATGTGGCTCTTCACCTTGCGAACGCCCTTGGCGACGGCGCGCACCTTGCCGTGCTCGGGCGTGACGATCGTCACGATCCGGTCCGCCTCGCCGAGCCGGATCGTCCGGAGGACGACCCCGGTGTCGCGGTACGTCGCCACGGGAGCTAGGACCCGGGGGTCGGGCCGCCGGGCGGTTTCAACGGTCGACGCCCCCGTAACGACGCTCGCGGCGCTGGAACTCGCGCACCGCGTCGAAGAGGTCCTCGCGCCGGAAGTCCGGCCAGAGGACGTCGGTGAAGACGAGCTCGGAGTAGGCGAGCTCCCAGAGCAGGAAATTGGAGATCCGGAACTCGCTCGAGGTGCGCACGATGAGGTCCGGGTCCGGCATGTCCGGGAAATACAGGTGGTCGCGGAAATGGCGCTCGTTGATCTGGTTCGCTGGGACGTTCTCCACGACGAGCGACCGGACGGCGTCGATGATCTCGGCGCGACCCCCGTAGTTGAAGCAGATCGTGAAGGTCATCCGCTTGTTCTTCGCGGTGAGTTCCGCGGCATCGTCCATGTCACGGAGCAGGCGGCGAGGCACGCGCCAGTCGCGCCGGCCCGCGAACCGGACCCGGACGCCCTTGGCGTTCAGGTCGTCACGGTTGCGCTGGAGGATCCCCTTGTTGAAGTTCATGAGGAAATGCACTTCGTCGGAGGGACGGCGCCAGTTCTCCGTCGAGAACGCGTAGGCCGTGAACCACTTGACACCGAGTTGGAGGGCGCCGTCGACGGTGTCGACGAGAGCCTCCTCGCTCGCGGCGTGTCCGTCGGTGCGCGCCAGCCCGCGCTGGGTCGCCCACCGCCCGTTGCCGTCCATGACGACGGCGATGTGGCGCGGGACCTGGTTTGGGTCGACACCTTCGGGGAACGGGGCACTCGGCACTACGGCGAAGCTAGTCCCGGCGGGAGTCGCTCCACCGTCGCGTGGGCCGTGCATTGGTTCGGCGTGCCGGGTCCCCATCCCGAGAAGCCGCCGGTGGGGCCGGGCCGGTGGGTCGCCCGGATGAGGGTCGTTGACGTCATGGAGGCCGCCCGCGAAGGTCCGTCGGTCGGATCTGCACCGGCCCGGGACGCGAAGTCGGCCGACGCGCTCGAGGCCGAGGTTCTCCGCGTCGCGCACGACCTCGAGGGGGCCGATGCGCTCGACATCTGTCGTTGGGCCGTCGGACGGTTCGGCCGGGGTGTCGCCGTCGCGTCGTCGTTCCAGGACTGCGTGCTCATCGACCTCGCGGTGCGCGCCGACCCGGCGATCGAGGTGGCCTTCCTCGACACCGGCTTCCACTTTCCCGAGACGATCACGTACCTGCGGGACGTCGAGCGTCGATTCGGCCTGAACCTCAACGTCGTCGAGCCGGGCATCCCGCTCACCGAGCACCCGTGCGGCAGCGCCCGCTGTTGCGAGATGCGCAAGGTCGTGCCGCTCGCCCGCGCGCTCGCCGGCAAGGCTGCGTGGATGACCGGGCTGAAGCGTGTCGACACTCCCGAACGGGCCGGTGCCCCCGTCGTCGGCTGGGAACCGGAGAAACACCTCGTGAAGGTGAATCCGATCGCCGCGTGGACCGACGAGAAGGTCGACCGCTACGTGGAGGAACGCGGACTCCCTCGCCACCCGCTCAACGCGGCCGGTTACGTGTCGATCGGCTGCGCCCCGACCACGCGGCCGATCGCACCGGGGGAGGATCCTCGGGCTGGTCGTTGGCCGGACAGCGACAAAACGGAGTGCGGCCTGCACCTTTGAGCGCGCGCAGGGCGGTCCTCCGGGAACCGTGCTCGGGGGCCGTGCATGCGTGACGGGGTGATGCCGGAAACCACGCCGCGTCGCAACCGGGCCGTATGCTCGCCGCGGTGTCGGGGAGCATCCGCTTCGTCCGCTACGGGACACCGTCTTTCCAGGCGCTTGCTGCCGCCGTCGACGATCTGCAGCGTGACGATCCGACCGCTCCGGTCGTCATCGTCGCCTCGTCGGCGCGGGCGGCTCGTTCGTCGCGACACCGCCTGGCCGCCCGGCGACGCGAGAACGGGACGAGCGGAGTCGTCAACCTGCGCTTCTTCGTGCCGTCCGACCTCGCGGAGGAACTCGGGGGCCAGGCGTGCCGTCTCGGGGGCCGTCGTCGGGCGACACGGGTCGCACTCGAGGCGGCGGCGCGCGCCGCGCTGCGGGAACGGCCGGGCTTCCTCGCCGCGGTGGCCGAACACCCCTCAACCGCCCAGGAGCTCGTCGACATCTACAAGGAGGTCCGCCAGCTCGGCGGGGACGGGTTGCGGAACCTTGGCGGGGCGGGGCCCCGGGGTCGCGACCTCGGGGCGCTCTGTTCGTCGATGCGGGAGCGGCTCGCCGGGAGTTGGTTCGACGACGTCGACCTCGTTGACACCGCCGTGGCAACGATCGGTGACCGTCGGGACTGGGACCATGTCGTTGTCGATCTGCCGGAACAGGTGCGTCCCGCCGACGTCCGCCTCCTCGTGGCGCTTGCCGGGGCCGGCGCCGTCAGCGTCCATCTCGGACTCGTCACCGACGGTGCAGCCGATGCCCCGATCCGCCGACTGGCCGAGGAGCTGCACAGCGCAGGGTTCGAGGTTGTCGGCGAAACGGCGTCTGCCTCGACGGACTCCGATCCGGACGGACCGGTCCCCGTCGGCGGGGAGATCCTCGAGGCCCCGGACGCCGAGTCCGAGACGCGCGCCGCCGTCCGCCTCGTCATCGAGCATCTCGCCGCAGGTGGCGCGCCCGAGCGCGTCGCACTGCTGTTCTCGTCACGCGATCCCTACCGCCGCCTTGTCGCGGGGGCGCTCGAAGAGGCCGGGATCAGCTGGAACGGTCCTTCGCCAGACCGGGTCGCCGATCTGGCGGAGGCGAAGTTGCTCACCGGGCTGCTCGGGCTCGCGACCGGAGGGCTCGAACGTTCCGCCGTCATGGCCTGGCTCCGTTCGGCGCCGTTGTTCGCGGGGGACGGGACGGCGACCCCGGTCGGCGACTGGGAACGGGTTTCGCGCCTCGCGGGGATCGTGGGAGGTGATGCCGCCGTGTGGCGCCGTCATCTCGACGCCCTCGCCGAGGAGTCCCGGCGTGCCCTCGACGGCGAGGAGCTGTTCGACGGCGAGGAGCCGACCGAGAGCTCGAGAGCTCGTTCGGAGCGCTTGACGCGCCTCGCCGCGGCGACGATCTCACTGCGGGACTTCATCGACGATCTCGATCGGACCTGCCGCGAGGCGCTCGCCCTGCGCAGCTGGAGGGAGCTCGTCGGGTGGGCGCGGACGTCGCTCCGTCGCTACCTCGGGGACGACGACGATCCACTTGCGGCGGACGAGTACGGCCGTCGGTCCGAGTCCGTCGTCGCCGACGCGCTCGTCGAGCTCGAGATGCTCGACGGCGTCGACACCAGCCCCGATCTTGCCCGCTTCTCGAGGGCGCTCGTCGCGGCGCTCGACCGGCCCGCTCCGCCCGTCGGCCGGCTGTCGTCGGGGATCATGGTCGGCCCCCTCGAATCCGCCGCGGGCGTCGAGCTCGACCTCGCGGTCGTGCTCGGCTGCGTCGAGGGGGATCTGCCCCGCCGGGTTCGAACGAGCGCGGTCCTGTCCGTCGACGAGCGCGAGCGGATCGGGTTGGACGACGCGACTCCGGTTGGATCCGTCGAACGGGACCGCCGCCGGCTCCTCGTCGTTGCTCGCGGGGCGGCGAGGGTCGTGCTGGCGAGGCGCGACCGCGACGCCCGCGATAGCCGCGCCCGGATCCGTTCCCGCTTCCTCGACCGGGACGTCCCTGCCCGGCGCGCCGCGAGCTCGGCCGGAGCGTGGGAGTCGGTGGCGGGCGGGCGGATCCCGGCGGTCGGCGAGAGCGAACTCGTCAGCGCGACGCTGCTCGCCCGGTCGGCACGGCGCGGTGATGCCCCGTCTTTCCTCGTCGCGGAGTCGCCGCACCTCATGGCGGGCAGCCGCGTCGTCGCCGCCCGCGGGGCGCGCTCGTTCGGTCGGTTCGCCGGCCGGATGGACCGCGGGGCGGGTGTCGACGCCCTCGTCGGCGACGTCCTGTCACCGACGACCCTCGAGGAGTTCGCGGTCTGTCCGTTCCGTTACTTCCTCGGGCACGAGCTCCGCTGCGAGGTGGTCGACCCGCCCGAGCGGCGGGCCGAGATCGACCCGCGCGAGCGGGGCCTGATCGCCCACGAGGTGCTCGAGCGGTACATGCGGCAAGTCATCGAACGGGGCGCCGAACTCGACGACGACCCGGTCGCGGGTGCGCAGTTGCTCGCGAAGATCGGCACCGAGGTCTGCGACCGTTTCGAGCGGCTCGGCCGGACCGGGAAACGGGTGCTCTGGGCGAGAACCCGTCGTGAACTTCTTGGACGTCTCGAAGCCGAACGGACACGCGACGCCGAGACGCGCCGGGAGCGGGGCGCGCACCCGATCGCCGTCGAATGGGTCTTCGGCACCACGACGGCACCCGCGGTCGAGATCGCGGTGGGGGACACATCGCTCAATTTCCGGGGCAAGATCGACCGCGTCGACCAACGAGACGACGGGGCGCTCGACGTCATCGACTACAAGACGGGGAAGGCGTCCTCTTACGGCGGGATCGCCGCCGACCCGGTCGATGGCGGCCGGCATCTCCAGCTCCCGATCTACGCGCTCGCGGCGCGCGCCGCGTTCAACGGGGACGGTGTCGAACCCGTGCGGGCGAGTTACCGGTTCATCGACGAACCGGGCGATGAGGTCGCGGTTGAGCTCGACGAGGGCACGACGGCCCGCACCGGGGAGGTCCTCGCCGTGCTCGCCGGAACGGTCGAATCGGGGTGTTTCCCGTACCGGCCCGGCGCGCGTCGCCAGGACAGCTTCGAGCACTGCAGTTGGTGTGACTTCAACACCGTCTGTCCGGCCGAACGGGACGTGCTCTGGCAAGTGGCACGTGCCGCGCCGGTGCTCGCCGGATACGTGGGGCTCGTCGAACCGGAGACGGCCGATGAGTGAGCCACAGGCGACCGTCGACTCGGCCGCGCGCCGCGCCATCGAGGAGGAGCTCGACGCGACGCTCTTCGTCGAGGCGGGTGCCGGCACCGGCAAGACGAGCGAGCTCGTGAAAAGGGTGCTCGCGCTCGTGGCGTGCGGGAGCGCGCGTCTCGGCGAGCTCGCCGCGATCACGTTCACCGAGGCCGCCGCGGCGGACCTCCGGGAGCGGATCCACGACGAGCTCGTGAAGAAGTCGACTCTCCCTGGAAGCGGTTGGGCGAGGTCCGCCCTCCACGAGCTCGACAACGCCTCGATGACGACGATCCACGGTTTCGCGCAGCGGATCCTTTTCGAGCATCCCCTCTCGGCCGGGTTGCCACTCCGCATCCGGGTCCTCGACGAGATCCGGGCTGCCACCGACTTCGAGCGGCGCTTCGGCGCCTTCCTCGACGCGTTGCTCGACGACGTCGCGAGCGAGGCGCTCGTCACCGCTTCGTTGGCGATCGGCGTCACGCTCGGTCACCTCCGGCAACTCGCGACCGAGGTCGACGCCGCCTGGGACCGCCACCGGGCGCCGGGTCCGGAGGCCGGACTCACGGTCGAGCGTCTGGCCGCCGAGGTCGACGGGTCCTCGCGGGCCCTCATCGACGCAATGCGCGCCCTTAGCGCGCGACGCGAGTTGTGTCGCAGCGACGCCGACACACTCGTCGCCCTGCTCTGTCGGATCGAAGCCGACCTCGACCACGAATCTCGGCTCTCGGACTGGCGCGATCGCCTCGAGTGGCTCTGTTCGCTCGGACCGTGGAAACCCGGCAACAAGGGCCGGAAGGGCGACTGGAACGGCGTCGACGTCGCCGACGTACGAGCGGAGCTGGTCGCCGTCGACGAAATGCGCTCGGTGCAGGCGACCCGGTTGCGCGAACTTGTGCTCGACGCGCTCGTGCGGCGGTTGGGGGCAGGTGCCGTGGCTGCCGCCGAGCAACGTCGGCGGACCGGCGAGCTGTACTTCCACGACCTTCTCGTGTTCGCCCGCGACCTGCTCGCGAACGATGCCGGGGTACGTGCCGCGGTCAGCGCGCGCTTCAGCCACATTCTCGTTGACGAGTTCCAGGACACGGACCCGATCCAGCTCGAGATCGTCCGTCTCCTCGGGCGGGGCGCGACGGGCGGGGCCGTCCCGGGCAAGCTCTTTTTCGTCGGCGACCCCCGCCAGTCGATCTACCGTTTCCGGGGCGCGCAGCCCGAGCTGTACGCGACCGCGATGCGCGAGCTCGTTCCGTCGGGCCCCGTCCGGCTGACCACGAACTTCCGGTCTGTCCCTGGCGTCATCGACTGGGTGAACGGCGTATTCGCCCCGCTCTTCGCGCCGGACGCCGATCGTGACCCGGCCGACGCGGTCGTCGCGGGGTACACGCCCCTCGAGGCGTACCGGCGCCCCGACTCCCGGGTGCCGGTCGTCGTCCTCGGAGCCGAGGCGGAAGCGAAGCTCTCCGCCCACGACCGGCGGATGCGTGAATCCGCGGACATCGCCGCCGTCGTCACCCTCGCGGTGCGCGACGAATGGCCCGTCGAGACACCGTCCGGGAAGCGTCCGGTCCAGTACGGGGACGTCGCGATCCTCGTCACCCGGCGCACCGGGCTCGGCGAGCTCGAAGAAGCGCTCGACTCCGCGGACATCCCCTACCGGGTCGACTCGACTTCGCTCGTCTACTCGGCGCCCGAGGTGCGTGACTTCCTCGCCTGTGTGCGGGCGGTCGACTCCCCGGGCGACGAGGCGGCGATCATCGCCGCGCTTCGGACGCCGATGCTCGCCTGCGGCGACGACGACCTCCTCCACCACCGCCGCCAGGGCGGGAGCTGGAGTCTCGAAGGGCGCCGGGGCGACCCCGCCGACGATCCCGTCGCCGGGGCCCTCGGACGCCTCGAGGAGATCGCGGCGCGGCGCCACCGGCTCGGTGTCGTCGCCACGCTCGAGGAGATCGCCGGCGCCTTCCATGTCTTCGAGCTCGCCGCGCTCGGGCGCCACGGGCCCGAGGCCGTCCGCCGGGTCCGCTTCGTCGTCGACGAGGCGCGGGCTTTCGTCGAGTCGGGGGGCGCGTCGATCGCCGAGATGCTTGAGTGGATGGATCGCCAGGCCGCCGGCCGGGTCCGCGCCCACGAGACGAGAACGAGCGAGGCCGACGACGCCGTGCGGATCCTCACGATCCACGCCGCCAAGGGACTCGAGTTCCCCGTCGTCGTCCTCGCCGAGCTCGGGGGTGGCCAGCAGGGCCCGACGGCGCGTCCGACCGTGTTGTTCGACTACGCCGACCATGCCGAGGTGCACCTGCGAGGCGACATCGAGACGTCCGGCTACGCGGCGTGCGCCGAGGCCGAACTCGCGCACGTGGCCGCCGAGGACCTGCGGCTCGGCTACGTGGCGATGACGCGGGCGCGGGACCACCTCGTCGTCTCGCTCCACCGTTCGGCCCCCACGGGGAGGGGAAGGCCCTCTCTCGCCGAGCTCGTCGCCGCGCGACTCGAGGACCTCGCCGGGCTCTACGAGGACGGGGCCGGTGTCCTCTCCGCGATTTCCGGTGAGCACCGTCGTAGCCGACCGGAGCGGCCGCCCGCCCTCCGGGGTCCGGCCGCGACGGAGTCGTCCCTCGCCGCGTGGCACGCGGCGCGGGACGAGATGAAACGACGGTGTGCGAGGCGGACGAGCATCGCCGCGACCGAGCTCGCCGAAGCGGGGGGCCGAACCGGCTGGGCCGGACCGGCGCGTGGGCCGGAAAGCGACGACGAGCCGGCGGACCGCACCCGTTGGGGCTCGCGTCGCGCCGCGACCTCGCTCGGCCGGGCGGTGCACGGCGCGTTGCAACGGGTCGATCTCGGAGGCGGCGGCGCCCTCGACGAACTCGTCGCCGACGCGGCGTTCGAGGAGGGTTGCGCCGAGCGGTCCGACGAGGTGCGCGACCTCGTGCTCTCCGCCCTCGCCGCGCCGGCCGTCGTCGCCGCCGCCGCGGCGCCGAGGTGCTGGCGGGAGCTCCCCGTCACGGTCCCGGTCGACGGGGGTGTCCTCGAGGGCATCGTCGACCTGTGCTACGTCGAGGGCGACCACCTTGTTGTCGTCGACTACAAGACCGACAAGCTCGCCAGTCCCGATGTGGTCCCGGCCGCCGCCCGCCGCTACCGGCCGCAGGCCGGGGCCTACGCGCTCGCTCTCCGTTCGGCCCTCGCGCTCCCGGTCGACCGGATCGTCCTCGTCTTCCTTGCTCCCCCCGGCGGCGCGGTCGAGTACGTGATCGACGACCCCGACGAGGCGGCGGCAGAGGCGGCGGCCGAACTCGCCGCGGCGATGGCGTGACCGGCCGGGGGCCCGACACCGCCGACGAACGCCACACCACCCGCCGCGCCCGGGACGTGGCGGGCCCGGCAGCCGCCGACGCCCTCGCCCGCGTCACCGCCCGGCTCCCCGGCGGTGGGGAGGCACGCCAGGGTCAGCTCACGATGGCCGGCGCCGTCGCGGCGGCGATCGCCTCGGGGCGGCACCTCTCGGTCGCCGCGGGGACCGGGACCGGCAAGTCGCTCGCCTACCTCGTCCCCGCAGTGCTCTCCGGCGAGCACGTCGTCGTGGCGACGGCGACGAAGGCCCTCCAGGACCAGCTCGCGGCCAAGGACATCCCGCTCGTGCGCGCCGGCCTGCGCCGCTTCTCTTCGACCGTGCTGAAGGGCCGCTCGAACTACCTCTGCGTCCAGCGCCTTGCCGAGTCCCGCCTCGCCGGCGTCCAGGGGTCGCTCGAAGGCGACGACCGCGCCACCAAAAGTCGCGCCCGGGAGGCCCGCCGGATCTTCGAGTGGGCCGAGACGACGGCGACGGGCGACCGGGCCGAGCTCGACACCGAGCCGGACCAGCGACTGTGGGCCACGTTCAGCGTCACGGCGGACGAGTGCCCCGGCGCGTTCCGCTGCCCGTCCGGGGCCGAGTGCTTCGCCGAGCGGGCCCGGGCGGAGGCGATGGCGGCGGACATCGTCGTCGTGAACCAGCATCTGCTCGGCGCCGACCTCGCCTCGGACGGCGCCGTTCTGCCCGAGCACGGGGTGCTCATCGTCGATGAGGCCCACGCGCTCGAGGACATCGTGACCGAGAGCCTCGGAGTGTCGATCGGGGCGGGGCGGCTGCGCTCCGTCGCCGGGGCGGCGCGGGTCGCTCTCGGCGGAGGGCGCGCCGCGACCGCGGAGGTCGACGACCTCGCCGGGTTGGCGGAGCGCCTCGAGGAGACCTTGCTCGCCTGCCCCGAGGAACGACTGACCGGTCCGCCGGCCGGGGACCTCGGCGACGTCCTCGCGCTCTGCCGCGCCCGGCTCGCGCGAGTGGAGTCGAGGCTCAGTGCTGCCCTCGGGCCGGGAGACGGCCGTGACGTCGCCGAGTCGGCCCAGCCCGCGATGCGGGCGATGCTCGCCGCCGGTCGGTTGCGCGCCGACATCGACCGGCTCGCCTCGTCCGACGACGACGACGTCGCCTGGGTCGACCAGGGGACGCGTCCGGCGCTCCGGGTCGCGCCGATCGAGGTCGCGCCGGTCCTCGCCGAGCGGCTGTTCGCCCGCCAGACGGTAGTCCTGACGAGCGCGACCATCGCGCCGGGCCTGGCGGTGCACCTCGGCGCCCCGCCGGACGAGCTCGACGTCCTCGACGTCGGCAGCCCGTTCGCCTTCGACGAGCACGCCCTTTTGTACTGTGCGGCGCACCTGCCGGACCGGCGCCGCGATGACGCCGAGCAGGCGATCCACGAGGAGCTCGCCCGCCTCATCGAGGCCGCCCAGGGCCGGACGCTCGCGCTGTTCACGAGCCTCGGCGCGATGACGCGGGCGGCCGACGCGCTCCGGGAGCGCCTCGCTTACCCGCTCCTCGTCCAGGGTGATCTCGGCAAGGCAACGCTGCTCGCCCGGTTCGCCACAGAACCCGCGGCGTGCCTGTTCGCGACGATGGGCTTCTGGCAGGGGGTCGACGTCCCGGGTTCGACGCTCTCGCTCGTCGTCATCGACCGGATCCCGTTCCCCCGGCCCGATGACCCGCTGATCGCCGCCCGTCGCGAGCGCGCCGGCCGCGATGCCTTCGCGACGATCGACCTCCCGCGGGCGGCGACGCTGCTCGCCCAGGGGGTCGGCCGGCTGATCCGGACCGCCTCGGACCGCGGCGTCGTCGCGGTGCTCGACTCGCGGCTCGCGACCGCCAGCTACCGCTGGCAGCTCATCCGGGCCCTGCCGCCGATGAAGCGCACGAAGGAGCGCCGCGTCGCCGAGGCGTTCCTCGCCGCGCTCGCCGCGACGCCCAATCAGTAGCCGAGGCGCGTGATCAGCTCGTCGTGGCGTTGCCAGTCGTGTTCGACGGCCACTTGGAGGTCGAGGTACGCACCGGGCGCGAGCTGCCGGCGCACCGCCGTGCCGACCGCCTTCAGCACCTCGCCGCCCGCGCCGATGACGATCCCGCGCTGGCTCGGGCGCTCGACGAGGATCTCGCAGCGGATGTAGGGCCACTCCCACTCGACGACCCGGCAGGCGATCGCGTGCGGGAGCTCGTCGCGGACGAAGCGGAGGAGCTGTTCGCGCACGAGCTCGGCGACGAAGAAGGCCTCAGGGACGTCGCTTACCACCCCCTCGGCAAAGTAGCGGGGGCCGGGGGGAAGCCTTCCGACGAGGTGGGCAGTGAGGTCCGCTATGCCACCTCCCGTCTTCGCGGAGACGGGGAAGTACGCGGCGCCGTCGAGTCCGAGCAGGCTCGCGGCCCGGGCGAGCTGGCGCAGCGTCGCCGGTCGCGTCGCGGCGTCGATCTTGTTCACGACGACGGTCGAGTCAGCCGGGCAGCGCGCCGCGATGAAGCGGTCGCCGGTCCCGATCGGCGCCGTCGCGTCGACGACGAGGACGCAGACGTCGACGCCGTCGAGCGCCTCGACGGCCGCGGCGTTGAGCCGCGCCCCGAGCGCCGAGCGCGGCTTGTGGATCCCGGGAGTGTCGACGAAGACCGCCTGGTACCCCGGTCCGTTCAGCACACCGTGGACGCGGCGCCGCGTCGTGTTCGGCGACGCGGCAGTTATCGACACCTTCGCGCCGAGGATCCGGTTGACGAGCGTCGACTTGCCGACGTTCGGCCGCCCGACGAAGGTGACGAATCCCGCACGGAACTCCGCCCCGCCGGTGCCCGTCGCCCGGTCGCCCGCCTGTGGCGCCCGATCCGAGGTCATCGCCCGTCCGGGCCGGGTCCGGACCCTTCGTGTGCCGCGACCAGCTCGTTCGGGACGATGCGCACCTTGCCGATTCGGCGCCGCTGCACCCGCTCGGCGACGAGCGTGTAGCCCTCGGCGAGGACGGACTCGCCCTCGGTGGGCACCCGGCCGTGCAGGTGGAGGAAGAGACCGGCGACCGTGTCCCAGTCCCCGGCCGGCAGGTCGGCGTCGAGGATCTCGTTCACCTCGTCGAGCGCCATGCGGCCCGAGACGACGAAGGCGCCGCCGCCGAGCGGCTCGATGAGGGGGTCGTCCGCGTCGAACTCGTCGGCGATCTCGCCGACGAGTTCCTCGAGGAGGTCCTCGAGCGTGACGATGCCGGCCATTCCCCCGTACTCGTCGACGACGACGGCGAGGTGGAACTGGTCGGACTGCATCTCACGCAGAAGCGGCGCGACGCGCTTCGTCTCCGGCACGAAGTGCGCCGGCCGGCACAGCTCGCGGATCGGCCGCTCCTCCCGGCCCTCGCGCGCGGCGCGCACGGCGTCGCGGGTGTAGGCGACGCCGACGACGTCGTCGAGCGACCGCTGAAACACCGGGATCCGGCTGAGTCCCGAGGTCATCGCCCGCTCCAAGACGGCGCCGGCGCTCTGGCCCGCCTCGACCGCCACGACATCGGGTCGCGGGACCATCACCTCGCGCACGATCGTGTCTCCGAAGTCGATGATCGATGAGATGAGCTCGCGTTCCTCGCTCTCGATGACGTCCTTGTCGACGGCGACGTCGGCGAGGGCGAGGAGCTCGTACTCGGTGACCTCGGGGTCGACGTCGGAGCCATGGCCGGGCGTCACGAGATGGGCGAACCTGATGAGGACCGACGCCATGGCGCGGAACGGGGGGAAGTTGACGATCGTCGTGACGAAGGGCGCGGCGAACAGGGCGGCGCGGTCGGCGTGGAGGACCGCCCACTGCTTCGGGATCGCCTCGGCGACGACGAAGACGATGGCGACCTCGAAGACGATCGCCACGGTGAGCCCGATCCCGCCGAAAAGGCGCGACGCCTCGTCGCCGACGAGGCTCGCCGCGACGAGCTGACAGGCGAGCACGAGCAGCAGCAGCGGCGCGAGGAAGTGCTCGGGGTGCTCGACGAGCCGCCGGAGCGAGCGGGCACCGTGGCGTCTCTGCTCCTCGAGCGAGCGGGCCCGGGCCTGGCTCGTGCGGACGAGGCTCGTCTCGGCGAGGGCGAGCACGGCCGAGAGGGCGATGAGGACGAGGACGGCGGCGATAAGGCCGCCGTCGGTCGCGCCGAACGACGCCGCCAGCATCAGGCGTCCTGGGGGCGGAAGAGCTGGTCGAGGAGCTCGCGTTCGCGGGCCTCCATCGCCTCGGCCTCGGCCGGCCGCTCGTGGTCCATGCCGAGCAGGTGGAGGATCCCGTGGACGATGAGGAGCGCGATCTCGGCGTCGAAGGTGCCGGCGTGATCCGGGGCGTTGCGCCAGGCGACCTCGGGGCAGATCACGACGTCGCCGATCAAGATCGGGGCGGATCCGTCGTCGATGTTCTCCCAGCCGGGCCCGGTGCCGCCGTTGTCGGGCGAGCGCCCCAGCGCGACCTGGTCGTCGTCGATCGGGAAGGCGAGCACGTCGGTCGGCCCGGCGATCCGGAGGAACCGCTCGTTCAGGGCGGCGATCGTCTCCTCGTCGACGAAGAGCATCGAGAGCTCGGCGTCGCCGCGCACGCCCTCGGCGCCGAGCACCGCCCTGGCGAGCGCGGCCCAACGCGCGGCGTCGACCTCGCGTTCGGTCTGCTCGTTGGCGACGAAGACCTCGACGTCCATCGCGGCCTCAGTGCGCCGGTTCGGGGTCGTCGTGCCGTTCGTAGGCGGAGACGATCGCCCGCACGATGCGGTTGCGTACGACGTCGGACTCGCCGAGCCGGACGAAGGCGACCCCGTCGATCGGCCCGAGGATCTCCTCGATCCCGACGAGCCCGGATCGGCCCCCGGCGACGTCGATCTGGGTGATGTCCCCCGTGACGACGGCCTTCGTCCCGAAGCCGATCCGGGTGAGGAACATCTTCATCTGCTCCGGCGTCGTGTTCTGGGCCTCGTCGAGGATGACGAAGCTCGCGTTGAGGGTGCGGCCCCGCATGAAA
>Ga0181524_10002987_pt1 | contig 16886 bp, 13 predicted proteins | sample PEATcosm2014_Bin_34_FD_119761 | JGI IMG/M metagenome (GOLD analysis project Ga0181524, IMG submission 119761) | Peatland microbial communities from MTU Mesocosm Facility, Houghton, MI, USA - PEATcosm2014_Bin05_60_metaG | ecosystem: Environmental > Terrestrial > Soil > Wetlands > Peat | place...
CACGCAATGCGAGGCGGAAGGCTTTCGCCGCATAACCTATTTTCTCGACCGCCCGGACGTGCTCAGCGTCTATACGACCCGCATCGAGGCCGACCGGAGCGAAGCGCCCGTGCTGCTCGGCAACGGCAATCCGGTCGAGTCCGGCGAGCTGCCGGACGGCCGGCATTTCGCGGTCTGGCACGACCCCTTTCCCAAGCCATCCTACCTCTTCGCCTTGGTTGGCGGCGATCTGGGCCACATCGAGCGCCCCTTCGTCACCGCCTCTGGGCGCGAGGTGAAGCTCGCCATCCATGTCGAACACGGCAAGGAGCCGCGCGCCGATTACGCGATGGACGCGCTGGAGCGCGCGATGCGCTGGGACGAGCAGACCTTTGGGCGCGAATATGATCTGGACGTGTTCAACGTCGTCGCCGTGTCGGACTTCAACATGGGCGCGATGGAGAACAAGGGTCTCAACATCTTCAACGACAAATATGTGCTCGCCTCGCCGCAGACCGCGACCGACTCGGATTACGCCGGCATAGAGACGGTGATCTCGCATGAGTATTTCCACAATTGGACCGGCAACCGCATCACCTGTCGCGACTGGTTTCAGCTCTGCCTCAAGGAAGGGCTGACGGTTTTTCGCGACCAGGAGTTCTCCAGCGACGAGCGTTCTCGCGCGGTCAAGCGCATCACCGACGTCCGCTTGCTGCGCCTTGCGCAATTTCCCGAGGACGCGGGGCCGCTCGCCCATCCGGTGCGCCCGCAGCTCTACCGCGAGATCAACAATTTCTACACGGCCACCGTGTATGAGAAGGGCGCGGAAATCATCCGCATGTTGAAGACGCTGATCGGCGCGACAGCGTTTCGGCGCGGCATGGATATTTATTTCGAACGCTTCGACGGAACGGCGGCGACGGTCGAGGATTTCCTCTCCTGTTTCGCCGAAAGCGCGCAGCGCGATCTGACGCAGTTCGCGCTGTGGTACAGTCAGGCCGGCACACCGCGCGTCGAGGCGGCGACGCGCTACGACGCGGGCGCCAAGACCTTCGAGCTCGCATTGACGCAACAGACGCCGCCGACGCCCGGCCAGGACGAAAAGCTGCCGCTGCTGATCCCTCTCGCGCTGGCTCTCTTCAATGAAGCGGGCGAAAAACTGCCGCTCGCCAGCCCCGACATGAGCCCGAAGGAAGCGTCAAACGGGCTGATCGAGTTCGCCAGCGCCAAGCGCACGCTGCGCTTCACCGGACTCGCCGCGCGCCCCACGCTATCGCTGCTGCGCGGTTTCTCCGCTCCGGCGCGGCTGGAGCCGGCGCAAGAGAGCGCCGAGCTGGAGCTCCTGCTCGCCCATGACGACGATCCGTTCAACCGCTGGCAGGCGGCGCAGAGCCTCGCCTTGCGCTCGATCTTCGCCCGCGTCGCCTATTTGCGGGGCGACGGCGGCGAACCCGACGACAGCTCCTTCGCCTCCGCCTTGCGCCGTCTGCTCGCCAAGGGCGCCGACGATCCGGCCTTCGCCGCGCTGGCGCTGACCATGCCCAGCGAGACCGATCTCGCCCGCGAGACGGGCGAGAATGTCGATCCCTACATTCTGTTCCGGGCCCGCGCCGGGTTGCGGCGCGCCTTGGGCGCGGCGCTCAAACCGACGCTCGAGGAAGTCTACGCTTCGAGCGCCGAGCCTGCGCAATATTCGCCCGACGCCGCCAGCGCGGGCCGGCGCGCGCTGCGCAATGCGGCGCTCGATCTGATCGCGGCAGGCGACGCCTCGCGCGGGACCAGCCTCGCGCGGGCGCAGTTCGAGACGGCTGGCAATATGACCGACCGGCTCGCGGCGCTGGCGACGCTCGCGCTGCTCGGCGGCGAGGCGCGCGAAAAGGCCTTCGCGCAATTTTACGAGGAGTTCGCCGGCGACGCGCTCGTCATCGACAAATGGTTCTCGCTGCAAGCCTCCATTCCCGAGGAGGCGACGACGCAGCGCGTCCGCGCACTGATGAGGCATCGCGATTTTTCGCTCGCCAATCCCAACCGCGCGCGCGCGCTGATCGGCTCCTTCGCCACCGCCAATCCCACTCGCTTTCATGCGCCGGACGGCTCCGGCTACGACATATTGATCAAGGTCGTGCTCGAACTCGACCCGAAGAATCCGCAAGTCGCGGCGCGGTTGTTGTCGTCGCTGCGCTCCTGGCGCACGTTGGAGCCCGTCCGCCGTGCGCTGGCCGAAGCGGCGCTGAAGCGCGTGCTGACGGCGGCGCAAGACCTGTCGCCCGACGTGAACGACATCGCAACCCGCGCGCTGGCGTGAGCCGGCGCTTCCTTCTCCCACTCGTGGGAGAAGGAAGCTCGCTCTCCGGTCGATTTCGAGTCCGCGCCGGCGCCGCAGGCGCGGCCGCGACAAAAAGATCCTGCGCGCTAACTGATTCATCTACAAAGCGAACGCGATTAACCAAAAATTAACTGTCTAAATTTCGCGGCGAACCACTGGACAAACGCGCTTAAGCGGATTCAGATGGCTGCGATTCGGGAAAAACTTCTCGGCTGCGTTCCCCCGGTTTACCCGTTCCCCCTGTTTGCCAAAGACGAAGAGGTCATGGATGGCGCGCTCACACGCAGCCCAAGCGACGACTCGCGCCGACACGGTGTGGGGCGCTTATAGCTTCCGGGACAGCGGCGCCAAGGATTCTCGCGACGGCCTGTGGCTAAAGCGCGTTGCGATATTCGCAAGCGTGCTCTGTCTCGCCAGTCTGATCGAATTCGTTTTCACGCTTACGACCACCATGCACGAGCAGTTTCTCGTCAACGCCTCCGCCGATCTCGAATTCTATTCGGCGGCGATCTGGCGCGAGCTGCGCGAGGCGATCGCCTCCGGTAAGGACGCCGGCGGGTTGATAGAACCGCTGGCGCGCATCGCGCCGGGCCATACAACCGCGCGCGGCCGCCGCATTCTCGTCACCGATCCTTCCGGCGGCGTCGTGGTCTCTTGGCCGCGCTCCTCCGCGGCGAACTCCAAGCTGCCTGAGATTCTCGGAGATGATCGCGCCTGGCTCGACAGCCCCGCCGCGCGGCGGATCGTCTTGGCGGACGGAACCCCGGCGTTAGTGGTGACGCGCAAATTGCCCGAGCCGTTCGGACAGCTGGCGCTCATTCATCCGCTCGACTCGGTGCTGATCGAGTGGCGCGCTGTCGCCGCGCGCTATACGCTGCTGTTCGCCGCGACGACGGCCATGCTGCTGGCCATTCTCGCGGCCTACTCGCGGCAGGCGCGCCGACGCCGCGCCGCCGAAGAGGTCAATGCGCAAATTCGCCGCCGGCTGGAGACGGCGCTGTCCTCCGGGCGCTGCGGCCTGTGGGACTGGGACATTGCGCAGGGGCTCATCTACTGGTCCGACTCGATGCACGAAATGCTGGGGCGCGAGGCGGAGCGACGCTGCATCCCGATCTGCGAACTCAACGCCATGCTGCATCCCGACGACGCCAACCTTGCCCAAATCGCGGCGATGGCGCTCGGCTCCAAGACAAAGACCGTCGATCACGAGTTTCGCATCAAGAACGCCGCCGGCGACTGGATCTGGCTGCGCGCCCGCGCCAAACTGGTCCAGGACGCGCGCGAGCCCGGCGCGCATCTCGTCGGCATCGCCGTCGATATTTCCGAAAGCAAGGCGCTCGCGGACGAAACCGCGACCGCCAATATGCGCCTGCGCGACGCGATCGACACGATCTCCGAGGCCTTCGTGTTGTGGGACGCGCGCAGCCAGCTTGTCACATGCAATTCGAAATTCCTGGAATTGCATGGACTTTCCGGCGACGTCGCGACGCCCGGCGCGAGCTATATCGAGGTCATGAGCGCCGCCAGGGCGCCGCTGGTCGAGATCGAGCAGCAGCAGAGCGAGATCGCGGCGGCCAACGCGCGCACGCTGGAGGTGCGGCTGATCGACGGGCGCTGGCTGCAAATCAACGAGCGCCGCACCAAAGACGGCGGTTATGTCTCGGTCGGCGCCGACATCACCGCGTTAAAGCGCAACGAGGAGCATCTGCTGCTGTCGGAGCGCAGCCTCACCGCCCATGTCGCGGAGTTGCGACGCTCGCGGCAAGCCTTGGAGACCCAGGCGCAACAGCTGGCGACGCTGGCCGAGCAGTATCACTTCCAGAAATCGCAGGCCGAGGCGGCGTATATCGCCAAATCGGATTTTCTCGCCAATATGAGTCACGAGCTGCGCACGCCGCTAAACGCGATCATGGGCTTTTCCGACGTGATGCAACAACAGCTCTACGGCGAGCTGGGCTCGCCCAAATATCTCGAATATTGCCAGGACATCTACCGGAGCGGCCGCTATCTCAACGCGATCCTCACCGACATATTGGAAATGTCGCTGTTAGAGGCCGGCGGGCGGCGGCTTATCGAACGCGAAGTGGACATAGCGAGCGCCGTCGACGAAGCCATGGCGCAATGGAGCGCCCGCGCGCAGGAAAAGCAAATCGAGCTGACCCGGGAGGTCGACGATGAGCTGATCTGCGCCGGCGATCAGGCGGCGATCGTCAAAGTGCTCAGCAATCTTCTCTCCAACAGCGTGAAGTTCACGCCTCCGCGCGGCAAGGTGCGCGTGCGCGCGCTGAAACTGAACCGCTCGATCGTGGTCTATGTCCAGGACAACGGCCAGGGCGTCGAGCGCGAAGCGTTGCAGCGGCTCGGCGCGCCGTTCGAACAATCGCGCGCGGTGATCGAAGACGGCATGAAGGGTTCGGGGCTCGGCCTCGCCATTGCGCGCGCGCTGATCGACTTGCATCGCGGCTCGCTACGGCTGCGCTCGCGCGTCGGCGTCGGCACCATCGTACTGGTGCGGCTTTCAGCTGACACGCCAATCGAGCACGCCGCGCAACACGCCGCCGAATTGCGCAGCATCGGCGCCGTGATGAAGGCCAGGGCGTCAGCCGAAAAGACTCAACCGTGCGCGAAACCGGCCGCCGGCAGCGACACTACGACGCGCAAGCCCGGCGCATTGTCCTCCAGGCGCAAGGAGCCGTGATGCAAGCGCGCGACGGCGGCGGCGAGCGACAGGCCGAGACCAGAGCCCGGACGCGAGCGCGAACTCTCCAGTCGCACGAAGCGGCCGATCACCCGCTCGCGGTCTTGCGGCGGCACGCCCGGCCCCTGATCGGCGACACAAATCTCGATTGAACCGCCGACCCGCCGCGCGCTCACCAAAACTGCGGGCTTTTCGGCCTCGGCGCCGTATTTGAGCGCATTGTCGACGAGATTGACCAGCGCCTGCCCCAAGAGCTCGCGATTGCCGCGAACCATCAACCTCGCGCCCACATCAGCGTGCAGTTGCGCGCCCTGCTCCTCGGCGAGAGGCTCGTAGAGCTCGACGATATCGGCGGCGATCTCGCCGGCGTCGACATCGGTCATCATGTCGCTGGAATAACCGGCCTCGGCGCGCGCAATGGTCAGCAGCGCGTCGAACACTCGGATCAGCGCTTCCGACTCCGCGATGATCCCGCCCAAGGCGGCGCGCGTCTCCTCCGCGCTCGCATCGGCGCGCGAAATTTCTTCGGCGCGGTTGCGCAACCTCGTCAGCGGCGTTTTGAGATCATGCGCGATATTGTCCGACACCTCGCGCAAGCCGGTCATAAGCTCGCCGATGCGCGCCAGCATCGCGTTGAGATTCTCGGCGAGGCGGTCGAGTTCGTCGCCCGCGCCGGTCTCTTCCAGCCGCTGATCGAGATCGCCGGCCATGATCCGCCGCGCCGAGGCCGACATCGCGTCGACGCGCTCCAGCAACCGATAAGCGACGAACAGCCCACCGAGCGTGCCGACCAAAGCGAGCCAGAGCAGCGACTCGCCGAGCCCTTGCCGCAGAATGCGGCGCAGCACGCGATGATCTCCGATGTCGTGGCCGACCAGAAGTCGGAACCCGCCCGGCAGCACTACGAGTCGGGCGAGCGCGTGATGGAGTATCTCCTCGCCTTCGCCGCGCCGCCGATAGATGGTCTCGTCGAGCGCGTCGCCCTGCGCGGCAAGCATCGGCGAGGCGACGATATTGCCGGCGATATATTCGCCGGCGGCGGTGGAGACGATAAAGATCGAACCGCCCGGCGCGCGCGCGCGGCGCTCGACCGAGGCGACCAACTGGCGCAGGCCGCCTTCGCCATAAAGTTCGGTCAGCCGCGCGATCTCGGCGTCGATGGTTTCCGCCACCTGCTCGTCGAGCACTTGCTCGACGCGCCGGCCAACGCCGGTGAGCACCAGCCAGGCGCCCAGCGAGAACAGCACGAAATAGGCCAGCGACAGCTTGAAGGCCGTCGTGCGAAAGAGCTTACCGACCGTTTTCACGGATCATATATCCCGCGCCCCGGACCGTGTGCAGCAAGGGCGTCGCGCGGCCCTTGTCGATCTTCGACCGCAGCCGCGAAATATGCACGTCGATCACGTTGGTCTGCGGATCGAAATGATAGTCCCAGACGTTTTCGAGCAGCATGGTTCGCGTCACCACCTGTCCCGCGTGTTTCATCAAATATTCGAGCAGACGAAATTCGCGCGGCTGCAACACCACCTGCTTGCCGGCGACTCTCGCCTCATGCGAGAGTCGGTCGAGCTCCAGATCGCCGACGCGATAGACCGTCTCTTCGCCGCGCGGCCCGGAGCGGCGGCGCGCCAGCGCCTCGACGCGCGCGAGCAGCTCGGAGAAGGCGTAAGGCTTGGCGAGATAGTCGTCGCCGCCAGCGCGCAGCCCCTTGACGCGATCGTCGACCTGTCCCAGCGCCGAAAGGATCAGCACGGGCGTGTCGACTTTCTGTTCACGCAGGCCGGCGATCAGCGAGAGCCCGTCGAGCTTGGGCAACATGCGGTCTACAATCAGCACGTCATATTGGCTTTCGCGCGCCAGGGCGTAGCCTTCCAGCCCATCGGCGGCGAGTTCCGCAAGATGTCCCTCCTCGCGAAACGCCTTCGCAAGATAGGCCCCGGCTTCCTTATCGTCCTCGATGATTAACAGGCGCATGGCGTAGATATAGTCGCTTAGCCAGGGAAACCAACCGTCGCGAATCCTTCTCCCGCAGGCGGGAGAAGGAAGGGACGCGGTGTCTCCCAAACCCTCACAGGCTTTCGATATCAGGGTCGAGCAGTTTGTGCAGATGCACGACAAAATAGCGCATATGGGCGTTATCGACTGTTGCGTGGGCCTTGGCCTTCCAGGCCGCCAGCGCGCTGTCGTTGTCGGGGAAGACGCCCACGATGTCGAGCTTGCTCGGATCGCGAAAGGCGACGCCGTGCAAATCTTCGAGTTCGCCGCCGAACACCAGATGAAGCAATTGCCTGGGTTTGGCGTGCGGAGGTGGCGGGTTCGTCATGGCTTCCCTTTCATCGCGGCTTTGGCGAGCGCGAGGCTCTCATTGAACAGCGCCCGCGGCGCGGCGATCAGCATGTCGCGGCGCGAGGTCGGACGGTTGTAAGTCAGCGGACCGCCCTCGATCTCCGAAAGCACGCCGCCAGCCTCGCTCAATATCACGTCGGCGGCGGCGATGTCCCAGTCGCGCGCGCCCGGCGACGCGATGGCGAGATCGTTGGTTCCCGCCGCTATGTCGGTGAGCCGCAGCGCCAGCGACGGCGCGCGCGCCGCGGTCTTAAAGCCATAGGCGGATTTTTCGAAAAACTCGGTCTTGTCGCGCGGCGACACGATTCGCGCGCCCGCCAGATTTTCGCGGGGCGAAACCTCGATGGGCTCGCCGTTGAGAAAGGCGCCGCCGCCCTTGCGCGCGGCGAAGGTTTTACCCAGCGCCGGCGCGTGGACGACGCCGGCGACCGGCCAGCCGTGTTCGATCAAGGCGATCGACACCGCCCAACGCTTGTCGCCGCGGACGAAAGCCGTCGTGCCGTCGATCGGATCGACCACCACCAGCGCCGCGCGGGACAGACGGTCGGCGGTGTCGGCGGTCTCTTCGGACAGCCAGCCCGCATGGGGCGCCAGCACGGCCATTTCCTTGAACAGGAAACGGTCGACCGCGAGGTCCGCCTCGGTGACCGGCGAACCGCCGCTCTTGTAACTGATATCCGCGCTGGTGCGCTCGCTGGGGCGAAAATAGGCCATGGCGATGTCGCCCGCCTCGCGCGCCACGGCTTCGAGCCTCGCCATCAAAAGGGAAAGATCGGTCTCAGTGCTCTGCATTATTGAGTGTGGTAGGCGAGCCGCCTCCGCCCCGCAAGACGCCTTTTTGCGCTTCGAGACGCCAATTTAGCGATAGTGCGAACAATTTGAGCGTTTCGGTTTGCCGGGCCTTCACTTTGAGGGACGATTTCCGGTTATAAAGCAGTGGTTTATGACAGATTCACCAGCCTTGTTAGCGACTTTCGCGCGAGGCTGCGCAAAGCTCTCCGCAACAAGGCCCTTTGCTCTTAACGGAGACAAACCATGTTGGAGACCTATTTCTCGGAGCAAAAACTAGCGACCGGCGCGGACCAGCGCGACGCGCGCGCCGACGGAGGCAAGCGCGTGGTGCGGCTAACCCGCCGCGATATTCTGATTTCGCGCCGTTTGGCCGGCGTTTCCATGACCATCGCCGTTCCGGTCGCCGCCTATCGAGGCGTCGCGCTGGCGGTGGAGGCGGCAAGCGCAGGCGGAGCGGCCTATCGCTTGTCGCTGGCCCATAACGACCCCGATCTCGACATCGTGCTGGTCGAAACATGCGACAGCGCCACCGCCGCCGCCGATTGGAAATATTGGGCGTCGGTTCTGTCGCTGCCGCGTCTCTATAAAGATAATGACGAGATGCAGCCGGTCGACCGCGCCAAGCGCACGGGCCCGTTCCGGCGTCCCCGCAACGCCAGCGTCGCCAAGCGCCGCCCGCGTTTCCTGACGCGCCGCAAGACGGGCCAACTCATGCGCAAGAACACAGTGTTCTCCGGCGAGCGCGAGATCATCTGCTACGAGTAAAATGCGCCGGCTAAACTCTGGACGAAAAAGCCGGCGAACAGCAGCAGGCCGGCGTCGCGGTTGGCGCGAAACAGTCTCAGAGCCAGCTGCGGCGGCGCGGACTCGCTAATCTGACGCGTCTGCCAAAAAAGATGCGCGGCGAAGGCGACCACGCCCGCCTGCGCGAATGGACCGAAATGCGCGGCGAGCATCGCCGCCTGCGCGAAAATAATCGACAACGCGTAAAGCGCGCCCACCGCCCCTTGCACATGAGCGCCGAACAGCCGGGCGGTCGAGCGCACGCCGGCGCGCGCGTCGTCCTGAATATCCTGAATCGCGTAGATCGTGTCGTAGCCGATGGTCCAGAAAATCGCGCAAAGATACAGCAGCAGCGCCGGCGCATTGAACGCGCCCGCGCAAGCGGTCCAGCCCAAAAGACCTCCATATGCGAAAGCGCAGCCGAGAATAGCCTGCGGCCAGGAGGTGAAGCGCTTGGCGAAGGGATAGAGCAAGACAATCAGCGGCGACGCCAGCGCCAACGCGATCGTCAGCCCGTTGAACGACAGCAGCACGGCGAGCCCGACGAGGCATTGCGCGATGAGAAATATCGTCGCGGCGCGCACGGAGACGCGCCCGCTGGCCAGCGGCCGGTTGCGGGTGCGGTCGACCTTGGCGTCGATATCACGGTCGACGAGGTCGTTATAAGTTGAGCCGGCGCCGCGCATCGCCACCGCGCCGATGAAAAACAACGCCAGCTGTTTGAAATCGGGCGCAACGCCCAATGCCGACGCCGCCAGCGCGCCGCTCTGCCAGCAGGGCAGCAACAGCAGCCACCAGCCGATGGGCCTATCGAGCCGCGCCAATTGTATGAAGGGTTTGAGCGGCGCCGGCGCGAGGCGCAAAATGAGATGGCCGGATACGGCGTCGGGCAGCGCGTCTGGCGACGCCTGGGACGCGCTTGGCTTGTCCCGCGTCAGACTCACAACGGTCCGGCAGGCAGCTTAAGCGGCGCCGACTGAGGATTGGCGGCTTGCGTGCGCTGTTGCGCTTGCATCTGTTTGACCTTGGCGGCCACCCCGCAAGCCTGCGACGCGAAACCCTGGCTTTTGGCGCGCGCCGCTTTGAAGCCGTCGATCACATTGTCGGGGATCGCGCACCAATCCTTGTTCTTCTCCATATAATTCAGCATCTCGGTCTCGACGCCGACCAGCGTGCGCGCCGCCGGACAGGCGGCTATCGGATCCATATGGCCCTTGCCGGCTTTGCCCAACCGATTCAGCACGCCGATCTGCGCCATGCGCTTTTGCGTCAGCCGTTGAAAATCCTCCTGACAGGCTTGCTGCGCCAAGGCCGGCGACCCGAGGTTCGCGGAAAGAATCGAGCCCATCAGCGCCAAAGCCGCGAGTCTTGCGGCAGGTCTTGCGACAAGCCTTGCGGGAAGCTTTGCGGGAATAGCGAATAAACGAGCGGTCATGGCGTCCGATCCGTAAGTGATGGACAGTTAGGTATCAGCAGCGTGGCGCCCCGCGCAAGCGTCGCCGAGTCTGCGCGCAACAAAGCGGCGGCTTAATGGCGGAACGATTGCATTATTTCGCGGCGACGCGGGCCGTCTCGGCGGCGAGCGCCGCACGACATCCGCCCGGCGCAGAAATTGCATCAATAATTGCGACATAGCCGGAAAACCAGGGCTTTGCAAGGGTCGGCGGCGAGACTCTGCTCAAGCGATCGACCGCGGCGCCGCTTCGGCGGGCGCCTTGAACAAGAGGAAAGCGAGGTGACGAGACGGCGCGGAGCGATCGGGTGAAGGAAGCGACATAGATCGGCTTGCGCATCGGCTTCCCCATAGCCCGTCGAAACGAGGGGCGTCCAATGGAGAGGAAGGCGACAAGCGCGCAAGGCCCTATGCTTGATCGTCCTTCGAGGCCGCATCTTATTCATTGACGAAAACCCCGGGTCCGGCCTATATACCGCCTCCCGTAGCCGCGTTTTCGCGGCTGCATTTTTTCCCGGGGGGCGCCGTCGTCTTCCGTCGCACGCTTTAAGGAAAAGGAAGAATGGCCAATACGAGTTCGGCCAAGAAGGCCGTTCGCAGAAATGCTCGCCGCACCGCGGTGAACCGCGCTCGCCGCAGCTTGCTGCGCACATTCGTGCGCAAGGTCGAAGAGGCGATCGCCGCGGGCGACGCCAAAGTCGCCGCCGAAGTTCTGCATACGGCGGCGCCGGTGGTAATGCGCGCTGCGCAACGCGGCGTCATTCACAAGAACACTGCTTCTCGCAAAGTTTCGCGTCTGACAAAGCGCGTGAAGGCGCTGGCGGGCGCTGCCTGAATCGCGAAATTACCTTCAACGCAACCGCACATCGAAAGCCCGGCTTAGCCGGGCTTTTTCATAGGCGCGATCTTAGCGACAAGGCGCCACATGCGACAAAGATGACACATCCCAAGAACTTTTTATCGCCAGGCGAGCGCGCGCAGGCAAACGATCTTCGATTCAGCTTGTTGTAAACAAGGTGAGGGAAACAGCGCGTTACGCGGCCACTTGACAGATTTGCGAACGAAGTTTTCACGGCTCTTGACGGACCGGTAACAAAATTTTGACGCATTGTGAAATGCGCCCTTTCCCTATGACGCAACACAGATTCGGAACACGCGCACAAATTTTTTGCGCTCGATGCGCAACAATAGAGGCGTCCTGCTCATTGCCATCGTCTGCATCGCGGGCTACATTTTTTAACGTCGAAAGAGAGAACGACAAACGGGTTTGCGCGGTTGGCGTCAAAGATCTCAGATCCGGCGACCACAGACGATTTTTGGTCGTCCGTGCGTCAGAGGATTTGGCCTTGAGTTCATCGGGCCGCAGTTCGACAAGATGTTTTCGAGGAGCGCGCCGACCGTCGCCGTTCAACGGCGACGCCTCGTAGATTTGACTTAAAATTCAGAAGAAGCGGCGGCTTTTTCTGGCGGAGGGGGAAGCAAATGTTTTCACGAAAGCCCGACACGTTCGAAGCTATCAGCGCTCCCAAGCGCGCGCAAAGGGACACGCGCCGTCCCGATGCGGCGCATTACGACAATCGGACTTTCGTCTTGCCGTGCAGTCGCACAATCGGTCCTCCGAGACCGGGCGCCATGACGACGTCGCGCGATCATTTCTGACGACGCAGCCGTCTTCGACGCCTTCGTTTTCCATCAACACTCCGCATCGTTTCCGAGCGACGCCCTGTCGTCGTTTGGGCGCGCGTGTCCTCTTTGCCAAGGCGCACCCCATGTTGACCGACAAGGATTCCGAACCTCCTTTCACGAACGAGCACGTACTTTGCTGGGAGCGCGTGCGCGTGCGGCTGCGCGCCGAGCTCGGGGACGCGAAATACGATTCCTGGTTTAGGGGACTCGAACTGGAGCGCGTCAACGCCGACGGTGTGCATCTCACCGTTCCAACGAAGTTTCTCAAGAGCTGGATGCACACGCATTATTTCGATCGCATACATGCGCGCGTCGTGAACGAGTTCGGGCCGATCGAGCGCCTGACGATTGAAATTCGCTCGCCCGTCCGCAAGACTAAATCGCGCGAAGCCGAAGAGGGAAGCGGCGCCCAGCGGGAGCCAAGCTGTGACTTCGCGCCCGCGCCGACTTACGTGAGCAAGACTGCGCCGGAACCCGCGCAAGGCGCGCCGCGCCGCGCCGTCGCCAAATCAACGGGCCGCAGCGACGGTGACGGCTTCCTCGGCTCGCCGTTGGACCGCCGACTGTCCTTTTCGACCTTTCTTGTCGGCCCGTCGAACCAGCTTGCGCATGCCGCGGCCTGCCGCGTCGCCCAACAGCGCTCGATCGACGCAGCGCCTTTGTTCAACCCGCTCTATACCCACGCGGCGGTTGGCCTCGGCAAGACGCATCTGTTGCAGGCGATGGCTCATGCAGCCAATGAGAACAAGCGCCACGTCGTCTATTTGACGGCGGAAAAATTCATGACGTGTTTCGTCTCGTCGCTGAGCGCACATACCTCGATTGCATTTAAGGAGACTCTTCGCGCCATCGACATGCTGATCGTCGACGACGTGCAATTCCTGAAGGGTTCATCGCTCCAGCAGGAATTCTGCCACACGATGAACGCGCTGATCGACGCCGGACGCCAGGTCATCGTTGCGGCGGATCGTCCGCCGTCCGAACTCGAAAATCTCGACGAGAGGGTTTTGTCGCGTTTCAAGGGCGGCCTTTGCGTCGACATCGGGCAATTGGACGAGGGGCTGCGCATCAAGATTCTCGAGGCGCGCATCGCCGCCGCGCGGGAAAAACAACCCGGCTTTTGCGTGTCGGCGGAAGTGATCGCTTATGTCGCTAGGACCGTGACGACCAATGGCCGCGATCTCGAGGGCGCCGTCAATCGCTTGCTCGCGCATACGACTTTGAACGGTGCGCCGATCACCATCGCGACGGCGGAAGCCGCTATACGCGACCTCGTGCGCACGCATGATCCAAAGCGCGTGAAGATCGACGATATTCAAAAGCTCGTCGCCAGCCACTTCAACGTGTCGCGCGCCGACATTCTCTCGTCGCGCCGCACCGCTAACGTCGTGCGTCCGCGCCAGATCGCAATGTATCTCGCCAAAACGCTGACGTTGCGCTCGCTGCCGGAAATCGGCAGGCGCTTCGGCGGGCGCGATCACACGACGGTGCTGCACGCGGTGCGCAAGATCGAGGAGCTCGTCTCGAAAGACCATAACCTCGCCGAAGTGATCGAACTGCTGAAGCGCATTCTGAACGAGTGATGCACCCACCAGACCATCGCCATCCCCGTCATTGCGAGGAGGCAAAGCCGACAAAGCAATCCAGAGGTCGCATGTGACTCCTGGATTGCTTCGCTACGCTCGCAGTGATGGTGTAGCGATCGCCGAGCGACCACAGCCTAAGGCGATCAATGTCCGGTTTTCACCCGCGTCCAGGCGCGGGTGATCGTTCTTTGCAGCGCGAGATCAGGCGCCGTCACGGCGAATAGCCGCGTCATCGTCGCCTCGTCCGGATAGATCGACGTATTGCCGAGGATTGCCGAGTCGACCAGCGGCTTCGAGGCCAAAACGCCGTTGGCGAAATGCGTGGCGTTGGTGTTGCGCGCGGCGATGTCCGGACGCATCAGGAAGTCGATGAACAAATGCGCCTCCTCGGGATGCGGCGCGTCCTTGGGGATCGCTAAAACGTCGAGCGAGATCAAGGTTCCTTCCTTCGGAATCACATAGGCGATGTCGACGCCGTTGCCCGCCTCGCGCGCGCGGTTGCGCGCCTGAAAACTGTCGCCCGACCAACCGATCGCCAGACATATGTCGCCATTGGCGAGCGCGTTGATATATTCCGACGAGTGGAATTTTTTGATGTAGCGGCGCAACGCGAACAGATGCTCCTCGGCGCGCTTGATGTCTTCCGGGTTCTTCGAATTGGGGTCGAGTTTTAAAAAGTTGAGCGTGACGGAAAAAAGATCTTCCGGACTGTCGATGACATAGACGCCGCAATCGGCGAATTTCTTCAAATTCTCGGGGCGCAGCACCTGCTCCCAGCTGACGATCGGCTTTTCGCCGAGGCGCTCCTTGATCTTGCCGACATTATAGGCGATCCCGGTGGTGTACCACATATAATCGACCGCATATTGATTGCCGGGGTCGTAGCCTTGCAGCTTGGCGGCGATCTCCGGCCAGAGGTTCTTCGAATTGGGCAATTTGCTCTTGTCGAGCGGCCGGAACACGCCGGCCTTGATCTGCCGCGCGAGAAACGTCGCCGAAGGCGCGACGACATCGTAACCGGTCACCCCGGCGAGCAGGCGCGTGTCGAGAATTTCGTTGGAGTCGTAAGTGTCGTAAACGACCTTCACGCCAGTCTCGCGGGTGAAGTCGTCGAGCGTTTTAGCGTCGACGTAATCGCTCCAGTTGAAGACATTGACTACGCGTTCGGCGCCGGCGGCGGGGCCAAAGAGAGCCGCGCTCGCGGCGATCAACGCAAACATGGTTTTCGTCATCGGCGATCCTGCTGTGTCTTGCTCGGCGCACGGGCCGCCCGCCGCCGGCGCGTTTTAACACGCTTGCAATGGGCTTGGCGACGCGCGATCTTTGGCGCTTCGTCTCGGCAATACACGGAGCCGCTGCGATGCCTTTGCGCCTGCTGGAGCCCGAAGCCTTCGACCGCCCGGGGTTAACGCGCCAAGAACACACGCTCAACGTCACGCGCGGCGCAGGACGGCTGCTGCGGGCGCTGGGCTATTCCGTGCTCGCCGAATTCCCGCTGCCCGACGGCGGTCGCGCCGATCTCGCGGCGCTGGCCAAGGACGGCTCGATCCGCATCATCGAAGTCAAATCCTCGCTGGCGGATTTTCGCTCCGACGCGAAATGGGCGCGCTATCGCGCCTTTTGCGACCGCTTCTATTTTGCGATTCCGCTGGGTCTCACGGACGAGGCCTTTCCACAGGACGCCGGGCTGATCATCGCCGACGCGCATGGCGCCGTCTTGAGCCGCGACGCGCCGATCCATCGGCTCGCGCCGGCGACCCGCCGGGCGCTCTTGGTGCGTTTCGGCGCCCTCGCGGCGGAGCGGCTGCACGCGGCGCTTTATCCGCGGGAGAGTCTCTAGCGGGCCGCGTCCGCTAAACCGGAGGAGCCTGCGATAGCGAGCCTGAAGGCTCGCGGTCCAAGGCGCGCTTTACGGACCGCGAGCCTTCAGGCTCGCTCTCGAAATTTTGCGCCGCGAAGCCGCCCGCCACCTCGACGCGCCGCGGCGATCAGTTTTTGCCGACGATCGGCGTCGTTGGGGAGAAGGGGTTGAAATGCCAGTTCAGGCCCGCGCGAACCGTGTGGAAGCGCGTCGACGAGGTCTGGGTCGCGGCGAAGGCCGGACCCGTCGTGGTGAAGGGAGCGGCTCCCCTGACGCCCATCGCCGAAGTCGACAGCGTCGTATCGCCAAGGTCGACATAGAAATATTCGACTTTGACCGACCAGCCCGGCAAAAAGGCCCATTCGACGCCGCCGCCGGCCGTCCAGCCGGTCTTGGTTTGGTTGAGCGCGGCGCTTCCGAGGATGCTGGCCCCGCCTCCCAATAACCCGCCTGAAGCCATGTTGACCTGACTGACGCCAAGCCCCACGCCGCCATAAGCCAAACCTCCAGTTGCGTAGAGGAGCGCGCGAGGATCGAAGGGGGTCGCGCCAATACGGCCGCGAACCGTTCCGAACCAATCGACGCTCTGGTGCGACCCGAGCGCGGTGAATTGGCTTCCTAGCACCGCATCCGGCGGTGGCAACGACAGTCCTGCCGCCCGGGAAACAAGAGCGCTCCCTTGGATATCGGCCTCCAAACCCACGACGACCCACGGCGAGAACTGATAGTTGTAGCCGATCTGGCCGCCCCCGATCACCCCATTGAGATTGTTAGGCTGGGACCATGCCGCGCCATAGCTGCGAGGCGACCATGCGCAGGTCCCATAAATCAAAGCGACCGGCACGCAGGACTGCGGCGTCGGCGAATTATAGGACGGGTCCAGAAGAATCTGAAAGCCGTTCTGGCTATCGTTGTCGCCGAAGCCGTAGCCGATGTTGACGCCGCCATAGGGGCCGGTCCAGCTGAACGACGACGGCTGCGGGACGTATACCGGAGCTCCCTTTTGCGAGGGAAGATCGGCGGCGAAGGCCGATCCGGCGACGAGGGCCAGAGCGACGCTGGCGGCGGCAATGAGCCTGTTCATTTTATTCGCCCTATTATTCGCGACTAACAGATTAGCAAGGCAAAAAGTTCCGCGGACTGGCGGCGAGTCGAAGCGACCGCGCCGGGTGTTGAAAATACTCTACGCCGCCGCGACGCCCAAATCAAGCCTTTCGCGGCGTCGATTGCCTGGCGCTGTGACTTCTTGGCGGCGAGCGATTTTATCCGACTTGGAGACGCGCGATTTAGCGACGCGTCCACCAAACCGAAGGGGCTCGCTCTCAAAAATTTGCGCCGTGCGAAGCCGCCCGCCCGTCACCTCGGCGCGCGTTTGG
>Ga0181524_10002992_pt1 | contig 16879 bp, 10 predicted proteins | sample PEATcosm2014_Bin_34_FD_119761 | JGI IMG/M metagenome (GOLD analysis project Ga0181524, IMG submission 119761) | Peatland microbial communities from MTU Mesocosm Facility, Houghton, MI, USA - PEATcosm2014_Bin05_60_metaG | ecosystem: Environmental > Terrestrial > Soil > Wetlands > Peat | place...
CCATGATGCATTTTTCAGTTATGTGGACCGTTGGATGACGGAGGATGATACGCAATTTCGAAAAGTCATTCAGGAGCAGACAAGGTTTCCTCCGTATCCAGCAACCGGACTTGCCTATTCTGACTGGGCGTGGCAGAGAGAGACCTGGGATCCCTTTGTGGATGAAATGTGGCGGAAGTACCGCGACAACCTTCCGCCCGGCCCGAATGGAGAGAAGACCCCACCGGCAGAAGTGACTTGGAAGTAGATTGAATCATCCAGGGCTGGATGTTAGAAAAGAAGTTGCTACGAATAGTGCAAACGGCGGCGCTCGGCTCGATTTCAGGCACGCTCAGCGCCTTGGAAGGTTGCTCAAGACTGGCAGACCGGCGAAAAAGTTGACAGCGATAATTCGGTCGCATATTCTCACGTCTGAAAGCCGACTGTCCTGCGGAGGACGGGCAAATGGGAAATCCCTGATGATGGGTGCCGCGAGACGAGTTCGGCTCACTGGCCGAGCGCGTGTAAAAACTCAGACCGTAGACTGCATCCCAATCGCGGTGTTCGTTAAGCTGCTGGGAACACACTGGAGACAAAGCATGAACCGATTAATCGGGCAGATTCTGTTGCTTGCGATGATGTCGGCCTCGTTGTTTGGAGGGGCCGGGGCGGTCCTCGCCGCGCCGGCGAGTTCTACGGCTCCGGCGTTTGCTCCTTCGCCCATGCTCGTCTACACCAAGGACAACGCCTCCGCCGCGCCGAATCTGGAGTCGCTCCCCCTGAAGGAGAGCGTTTCACAGTACGGCATCACCTGGACGTTCGAGAAGCCCGCGCGCGTCAGCCAGTTCGTCAACGGCGACTGGTATGTCGTCGGCCCCGTTACGATCAAGATGATCGCCCCGAAGCCGCTCTTCGGCGACGAGGTCAAGGAGACGATGGACAAAGGGGAGATTCATGAGAGCAGATATCCCGGCAAGCAGGCCCGCAGCGGGTCGTCACTCAACCCGCCCTCAAAAGCGAAGACGGCCGGCTTCGATAGCCGCATTCCGGGCGGACGCTATGACCCGAACCTGTTCTCCCGCCTGCCGATAGAGATGAAGCCAGGCGACTCGCTGGTCTCGACCATCAGCCGCGAGAACAGCGAGATCACAATGTTCGACGGCCAGCACATTGACCCGCTGCGGGTGGCGGCGGTCCTGACGTGCCTGGCGGAGCCACAGCCGGCGGACGCCTTCCGGCCGTCGTACTGCGACTCGGCCCATGGCAAGATCTTTTTGGCCCGCAACCTGAAGCGCGAACTCCTGACCAATCTCGCCCGCGTCAAAGGCATGCCTGAGACGCTGGAGGGCTATGCCGCGGCCTTCCAGAAACCGTGGATTGACCTGGCGGATTTCGGTTTTGCGGCCCCGGTGCAAAACCTGCCCCACTACGGGCAGATGATCGCCGACCAGGTCGGCGAGGGAAGCTTGCTTCTGCTGATGGACTACACGCCCGAGCAGAAGGAGCCGCTCCTGGTGAACTTCGTGCAGGTGGGCATAGACCTCCACGGCGTGGCCCGGGGCGGGTTCGTCTGGCAGGCCCACGGCGGACTGAACTCGGGCCGCAAGTGGCCGATCGTCTTTGCCGGCATCATGCTCGGCGAGCCGGACATGCAGTCGCCCCAGAAGAAACTGCCGGACCTGGTCTTCCACGAGGACCAGCAGACGAGCTTCGGCCCTGTCACATACCGCGGCCAGACCTTCGACCGGAGCTGGACCGGCGCCAAGGTCATCTTCATGGGGCACACGCCGTGGATGAACAAACCGACGAAGGAAGCGGAGGAAGAGCACTGGCTGTCGGGTTGGGGTCTGCTCGACGTCTACCCGCCGTCCGAGTGGCCGCTGAAGAAGGAAGGCGAGTTGCGGGCCAGCGAAGCTTACCGCCGGGCCAACACCAGCAGCGCCTGGGTTGCCGAGGCCCTCGCGGCCCGCATCATGCACGCGGAGAAGGCATGGGATCACGACGCTTTCTTCGCTTACGTGGACCGCTGGATGACCGAGCCGGATTCGCCGAAGATACTTAATGCCATCAAAGATGCCAAATTCGGCGACTACACCGCGCCCCGGATGTCGTGGATGTGGCAGGGCAGCGTCTCGGTCACGGGGTCGAGGTGGGTGAAGGATGCGTGGCAGACCTATCGCAACAACCTCCCGCCGGCCGCCGACGGAAGCAAGACGCCACCCGCGGAGGCGACCTGGAAGTGACCATCAAAGGCCATCCCGCCGAAGCACAGCGCGTCCGTTGTCCCCGGAGGGAAAGAGAAACGCGAACTCGTGGACCAGAAGTGAGGGGTGAGACATGGTCGGGTTTATGGAAAAAGCGAAGGCAAGGGCCAAACAGTTTGGCGTAAAGAACATCGTTGTTGCGACGATTCAGGGCAATACAGTGCGAGAGGCATGCAAGGTCTTTGGACCTTCATACAAATTCTTCGCTGTAGGCAATCCCCCAAGTGCGCATGAACGCGGGCTGGTCTACCATGACGGCACGACGCTGGAGATGAAGAGTGCGATGGAGAGCTTGGGAGTCCGTGTCATCTTGATGGACCAGGGTCCATTCCAAGCTATCAACGTAGGAGGACAAGCCTACGACGTCGGTGGACCAGTGCCCGCTGCCGTCTGGCGCGGCGCGCACAAAACCTTCGCAGACTGGAGCTTCCTTGGACACCTCGACCAGGTCGTAAACAAGGCGCTTGCCGGCGAAGCCAATGCTCTCTGGCTGATTTCAAAGACTCTTTGCTCTCTCCTGGGAGATGGCCCTTCCGTCTGCGTCGAGGTTACGCTGATGGCAGCCGATTCCGGCGTTCTTCCGCTCGATAGCGATTGCATGGCGATCTCATGCCCGCGACCTGCCTCTCATGCTCCGGATGCGGCGCTGGTATTGCACCCTCAGAGAACGCCTCGGCTCCTTGACGGACTTCGAATAAAAGATATTCTGCTTTGCCCGCGAGGAGATGACCACTGGTTCTGCGACAAACCGCTTTGGCCTGAGGGTTAGTGAAAGCGGGTCGCCGCCGGATTGCCGGTAATGCCGATGAGAGTATAGACAGGCCCCATTTTCGCGCGACGGAAACCAAGGGGACGTGATGGATACCATGAATACTGTGTCTGGTTTCTTCAAGCCGTTCTGGACTTCAACGACCCAGGATCGCGAGAGCCTGTTCTTCTACCAACGAAAAGAAGGCGAGCAGGCCTGGGCGCCGCTGCTTTTCCTGCCGGACAAGATCCTTTCCATGCGCAGCTCGAACGGGATGGCGACCTACGAAGAGGGCAAGGACTTCGTATTGGAGAAGGAAACCGGGGTGCTGCGCCTGGTCCCCGGATCGAGGATTCCGTTCAAGACGCCAGGCGAGATCTATCCGCCGGCGGCCAGCAATCTTCCCAAGGGCGGGGCGAAGCGCGGCGATCCCGCCACGTGCCTGATCTTCGGCGAAGGCCGCTTCTTCCACGACCTGCAGGTGGACGTGACTTACACCCACGCGCCCGGCCTCTGGAGAGGATACGTGCCGCGGTTCCAGGGCGGGAATCTGCCGGTCGCGCTGGGCAAGTTGAGGCGGAAGCAGCCGATCACGCTGTGCGCGCTCGGCGACAGCATCACCGCGGGCGGCAACGCCAGCAAGGCGATCAGCGCCGAGCCGTTTCAGCCCGCCTACGGCGAACTGACGGCGCTCGGCCTCGCGCGCGCTTACGGCGCCAGTGTGACCTTCAGGAACTTCGCGGTCGGCGGCTGGACCTCCGAGCAGGGGCTTGCCGACATTGATCGGGTGACGACCGGCTCGAAGCCTGACCTGGCGATCATCGCCTTCGGCATGAACGACGCGTGCGGCGGAGGCATGGCGAAGTTCGCCGCCAACATCCGCGGCATGATGGATGCGATCAAGGCCGCCGCGCCGGAGGCGGAGTTCGTCCTGGTTGCGCCGATGCTTCCGAACGCTGACTGGGACGCGCCGAAGATGGAGAACTTTCCGCTGGTCCGCCAGGCGCTGGCCGGCCTTTGCGGAAAGGGCGCGGTCCTGGCGGACGTGACCGCGGTCTGGACCGGCCTGCTCGAGCGCAAGGCGTGCCTCGACTTGACCGGCAACGGCTTGAATCATCCGAATGATTTCGGACACCGCGTTTATGCGCAGACCATCCTGGCGCTCCTGGTCCCGCCCCGCATGGCAGCGGGGATCGGAGAGTAGAAGGAGCAGGCAAGGTGGGGACCTCGGGCGACACAAACAGGCAGCCGTTGCTCGGGCCCGCGCCGTGTTAGAATATTGCCACTTCGATGAATCGGGGAAGAAGATCCGGCTGGGCATGGTCGGCCCGGAACCTAAGAACGATGCGAACGAAGAGCGATGAGCTGTTTCTTCGCTCACAGGTCGCAATTCGAGCGAGAAGGTGTCGTCTTGTCTTCTCGCTTTCCCCGCGATATACTGCTTACAGGTGGTCTCGCCAGTCCGGGCGGCGATGGACGAAGAATTGGATGTTCGTTGCATTTCCTTCGACGGTCCAGCAGGGGGCAGGAACGGGATGCTCGAAGTGGCTGCTCCAATTCCAGCAAGCGCGCATTTGCACGGCGGCATGAAGGCCAGCGCCGTGGAGCAAGATCAGCGGCAGGTCATCCGCCTCTGGGCGCCGGGCGTTGAACGGCTTGGTTTTCTCCGGAAGGCTCTGAGCGCCGCGGGCATTGAGGCGCAGCCTTTGGGCGAGGCAACGTTCCGCGAGGTCTACTTCGACACGGACGACGACCTCCTATACAGGGCAGGCGCAGCCTGCGTCATGAGAGTGCTCGGCGAGGACGCGTCCGTGGAAGCGCAGTCGCTGTCATCGGTCATGATGCCGGACGCCCATCTGCCGAAGGAATCGGTTCCGATCTCCGCGTGCGGCGCGCCTGAGTCGCCGCCGGGAACGCTGGTGGCGCAATGGCTCGATACGTTCCTGGCCGGCGCTCCATTGAAGCCTCGACTGGAGTTGCACGGCCGCCGCGCCACATTTCTGCTTCGTCTGAGCGAAGGAGCAGCGTGCGAGCTTTCCACGGGGGCATTTCAAGAAAAGGGAAGCGCCGCATCGCTGGCGGAAGTTGAGATTTCCTATCCGCCCGGCCTGGAGGCGGCCGTCCGAAAGGCCGTGAAGGCGCTTCGGACGAAGCTGGACCTTTCGGCGGCAGAGGACCACCGGCTGACGCTTTGGCGGAAAGTGGCTCAGGCCGGCGCGCCAAAGCTAACGGAGGCTGAGGACCTGACGCTGCGGCGCGAGGACCGTTTCGTTGACGCGGCGTGGCGCGTTCCTCGGCGGCATCTGGGGCGGATGCTCTGGCACGAGCCGGGCGCGCGCCTGGGAATTGATCCGGAGCACCTGCACGACATGCGCGTCGCCACGCGACGGCTTCGAGCGGCGCTGCAGGTGTTTGCTCCGGCGCTGCCGCAGCGAAAAGCCGCCGCGTTTGAGAAGCAACTGCGATGGCTCGCCGACGCGCTGGGAGAAGTGCGCGATCTCGACGTGCAGTTGATGGCCTTCGAAGAGGAGACGCGCGAGATTCCCGCCGAGAGCGCCGCTCTGCTGTCGCCCTATCGCCGGCATCTGCTCCGGCAGTACGACCAGGCGCGCCGACGCATGCTGCGCAAGCTGGCCACTCGGCGCTATGCGCGGCTGGTAAGCCGCTTCAACGCGTTCCTTGAGGCGGGCCCGCCCCGCTCGCCGGCGGCCAAGGAAGCCCGGGCGCCGGTTGCTTCGGCGGGCCGCGAGATCATCCGCGGGCACCTGGGGAAAGTGCTTCGCGCGGGCAAGGGCGCCTTCGAGCAGAGGACGCCCATCCTGCTGCACCGCCTGCGCATTCGCTGCAAGCGATTGCGGTACGCCTGCGAGTTCTTCGAGGATCTCTACGGAAAGCCCGCAAGGCGGTTCGCCCAGCGCGTCACCGCTCTGCAGGACATCCTCGGCCGGCATCACGACGCAATCGTGGCGCAGCAGGCACTGACCGGGCTGGCGCACCGCCTTTCAGCGCCGCGCGGGCACGGGCGCGATTTCGCACTGGCCATGGGACTGCTCATGCAGATCCAACGCGCTCGCGCGGTGCAGGCGGAGCAGGAGTTCCTCAAGGAGTGGCGTAAATTCGTGCGGCCCAAGACACGGCGCGACCTGGAACGGAGAATGGCGAGCCGATAGTCGTCGGACGCTCACAGGAGGGAAACACACGTGGCCAAAAACGAGATCTATCTGGGCGCGGACGTCGGCGGGACGAAAATCCTGGCGGCGGTGGTCAGCGGCAGCGGGAAGGTTCTCGTGCGGCTCAAAATGCCGACTCCGCGGGAAGGCGGCGCCCAGGCGGGCGTCGCCGCGATCAAGGAGGCGATGAACGGCGCGCTGCGCGGCGAGGGCGCCGCAGGCGGGCGTCTCAAAGGCATCGGCATCGCTTTCCCGGGCGTCATCGAGCCGAAGGCCGGACGAATCGTCTTCGCGCCCAACATGACGCTCCTCACCAATATTGACCTCGTTCCGCTTATGGAGAAGGAGTATCGCGTCCCGGTGATGGTGGGGAACGACGTGAATCTCGGCACGCTGGGCGAGCACTGGATGGGCGCGGCGCGCGGGACGCAGAATGCCGTGGGCATCTTCCCCGGCACGGGAATCGGCGGCGGCCTCATCATCCGCGGGGAGCTCTACTCCGGCTCGCGCGAGATCGCCGGCGAGATCGGGCACATGATCATCCAGATGGACGGCCCCATCTGCGGCTGCAAGATGAAAGGATGCCTGGAGGCGATCGCGAGCCGCACAGCGGTCGAGCGCGACCTTCGCGACGCGGTCAAAGCGGGCCGGCCCACGCGGCTGACCGACTGGCTCCAAGGCGACCTTTCCCTCATCAAGAGCAGCGTGCTCAAGCGCGGTCTTGACGAGCATGACGCGCTTGTCGTGGAGACCATGCGCCGCGCCTCCGTCGTGCTGGGAGTGGCGTGCATCAACATCCGCCACATCCTCGATCCGGAGGTGATCGTGCTCGGCGGCGGCATGATCGAAGCCTGCGGCGATTTCATGCTGCCGATCATCGAGGAGACGGCGGCAACCGACACGATGTCCGGCGCGCGCCCCGGCGGGCGGATCGTGCGATCGGAGCTGGGCGACGACGCCGTCTTCCTCGGCGCGGTCGCGGCCGTCCGCGCCAAGCTCGGGCAGAAGTTGCCGGTGCCCGCCAAGGAAGAACTGCCCGCTTACCCCGCCGTCGGCGCCTTCTCCTTCGGCCGCGTGGAGGTGGATGGCGAAACGTATGAGACGGACATCCACATCCGCGGCAACGGCAAGGTGAAAGAGCGCAAGAAGAAAAGGATCAAGGAGCAATACGGCGACACGCACATCGTCGGCGTCGAGGAGATCAGCAAGCTTTGCAAAGGACGCCCAGCCACGCTGGTGATCGGCGCCGGCGAGGGCAAGCTCCTCAAGCTGACTTCGGAGGCGAAAAAGCACCTCGCCGATTCTGGCATCGAGACCAGACTTCTGCCCAGCCCCGAGGCCGTAAAAGTCTTTAACGCCCTGGGCGGGCGCAAAGCACTGTTGCTGCATGTGACGTGCTGAAGGCCCGGCTTCGATCAGCGGCCATCAGCGCGGAGCGGGGGGCTTCGATTCGCCTGGATGCATGAGAGGGCGGAACTCCGTCGGCGGGCGCTGGATGGGCTCGATCGCGTTGCTGTAGAACTGCTCCTGGGCGCGGACGGGGCGGCCTTTGCGCTTGACGCGAGCGTACGTGCCATCCGGCTGCAGGGCGCGCGCCTTCACGTTGTCGGCAAAATAGACCGCCAGGATGTCCATCAGCCGCCGTTTGGGCGCGGCGCGCGTGACGGGGAACAGGATTTCCAGCCGCCGGTCGAGGTTGCGGCGCATCCAGTCCGCGCTGGAGAGGTAGACTTCGTCGTTCCCGCCATTGCGAAAGTAATAGATGCGCGCGTGCTCCAGGAATCGGTCCACGATGGAAATGACCTCGATGTTCTCCGACACGTCGGGCAGGCCGGGACGGAGGCAGCAAATTCCCCGCACATTGAGCTGCACGCGCACGCCCGCGCGGCTCGCCACATAGAGCGCCTCGCAGATCTCGCGGTCCTCGAGCGAGTTCATCTTGGCCATGATGAGGCCGGGCTGTTCGGGGGTGGAGGCCTGTATCTCGCGCTCGATCAGGTCGAGGAAGCGCTGGCGCATGCCGGTCGGCGCAAGGACGAACTTGTTCCAGCCCACGTCCTGCGAGTAGCCCGTGAGCAGATTGAAGAAGGCGCTGGCGTCGGCGGCCAGGTCCGCGTCGCAGGTCATCAGGCCGATGTCGGAGTAGAGCCGGGCCGTGCGGTCGTTGTAGTTGCCGGTGGAGAGATGAAGGTAGCGGCGGATGCCGTGGGGCTCGCGCCGGATGATCAGCAGCGCCTTGCCGTGGGTCTTGTAGGCAGCGATGCCATAAATGACCTGGCAGCCGGCATCCTCAAGGCGGCGTGCCCAGGAGATGTTCCGAGATTCCTCGAAACGCGCCTTCAGCTCGACGAGGACGGTCACCTGCCGCCCCTTCTCCGCCGCGCGGAGGAGCGCCGCGATGATGGGGGAATCGCCGCTCGTCCGATAGAGCGTCTGTTTGATGGCCAGGACGGTCGGGTCGTCGGCCGCATCCTGGAGCAGGCGCACGACCGGATCGAAGGACTCGTACGGGTGGAAAAGAAGCACGTCGTGGTCGCGGATGGCCTCCCAGAGATCGGAGGCCCCGACGAGGTCGCGCGCCGGCTGAGGCGGCCAGGGCGGATCGCGGAGCGACGCAAAGCCCGGGCGGGCGACCAGTTCCATCAGGCCGGTTGCGTCCAGCATCGCGTCGAGACGGTACACGTCCTCCTCTTTGACGGCGCACCACTCCAGGAGCCATTGCAGGATGCGAGGGTCCGGATTCGAGGAGATTTCCAGACGCACCACGCCGCGGCGGCGGCGGGAGCGAATCGCCTGCTCCATGACTTCCAGAAGATCCTGCGCCGCTTCATCGTCCACGGAAACCTCAGCGTCGCGCGTCAGCCGGAATAGAACGCTCGCCAGCGCTTTCATGCCCGGAAAGAGGCCCTCGATGCTCGCGTGAAAAATGTCCTCGATCCGCGCCAGGCGCAGGCCTTTCTCGGCGGGCAGTTGGACGAAACGGGGCAAGCTGGAGGGAATGGCCACAACGGCCAGCGCCGCTGGGTCCTCGGGCTTCTCCTTCGGCTGGAGCGCCACGGCGACGTTCAGGAGGCGGCCGGGCAGCGTCGGAAAGGGGTTCAGCTCCGCGACGGCCAGCGGAGTTAGGATCGGGAGGACCTGCGAAGTCCAATAGCGGGCCACGAAGGCCGCCTCCGGCGGTGTCCAGCCGGCGGGTGCGGCGACGTCCAGGCCGCTCTCGGCCAGCTTGCCGATGGCGTTGCGGATACCGTCGTCTTGGTGCTCGACAATGCGGTGCGCAAGCGCGCTGATCTCGCGCAATTGGTCCGCGGGCGTCAGGCCGCTCGGGTCGCGGTGGACGATTTTTTCGGCCGCCTGATGCTTCAGGCCGGCGACGCGGATCATGAAGAACTCATCAAGGTTGGAGCTGACGATCGCCAAGAACTTGAGCCGCTCCATCAGCGGGACGGCGGCAGAGAGCCCCTCCTCCAGGACGCGGTTGTTGAACTCCAGCCAGCTCAGCTCGCGGTTGATATAACAGCGCGCGTCGCGCAGGTCCGCCTTCGGAGTCTTCTCAGGCATCGGTTGATCCGTTTATGTCGAGAGCGGCGACTCGGCGGGCGCGGCGGCGCTCTCATCGCCTTCGAGACGCACCTTCATCCCGAACGCGTCCTCGAACACGTCGGCCTTGCGCGCCAGGGCGTTTCTCTCCAGCGCCAGGTCCGCGACGCCGGACACGGTCAGCACGCACCGGTCGGAGTGGGCTTCGACGGCGAAGTCCTTAATGCGCTGCTCGTGGCCGCGGTCGAGCGCATCGGCCACGCGCAGGAGCGCGGCGAGCTTGGCCACTACCACGCGCTGCTCGCGCGGCAGCGCCACGTACTCACGATGCGAGGCGCGCGGCCCGCTGCGGCGATGATACCGGGCGACCTGCGCGACCAGCTCCACCTCGTCGTTGCGAAGCCCGAATATGCCGGAATTGGCGATGAGATAGTAACTGTGCTTGTGATGCGCGCGGCTGCTGACGAATCCACCGATTTCGTGCAGCACCCCGGCCACGCGCAGCAGGATTCGGCACCTGGGAGGCAGGCGGTGAGCGGCCTTGAGCGCGTCGAACAGGCGCACCGCCATCTCGGCCACGTGTCGGCCGTGCGGCGCGTCGTACTGATACTTCTCGCCGATCGCCTGCGCGGACTGGAGCGTGCTGGCGATCACTTCAGGATCTTCCTTGCCGGTCATCGAATGGGCGAGGTCGAGCAGCAGGCCGTCCCGTATCGAGACGCGGGACACGACCATCTGCGCGGTCCCGCAGGCGCGCAGAAGGGCCAGGTACGCGATGAGCGCGGGCGTCAGCGTCTCGGCATTAGCGAAGGGAATCGAGTACTGCCGCGCAAGCTCCTGCGCAGTTCGCTTGGACCACTTCTTGATCAGCGCGTCGAGGTCCTCAAGCGACAGGGTGTAGAGGTCCGGTTCGCGCAGCGGCTTGCCGATCAGCCGGGCCGCAACGCGCGCGTCGTTGCCGACGGCGATGAACTGCTGCGCGTCGCGGGTACGCATGGTGCGCTGAATGATCTGAACCACGTTGGCGACATGGTGCCGCAGCATATCCGTCGCGCGCTCGGGCGGCTCCTGTGCGGTGTTGAGCGTCTCCTGCAGCCGGATAGAGCCGAGGTTGTACCCTTCCGACGCGGCGATCGCCCCGTTCTTCAGGACGGTGACCAGGCCGCTGCCGCCTCCGATCTCGACGACCAGCGCGATGCTCTTGCTGATGTCGAGAACGCCCTTGAGCGATTCTCGCACGGCCGCGACCGTCAGGCGGCTCTCCTCCGCCAGGTCAATGATCTCCACATCGAAGTCCGCCGCGATGGATGCCCGGTCGAGGAAAACGTCGTTGTTCGACGCGTCGCGGACGGCGCTGGTGGCCACGGCGCGGACCTTGACGGCGTGATAGGTGTCGCAGATGCCACGATAGTCGCGCAAGATGGCGATCGCGGCGTTCATCGCCTGCTGGCTCAAGCGGCCGTAGCGGAACGTGGAACGCCCGAGCCGCACGGGGCGCTGGAGCCGTTCGAGCACCTCCAGCGCGCCGTCCGCCTTTATCTGCGCCACGACGAGGCGGATCGAGTTCGACCCGATGTCAATTACCGCCACAGTCCTGGCTTCTTGTGTGAGTTGCGCGTCTCCCATCAGCGATCCCCACAAAAATCGGGCCGCGGACGTCACGTATGCATGACCGATTATACGATGGAATTGTTAGGTTGCAAAGGCTGCGGCGAGGAAATCGGGCGTTTTCGGACAAGCCTCTCGGCCTCGGACGACCGGGCGGACGAATCATTTTCCGGACCAGCTCGACAACGATTCGATCCGGCTCGTCAGAACCTGCTGCGCCTGCTATCGCATCTGCCAGCCGACCAACACGACGGCCAGGTTCGACGGGAGCGAGACATTGGCCACAGCGGTCGTTCGGTAAACCGCCCAGGCTTTTTGTTCCAATTTGGCGCGAGGGGCGTGCATGGGCGGATCGCTTTCCAGAACAGGTGAGAAACCACTTGACGGGGGGCACGTTAAGCGTTCAATCTCATGTTCGAATGCGGAGCGGCCTCTGGAGGACGATCAAGTGGGAAATCCCTGGGGAAACATGTGTTCCCTGAATACGTAACGTTGGATGCGCAGGAGAGCGGATGAAAGTCCTGATGTGGGGTTTCGATGGAACGCCGGCAACTGGCCTTTTCTCTCTTACATGGTAACTTGACAGGCGGGATTCAGGTGGTCAGAATCCGACAATCGGTGACTGACCGTCATGTGGACGGCGGCAAACGGGGAAATTCCGGCTCAAAGAGCCAGATGCACTCGCTTGCGCCGACGGTATCTTGTACTAAAGTTGGTGGACTTTTTCGACAGCTCCACTGTCGCCACTTAGACTGACTTTCAGATCAAAGGAGAACCCCATGCTCCGCGTCGCCCTCATGACCCTGGCTTTCGTCACTTCGAGCGTTCTGGCCGCGGATAGCGCAACGCCTGCTGCCAGTGCGCCAGCCACTAACGCCCCGGTGGTTCAGCCGGACAAGATTCCCGGCAACTGGAAGATTGAGCCGCAACCGTTGCCGCCGCTCGATGAGATCCTGAAGCGTCCCGCCGCAACCCAGCCGACTTACGGCCTCTACCTGTGGGGCGAGGATTATGTCCGGTATCGCGACGAGATCAAGAAAGTCGGCTGGCGGAACTTCCGCGTCGGCGGTGACATGGATGACGACGCCGTGAAGGCCATGGCCGAGGACGGCGTTTCGGCCGTCTGGACGGTCGGCCTGCGCATTAACGGGAACGTGAAGAAAAACCGCCCGGACTATCCGTCTGACGAGGCCTTCATCGCTGATTTCCTCAAGGGCGTCGATATATTCCTGACTCGCTACGGTCCTGGCGGCACGCTCTTCAAGGAGAACCCGAACCTGTCCAAGCGGCCGGTCCTGTTCGTAGAGATCTGGAACGAGCCGAACTTCCAGTACATGATTCCCGACCTGGCGGAAGCGAAGGACCAGACGCCGGCGCAGGAGAAGCAGGCCCGCGACAAGTTACAAGCCGAGCGCGAGGCTCTCTACGCCAAAGTGCTGCCCGCAACTTATGACGCGATCAAGAAGAAATGGCCGACCGTGACGGTCCTGGGTTTCGGGGCCGGCGGCGCCGCCAAGGCCGACGTCGGTTTCATCCTGCACCTGTTCGAGAAGGACCCGGTCAGGATCGCCCGGAGTTTCGACATCCTCTCGACGCACCCGTATCAACCACCGACCCCGCCCGAAACCTGCACGGTGCGCACCTGGGGGCAGTACTCCGTGGCCGGCAGCCTCAAGGAAATTCGCGACATCTTGGCCAAGTACAGCGTCGCCGACCGGCCCGTCTGGTACACCGAGTGCGGCTGGCCGATCTCCAAGGCCGACGGCGGTGCGTTCGAGATGAGCGGCAAGGAAGTGGTCACCCCACAACTGCAGGCCGCCTATATTTGCCGCATGTACGCCCTGACCCTGCGGCTCGGCGTCCGCGAGGCGGACATCATGTACATCACCGACGCCGACAACTACAACGCCGGTTTCTTCACGCGCGACAAAGCGTGGCGACCGTCGGCGTATGCCGTGCAGACGATGATCAAGTTGCTGCCGAACCCGAAGATCAAGAGAGCAATCAGCGATGGCGTTGACGGCTATTACTCCTACGAACTCCAAGCCGATGGCCTGGCGAAAGAGAGCTCGCAAAGCCTGGTGACTATGGCGTGGAACGTGGCGGGACCCAAGACGGTCGAGATTGCCGTAGTCACTCCTAAGGCCCAAGTCCTGGACATGCTGGGCCACGAGAAAACCGTGGCGGCCAAGGACGGCAAGATCACGGTGGAGGTGGGGCCCTGCCCGGTCTATATTCGGGCGCTCGGTCTGGAGCAGGAATGAGGTCATCACGAAAGGAACCCAACCGATGAACAGGATCCGAATCACCGTCGCATCGTTCCTCGCGGCCCTGCTTGCCTCGACGGTCCTGACGGCGGAGGTCACGATCACTCCGGCCAACCCGCCCGACCTGACCGTTCGCATCGCGGCAGGCGAGACGGCCTTGCCCGGCGGCAAAACCGTTAAGTTCGAGGCGGCGCAGCTCAAATTCGATCCTCCCGAGATCCGCGGTCTGGGCTTCTACGCCAAGGCGCCTCGCGACTTCGCTTCGTGGTACGAGCCCTGGGATCCGTGGCCGAGCAAGGGGGGAAATTCCGGCGCCATGAACACCATAGACTTGAAACCCCATGTCGCTCAAGGACCGGAAGGCGTGTTCGTCGGTGGGGTGGAGAACGACCGGACGCGCGATGCCAACTTGGAAGCCGCTGTGGATGAAGAGGGCACGTTGATCCTCGGCGCCCTGTTCCGCCAGGTCATTAGCGATTCGGTTGTCGTCACAAGCGCCGACGGCAACAAGACCTACAAGATGAACGAGGATTATAAATACAACGCCGAATGGGGCCAGATTGCCAACCTCAAGGGCGGCCTCGGCGAGGAATTTAAAGCCGAACTGAAGGTCGCCTGCAAGTATGCCACGCAGCGGCTCGATCTCGTCCAGGTCGGCCCCGACGGCAAGCTGAGCGTCAAGAAGGGCGCGCCACGCATAGTCTGCCCGGAGCTGCCCGCGCCCGATGCGGGGTACATTGGCCTCGCCGGCATCTACATCGCCGGCTGGACAGCCGCGGACAATCCTAACTACGACTCCGCCGGCGGGCTTAAGGCCGCCAGCACCTACGCCATCACGCCGCACGAGATCCTCCCAATCCAGCCCGCGCCCCCGGTGGCGCCCGTCAACAAGAATGCCCTCGCGCGGAGCGTCAAGAAACTCGCCACCGGCGGGGAGCTCAAGATCGCCTTCATGGGCGCCAGTGTCACCGTTGGCGCTGAGGCCCCGGCCTGGTGGGCCGACCTCTGGACCGAGAAGAACCTGGGCTTCCCGAGCCGCGTGGTCGTGGAGCTGCGAAAGCGGTTTCCCAAGGCGACGGTCACGCCCATCGCGGCCTTCCAGGGCGGCACGCAGACCAAGTACGGCCTGGAGGTGATGGACAAGACTGTCATCCCCGCCAAGGCCGACCTGGTGCTCATTGACTTCGGCGGCAACGACGTCTCGGGGCCTATCGGAGGGAAACCGAACAACCCGCCCGAGCAGTTCAAGGAGGACATGCGGGCCATGATTAAGAAGGCCAAGGACGCCGGCATGGAGGTCCTCATCGTCGTCGGCGAGCGCTCGAACCCGTGGCTCAAGCCCAACGTGTTCGAACGCTGGCCTGCCTATCGTCGGGCCATGCTGGACGTGGCGAAAGAGGAGAACGTCGCTGCGGCGGACGTCGGGACCGAGTTCGCCAACCAGGCCTCGCGCGGCATTCCGCCCTTCTCGCAGCTTCACAACTGGCTCAATCACCCCGGCACGAACGGGCACAAAATCTATGCCGATGTGATTCTGCGCTGCTTCGAGTGATGATGGGGTTGGCGCGGCACGGACGGTTGGCAATCCGAGTGCTGTTTACGCCGCCGAAAGATGATTGGACGGTGGCATTGGGCCCCGGTTCGGCCGCGCTCAAGGTCTGAAAACCTGCCCGGAAACGGTTCGCCACTAACAGTTCTCTTGAGAGGCGGCATTCAGAGGGTCAGAATCCGGCATTGGGCGGCTGACCGCAATGTGGACGACGGCCATATGGGAAATCCTGGGTGAATGCGACCCGTGACAGCGAGAGGCCGGCTTATGAAGTTGAGGCAGGGACGAAAAGGGCATCGCCGGCCGCCCGCTCAGCGGCGCGGTGAGGCCAATGTTATTCGCAAGAGACTCGGTTAGTCTTCACCCTGTTCTTCACCTGCCTGCTCTTCGGACGGTTCCTCTCGCCCATTTCCGTTTCGGTCGGCCATCTCTCCGGCCCCAAATCCGTGCCGCAAGGGGCAGAGATTCATTTGGAAGATCATCCATCCTCTCCTGGACCGCGGCGACATGCCCAACTTGCAGCGGCTCATTAACGCCGGCGTCATGGGCAACCTCTCCACGCTGCGTCCGACCTACTCGCCCCTGATTTGGAACTCGATCGCCACCGGCATGGTGCCGGACAAGCACGGCATTCTCGGCTTCACGGAGGTGGACGAGGCCACGCACGAGGTGCGCGCGGCCACCAGCCTCTCGCGCAAGGTCAAGGCGGTCTGGAACATCCTCTCGCAGAAGGGGCTGAAGACTCGCGTCATCAACTGGTTCGCCGGCCACCCGGCGGAGCCGATCCACGGCGTGTGCATCTCGGAGCTGTTCGGGCGGGCGGCTGCGCACCCGAGGGAACCGGCGTCGGGGGTCAGCAAGGGCGTCGTCCATCCCGCCGCGCTCGAATCGAAAGTGGCGGAGCTTTTTGTCCGCCCACAGGACATAGGCTTCCCGACCATCGGCCTCTTCGTCCCGCGCTTCAAGGAGGTGGACCAGACCAACGACCACCGGCTCGAAGTCATCGCCTGCCAACTGGCCGAGTGCCTCTCCGTACACGCGGCGGCCACGTGGGCGATGGAGCGCGAGCCTTGGGACTTCGCCGCGGCGTACTACGGCGCCATTGACCATTTCTGCCACGGGTTCATGCGGTTCCATCCGTCGCGGATGCCGTGGGTCAACGAGCGGGAGTATGAGCTGTACAACGACGTGATCAACAGCGCCTATCGGTGAGTGCCGGTCTCTCGGCCGAAGCTTGAATGAGACCACCGGAAGACTCATGATTCAGGCACAACAACCCTGAATTCAGCCGGCGTACTCACGCTCCACCAGCTCATTAAAGACCGTGACCCCTTGGACTCCATCGCCGAGGTATCCGGCGTGCTGCACGAGATAGACCCGGATCAGCCCGAGCTGCACGTCAACGATCATGATGGTGCTCATCGCGCCGCCGTGCCTGAACCAGACATCGCCCACGATCCAGCCCAGACCGTAGCTCTCGGAGAGCCCCTCGGCGGTCTGGCGGCGGGTCATTTCCCGGACGGCGCTTTCGGAGAGATACCGCGTTCCCTTGAAAGTCCCGCCGTTGATCATCATCTGGCAGAAGCGGCAGCAGTCCCGGGCCGTGGAGAACAAGCCGCCGGCAGGGATGGGCTGCCTCGCGCGGTCATCGAGCGGATAGTGGAGCTGAGGGATGGGGGTCTCCTCAAGGTCGGTGCCGGCGGCATTCGGCTTATAAGCTTTCGTCAGGCGGGCCAACTGGCGCTTGTTCGGCC
>Ga0181524_10002996_pt1 | contig 16861 bp, 13 predicted proteins | sample PEATcosm2014_Bin_34_FD_119761 | JGI IMG/M metagenome (GOLD analysis project Ga0181524, IMG submission 119761) | Peatland microbial communities from MTU Mesocosm Facility, Houghton, MI, USA - PEATcosm2014_Bin05_60_metaG | ecosystem: Environmental > Terrestrial > Soil > Wetlands > Peat | place...
AGGATGACAGCTGATTTGTAATGCGAACTTCAGACTCACCACACAGGAGCGGCGTTCGGTAGCCAGACGAGCAACTCACGTATCATGTCGAACATGAGCGGACAAGGCATTGTCGACATCCCCAGCCAGCACCCGGTGGATGAGACGGCAGCAAAACTGCGCAGCATCCTTGAAGCGAAGGGCGTAACTCTCTTTGCGCTTGTGGATCACAGCGGAGAGGCCGAGAAGGCGGGCATGAAGATGCGGCCCACCAAGCTGCTGATCTTCGGAAGCCCGAAGGCGGGCACGCCTTTGATGCTGGCGGCGCCGAGCATCGCCATCGATCTGCCGCTGAAAATTCTGGTGTGGGAAGACGAGGGCGGGAAGGTCTGGATTTCTTATAACTCCGCGGATTATCTGCGCAGCCGCCACAACGTTCCCGCGGAATTGATGCAAAACATCGCTGTGGTGGAAGCGTTAGCAGCAAAAGCAGCGGAAGAGTGAGCGCTGTGGGGCGAGATGCTGGACGGGGAGAGACGCGGCGAAGTCCTCAACCGGTCGCGCCGGCGGAAGGCCAGGATGCGCAGGGAAGGAAACGCGCGTTGAGCGGCGCGTCGCATGTGTGGCGGGCGCTGAGGCATCGCAACTTCCGGCTGTTTTTCGGCGGGCAAACCATCTCGCTCATCGGCACGTGGATGACGCGCATTGCGACGGCGTGGCTGGTGTACCGGCTTACGAAATCCGCGCTGCTGCTGGGCACGGTGAGCTTCGCGGGGCAGATCCCTTCGTTTCTATTCGCGCCATTGGCCGGGGTATGGGTGGACCGGCTGGACCGCAGGAAGGTGCTGGTGTGGACGCAGACGCTAGCCATGATTCAATCGTTCCTGCTGGCCGCGCTTACGCTTTCCGGCCACATCACCGTCCCCCTGATTCTGACTTTGAGTGTCATGCAAGGCATCATCAACGCCTTCGACATGCCGGGACGGCAGGCCTTCATGGTGGAGATGGTGGGCGACCGCGCCGACCTGGGCAACGCCATCGCAATCAATTCGTCCATGGTGAACGTGGCGCGGTTGATCGGGCCGTCGCTGGCCGGTCTGGTGATTGCTGCCACTAGCGAAGGCTGGTGCTTTCTGATCGACGGCATCAGTTACATCGCAGTGATTGCGTCGCTCGCGATGATGCGGTTGAATGCTGCCGCCGCGCGCCGGGCGGCCACGTCAACCTTCCATGAGTTGAAGGAGGGGTGGAGCTACGTTTCGGGATTCCTGCCCATGCGCACGATTCTCACGCTTTTTGCCCTTGTCAGCCTGATGGGCATGCCGTTTGTGGTGCTGATGCCGATTTTTGCGGCGCAGGTGCTGCACGGCGGCCCGCACACGCTGGGATTCCTGATGGGGGCGATGGGGGTGGGCGCGCTGATCTCCGCGCTGTCGCTGGCGGCGCGCAAAAGCGTGCGCGGATTGATCCGCATGATTCCGATTGCCGCAGCCGTCTTTGGAATGGGGTTGGTTGGCTTTGGGCTATCGCACGTCTACTGGTTTTCAATGGCGATGGTGCTGGTGGCGGGGATGGGCATGATGCAGGGCATGGCCGCGAGCAATACGATCATCCAGACTCTGGTGGATGAAGACAAGCGCGGGCGCGTGATGAGCTATTACACGATGGCGTTCATGGGGATGGCGCCCTTCGGCAGCCTGCTGGCAGGACTGATGGCCCACGCGATTCCGCCGACGCCGATGTGGATTGCAGCGGGGACGGTGCTGGCCGGCGCGCAGTGGACAGTGATGATTAACGGCCTGGTGGTGGTGCTGGGCGCGGCGTGGTTCTTCACGCGGCTGCCGGAGCTGCGGCGCGCGGTGCGGCCGATCTACGAGGAGATGGGAATTATTCCGGCGGCGAGGGAGATGGCGGCGGAACAGATCCAGTCGTGAAGGCAGCAGCCAGCTGCTATCCCTTCCCAGGCGCGATGTGCAACCCACCCTAAACGCAAAGAACGCGTTTAGGATGGGGCACCCGGCTCAGGGCAGGCTTTCGACTCCCTCACGCTTTCCTTCACTGTGTGAAGGAAAAGCGCTTGGCCACTCCGTCGAAAATCGGCTGCGGGTTCCTTCGCCCCTACGGGGCTCATTGGTTCGTTGGGCGTCGTTCCCAGGACTTCGTCCTGGGCTAACTTCCTTGCTCCCTCCGGGAGCGGGTGGAGTGGCACGCGGAGCGATTTTCATCCTTTTCCGTGAGCCAAAAGGTTCATGGGAACTCGGGATGACATCGAGATAAAGCAGGATACAGCAACTATGGAACGGCGCTAGTTGCCAGATCCTAGCTGTTAGCTCTTAGCCGCCCACTGTCCACTGTTCACTGGGTTACGCCGCAGAGGTGGACCTGGATGCCGAGTTCGGCGAGCATGGCGGCCTTGGTGGCGAGGGCCTGATCGGCCAATTCGGCTGTGGGCGCGTAGGCGACATTGATGTGGTTGGCGCGATGGCGAGCCATGAACTGATTCCGGCTGACGCCGTGCAGGATGGCGTGGACGATGGGCCACTGAATCGTGGTCTCGCGCCAGCGGCGTTCGGTTTCGGCCGCGGGCAGCTCGACGACCGTGCCGCGACCGATGTCGCAATGCAGCGCGCCGCCCTCGACGAAGGCGCGGCTCCAGACGATCTCGCCGGGCTTGCCTACGCCTTTGAGCGATCCGCCGCCGAGCGGGAAGTACATGGCGGGCTGGCGTTCGCTGGCCGCGCCCGCGTAGCCGCCGATGAAATGATTGGCGGGGGCAGCGCCGGAGATCTGCAGTAGCCAGACAAAATCGTCGATCTCGCCGGAGCCGTTGCCTCCGTGCCCCTTGTAGCGCTCGCCCCAGCGGACGTCGTGAAGAGTGGTTGAGGGATCGAGGCCGAGGGCCTTCCAGCAGCGGTTGGTGACGAGCGCATCGACGCCGGCGCACTCGTCGACTTCATTGAAGTGCGGGAGCGGTCCGCCGGGATACAACTCCTTGCTGCTTCCCTCGGCGAAGACCGGCGGGCGATCGGCGTTGTTCAACATGCCTTCGGCGAGGTCGGACGCGGGCGCCATGTCCTTGAGCCCCTGCTGATACTGGATGCCGATGAGGTCGCAGCCGAAATCGCAGGCGATGCGAACCGCCGCGATGTACATTTTGCACTGATCGAGGACCTGATCGAGCGTGAGCTCGGCGGCGGGGTCTTTGCCGAAGTCGAACTTGACGCCCCTGGCCACAAGCCATTCGTAGACGCCGTGCGCCTCGGCATCGCTAACCGTGCGCATTCTGGCGACCAGAGCCGATTGGCTCAGCCGCTCCTTGAAAACGCCCGCGGGATTGAGCAGCTCGTCGTCGATGATGGCGTTGTACATGCCCATACAGCCCTCATCGAAGATGCCCATGATGGCCTTGCGGCGCCTGAGAGCGGAGGCGAGCTGGGCGCCCAACTGCGCGCTGGCGGCGGGCAGCTTGCCGCGGTCGAGCGCGTGAACGTGGGAGAGGTCGTGAGTGATTCGGCCGTCGCGCAGCCACTCGTCGAGCGAGTCGAGGAAGTATGCGTCGGTGAAGTCCTTGCTCCAGATGGAGGAGAACGGCTTGCCGGCCTTGACCAGAGAGCCGTTGAGATTGAGCAGGCCGACCAGTCCCGGCCATTGGCCGGACCAGTTGGCGACGGTGAGGATCGGGCCCTGGTGGCTGCGCAGACCGGGAAGGACGTGATGCGAGTACTGCCAGGCCGCGGTGGCGAAGACGAGCCGGGCCTGAGGATGGATATTCATGAAGACATCCATGCCCATGCGCTGCGACGAGATGAAGCCGTGCTTTTCCTTTTCGTTATAGGGATGGGCACGGACGAGGGAGCAGCCTTTGCGCGCGAACGCAGCGGCGAGCTTTTCTTCCATGTCGCGCTGCGCGGGCCAGCATTCCTGGTTGGCCGAGAGGCGCAGATCGCCGCTGGTGATCAGCAAAACCTCATTTGCCGCCGGTTTTGCCGCTCCCTGATTTCCCGTTCCCATAATGATTGCCTCCCACCGATGTAATCGTTATCACCAAAGAGAAATATACACCAGAGCGAGGTGCGGCTGGCAACGGCCACAGGTAGGATGGAGTTGATTCCGCTCCTTGGAGCAGATGGCGGGGAACAGACCTGATGCCGGGCAAAAAGACACGGCTGGAGATCGTAGCGCGGAGGGTTCCGGCGAGCACCAAGGGCGGCCGCGCGGGGAAACGACCGGGCGCGGAAGCGGCGGGAGCGCCGCGTATTTCGGGCCGGTGGCTGGCGAGCGCCGTGGCTTTGACAATCGTGGCGGCGGCGTTGTGCGGATGGTGTGCCTTGTGCCTGCTTTTCTGGCAAGGGAGCTGGCAGTTGCTCTATCATCCTGCGGCGGCGGTTGGGCGCACGCCGGCCAGTGCGGGCTTGTCCTTCGATCCGGTTGGTATTGCCTCAACCGACGCAGGTGTGCCGCAGCTGATGGGCTGGTGGATTCCCGCCGCGCCCGGAGCTGCCGCGAGCCGCTTCACCGTGCTTTTTCTGCACGGGCAGAACGGAAATCTGGGAGGCACAATGGACGCGCTGGCCCGACTGCACGCGGTGGGCGTCAACGTGCTTGCTTTTGACTATCGCGGCTACGGACAAAGCCAGTTCGCGCGGCCCAGCGAAGCACACTGGCGTCAGGATGCGGAATGGGCGCTCGAATACCTGGAGGGGACACGGCACGTCGATCCCGCAACGATTGTGTTGGACGGCACGGGGCTGGGCGCGAATCTGGCGCTCGAAGTTGGCGCGGAGCACGCGGAGTTGGCGGGGGTGGTAGCGGAATCGCCCACGGCGGCCCCGATGGACGCGATCTTTAACGATGCGCGGGCGCGGCTGGTTCCGGCACGGCTGCTGGTGCGCGACCGCTACGATCTGGATGCGGCGGCGGGAGAGGTTCGCGTCCCGGTGCTGTGGTTTGAGCGAGCCGCTCCGCCGGCAAGCAGCGGTTCGCAGCACGACCCGGAGGCGTATCAGAGGGTCGCGACGCACAAGATGCTTGTGTGGCTGGGTTCGCCAGGGGACGTTGATCAACAGGAGGAGAAGGCGCTGAGCCGGTGGCTGGATGAGCTGCCGGCCCATTGATCTGGCTCGCCTGCCCGCTGCGCGTTTAGAACGGTTCGTTCTTGCCGCCGCATAACAACACGGCCTGAGCCACGGCCTGGCCAACACGGGCCGACTGTTTTTGATCGGTAAACGAGAACCCGTCCGCATCGTCTGCTGCCACTCGCATCGCAACAATAAACATAGGCGGATCGAATTTTTCGTAATAAACTTTCATTTCGTCGGGGGCCGCCCCCTCCTCCTCAGCCACTTTCTTAAAATACTGGTCGCTTGGCATCGTCAAGACGCCCATCACATCGCGCAAGCTGAGCGATACGTCCTCATCATTCACCACGTTGCCAGATATCGATCTCCACCAGTGGTAATGGATCGAGCAGGCAGCAGGATCGGCCGCCACTTCGGTCAGCAATACGCTGTACTGAGATGTTCCTATCTCGTCCGCATTCGACACATGAACCACAAAGTTGAGCTTACCCACGGAGTTGAGTTCCTTCTGGATGATCTGCATGTCCGAGGCCAACTGCTGAGCGATTTGCGCGGGCGGCGGGGGTGCGCTCTGCTGGCCACAGGCCGCAGACGCGATTCCAAATACCAAAATGGCCGTAAGACGGCAACTCGCTTTCATGATTCTTCCCTTTCTGTTCTTCCCGGATTGTGGCCTGGCTGGAAACGCACAGTGAAGCCGGGATCCGGGCGCAGAGACGTTTTTCCGGCGATTCGATCGTATTCCCATTGCTCAGCGCACGATGTCGCGGTGGAAAGCTTTTACCTGGTAGCCGGCCTTGCGGAGCCGATCGCCGATCTCTTCGGCCATCATCACGCTGCGGTGCTGACCGCCGGTGCAGCCAAAAGCCACGGTGAGGTAGCTTTTGCCTTCCTCCACGTAGTGCGGAAGCAGATAGAGCATCAACCTGGTCACGCGGTCGAGAAACTCCCTGGTTTGCGGGAAGCCGCGCACGTAGGCTGCGACCTTGGGATCGAGCCCGGTCTTCTTACGGAACTCCGGCACGAAGTGCGGATTGGGCAGGAAGCGGACATCGAAGACCATGTCCGCGTCCAGGGGCACGCCGTTTTTGAAGCCGAAGCTGAGACAGGAAACCAGCAGGCGCTTGGTTTCGTCTTCGCGGCTAAAGCGGGCCAGAATGTCGGCGCGCAGCTCGTGCACATTGAAGTTCGATGTGTCGATGAGGGTGTCGGCGACGTTGCGGATGGGATCGAGCAGTTGACGCTCCTCGACAATGGAGCGCCAGACCGTCTCCGAGCGGCCGAGCGGGTGCGGACGCCGCGTCTCGGAATAGCGCTGGACAAGAATCGCATCCTGCGCGTCAAGATAAACCACGCGCGTGCGCAGCAGCTTCCTGATGCTTTTCAGGATCTCGGGCAGGCGGTCGAGCGTGGCGCCCTCGCGGACATCGATAACGATGGCGGCTCGTTCCACTTCAGTCGACTTGCCGACGAGGACGGCAAAATGAGGCAGCAGTTCGAGGGGCAGATTGTCGACACAGTGATACCCCAGGTCCTCAAACGCCTTGAGGGCCGACGCTTTGCCAGCGCCGGAGATTCCGGTGAGGATGATCAGCTCCTTGGCTGGTTTGGCGGCCGGTTTCTTCCCGCGGGTTGCGGATCGCGATTTGACCGCTCGGCGCAGGGTTTTGGGGGGCGTCATGGGTTTCATGCTACACCGAAGGGCGAGGCCTGTTTGCGCCAATGCCCTTCAATCCTGCCACGGCCCGGCCCGACTCAGGCTTCCAGCGCCGGCGCCCAGTAGCCCCTTTGGGCGAGCTTGAGCGCGAGTTCGGAATCCAGAGCGGGTGAAAACAGCGGACCCTGGCCCAAAGCGCAGCCCATGCGGGCGAGCGCCGCGAGTTGATCCCGAGTCTCGATTCCCTGGGCGACGATCTGCACGCCCAGAGTATTGCCAAGGCGGAGCAGCGATTCGAGAACGGCCAGTTGCCGGCCCGGCGAAAGCACGGCTGCCGTCAACCTTGGGTCAAGTTTCACCATCGCGACCGGCAGGCGGACCAGATGATTCAAAGGCGCGAGGCTGCTCCCGAAGTCGTCGATGGCGACGCGCACCTGCCAATCCGCCAGACGCTGCAGAATGGCGACCGCGGCGTCGAGATCCTCGTTGAATGCGCTTTCCGGCGCCTCGAGCAAAAGCCGGGAGGGGTCAACGCCACTCACCGCAAAAACCTTCACCAAATACGCGATCAGATCGGGATGGTAGAGCTGGCGGCGTGTCAGGTTAACAGCCAGGGTCAGCGCCTGGTCCGGCAAGCGACCTGCCCAAGTATGCAATAGCGCGCACCCGGCGTCCAGCGCCTCCCGCGCCAGCAGGATGGAAAGGTTGTTATCTTCGGCAATAACGGGCAGGTTCTGAAAATTGTCAACCGTCCCGTCGGCGCGGCACAGGCTCAGAATGGACTCGAATCCCTCCAGCTTGCCGTTGGCGAGCCGGTAGATGGGCTGATAGCGGAAGCCGAATTGCCGCTTATCCACGGCGGCGCGGAGTTCGCGCTCCCGCTCCTGCTGGGCAGTAACAGCGACCTCGAGGTGCGTGTCGAAGATTTCGCAGCGGCCGCCGCCGGCCTGCTTGGCGCGGTACATGGCAAGATCCGCATCGCGCAGGAGCAGATCGGACGAGGTGTGGTCCGGCCCGGCCATGGCCGCGCCGATGCTGGCGCCGACGTGAACCGCGTGCCCGAAGACATCGAAGGGCCGCTCCATCTCCCGCAGGATGCGTCCGGCCACGATCTCAAGATCGTATGCGGTGAGAATGTTTTCGACCAAAACGGCAAACTCGTCCCCGCCCAGCCGCGCGGCCGAGTCCTGGGGACGGAGCGAAGCGCGGAGCCGTCCGGCGACCGCGGCCAGCAGCAGGTCGCCCGCTGCATGACCCAGCCCGTCGTTGACCTCTTTGAAACGGTCAAGGTCAAGATAGAGAACGCCACAGCCGTGCTCGGGATTACGCAGGCGCCGGCTAAGGGTGAGATCCACGCGGTCAAGAAACAGCGCGCGATTGGGCAAGCCGGTCAGCAGGTCGTGCATGGCGTCATGCTGCAGCTTTTCTTCCGTCTGCTTGTGCTCGCCGATGTCGCGGAAGGTGAAGACGTTGCCCACCTGGGCGCCGTTCACCAGCAGAGGCGCGATCTGCAGGCTCACATCCACGAGCTCGCCAGCCTTGTTCCTGCGCACCGTTTCCATGACGGCGGAACCATGGGCTTCGACGGCTTTGAGCAGCGCCGCATTCTCGTTGAAGCGCGTCTCGGGCACAATGAGTTCCCGCAGGCTGCCGCCGCCGGCCTCTTCAGCGGTGTAACCAAACATGCGAGTAAAGGCGGGATTGGTGTACAGGACATGATTCTGGTGATCGATGGCGACGGCCTCGGGAAGGCTGGCGAGCACGTCTTCCATGAGGCGCGATTTGGGGGCGCGATCGCGCTCGCCAGGATGGGCAACGATGACGGCCTCGCGCAGTTCCGCATTCAGAACGCTGTAGGTGCCTTCGACGGGGATGAGCCGGCCGCCCTTGCCCGGCAAGGTTGCATGAAAGGGGTAGCCGCGCGGCGTGCCGGTCAACTTCGTCTGCGGCTCAGCGGTGCCCGGGAAAAGCCCCCAGAGAACATCCTCTACAGGGCGGGGAGCCCATTCTCCCTCGCTCAGGTCCAGCATTTTGCGCGCTTCGGCATTGGCAAAGACGATCTTCCCCGCCCGTTCCAGAAACACCAGGACCGGCAAGCCGTCGAGAACCTCCCGTTGGGCGTCGGGGTTCGCGTTTTCGTAAAGGCTCAAGCCAATGACCTCCCCAGGGTCCGCCGCGTCTCCCGCCTCAGATTGCTTGCTTTCCGGCATGAGCCCGGCACCGAATGGAGATGTCGCCATAGGTTCAATCGTAGGGGGCGCAGCGACCGTTCACCATCCCCAAAATCGGTCAGCAGATGCAACCAAAGTCCGTCGCATCACGAAGTTCGGGCAGGATTTCCACACCTCCCTGCATGCTCCCGCTTTTCGACGGAAAGCGAATGCGGGACCGAGGCCATGCCGCGGCGCGCCGATGAGAATGGCGCAGGCGCGGGAGCACAAGGCGCCGGCGATGGGGCGGGTTGGCTTCTACGGGATCTCCACCAACTCCATTTGACCGTCACGCCGGCGATGCAGCACATACATCTCCGCCGACGGCGTGCGGAAGATGAGCAGATCGCGGTCGCGGAACTCGGCGTCTTTGACGGCCTCCTCAATGGTCATCGGCTTGAGGGCGAGGGCTTCGCCGCTCTCGACGACGTGCGGCTCGACGACTTTGGCGCGGGCGGGAAAGGAGTGAACGGCGATGGAGGTCCGCGCTTTGCCCGCGAGGCGGGCTGGTTTTGCTTCTCCGGCATCGGTCGTGGGCTCGACGCGCGCCTTGGGCCGGGCAACCGGCGGAGCCGTGAGCACCTTGTCGCCCTTGGGCAGGCGCTTGCTCACCAGGCGGCGGTCCCGGTAACGGTAAGCCTGGTGCTCGGCGTGCTCGATGGCCTCGCGGAGGGCGGCGACCGGCGTATTCGCCTTGCCAGTAGCAGCGAATCTCTGCAGACGGGCCTGCACGGTCAACTCGACGATGTGGACATGCCTTTGCGCGCTAAAGGTGATGCTGGCGCGCGCGGTCCGGCCCAGAATCCGGCCAATGCGTTCCATGCCCTCCTCGGCATGCGTACGCAGCACCTTCGTGATCCTTCCGTTCCTGGCGGTGATTGCCACATCCATAGTCGCCTCCGTTCCGTGTGGTTGGGCCGTTTCCCGAGACCGGCGTTTGTGGAGCACAGTATATGACGAATTCGCTGCCTGCTTCCAGATTTTGGGTGTTTCGGTACTTCCAACTCCAGGAATTCGATCGGTTCAATTTTCCGGCGGGAGCGCGGCGCCGGTGCAAGGATCGATTTTCAGCGAATGCGGATCTTTTTTTTGAGGCCACCGATAGAGGTTTTTGCGCTCTGGGGTTTGCCGGCCCAATTGAATCGAAATCTTCCATTCCGCAACATTCTGAATTGGCAGGATACCCCCATCGGGGGCGAACTGCAGGGAAGGGCTCCAGTATTGAAGATCGTGACCTTTCGAGCCGTCTGGCCTGGATCCCCAACGATCCGCCATCCAGATATAACTCGTCCCTTCGGAACTTGGGATTTTGGCTACGAAAGTTTGCTGAGCGGCTACGATAGGCCGGCCACCGGCATCCCGATTCATGTTTTGCAACTCTGCGTAAGGACCAAGAGGCTTGGACGCAACGTACACTCGCGCGCCGCTGCCGGCAGCACAGAAGCAGCAAGTTGAATCGAACAGGACGTAGTAGCGGCTGCCACGCCGAAACATCGCCGGCGCCTCACACCCCTTGGCGAGAACGCCACTCGATTCCCCTGTCGAGCCGAGAAAGTCGGGAGTCAACCGATCGATCCCCACTGCGTGATCTCCTGCAGCGGAGTATATGAAGTATCCAGTGCCATCATCGTCTACGAAAAGACTGCCATCTCCCACGCCGGAAATCGGCAACCCCCGAAAACTGCCGCTAGGCCGGTCTGACGCCCGTGAAAGATTTACTTTCGTATGCACGATTGTGAACGGCCCCACCGGCGTATCGCTCACCGCGGCTCCGGTTCGCCCAGCAAACAGCCGCGGAAACCAGTTGTAATAGAGCACATACTTTCGGGTTCTGGGGTTGAAGACTACGTAGGGACGGTAGTACACGCCATCGGGCGGCGATTTGAGCAGCTCTCCCTCAAATTTCCAGTGCTCAAGATCCGGAGAGCTGTAAACCCGGAACCTGTTATGAGTGCTGTACCCGGCGCTCTTTCCGTATGCCGTTCCATAGAGGTAATATCTCCCCTGGAAAAACTGCAGACACCCATCGTGCGCATCGATCATTTGGCCGTCTTGATCGCGTCTGGGCTCAGTATTTCCGATCGTGACTGTACGAAAATCCGGCGTCGCAGCCGCCTGGCAGCTTTGGGAAGCTATCCATAAAACCGAATATGTGAAATAAAGAGCAATCCCGATCCGCCGCGTCAAACAGCTCATTACCAAGACCACCCTTCCGCTTCAAGCCGCTCTTATGCAAATTCGCTGTTCGCTTCGATATTAGACTCTGAGTCTCCGGACTGTAGCCCTGTTTCTGGATTTCGATGGAACTCTCCTGGCGGGGCATCTGGTTCCCTGGTCTCAAAATCTGGACCTGGGGTACCGCAGCATGGCTCAAAACCGTGCGGTCAGAGACCTCGCAGCTAAAGGCTGTTCCTCAGATCTCCCACCGCAACAACACGGTCCCTACCGTGAAGCCCGCGCCAACGGCGGCCAGAAGGACGAGATCGCCCTTATTCAGCTTGCCCTCTTCGATGGCCGTTTCCATGGCCAACGGGATGGTTCCAGCCGAGGTGTTACCGTACTTTTCGATGTTGATAATCACCCGCTCAGGAGGCAGCCCCAGGCGCTCGGCAGTGGCTGTAATGATGCGCTTGTTGGCTTGATGGGGAATGAAGCAGCCCAGATCCTTGCCGGTGACGCCGTTGCGTTCCAGGAGCTTGAGCGTGGCCTCGGCCATTTTGCGCACGGCGAATTTATAAACCGCGGGCCCGTCCTGGTAGATGTAATGCCACTTTTTGTCGACGGTTTCGTGGGTGGAGGGATTCAGGCTGCCGCCGCCCTTCAGGTTCAGGCTCACGCCGCCAGCGCCGTCGATCTCGTTGAGGGCATCGATAAAGCCGATCTCGCCCTCTTCGGCAGGCTCCAGCAGCACCGCTCCGCCGCCATCGCCGAAGAGCACGCAGGTGGTGCGGTCGGTGTAGTCGGTCATGCGCGTGTTGGCGTCGGCGCCGCAGACCAGAACCTTGCTGTACGCGCCGCTCTCAACCATTTTTACGCCGGCCTGGAGCGCGAAGACGAAGCCCGAGCAGCCGCCGGAAACGTCGAAGCCCCACACGCCGGTAGCGCCGATCTTGTGCTGTACGAGGCACGCCGTGGAGGGGAACATCATATCGGGCGTGACCGTGCCCACGATGATGACCTCAAGGTCGCTGGCGCCGATGCCGCGCGCGGCCAGGCACTTTTTGGCGGCTTCGGTGCAGATGTCACTGATACCGAGCCCTTTGGCCAGTATGTGGCGCTCGCGGATCCCCGTGCGCTCCATGATCCATTGGTCGCTGGTCTCCACCATTTTTTCGAGGTCTTGATTGGTGATCACATCGGGAGGGACGTAGGTTCCGAGCGCCGTAATCTTGGCGCGGCGGCCCACGACGGGGCGAACGGTAAGGCTCAACGTATCTCTCCTTGCGGCGCACACACCGGTGGGGGACCGGATCGCCGTGAAAAAAGCATGAGGAAAACGCAAAAATGTACCGGGTTACCTACTGCGCCCGTACGAGCCCGTTACCGTTGCTTCCTTCCGGACCTGGCGGGGTTGGCGGGATTACGTCGCGTAGGACCCGGCACTGATTGATTTTAACACTCGGTGCGATGGCAATGCGGTGTACCGCTGAAGAACAACCGCAGATCCTTCGGCTCCGTTTGCCGCAAAAAACGCGGCAAACTACGCTCAGGATGACAACTCGTTTACTCGGGTTCAGACAAAGATCGTCGCCAGCTTTGCCAGCACCTCGTCAATGATCGCCGGGGGAACCGATTCGAGGAGGCGCGCTTTGCGAGCACTCAGATCAATGGTGCGGGGCTGATCGCATCGGATGACGCCTTCGGTACGCGTGCCCGCTTCCGCCAGTGAAACGGCGAAGCCGCGGTTGCGAGCGAACCCGCCGCCGGTGGTGATAGGGACAACAACTGGTGTTTGTGTCGCCGCATTGAAGGCGTCCGGCGATACGACAAGTACTGGCCGCGTCCCTCGCTGCTCATGCCCCGCCGTGGGATCGAGCGCCACCAGCCAAATCTCTCCGCGCTTCACAGCAACTCACGCCCAACGGGGGCAGAGTCGAGCCATTCGCGATCTTCTTTGGTGATGGGCGCTTTTCGTCTGCCCTGTGTGAGCAATTCCTGGAGGGTATACCGAGGCTTGCGAGGAGGCTCGACAATCAGGCGCTCGTCATCGACTGCAAGAGTCACAGCCGATCCGGCCTCTAGATTTAATAAGTCGAGGATCACCGGAGGAATGACCATCATGACCGATCCCCCGACTTTGCGAAGGTTGGTTCTCAGCATCACAGACGCCTCCAGACAGATTATACCATGATATAACTTTAAGGAGTGGACAAGAATGGTACGAAGGCCCATCCAATGCGGATGGGCCTTCGCATGCTCGCAGATCGGAGAACGGAGTCCGCGATCAAGCAAGATCGAAGCGATCCAGGTTCATCACCTTGGTCCAGGCAGCGATGAAGTCCTTCACGAAGGTTTTCTCGGCATCGCTGCTGGCATAGACCTCAGCAAGAGCACGGAGCTGGGAGTTGGAGCCGAAGACGAGATCGACTACGGTGCCCGTCCACTTGAGCGCGCCTGATTTCCGGTCGCGTCCCTCCAGCACGCCTTCCGACGTAGCGGACTTCTGCCACTTCGTGTTCATGTCGAGCAGGTTCACGAAGAAATCATTGGTCAGCGTCTGAGGCCGCCTGGTGAAGACCCCGTGTTTGGAATGGCCGAAGTTCGCTCCCAGGGCTCTCATGCCGCCGATGAGGACCGTCATCTCAGGAGCCGTGAGGGTGAGCAGTTGCGCCTTGTCGAGCAGCAGCTCGGCGGCACAGCTCTCGAGCCCCGCGCGGACGTAATTGCGGAAGCCGTCGGCCATTGGCTCAAGGACAGCAAACGAAGCGGCATCGGTCTGCGCCTCGGAAGCGTCTGTGCGGCCCGGCTTGTAGGGCACCTTGACGTTGTGACCGGCCTTCTTTGCGGCCGCTTCGACAGCCGCCGAGCCGGCCAGCACGATGAGGTCAGCCAGAGAAACTTTCTTGCTGCCCTTCGAGGTTTTCTTGCCCTTGGCTTGCGCGGCGTTGAACTCCTTCCGGATGGCTGTGAGCTTCGAGAGCACCTTCGCCAGTCCGGCCGGTTGGTTGACCTCCCAGTTTTTCTGCGGGGCGAGACGAATGCGCGCGCCGTTGGCGCCGCCGCGCTTGTCGCTGCCGCGGAAGGTGGAGGCCGATGCCCATGCAGTGGTGACGAGCTGAGAGACGGAGAGGCCGGATGCGAGGACTTTGGCCTTGAGGGCTTCGACGTCGTTGCTGTTGATGAGCGCATGGCCGACGGCTGGAACCGGGTCCTGCCAGATCAGTTCCTCCTTCGGCACGAGCGGGCCGAGGTAGCGGGCGCGCGGACCCATGTCGCGATGCGTGAGCTTGAACCAGGCGCGGGCAAAAGAGTCGGCAAGTTCGTCGGGGTGTTCAAGAAAGCGACGCGAGATTTTTTCGTAAGCCGGATCGAGGCGCAGAGAGAGATCGGTGGTGAGCATCGTGGGTGTGTGGCGCTTTGCCGGGTCGTGGGCATCGGGAATCAAACCTGCGCCGGCTTTACCCTTGGGCTTCCACTGATGGGCCCCGGCAGGGCTCTTGGTCAGCTCCCATTCGTAGCCGAAGAGGTTCTCAAAAAAGTTGTTGCTCCACTTGGTTGGAGTTTTGGTCCAGACAACTTCGAGGCCGCTGCCGATGGCGTCCGAGCCCTTACCGGCGCCGAAGCTGCTCTTCCAGCCCAGCCCTTGTTCCTCGATACCCGCCGCCTCAGGCTCCGCACCGACGTGGCTGGCAGGGCCGGCGCCGTGGGTCTTGCCGAAGGTGTGGCCACCGGCGATGAGAGCGACGGTCTCTTCGTCGTTCATCGCCATACGGGCGAAGGTCTCGCGGATGTCGCGCGCCGCGGCAATGGGGTCGGGGTTGCCATTGGGGCCCTCCGGGTTGACGTAGATCAGGCCCATTTGAACGGCAGCCAGAGGATTGGCCAGTTCGCGGTCGCCGCTGTAGCGCTTGTCACCGAGCCAGGTGGATTCCGGGCCCCAATCGATGTCCGCCTCAGGCTCCCATACGTCGACGCGGCCACCGCCGAAGCCGAAGGTTTTGAAGCCCATCGATTCGAGCGCCACGTTGCCGGCCAGGATCATGAGGTCGGCCCAGGAGATCTTGCGGCCGTACTTCTGCTTGATGGGCCAGAGCAGGCGGCGGGCCTTGTCGAGGTTGACGTTGTCGGGCCAACTGTTGAGCGGCGCGAAGCGCTGCGTGCCGTTGCCAGCGCCGCCGCGCCCATCATGGATCCGGTAGGTGCCCGCGGAATGCCAAGCCATGCGGATGAAGAGCGGGCCATAGTGGCCGAAGTCGGCCGGCCACCAATCCTGAGAATCCGTCATCAGGGCATGGAGGTCCTTGACGACGGCATTCAGGTCAAGGCTCTTGAACTCCCTGGCGTAACTGAACTCCTCACCCAGGGGATTGGACAGCGAGGAATGCTGATGCAGGATGGAAAGGTTCAGCTGATTAGGCCACCAGTCGCGGTTGCCCTTAGCTTCTCCTGTCGTTGTGCGATTGAGCATGCCACCCGAGAATGGGCACTTGGATTCGTCAGACATGATTCCTCCTCTTGCTTTCGTCCGCAACTGTCCAGCCGGATCAGTATAGGAGCGGCAGGACGCTTGGAACGAGCGGATATTTTGATGGCGTCAACAGTTTCCGGAAAACGAGATTCACTCCGTCCAGGGCCTGCGACGGATTCCAGGGAACCCGGACCCGCCAGAGGTTCCAGAACCGGATGACTGCGGCAAAAGAGCACTGCAAGAATAAGTTTAGTTTCCTCCCCCGCAGGTTGACAGAAGAACCAGCGAACCAAGGGAAGGCCCGATATCTCTTGAGCCAGTCAAATTCCGCACCCCTTATCCACAAAGGCACCTTTTATCGACGTTGACCCTGCGATTCCGCATCCGTAGAGTCTTTAATGAAGCGGTCAGATTGCCCGTGGGGACGGTGTTGCGCCAAGCCGCCGCCGGACGCTGGCCGATCTTTGCGCGCTGGCCCATCGACCCGGAGTGGACATGCTGAGACTAAAGAAGATTCACATCCTCGGCTTCAAGAGCTTTTGCGACCGCACGGAAGTGACGGTGGCGGGCGCGGGGATTGCCGTTGTGGTGGGGCCGAACGGCTGCGGAAAGTCGAACATTCTGGACGGGGTGAGTTGGGTGCTGGGCGAGCAGAGCGCGAAGAGCCTGCGCGGCTCGCACATGCAGGACCTGATCTTTGCCGGAACCCCCGACCGCAAACCGCTGGGCATGGCGGAGGTGACGCTGACCATGATCGATCCCGAGGCCTACGAGGGGCCGGTTCCGGTGGAGCCGGAGGTGGCGATCGATCATGAAGGGCCCGCGGACTGGGACGAGGAGGAAGTACGCCGCCAGGGCGCGGCTGAGGCCGAGGAAATCGCCGCCAACGAGCAGCCGGGACAATTGATGGAAGAAGAGCCCGACGAGAAGCCGGCGGGCGCGCAGGCGCAGAGCGAAGGCGCGGAGCAGGGCTCGGCCGCGCCGCAGGGAGTGGTGCTGAAGATTCGCCGCCGCAAGTTCCAGAGCACGCCGCAAAAAGGCGAAGTGGTGATCACGCGGCGTCTGTTCCGCAGCGGCGAAAGCGAGTATCTGCTGAACGGCAAGCTGTGCCGCCTGCGCGACATTCAGGACATCTTCATGGGCACGGGCCTGGGGCCGGAGAGCTACGCCATCATCGGGCAGGAGCGCATTGGGCAACTGCTCAGCTCGAAGCCTTACGAGCGGCGAGCCATCATCGAAGAGGCGGCAGGCGTGACGCGCTTCAAGAACAAGAAGCGGCTGGCGGAGTTGCGTCTGGAAAGCGCGAAAC
>Ga0181524_10002999_pt1 | contig 16851 bp, 15 predicted proteins | sample PEATcosm2014_Bin_34_FD_119761 | JGI IMG/M metagenome (GOLD analysis project Ga0181524, IMG submission 119761) | Peatland microbial communities from MTU Mesocosm Facility, Houghton, MI, USA - PEATcosm2014_Bin05_60_metaG | ecosystem: Environmental > Terrestrial > Soil > Wetlands > Peat | place...
ACCGTTTTGCCCATTGAACAGCGCCCCCGCCAGATTGTAGAATGGAGCGCCCAAAAAGAGGTAGTAAGCATCCGAGGGCCAGATCACCGTGCCCGCGTTGGTCACCACACCGTCCAAATAGGAAGACCCCTCCAGCGATAGCGTCGCGCTGCTCGCCACCGTCAGGACGCTGCCGGCGGCCAATGAGCCGCTGTTCCAATCCAGAATTTGTTGCCCGCTTCCGCCGCCAAGCGTGACATTTCCCACCGTCAAGTTCTCCATCGTCAGCGTGTAAGTGCCGTTGTTGGTGATCAACGCGCTGTCGGAGGAACCCGGCACTTGGTTCGGACTCCAATTGGCCGCCACACTCCAATCCCCGCCTGCGGTATTGGTCCAAATTATGGTGGTGGCGTGGGCGACGCTGTTTAAGGCAAGCAAAGCCAGCGTCACGAAGGAACAAGCGGGCATTGTTTTCATAAACGACTCTTTTCAGCCTCTCTTTCTCTGTTCAAGCAGTAAATACTATTATTACTCTTAAACCTTTCTCACGGTTCATTAGATCAAGTTGTCCATCTCTTGTCAATCCTTATCTTTTGCTTATTGACTGACAATGCGAGGCCGAACTTGGATATCCCGCCCTCAAAAACCAGAAAAGGGGTCAACCCATAGTTTGGTTCGTTTTTCATGGCTTCTCAGTCCTTCCTCCCCGCCCTCTTCGGCATCAACCCTCCCTCCTCGTTGGGTCCTCAGGAAATCCTGCCGGTCCACATCATCCAGAAAAATGTCCTCCCGCCGGTCGCCACGGCTCATCACATGGTAAATGGGCCCGGCATATTCCACTCTCATTTTCCGCGGCATGGCAACGCGTTTACTGGTTCTCTCGACCATCCGCAAGTAAAATGAACCAAACTATGGGTTGACCCCATTTCACGGTGCCGCTTGACTGGTGCTGGTGAACTCCACGCCGGTTGGAATCGTCGTCAAAATAATGTCATGCCGGTAATCTGCCATGTACAAATTCCCTTCCGGGTCTATGGCCAAATCACCCGACGGCCCTCCCAAAGTCGTCACCGTGCCGTCCAGCGCAACCATGCGAATGACCCCGTTCCCGGAATCCTCCACATACAATGTCTTCGTGGCATTTTGCCACCGGATGCTTCGCGGCTGATTAAACCGCGCCACACTCCCCCTCCCATCGGCGTTCCCGCTAGTTCCTGCCTTTCCTGCCACCGGGGTCACAATTCCCAGTGCGCTGATCTTCCGAATGGTGTTGTTTCCAGTGTCCGCCACATACACATCACCCTCTCGCCCGACTGTCACCCCCATCGGCTGATTGAAGCGCGCCTCCATCGCATAGCCGTCGGCGCTTCCGCTCACTCCCGCTTTCCCTGCCAGCGTCGTCACATTGGTGCCGGTAATGCATCGAATCGTGTGGTTTCCCGAATCCGCCACATAAATTGTCGCCGCGCGCATCTCGATCCCGACTGGATGATTGAACGTCGCCTGCATCTGAACGCCATCGGCCCCGCCCCTGCGTCCAGCCTGACCGGCCCGAGGCCTGACCCGGTTGTCCTTTGTGATCACCCGAATGGCGTTGTTTCCAGAATCCACCACCAGGACATTCCCACCGCCCCCCACTTGGATGCCTTCCGGCCGGTTAAAGCGGGCAACCCTCTCAAGCCCGTCGGTCATCCCGGCAATGCCCGGCGAACCGGCCAAGGTGGAGGTCAGGCCGTTCGTCGTTACTCTGCGGATGATTTCATTGCCCGTGTCGGCGACATAAAGCGCCCCCGGGCCGAATGCCAGACCTCTGGGGTTGTTGAATCGCGCCGCCGAACCCTGGCCGTCCGTCGCTCCCGGTTTGTCGCGCTGGCCCGCCAGTACGTAAAACTTGGTTCCCGGCTTGAAAGGCTGGGGCTGCGGAGGCGCAGGCCTGGGAGCGGGCATCGGCGTGGGCGGAGTCTCGGGAGCCGCCTTGGCCTGGTTTGACGAAGTTGAAGCCACAGCCGCCGCCGGCATCGGCGTGGAGGCTGCAGCCGCTTTGGACTCGTGGTGATGACCCAGGCGCCACGCGTAAATGGCCGCGATCAACACTGCAGTCCACGCCGTCCCCGCCAGCCACCAAGTCTTGCTGCCGCTGCTTTGCGCGTCAGGGCTGGTTGGCTCCTCTTCAGTCGGCGGAACCTCCAGCCCCGCCAGATGCTTGCCCGACGTCTTGGCGGTGATGTCCAGTCCAATCCATTCCGCCACCGCTACGGCGCTGGGTGGCCGTTGCTCCTGTTCTTTGGCCAGACAAGCCATGATCATGGCCGCCACACTCGCCGGCACTTCGTTCTGGATCTCCACCGCTTGCAACCGCTCCATGATAGGCTCGGGTGCCTCATGCAGCACTTGATACGTCAGATCCCCTGTGTAAAATGGCGGCAAGCTTGTCAGCAACTCGTAGAGCGTCGCTCCCAGCGAATATATGTCATCCGCCGCCTGCGGATTCCTCCCCGCCAAATGCTGCGGACTCATGAACTCCAATGTCCCAATCACTGTTTGCCCCGCCGTAATCCGGCTCATCGAATCACTCATCACCGCCGCAATCCCGAAATCCGCCAGCTTCAGCCGCCCTTTCCCGTCCACCATGACATTGGCCGGCTTCAAATCCCGATGCACCACTTTTTCTCCGTGCGCATAATTCAGCGCCGCGCACAACTGCTGCACCAGCGGGCGCAGGTAATCCCACCCCAACACTCGCTTCGGCTGCTCCACCCTCAAACCCGCCAGCGTGGACCCCTCCACGTATTCCATCACGATGAACGCCATGCCATCGGACTCCTCGTGCAGGTCGTGGATGCGCACAATGTTGGGATGGGTCAGCTTGCGGCTCCTCGATGTTTCCCGGCGCAGATTATCCAGCGCCGCCGGGTCCCCGCGAATTTCCGGCGGCAAGAACTTCAGCGCCACCGGCTCGTTCAAACGCTCATCCCGGGCCAGCCACACCTCGCCCATCCCGCCCTGACCCAGAAGTTTGATGAGCACATACCTTCCCTGCGCAAACAACTGTCCCGGCTGCAATGGCATCGTTTCCGACATGGGCGACTCTCTCCATCCCAATCTAACCACCCGTCCCCAAGTTGGCCACAGCAATTTCGGCCCATGGCACAGTTTCAAACCAGAAATTGGATCGGGTCAAAGGAATCACACCTTCCCCACCGAATCCACAAACGGCTGTAAATCACCACACGCCCCTCCGCTGCCGCCATCGAAGCGATCTCCCTGTCGGGAGTGCGGTTTCCCTTGGGCAGGTCGAGGGTGTGAACGGCGTCATGGCTTGCGGCCGCCAATTCGCGCGCAAGACGTCGCGGCAATTGCGCATCAACGATGAACTTCATGCCGCCAGCGGCTCAGTCCGTTTAATCTGGCTGAGGCGCGCGCCATAAGCGCAGGCGGCCTTCAAATCCTCCGCCTCCAAGTCGGGATAATCGGCCAGTATTTCTTCTGCGCTCATCTCTCCACTCAGCAATTCCAGCAGAAATTCTACCGGATAACGCAAGCCGCGCACACACGGCTTGCCATGGCAGATGTCAGGGTCCACCGTGATGCGTGACAACAATTTAGCGTTCGACATGCTCCCAACCTACACCGACTGTCAATTCCTGCCAAGAACACTCTTTGCAGCACCGCCAAGAGGAGATCGAGGCGGACGGCTCAAAGCAGTGTGCGCTGACGACCGTTCCTGCCGAATTGCCGGACGGCGGGGAATTCCCGAATGGCGAAGTCTATGGGGCGGACTTGTTAAAGTGTTGGGTGTCCCGCAATTGGTTTGGTGTGGTTGGAAGCGGCGATTTCGCGCACTACCTGGCCGGGACTCGTGTGGAGCGTCTCAGGACTATCAAAGGAGCGTTTGCTTATGCGGGCAAGCGTTACCTGGCGAAAAAGGAGGAGATGCCGGTGATGGAACAAAAGCCGGGCCGGTATTGGGGTGTGATTGGCCGGAAACACCAGCTGGGGATTTTTGAACAGGAAACAGAGGTAACGGAGTTTTTCTTTTTCCGTCCTCTGTTCTCTCCGTTCACCTGTTCAAAATTGCTTCGTGATGCGGCGATACCGTGTGGCGAATACGCCCCGGAAAAGCGGAGATTCCTGCGCAAGAGCCAACTGTGGTCGGAAGATTTCACGGCCAAGCTGTTTTGCACCGTCGAGTTCTGGATGGTACGCCTGCCGAAATTGATCGGCCTATTTGAGATTACCTAAATTACAATTCCGAATGCTTATTAATTCGATTTGGTGATGAGCCAATCAGAAAGCCCCGCATCTAGCACGAGCGGTGCTAAACGGTTAACATCAAGAATTTCGAATTGCTCGCCAAGACCCTCCTTCGATATGCGACCTTGAAAAGTATGCGTTACAAGAAACACACGATTAAAATGTTTCATGACGGTGGCTGTTTCGGCGACCTTCCTTGCTACCTCGATCGAGCTTTTTGCTTTAACCTGAACCATCACTCTTTCCTGCGTTACGGGCTGAATCATATCAATGTCGATGTCTTTTTCAGTCTTTCCCAAGACTCCAACCCGACGCCACCCGCCGGAACTGAACACAAGGTCAACGAGCAGTTCAAAATCTTGCCATGTAAGGTTCTGAATTAGTGGCACCATTGATGCTAAGAGCGCGTCTCTTGCCTCTTTGGCGGTTTTCACCTCCGGCAATACCTCGCCGTTAATTTTGCGGAGCAAGTAATCCAACTCATGCACTTCGCATATCGTTCCAAGGAATCCACGGACTTGCGTTAACCGTGAACTGATTTCAGCTACGTCGAGAAGCTTTCCATTGATGTCAGTGGAACTCCACTTCTGTGCCATCTCCCGCTGTTTGTCATCATCCGTGCCAAGTGAAACAGGCCCCTTTGCAAATCCCCACCAAAGCCGCCTCGCGGAAAATGTGATCCATAACGTCTCGGCACCAGCTTCGTAAAACTCTCTCAACTCATTTGTGTGACGCGTAGCGTTGCCCGCCTTTGCGTTTTGTGAAAGATAGAGGGCCGTGACTTCTTGCCAATTTCGCTTCTTGCAGAGCGAGGTCGGAATATTGTGGTAGCCAACGCGCAGAATTCCATTTTCGAGGCATTCTGTCTCCCACCTACCCTTTTCGCCGAGTTTAATGTAAAGGGCCTTTTGAGCGGTAATTCTTTCCATACAAAGTTAAAATGCGGTTGGTGGATCTGAAAAGTCAAGGGCCATGTTGGCGGAAACCGGCGTTATTGTTGCCCGTCACAGAGTCGGGCATCTCAAACAATACCACCCAAAACCAACGGAAATGGGGCAAGCTCTCCCTGGTGGTGACGGCATTGGACCCAATGTTGCGAGGGCAGCCGGGGCGTCCGCCGTCGCTCAAGCTATGGCGCGACAAGTCCACCGTCGCGCAAGGCGCTATGGCGGACAAGTCGGCTTGGCCTTGGGAATTAGCGAGCCGGATGATCCTCCTTCGCCGGGCCTACGGAGGACAGCTGATACAGGAACGCGGGAACGCGCATCCACCGTCGCCATCCCCCCGCCGCTGAAGCTTTGGAGGACAGGAGGCTGCGGCGGACAAGACGGGGAAAGCCGGACTTTTGGGGAACACGGAAACGACGGCAAACCCATGATTTTAAGCAGAGAGAACGGTTGCATTCTGGATCGTTTGGTGTTTACTTACAGTCATGAACGAAAGCGTCGTCGTCCAGGACCCTGAAATCCTCAGTGGCACGCCGGTATTCACGGGTACGCGTGTGCCCGTGCGCAACCTGCTGGATTACCTGGAAGGCGGTTACACGCTCGATGAATTTCTTGATGACTTCCCTGGAGTGACCAAAGCCCAGGTGGTTGCGTTTTTGGAACAAGCCAGCGCGAAGCTCCTGGTGGCGGCTTGAAATGAGAGTCGTTCTCGATGAATGCCTGCCAAAGCGATTACACGGATGAAATGCAGTTGCCGATTTACGATGCCATCAAGAACCTGCCGCGCTTGGATGCGGTGCCGGGCTTTACACAAATACGCGCCCAGAATTTAGGCGGGAATGGTCAAACCGTGTCGCATCCTGGCGCGAAAAGCAGAGAGTCGAACCCCACAGAAAGCCTTGTGAACAGGGGCATTTGTCACGTTCTGTCGCAACCTGTCGCAAGTTGTCAAATAGAGCGGGTGAAGGGAATTATGCCCGGCTTTTTTGGATCGTCGGGAGTGATTTTCAGTCCTCTGGTCATAAATGGATTGGGGGGGGCGCCCGTTGGGCAGAAGAAAATTTCTTGACGTTGGTCCCCAAGAGAACGATCTTTCCCATTAATTCTATGCCAAATTTGAGTGTGGAGGCGAGCGGAGCTATCAGGCTGCCTGACGAGTTGCGAGAGCGTTACGGGTTTCACAAAGACACCCCTGTCCGCGTCATCGAGACCCGCAACGGTATTCTTTTGGTACCGTTGACCGATGCGCCCGTCTCCCCGGAATTGGCGCGGGAACTGGCGGAGTGGCAGTCTATGGCCGCTTCCTCGTGGGAAATGTTCGACGATCCCCCTGCCAATTGATGAAATCAGTCCAATGGTTTGCGCCATGCATCTGTTGCGCTGGTATTTCAACTGACGGCCGTTGACCGGCGGTTCCTCGGTTTGCGATTTGGCGAGATTTCGTCCGCGAATATGGAGTCCATCTGGAGAGCGCTCCATGAGATTACGGGCAGGTGATTTGGCCGCGGCGCCCCCGTTGCGGCTTGCCCAGGACCGCGGCGGGGAGTTAACTTACGGGCATGGCGCACGCCGATTTTGTTCATCTGCATTTGCACACCGAGTACTCGCTGCTCGATGGCGCCTGCCGCCTGGACCGGCTCATGGACAAGGCGCACGAACTCAATTTCTCCTCCCTGGCCATCACCGACCACGGCGTGCTCTACGGCGCCATTGACTTTTACCAGGCCGCCCGCGAAAAAGGCATCAAGCCCATCATAGGCTGCGAGTTCTACGTGGCCCCCGGCAGCCGGCTGGAAAAAAAATCCAGCTCCGGCGGCAGGGATGTTTATCATCATTTGCTCGCCCTGGCCCGGGATGAGACGGGCTACCGCAATCTGGTTCGGCTGGCCACCGCCGCGCAATTGGAGGGCTATTACTACAAACCGCGTATTGACAAGGAAATCCTGGCCCAATACAAGGAAGGTCTGATCATCCTTTCCGGTTGCCTGGCCAGCGAGATTCCCGAATTGATCCTCAAGGAGCAACTGCCCAAGGCGCGTGACACGATTGATTGGTTCAAGCAGACGCTGGGACCGGAGAATTTTTATCTCGAGTTGCAAAACCACGGCCTCCACGACCAGGCCAGGGTCAACCGGCAATTGATTCCCTGGGCCAAGGAATTCGGCTTGAAACTGGTGGCCACCAACGATGTCCATTACGTCCAGCGCCAGGACTCCCACGCGCACGACTGCCTGATCTGCATCGGCACTCAAGCCCTCCTGAGCGACATCAAAAGGCTGCGCTTCGAGCCGGAGCAGTTTTACTTGCGGTCGGCCGCGGAAATGAAGGCGCGTTTCAGCGAAGCGCCGGACGCGGTGAGCAACACCCTAGAAGTCGCGGAAAAGTGCAACGTCGAAATCGAATTCAACAAGCTCCACTACCCCCTCTTTGATCCGCCGGGCCACATCAGCCGCGAGGCCTTCCTGCGCCAATGGCTGGCCGAGGGGCTGCATGCCCGCTACACCATCCAGGCTCGCGCCGAAGGAAAAGAATTTATAGTTGACGGAATCGAGGACCCGGCCAGGCTCCCGGCCCTCCCCCCGCCCGCCCCACCCCCGGAAACCCCGGCCCCCTCCGCGCCCGCCCTGCGACAACCCGGCGTGGCCGCCGCCGTCCAGACCGTCATGGACCGGTTGCGCACGGAGCTTCAAGTCATCGAAAAGACCGGCTTTATCAGCTACTTTCTGATCACCGGCGATTTTATCCGTTATGGCCGGAGCAAGGGCGTGAGCTGCGTGGCCCGCGGATCGGCCGCCGGCTCCCTGGTCACCTATCTGCTCGAAATCTCCAATGTGGATCCCATCCGCTACGGGTTGCTTTTCGAGAGGTTTCTCAATCCCGAACGCGTCAATCCGCCCGACATTGACATTGATTTCGCCGACGACCGCCGCGCCGATGTGATTGAGTACGTGCGCCGGAAATATGGCCGCGATTCCGTCGCGCAGATCATCACCTTTGGCACGATGGGCGCCAAGTCGGTCATTCGCGATGTGGGGCGCGTCATGGGCATGAGCTACGGCGATTGCGACCGCCTGGCCAAGATGATCCCCAACGAACTGAAAATGACCCTCAAAAAAGCGCTGGATGCTTCGCCCGATTTCAAGCGCGCCTATGAGAACGAGGACCAGACGCGCGCCTTGGTGGATACCGCCTTTGTTTTGGAGGACCTCACCCGCAACGCCTCCGTCCACGCCGCCGGCGTGGTCATCGGCGACCAGCCGCTGGTCAACCTCCTGCCGCTCAAGCAAGACGAGGATGGGGCCATCGTCACGCAGTATGCCATGGGGCCAGTGGGCGACCTAGGCCTGCTCAAGATGGATTTCCTGGGCCTCAAAACGCTCACCGTCATCCGCAACACCTGCGACCTGGCGCGGCGCCACCAGGGGGTGACAATCCCTATTGACAGCCTGCCGCTCGACGACGCCAAAACCTACGACCTCCTGAACAAAGCCAACACCATCGGCATTTTCCAATTGGAGTCCGGCGGCATGCGCGACTTGTGCCGGCGATTTCAAATCAGCTCCATCGAGCACATCACCGCCCTGGTGGCGCTCTACCGGCCCGGGCCGATGGACCTGATCCCCGACTTCATCCGCCGCCGCCACGGGGAAGTGAAGATCGAGTATGAGCATCCTCTGCTGGAGCCGATTTCGCGGGAGACCTACGGCGTCCTGATTTACCAGGAACAGGTGATGCGGGCCGCGCAGGTGCTGGCGGGCTACACCCTGGGGGGCGCGGACTTGCTGCGGCGGGCCATGGGCAAAAAAAAACCGGAGGAAATGGCCCGCCAGCGCGAGGTCTTCGTCAAAGGCTGCGCCAACGTCAACAATATCTCCGCCGCCCAGGCCAACCAGATTTTTGACCTGCTCGAAAAATTCGCCGGCTACGGCTTCAACAAATCCCACGCCGCCGCCTACGCCGTCGTCGCCTACCAGACCGCCTGGTTGAAGGCCAATTATCCCGTCGAATTCCTTTGCGCCATGATGACCAGCGACATGGGCGACACCGCCAAGCTGGGCGTGCTCATCGGGGAGGCCCGCAACTTCGGCATCGAGGTCCTCCAGCCCGATCTCAACGAAAGCGGCGTCTATTTCACCCCCGGCGCCTCCGGGCCGGCCGGCGCTCCCGCCGCCGCCATCCGTTTCGGCCTGGCCGCCGTCAAGGGCATCGGCGAGGCCGCGGTGGAGAGCATCCTGGCCGCGCGCGCTCAGGGCGGAAAATTCACTTCCCTGTCCGACCTGTGCGAGCGGGTGGACGCGCGCACCCTCAACCGCAAGGCCCTGGAGGCGTTGATCAAATCCGGCGCGTGCGATTGTCTGGGCGAAACGCGCGCCACCCTCTTTTCCCGCATGGACACCGTCCTGACCCGCGCCGCCGGCATCATCCAGGATCGCAACCGCGGGCAGGACACCCTCTTTGGCATGATGCGCGAAAACGCCGATGCCAGGCCCGCGCCGGAAAGGCAACTGCCCGAATGGCCGCAGCACGAATTGCTCGCCCACGAAAAGGAATTGCTCGGCTTCTACGTCACCGGCCACCCGCTCACCCCGTTCGAGCCTGTCTTGAAAAAATACGCGCTGCACCAGTCCGCCCAGTTGGGGGAATTGAAAAACCGCCAGATGACCCGCATCGGCGGATTGGTCGGCGCCGTGCAAAAGGGCATCTCCAAGAAATCCAGCAAGCCCTACGCCCTGGCGACCTTGGAAGACCTGGTCGGGTCGGTCCAGGTGCTCTGCCTCAACGAAAACTACGATAAATTCCGCGACTTGCTCGTCCCCAACAAGCCCTTGCTCATCACCGGCGAAGTCAACCTTTCCGATGACAAACCCAAGATTTTCCCGCAGGAAATCATCCCCCTGGAGGACGCCCCGCGCCTCTACACCAAACAAGTCCATCTCCGTTTGCGCGCCGCCCACCTCCAGCCCGGCGATTTGGAAGCCGCCCGCGACCTGATTGCCGCCCATCCCGGCAAATGCCCCTTGTTCCTGTGCCTCCTGCGCGCCGATGGCGGCGTCGTTTTCATCGAAGCCCACGAAGTCTTTTCCGTCAGCCCTTCCCTGAGCTTTCAACGAGCCGTGGACGAAAAGTTCGGCGAGGAAACCTACTACGCCAAAGTGGATGCCGCCCTGCCCGAACGCGCCCCGCGCCGCTGGGAAAAACGCGCCGACTCCAACAACGGCGCGGAGCAGTCCAACAACGGAAAATAAATTCTATTGTTCCCACCTGTCATTGAACGGGAATTGCGCATCGCGCTGCGGAAACACCAGGCGGTCAAATCCCGTTTTCGCATGGCCATGATTGGCGCCGGCCTGGTCTGCCTGTTCTTGCTTCTTGGGCTGATGGACGCTTTCTCCTTCTGGGGAAACGCGCTCTTCCAGGCCTTGTTCTATGGCGGTCTTTACCTGGCGGTGATTCCTCCCGCCCGAATCAGTGTGGGATTGTTCTGCGAGGAGCGGCGCAATCAAACCCTCGAACTGCTCTACCTGACAGGCATGGGTCCGGGCGAATTGTTCGCGGGCAAATTGGTGGGCGGCGTCTTGATCGCCTCGGGCGATCTCCTGGCGCTGATTCCATTTATGGCCGTGCCTTTCCTGAGCGGCGGGTTGTCGTTGGATTTATTTTGGGCCTCCATCGCCTGTTTTCCCGTGCTGCTCCTGTTCACCGTGGCCGTGGGAGTCCTGGCCTCGGTCTTGAGCCGGGATGACGGGGCCGCGCTGGCGGTCGCGGTGCTCCTGGCCAGCGCGGTTTGTCTGGCGCTTCCGCTGCCGTACAACCTGGGCCGGGAGGTCGCGGGCGCCCCCCCTTTTTCCTCGGACTGGCTTTGCCTAAGCCCCGCCTATGGGCCGTATCTGGTGGCGCACAATTTCGCGGGGGCCAAACCCGGCACATTTTGGATGGCCGCGGGAGCGACGGTGGCTTGGGCATTGGCCGGTTTGGGTCTGGCCGCGGTGTTGCTGCGCCGGACCTGGCGGCGGGAGATTGAGCGAACCGCGCCGGGGGGATGGCGTCTGAAATGGGATTCCTGGATGCATGGTTCCGCAGGCTGGCGCGCGCGATTGCGTGAGCGGCTGTTGCGGGGGGACGAAGGCTGGAGGAAGGCGGAAAGCGCGCCAACCTGGCAGGCGGCATTGCGCGATTACCAGCAGGCCCAAGGGCTGGAAACGGCTGATGGCCAATCGTCCTGGACCGCCGCGTTGCGTGGCCAGCCTTGGCCGGGGAATACGTTCCAATGGCTGGCCGAACAGGACCGGAGGCCGGCGCTGCTGGCTTGGGCCGTGGTCTGCGGCACCGTGCTGCTCTGGCTGCTGGGCTGGTGCGCCTGGCCGCGGGCCTGGCCCTCCCCGGTGAATCTTTGCCTCACGGCCCTCCTGCTGGCCAGCGTCACCGGAATTATCAGAACCTATGCCGCGGCCAAGACCATCGGGGTGGCGCGGCGGGAGGGATCGCTGGAGCTATTGTTGACAACGCCGTTGCGGCCCGATGAAATGGTGGAGGGGCAAAGGGCGGCGCTCCGGGCGCAGTTCCGGCCGGTCCGTCTGGCGTTGCTCGGCTTGTTCGCGCTGATGATGCTGGGAGGTTTTTTGACACGCGACTGGAATGTGCGGGCGGCGATTTCCTATGTTTTAATCTGGTGTATATTCTTCGGCTGGTGTCTCCAAGACACGCCTGGAGACGTGTCGTGGGCGATGTGGGTCGCCCTCAACACCGGGCGCCCGACCTTCGCGGTCTTTCATTTCCAGCGCGTTGCCTGGTGGTATATCTGGATGGTCTTCAACGCCCGGAACCTGTGGAGTGGTTTGATGGTGGCCCGGAAGTTTCCCAGCGGGTCCATTCTGGAACTGGTCACTGTCTCGTGCATCTTCGTGTTCATCGCCATCATGGCGTGGCTGTCTCAATACTATCCTCAACACTTTCGCTGGTCTGCCGAGGAGCCACGGGAATATCTGATCAGCGACATGCGGTCCATTGCGCGAGAACCGGTGCCGGACCCGCGTGATCCGCGGTTCAAAAACTGGAACGGACGCGGGCGCTTGCCAGAACCATGAACACGCGCGCAGCCCAAGTCATCAGGTGTCGTATGGCGTCCTGGACGTCAGGCGGCGGGAGGCGGCGGGGCGGCGCGCTTGGCCATGATGGCGTCCACGATCTTCTGCGCCAGTTCGGGCTTCTCGACCAGCGCCTGGCGGGCCGCGTCCTTGCCCTGGCCGATCAACTCGCCGTTGAATTGCAGCCAGGCCCCCTTCTTGTCCACCACGCCGTGGAGCAGCCCGACGTCCAGGATGCTCCCCTCCTTGTTGATGCCGTGGTCGTAAATGATCTCAAATTCCGCCTCCGCGAAGGGCGGGGCCACCTTGTTCTTGACAATTTTCACCTTCACCGCGTTGCCGATCGCCGCGCCGGCGGCGTCCTTGAGCGTGTCGCGGCGGCGGATGTCAATCCGAATGCTGGCGTAAAACTTGAGCGCCTTGCCGCCGGGGGTGGTTTCCGGATTGCCGAACATGACCCCCACTTTTTCGCGCAATTGGTTGGTGAATATGCACGTGGTCTTCGATTTGGCCAGCACCGCCGTGAGTTTCCGCAAGGCCTGGCTCATCAGCCGCGCCTGCATCCCCATGGTCGCCATGCCCATTTCCCCTTCCAACTCCGCTTTGGGCACCAGCGCGGCGACCGAGTCAATGACGATCACATCCAGCGCGTTGGAGCGGGCCAGCGTTTCGCAGATGCTCAGCGCTTCCTCCCCGCTGTCCGGTTGCGAGACCAGCAGTTCGTCCAGGTTGACCCCAAGTTTTTTGGCGTAGGCCGGGTCCAGCGCGTGTTCCGCGTCTATGAACGCCGCCAGTCCGCCCGCTTTCTGCGCGTTGGCAATGACGTGCAGCATGAGCGTGGTTTTGCCGGAGGATTCCGGGCCGAATATCTCCACCACCCGCCCCCGCGGCACCCCGCCCACTCCCAGCGCCAGGTCCACCGACAGCGCGCCGGTCGGGATGAACCCGATGCCCACTTTGGCCCGCGCATCCCCCAGGCGCATGATGCTCCCGTCGCCATAAGTCTTGGTGATGGAAGAAATGGCCGCCTCCAAATCGCGCTGGCGCGTGGGGGAGATTTTCGGGTCGGCCGCTTTTTCGGCGGGTTTCTCGGTGCTTTTTTCCGTTTTCGAGGCCATAGTGTCGTTGCTTTTTTGGTTGATGCTGGAAAAGTGTAGCGGGCGGGCCGCGTTAGTCAATGGCCTCCTGGCGTTCATTTTCGCCCCCCTCCCCAAAATCAAGGCAAACTCCCCGTCGGGCGGAGGCGACAAATTCGAGCAGTGTTCGCGCGGGCGCGCTGGTAAAATTCTTTTGCGCGGCAGCCAGCGCGGCGGAGAATTTTGCCCGCCGGCGAAAAAGCTGGTGATAAATCTTTTTCAGCTCCAGCCGTTCCGCGGGCGTGAAGCCGGCGCGGCACAGGCCAATCGTGTTCAGGCCGCCCAGGCGGTTGTACCCGTGCGCCACGGTGAATGGCGGCAGGTCCTTGCTGATGGCCGCCCCGCCTTGCATCAGCGCCAGCGTGCCGACTCGGACAAACTGATGCACCAGGCAATTGCCGGAAATAAAGGCCCGGTCGCCCACCTCCGCGTGCCCGGCCAGCAGGGCGCCATTGGCGAGGATGACGTGGTCGCCCAGCCGCACGTTGTGGGCCACGTGCGAGTGGACCATCAGGAAGTTGTGGGAGCCGATCACCGTCGCTTCCTCCGCCCGGGCGGAGCGGTGCGCCGTGCATCCTTCGCGGAAAAGATTGTGTTCCCCGATGCTCAGCCGCGTCGGCTCATCCTTGTACTTTACGTCCTGGGGCGCCTCGCCGATCACGCACCCCGCGTAAAAACGATTGCCCGCTCCTATGCTCGTGTGGCCGGTGATATAGACGTGCGGCCCGATCCGGCAGCCCGGCCCGATGGAGACATCGCCGTCTATCACCGCGCAAGGCCCAATCTCCACGCTGGAATCCAATTCCGCCCTGGGGTTGATGATGGCGGTCGGATGAATCATGGATTGGCCCGCGCGTGTTTCATCCGTCAAAAATGCTGCCGGCGCCCCCGCAGGTCAAGCCGGCGATTTGCCAGGTAGTGTCTTAATTTGGGGAGCGCGGTCGTCTCGACCGCATCCGTTGGCGTCCCGCCAATGGAGTCTTCGTCCGAAACCAGTTCACCGTTTGGGTGAGCGGGCAGGCACGGTGCTAATGATTCGGGCTCCCCGCCCAACCAGCCACTTTGGGCTTTGCAGTTCCCCCGCCCAACCCCATCCTTCCCTCGTGAGCGGCGCGCTTATTAACTCGGCAGGCATCCTCCTCGGCGGCGTTTTGGCCCTCGTCCTCAAAAAACCCTTTTCCCTCGCCGCCCAAACCAGGCTCAAAATCCTCCTCGGCGCCTTCACCGTCTATCTGGGTCTGCTCTTGACGGTCGCCAGCTTGAACGGAAGTCCGCGGCAAGTCCTCAAACAGCTCGGTATCGTGCTTCTGGCCATGATGCTTGGAAAACTGGCCGGCAAACTCCTCCGCCTCCAGACCCTTTCCAACAGCATCGGCCAATTCGCCGCCCGCAAAATGGCCGCCGGCGCCGCGCCCCAATTCAACGAAGGCTTTCAGGTCGCCACCGCGCTCTTTTGCGCCGCACCCCTGAGCATCCTCGCTTCGGTCCAGGAAGGCTTGAACGGCTTCTCCAATGTCTTCCTCATCAAAGCCGTCATGGATGGCGTGGGCGCCCTGGCCTTTTCCGCCACTTTTGGCTGGGGCGTGATGCTGTCCGCCATCTCGCTTTTGGCCTGGCAAGGCACGATCATCAAATGCGTCTCCCTGCTGGAGCCGGCCCTGCGCCATCTTTCCTTGATTGATTCCGTCAACGCCACCGATGGCCTCCTGGTTTTTTGCGTGGCGCTTATCATTTTGCAATTGAAAAAAGTGGCCGTCGCCGAATATCTCCCCAGCCTCGCCCTGGCCCCCTTGTTGACCTGGTGGCTCCGCTGAGCCTTCCGTTGGGAAATCCCGCCGCCTCAAGCCATCTCCTTCTCCCCTTCACGCCCGCCTGTGTTCAGCCCTCTAACATTCTATAATCGTCTTGACAACCTCTTCGCGATAGGCGGCGTTGAGCGCAAACGCCTCGACGGCGCGGCGCAGGGGAAAACGATGGCTGACCAACCCCCGCAGATCAACCCGGCCGCGCTCCGCCAGCCGGATGGCGCGCGGATAGGTGTGTTTCATCCGCCGGCACAATTTGATCGTCAGCCCCTTGCGGCGCGCCGTGGAATGTTGCATCAATAACCGGTCGTCGGACGGAATCCCCACCAGCACCACGCGTCCCCCCGCCCCCGCCATTTCGGCGGCTTGCTGCACCGAGTCATCGGCCCACGCGGCTTCGATGGCCACATCCACCCCGCGCCCGGCCGTTTCCTTGTTAATGCGCGCGACCGGATCCTCCTGGTCGCAGTGGATCGCCACCGCCCCGTATCGTTGGGCCAGCTTCAGCCGCCACGAAAATTTGTCGGTGACGAATATCGGATCCGCTCCCGACAATTTGGCGACTTGCAGGATGAACAGCCCGATGGAACCAGCCCCGAGTATCGCCACGCTTTGGGCCGCGCGCAATTTCGCCAGATCAACCGCGTGCAGACCGACCCCAAGCGGTTCCAGCAAAGCCCCCTCCTCGTCGCTCAGGGCTTGCGGGATCGGGAAACAACACCGGGCCGGGATCACCATCCACTCGCACAAACTCCCGTCGTGCGGGTGCGTGCTGCAAAAGCGAAGGTTCCGGCACAGGTTCGGATGCCCCTGCTGGCAAAGATCACACTGCTGGCAGGGCTGGGCCGGGTCAACAGCTGCGCGCGTGCCGGCCTCCAGCCTCTGGCCGTGGCCATCCAGCGCATCCGCTCCGGCTTCATGAACCACCCCCGCAAACTCGTGCCCGAGAATCAGCGGCGAAGTCACCGGCGCATCGCCCATCCGGGCATCTTGGTAAGTATGCAGGTCGCTGCCGCAAATCCCTGTCACCTTCACCCGCAACAGCGCCTGGTCCTTTCCTGGCGGGCCGGGGCGCGGCACCCTCTCCATGCGCAAGTCCGCCGGGCCGTGCAACCGCGCGGCCAGCATCGTTCTCTCTTTCACCCCGCGACCATGCGTCATCATCCTGCCAGCCTGCCAGTTCCGCCCTCATCCTGCCAGTCAAAAATCCAAGACGCCCCTCTCGCAGGCAAATGCTCTGAGAGTTGCTGCGGCGTCATACCGAAGGTGTTTCCACGACAAATGACAAATTCGCAATTCGCACCCGTGGTGCGCTTCCCTCTGTTGTTCTAACCCGATTTCTCTACTGGAGGGGGATGACTGCGTAAGTGGTTCAAAACAAGCGGTCGGGCCAAAAAGGTCTGCACCAAAGTTATTCGATCATCAGTTGTCCTTTCTGCGTGAGGCGCGGCGGCGATTGGGGCGGCAGCTCCCAGCCTAATTGCGCCAACAGCATTTTGTGGTCCTTTTCCGGCTGCGGGTAACGGCAGAAGACCAGTTCCCGTCCGTCGGTGGTGGGAAAATGCACATCCAGCATTTGGATGGCCGCGAACTTTTCCAGCAGCGAGCGCGGCGTCAGGCCCGGAGCCAGCGGCCTCAAACAGGC
>Ga0181524_10003002_pt1 | contig 16848 bp, 10 predicted proteins | sample PEATcosm2014_Bin_34_FD_119761 | JGI IMG/M metagenome (GOLD analysis project Ga0181524, IMG submission 119761) | Peatland microbial communities from MTU Mesocosm Facility, Houghton, MI, USA - PEATcosm2014_Bin05_60_metaG | ecosystem: Environmental > Terrestrial > Soil > Wetlands > Peat | place...
CCCGAACTGCACGGCTTGAGCGGCTCGCCGCTGGTCGCCCAGACGCCCGCGGCGGCCTGCGCGCTGGCCGACGATCTGGCGCGGCTGATCGACGACATGACGACGCGCGGCGTGCCATGGGAGCGTCTCGATAATCTGGTGCCGGACGAGCTCGATGAATATTGGCAGCTGACGCTGAAATTCCTGCAGATCGCCATCAAACAATGGCCGGAGGTGTTGCGCGAGCGCGGCGCCATCGAGGCGGTCACGCGGCGCGATCTTTTGATCAAGGCGGAAGCCGCGCGCCTTGCGCGCAAGACCGACGCGCCGGTGATCGCCGCCGGCTCGACCGGCTCGATCCCGGCCACCGCCGAGCTGATCGCGACCATCGCGCGGCTGCCCCACGGCGCCGTGGTGCTGCCCGGCCTCGATACCGATCTCGACGACGAGTCGTGGAAACTGATCGCTGGCGATGAGAGTAAGCGTATCGCCCCGGCGCCGGGACATCCGCAATTCGCCATGCAGGCGCTGCTCACGCGCATCGGCATTGCCCGCGATGCCGTCGCCAGCTTGGCGGCGCCGCACGGCCGCGAGCGGTGGCTGTCGGAGGCGTTGCGGCCGGCGGCCATGACCGACATGTGGCGGCAAAAAGCCGCCGAGCCCGAGTTCGAAGCGCACGTGGAGACGGCGCTCGAAACGCTCACCGTGATCGAAGCGGCCAACGCGGAGGAAGAGTCGCTTGCCATCGCGGTGGCCCTGCGCGAGGCAGTGCACGACGGCAAGACTGCCGCGCTGGTGACGCCGGACCGCGCGCTCGGGCGCCGCGTGCTCGCCGCGCTTAAGCGCTGGGAAATTTCCGCCGAGGATTCCGGCGGCGATGCGCTCGCCGAAACGCCGGCCGGGATCTTTGCCCGCCTCGCCGCCGAAACCGCGCTCCACGGTTTTGCCCCGGTCACGCTGCTCGCCTTGCTGAAGCATCCGCTGCTGCGACTCGACATGGGCGGCACCGAAGACGCCGTCGCCACGCTTGAGCGCGCGATTCTCCGCGGGCCTCGTCCACGTGCTGGAACGCGCAGCTTGGCCCACGCGCTAAAAACATTTCGCGAGACCAAAGACAGTCTGCATCCATCCGAACCGCGCCGCGCATTGACCGATGCCGAACTCGCCGCCGCCGCCGAATTTGTCGCACAGCTCGGCGAAGCGCTGGCGCCATTCGAAAACCTTGGCCGGACGTCGTTGCCGCTCAGCGCGCTGGCTGAGCGCCACCGCACCGTATTGGCTGCATTGTCGCGGCAAGACAAAGAAGAACTCGCATTCGCCGGCCGGGACGGCGCAAAGCTCGCCGACGCGCTCGACGAACTGGCGGCGAGCGACGCGGCTGCCCGCTTGTCCGTCGAACCGTCCGATTATCTCGAATTGTTTTCAGCGGCTCTCGCCGGCCGCGTCGTGCGGCGCGCCGCCCAGCCCGGCATGCGCGTGCGCATCCTCGGACCGCTCGAAGCGCGGCTCACGGAAAGCCACCGCGTCGTGCTCGGCGGCCTGGTCGAAGGCACCTGGCCGCCGGAAAGCCGGACCGATGCCTGGCTCAACCGCCCGATGCGGCTCAACCTCGGCCTCGATCTACCGGAGCGCCGCATCGGCCTTTCCGCTCACGATTTTGCGCAATTGCTCGGCGCCCGCGACGTGATGCTGAGCCACGCCGCCAAGATCGCCGGCGCGCCGACCGTGCCGTCGCGCTTTATCCAGCGTCTCGCCGCGGTCGCCGGCGAGCGCTGGAAACACGCGCGCGCCCGCGGCGACGATTACCTCGCCTGGGCGCGCGAGCTTGACCGGCCCGAGACAATTACGCCGGAGCCGCAGCCGGCGCCGAAACCACCGCGCGCGGCACGGCCGGCGAGCCTGTCGGTGACCGATATCGAGCACTGGCTGCGCGATCCCTATACGATTTACGCCAAGCACATCCTGCGGCTCACACCGCTCGACCCGATTGGTGCGGAACCTGGCGCCGCCGAGCGCGGCACCTTCATTCACGCCGCCATCGGCGAATTCACGCAACGCTTTGCGAGTAAGCTGCCGGACGATCCGGCGCGCGCGCTCATCGAACTGGGACGGCCGCATTTCGCCGCGCTGAACGATTATCCCGAGGCGCGCGCCTTCTGGTGGCCGCGCTTCGAACGCATCGCGCGCTGGTTCGCGCGTTGGGAAATGGCGCGACGCGCCGGCATCAGCGCCATCGCCGCCGAGATTCGCGGCGAAATCGATATTCCGCTCGATGACGGCGTGTTCAAGCTGCGCGGCATCGCCGACCGCATCGAGCGCAATGCCGAAGGCCGCTACGTCATCCTCGACTACAAGACCGGCGCCGCGCGAACCGAAAAGCAGGTGCGCACCGGGCTGGCGCCGCAGCTCACCCTTGAAGCGGCAATGCTGCGTCAGGGCAAGTTCAAGGACATTCCGCTCGGCGCGTCGGTCGCCGAGCTCGGCTACGTATTGCTCAAAGGCGGCGAGCCGCCGGGCGAACCGAAGTTGCTCAAGTTCAAGGACGACACGCCGGACAACCTCGCCGATCGCGCGCTGGAAAAGCTCACGGCGCTCGCAAAACGCTTCACGGACGAGAGCGTCGCCTATCGCTCGCTCGTTCATCCGATGTGGACGACCCACTACGGCGACTACGACCATCTCGCCCGCGTCAAGGAATGGTCGAGCACCGGTGGCGCGGCCGAAGACTCCGGAGGCGGCGAATGAGAGCGCCCGGCGTCATTCCCGATTCCGTCCGCGAGCTGCAGCGCGCCGTCTCAAACCCGGCCGTGTCGGCATGGGTCGCCGCCAATGCCGGCTCGGGCAAGACTCACGTGCTGGTCCAGCGCGTGATCAACCTTTTGCTCGACGGCGTCGAGCCGGAAAAAATCCTCTGCATCACCTTCACCAAGGCCGCCGCCGCCAACATGGCCAAGCGGGTGTTCGACACGCTCGCCGAATGGACCACGCTCGACGATGCCGGCCTCGACAAAGCCATTCGCGAGCGCTCGAACCTTAAGTCCGATGCGGCGCGGCGGGCGCTGGCGCGGCGCTTGTTCGCGCGGGCGCTCGACACTCCGGGCGGCCTCAAGGTGCAGACCATCCACGCTTTCTGCACCCAGCTCCTGCACCAGTTCCCGTTCGAGGCCAATGTCGCCGCGCGCTTTACCGTGCTCGACGACGCCGAGCACACCCAGCTTCTCGAGCAATTGACCCTCAATGTGCTGCTGGAAGGTGCCGACGCGCCCGACGGCAAGCTCGGCCGCGGGCTGGCCGCGGCGATGGTCGCGGCGGCCGATCAGACGTTCCGCGACGTTGTGCGTGAGGCGATCGGCAAGCGCGGCACGATCATGACCGCGGGCGACCTTGAAGTCGCGCTCGCCAATCTGGCGAAATCTCTCGGCGTCGATCCGTCCGACGACGCGGCAAAAATCGAAGCCGAGTATTTTACCCATTCGCTGATTGCGCCATCGGAATGGTCCGCGCTGGCGAAAACGTTGGCGGCGGGCAACAAGACCGACATCGACCAGGCGGGGCGCTTCGCCGGTCTCGCGGCGCTGCCGGACGCCGAGCGCGTCGTCAGCTATTTGCAGATCTTTTGCACCGGCGGAGGAACGCCGCGAAAATCCATCGTCACCAAGGCGATCAAGGACATGGCTCTGGTGGAGCGTCTTTGCCGGGAGCAGGAACGCATCTGCGCTTTGCTCGACCGCCGCCGCGCCGTCGCCTGCCGCGACCGCAGCTCAGCGCTAGTCACCATCGCCTATGAGGTGCTGGAGCGCTACCTGAAGGAAAAAGAGCGCCGCGGGTTGCTCGACTACGACGATCTCATCGACAAGGCGCTGGCGCTGTTGGGCAACGTCGACGCGGCCTGGGTGCATTACAAGCTCGATCTCGGCATCGATCACGTGCTGATCGACGAGGCGCAGGACACCAGCAAGAAGCAGTGGCAGATCGTGGTCCACCTCACCGACGAATTCACCGCCGGCGCCGGCGCGCGGCCCTACAAGCGCACCATCTTTCCGGTCGGCGACGAGAAGCAGTCGATCTATTCGTTCCAGAACGCCGCGCCTAAGGAATTCGCCGAGATGCGGCGCTATTTCGAGCGCCGGCACACGAGCAGCGGCCTCGACTTTGTCTTCCGCGAGCTCAAGCACTCGTTCCGCTCGGGCGAGAGCATTTTGGCGGCGGTCGACCTGGTGTTCAAAAGCACGGAGATGGCGGCGAGCGTCAGCTCCGATGCCGGCGGCTTCCCGCCACATCTGGCGCTGCCCGATGCGCTGCCCGGCGTGGTCGAAGTCTGGGAGCCGGAGAAGCCCGACGAGCGGCGCGAAATCGAGGGCTGGGACGCGCCGTTCGACCTGGTCAACGAGACCAGCCCGCGGGTGAAACTGGCGCGCCGCATCGCGCGCCATGTGCGCGGCCTGATCGAGCGCGGCGCCGCGAAGAGCGGCGATGTCCTGGTTTTGGTGCGCCAGCGCGGGCCGCTGTTCGAGGCGATCATCCGCGCCCTCAAGCAGATAGGCGTCGCGGTCGCCGGCGCCGATCGCCTCATTCTCACCGAGCATATCGCGGTGATGGATCTCATGGCGCTCGCCGACGCGCTGCTGTTGCCGCAGGACGACCTGGCGCTCGCCACCGTGCTGCGCAGCCCGCTGTTCGGCTTTTCGGACGAAGAATTGTTTGCCGTCGCCTGGAAGCGTGATGCCTCGCTGCGTGCGGCGCTGCCAAGCAAGGCCGGCGAGAATAAAAAATTCGCCGACGACGCTGCCCGTCTTGACGAGCTGGCGCAGGACGCCCGGCGTGAGACGCCGTTTGCGTTCTACGCCAAGCTTCTGGGTGCGGGCGGCGCGCGAAAAAACTTCCTCGGCCGGCTCGGCGTCGAGGCCAACGATGCGCTGGACGAATTCCTCAACCTCGCGCTCGACTACGAGCGGCGCGACACGCCGTCGCTGCAAGGTTTTGTCGCCTGGCTGCGTAGTGCCCAGGCCGAAGTCAAACGCGACATGGAAATCGCCCGCGACGAGGTGCGGGTCATGACCGTGCACGGCGCCAAAGGGCTCGAAGCGCCGATCGTCATCCTCGCCGACACCATGACGCCGCCGACCGGGCCGAAACCGCCGCGGCTCCTCGAGCTTTCCGGCGGCGCCGTGATCTGGGCGGGGCGCAAGGAGGACGACGTGCCGAGCGTGGCCGCCGCCCGCGACGCCGCGAAGAGCGAAGCCGAGAACGAATATCGCCGCCTGCTCTACGTCGCCATGACGCGCGCCGCCGACCGGCTGATCATTTGCGGCGCCGACGGTCGGACGAAGCGGCCGGAGCGCTGCTGGTACGATCTGGTGCGGGGGCCGCTCGAAGCGTTGCTGGTCGAGGAAGATGACAGCGGCGAAAAAGTTCTGCGGTTCAGCAAAGCGGCGACCACCGTCGTTGCCACATCGTCCGGCACGGCATCGGAAAAAATCGCGCGGCGCGAAATTCCCGCGTGGCTGCGACAACCGGCGCCCACTGAAGCGCCGGGTCTTGAGCCGCTGTCGCCGTCATCGGCCTTCGACGACGACATTGCGCTGATCGCACCAGGCGCAGGCTCCGCGGCCGATCGGCAAAAGGCGCTGGAGCGCGGACGCCTCGTGCATCGGCTGATGCAAGCGCTGCCCGACATTGCGGCCGAGCGCCGCGAGGATGCCGCCGAGCGCTATCTCGCCAATGCCGCTGCGGATTTTGCTCCGGCGGAACGGGCCGCGATGGCGAAACAAGTGCTCGCAATCCTCGACGACAAGGACTTTGCCGAGATTTTTGCGCCGGGCAGCCGCGCCGAGGTACCGATCGTCGGCCGCATCGCGCGCGCGGGACGAGGCCCAATCCCAGTCGCCGGGCAGGTCGACCGTCTCGCCGTCACCGGCGATACGGTGCTGATCGCCGACTACAAGACCGACCGGATCGTTCCGGACCGGCTCGACGAGACCCACCCCTATGTCACCCAGTTGGCGCTCTACCGCGCCGTGCTGGCCCGGGTCTTTCCAGGAAAAACCGTGCGCGCGGCGCTGCTGTTCACCGACGGGCCGAAGCTCATGGAAATGCCCGCCGAGACAATGGACAAGGCTTTGGACGCGGCATTGACCAAGCGTTAGCCGGGCGCATGACACAAGGGTCACGCCGCGGTGAAGCTCCCTTGACGCCCTTCGGGTCGGTTCATAGGTTCAACGCCCTGACCCGCCGATTCTTCCGAAAAAAGTGAGGTTTTTCATGGTCGATAAAACAACCGACGCGACATTCGAGCAGGACGTGCTCAAGGCGAGCGGGCCCGTAGTCGTCGATTTCTGGGCGGAATGGTGCGGCCCGTGCCGCATGATCGCGCCGGCGCTGGAAGAGATTTCCAAGTCGCTCAACGGCAAGGTCAAGATCGTCAAGCTCAATGTCGACGAGAACCCGGGCACGGCGGCCAAATTCGGCATCATGTCGATCCCGACCCTGATGCTGTTCAAGAACGGCGAGCTTGCCTCCCGCCAAGTGGGCGCCGCGCCCAAGCAGAAGCTCGAGCAGTGGATCACCGGCGCGGTGTGATTTCGTCAATGCCGGAAATGCCGCGTCCCTGTAACGACCATGGCGATGCCGTGGTCGTCGGCGGCTTTGATCACTTCGTCGTCGCGCATTGAGCCGCCGGGCTGGATCACCGCGGTGGCGCCGGCTTCGATGGCGACCAGCAATCCATCGGCAAACGGAAAGAACGCGTCGGAGGCGACCACCGAGCCCTTGGTCGCGGCTTCCTTGAGACCGGCCGCATCGGCTGCGTCCTGCGCCTTGCGCGCGGCGATGCGCGCAGAATCGACGCGGCTCATCTGCCCGGCGCCGATGCCGACCGTGGCCAAATCCTTGGCGTAGACGATGGTGTTCGACTTGACGTGCTTGGCGACGCGGAAGGCGAAACGCAAGTCGCGCAATTCGGCATTGGTCGGCGCGCGCTTGGTCACCGGCTTCAAATCCATGTCGTCGACCACGGCGTTGTCGCGCGATTGCACGAGGAGGCCGCCGGCGACGGTCTTGGCGGTGAGGCCTGCGGCGCGCGGATCGGGCAGGCCGCCGGCAAGCAACAGCCGCAAATTCTTCTTGGCGCCGACGATGGATATTGCATCCGGCGTCGCGTCCGGCGCGATGATGACTTCGGTGAAAATTTCCGTGATGGCGCGCGCCGCTTCGGCATCCAGCGTGCGGTTGAGCGCGACGATGCCGCCGAACGCCGACACCGGATCGCAGGCCAGCGCCTTGCGATAAGCGTCGAGCAAATTTTCGCCCTCCGCCACGCCGCACGGGTTGGCGTGCTTGATAATCGCACACGCTGCCGTGCGCGCCGGATCGAACTCGGCGACGCATTCGTAAGCGGCGTCGGTATCGTTGATGTTGTTGTAGGAAAGCTGCTTGCCCTGGGCCTGTCGGGCGGTCGAGACGCCGAAGCGCGCATCCGGCGTGCGATAGAACGCCGCCGCCTGGTGCGGGTTCTCGCCGTAGCGCAGTTTCTCGATCAGCCGGCCGCCGAAGGCGCGATAGTCCGGCGCGATGTCGGCAAGCGCATTGGCAAACCAATTCGAAATCGCCGCATCGTAGGCCGCCGTGCGCGCATAAGCCTTGGCGGCGAGCCGGCGGCGCAGCGCAAGCGTGGTCGCGCCGCCGTGCTGCGCGAGCTCGGCCAAAACCGCGGCGTAATCGCTCGCCTCGACCACCACGGCGACATCGTCGTGGTTCTTCGCCGCGGCGCGGATCATGGCCGGGCCGCCGATGTCGATGTTCTCGATACAGGTGGCAAAATCGGCGCCGCGCGCGGTGGTGGCTTCGAACGGATAGAGATTGACCACCAGGAGATCGATCGGCCGGATGTTGTGCGCTCGCATCGCGTCCGTGTGCGCGGCATTGTCGCGCATCGCCAGCAAGCCGCCATGGACCGCCGGATGCAGCGTCTTGACCCGGCCGTCCATCATCTCGGGAAATCCGGTGAGATCGCTGACGTCGAGCACGGTGAGCCCGGCATCGCTCAAGGTTTTGCGCGTGCCGCCGGTCGAAACCAGCTCGACGCCGTGGCTGGCCAGCGCGCGGGCGAAGTCGACGACGCCGGTTTTATCGGAGACGGAAATGAGGGCGCGCGATACGCGGCGGAGCTGCTCGGTCATCGCCTTTCTCTACTCCCTCCCTCGCACGCGGGGGAGGCGAAAATGCGAATAGTTCACAACGGCAGTCTTGGCTCCTCCTCGCGCAGGCGGCGCGTGGTGCCGGCGGTGGCCAGCGCCGCCGACGTGGTCTGCTGGAAGGTCCACAGCACGCGCCGCATGGAGCTGGCGTGACCGCGGATGACCAGCTGCGACGTGCGGCGTGGGCCGGTGCCGGCGAGATAGACGGAATCCTCGAGCTCGACGCGGGCGTCGGGGGCGGTGAACGTCCACACCTCCTTGTTCGCCGTCATCAGCATGACGCCGTGGCCGTCGGTCAGCCGCGTCGCCTTGACGGAAGGATGCAGGTGGAAGCGTAGCGCGAAGCGGTCTTGGCTCGCGCGCAATTCCGAACTGCCGTCGGCGGCGAGGAACATGTCCTCGCCCTCGAACCGTCCGCCGTCAGCCGCGAGCAGGATGGTGCGCTCGTGCAGGATGCCGTAGCGGTCGGCATAGCCGTCATGGGCGGCGCGCAGAACGATGCCGTCGGCGCGATCTTCGCGCGTTACGGCGACGTTGCTCGGGCCGCCGAGCATCGGCGAGCCGCCGAGCACGCGCCGGAACGCCGGGGTCTCGACAAACCGCGCCGACGACGTGTCGTTGAAGGTGACCGTCGAATGCGCCGGCGTGCCACGGGCAAACGGCCGCCAGTCCTCGCGCGCGGTCTGCGGCATGCCGCAATTCACCACCATCAGGCAGCCCTTGGGCGTGGAGAATTCAAACGACAAGAAGCCGGCATGGGCTTCCAGACTCATCTCGATCGGCGGCGCGCGGCCGGTATCCATGATCAGCACGCCGCCGCCCGCTTCGAGCCGCTGATAGGCCGAATGCGGCGCGTTCGACAGCGGCGCGCCGTGGATTTCGTCATAAGCCAATAGCGTCAGCAGCAACTCGGCCGGCGTCGCGCCCATGCCGTTGAAATGCGCGAACGTGCCCTCGGAGTGGCGGAAGAAGCGCAGCATCGGCATCATGCGGTCGATGGCGTTGAGCAGCGCCTGCGGCGGCGCGATGTTGCGCGACGAAAAAGTTTGGCTGAGCGGCAACAGTTCGAGCAAAATTTCGATGATGGCGCCGGGATCGCGGCTGGCATGGCCGCCGTCGGGCAGGATTTGCTGCCCGATCTCGTGGCGCAACCGGTCGGTCGCGGATTTGATGTGGCGCGCCTGGCCGGCGATGCACAGCGCGGCGTAGGTCAGCGCCATCTCCGCCTGCATGCGCGCCACGCCGCGGCGCGCGTCGCCCGCGGTATGGCGCAGATAGCGCACCTGCCGCACCAGGCTGCGCAGGAAGCGGCGGTAGAAACGCGCATCGGCATCCTGCAACACCAGCGGCGCCTGGCTGAGCCAGGAAATGATGCGCCGCGACAGCACGTCCGGCCGCCACGCCACCGCATGCCACGAGCCCTGCAGCGTGATCCATTCGTCGACCAGCGCGCGGGCATTGGCGCGCGTGATGGCGGATTCGGCGGCGCGCAGATGGCGCAGCCAGCCGAAACCCAACAGCGCGGTGGCCCATTCGTCCGACGGCGGCTCCATCTCGAAGATCGAGCGGCCGTCGCAGATCACGACCTTGCCGGCGAAGGCGAAGCGGCCGGAATAGATTTCGGTGGCAAGCGTGGTGTCTGCCGTGCGCAGATCCTGCGGCGCGATCAACAGGCGGTCGGCCTTGAGCTGGGGCAGCGGCCAACGCAGCAACGGATGGCCGTTGAGCCGCCCGGCGGCTTGCCGCAAGCCTCCGCGCAGCAACAGCCATGACAGCTTCAGATGACTTGCCACCGAACCGCGCGCCATCGCCGCGCTCGCCCCTCCTGGAAGTGCGCCCTCTCCTTACCCTCGCCCGCTTGCGCAGAGGATGAGGAGACTTGCCGCACCATAACGAAACGTCATAGGGACGGGGAATAAACCCTTAAATCATTGAGATTCTATAACTTTTCAAGCCGCGCCGCGTAGAAGCCATCGACGCCGGCGTAGCGCGAATCAGCATCGGTAAAATGGCACGGCAGCGTACGCAGATCGCCGTCGGGGTTGATGAAGTCGCTTTGGCCAAAAACTTCCGAGACGGCGATTGGCACGCGCCGCACGCTTTGCTCGCGCGCCAAGAGATCGGCAATCACGTCGGCGCCTTCTTCGGGTTCGAGCGAGCACGTGCAGTACACCAGCGTTCCGCCGGGTTTGACCAGCGTGATCGCGTGATCGAGCAAGCGGCGTTGCAACGCGGCGAGCGACGCGATGTCGGCTGAACGCTTGAGCCACGGCACGTCGGGATGGCGGCGGATGGTGCCGGTCGACGTGCACGGCGCATCGAGCAGGACGGCGTCGAAGTGTTGCTCCGGACTCCACGCCGCGGCATCGGCGCAGACCAGCTCGGCTTCGAGCGACAGCCGGGTGAGATTTTCCTGCAGCCGCTTGAGCCGCCCCGGCGCGCGATCGACCGCCGTGACTTTTGCGCCGGCCGCAACAAGCTGCGCCGTCTTGCCGCCGGGCGCGGCGCACAGATCAGCGACGCGCAAGCCTGCGACATTGCCGAGAAGCCGCGCCGGGATCGAGGCCGCGGCGTCCTGCACCCACCATGCGCCCTCGTCGAAACCCGGCAGCGCGGTGACGGCGCCATGCACGATGGTGCGCACCGAGCCGGTCGGCAGCACGCGGCCGTCGAGTTTTGCCGCCCAAGCTTCGGCATCGGATTTCACCGTCAGATCGAGCGCCGGCTCGCGGCCATTGGCGGCGGCAATGGCATGCGCGGTCGCCTCGCCGTAGGTCTTGCTCCAACGCGCCATCAGCCATGGCGGCGTGTCGAGCACCGGCGCATCGAGGGCCGCAACCCGCTCGGCGCCTTCGCGCGCGATCCGCCGCAATACCGCGTTGATCAGGCCGGCGAAGTGCAACGCCATGCGATCCTCGCGCGCGAGCCGTACCGCGAGATCGACCGCGGCATGGTCGGGCACGCCGAGAAACAGAATTTGCGCTGCGCCAATGAGCAGCACAGTCTCGACCCGCGGCGCCTGCGCCGGCAGCCCCTCCTCGAGCAAAGACCCAAGCAGATGACGCAAAGTGCCAAGCCGGCGCAGCACCACGGCAACGATCGCCCGCGTCAGCCCGCGGTCGCGATCGGAGAGCGCCGCAAGCGCCGCCGTGGCGGCACGCGCGTCGGAGCCTTCGAGCATCTCGTCGAGCGCCCGGTGCCGGCGCAGCACGCCTTCGACGATATCGGCCGCGACCCGCCGCACGGCGAGACCGGGTGAGTCGTCGCGCTCGCCGGCGCGAGGCTTCTTCTTGCGCGCATTTTTCGCCAAAAATTCCTCCTTGCAGCGAGGCCACGGCTACGCCAAGTCAGAGGCGATGCCAACCGAGCCGCAAAACCCGCCCGAACCGGAGGGCCAAGAGAGCGATAAGCGCCCGCTGCCGCCAGCCGCCGAACGCGCGCTCGCCGAAGCTGCAGCACGCCGCGCCGAGCGTGACCGCAACGCCGATCAGCCTAAGGAATCCGGCGGCCGCGGCGGGCTCGATCCGACCCGCTATGGCGATTGGGAAGTGAATGGCCTGACGTCGGATTTTTAAGGCGCTGCCTACACTTAGGCATTTGGCAAAAAGCATCTTCACCGCTACGTGGCCGAGTTTGATTTCCGCTGCACACTTTTTCGGCACTCGGCATCAACGATGAGGCCAGCGCCGAGAAGACGCTAAATGGTATCGCTGACATATCGACGGCCTCCTAGCGCCTGAGCCCACTGGGCAATAGGCAAAACGCTTTTTGCGTTGGAGAAAACGCCTTACTCGTCCTTGATTTCTTGCACGCCTCCAGTTTTCAACTTGAAGGCTCGAGTGCGAGCAGTCATTTTAGATCGCTTCATCAAGGCCCATATAAAAAATGCGACCGTTACGACGCCGACTATGATGGTTGCAATCCCAAATAACTTCGCTTGCACGAGATCATCGTTTGGGGTTTGAAAATAGGCGACTAAAAACCCTACAAAGGCGGTCGAGAATAGCGAAGATATAAACAGACCAAACTCGTAGTCATGCAGCGCAGAAGCATCCACCATCTTGATAATAATAGATTCGGGAAAAGATATATTCACGTTGAATGGCGCATCATATCGCTGCGTCTCCGATGGCTCAGCCACTGGCGCCTTTTGAACATTGTCCGTTTGATTTGTTTCAGACATGGCGACCTACCCTCACGTGGACCGGCTGTTGATTTCGGGCCACAGATTATTAGGTAGTCGGCCAACATATCGCCCCCCGGACATGGGCGGACTTATCAGCACATAAATTCGATCTTGGTGTTTGGTGGCTACCCCGACTAAGCCATTGGTAATTTGCTGTACTTGCTGAGAGTCAGCGACCTGGACAACGAAAAAATTTGGGAGCGGCATAACCCAAGAATACGGAGCGAGAACTCCACGCATTTCTGCGTCTAACACAGAGGTATCGTCGCCGAAGGCCGCGGCCAATGGACTCGCCTGTGCCAGTGCGCTGCCTTGTGGGGGGCGCGGAAGGATCTGCCAGGAGACAATAACGTGCATTTTGGGCACCCGCTTACGTGCCATTGTCCAGTTGTTCAATAATGTTGGCAACCAAGCTGGGTTAGTGGGGGCGGCCCTTTCAAGAATTTTCTTTCGGGGTGCGTCGCCCTGCGCTCCACCTTATCGCACTTCCTGCCCGCTTCGGCCTAACGCTTGCCAATAGGCTTGTGAGGCGTCGGCAGGGTTTTTAGCATCAGCCGGAGCACGTCATCGCGGGCCTTTTCGTCGTTTGGTATGCCGCCCATTGAATCCACTTTTACACAGGCAATCACGCTTTTGCTCGACTGTTGCATTTTTGTAGTTGCGGGAGACGGCCGAGTCGTCTCACCTTTGATCCGTCAGGAAAAAGTAGTGAACCGGGCCAGCCCAAACTAGCCCGGCTCTAAGTAATACCTGACTGGCGCGCTCGCCTCTGCCCCACTGGGGCCGAAGCGCCCGCCGCCCCCTCCATCAGGGTCGGCGGAGTGCCTGCGTGCTTCCCCGGGGTCCACACCGGGGCCTAACCCAGTAACTTGGGGCCGTTCTTGAAAGGGAATGGCCCTCTTTTTTGTGACCGAAGCGGTCACATACAGCGTATGCACACTGCATTTTTCAGCAAGTGAAAAACCTCCCTCTGGGCGAATTCGCTGTGGAATCCGCTTCAACCTAGTCGGGCATCTTTTCCCTAAGATTTTATTCCCAGATACACTATTGCCACTTCTCCCCTAAGAATATAATCCTGTCGCCAGAATGATTCTCGCGGGAGACCGGACGCTTGCGAGCCGGCGAGGCGATGCCCCACCTGTCTTTTGCAACTCTCGCCCACACGCGCCACGGCAACACGCTGATGGTGGCGGGCGCGATGCTGGCACTCGGCGTCGTTGCTGGCGCGACGATGAGATCGTCGTTGATGCCGAAGGCCACGGCGCCTGTTGAGCTTGCTCACGCGGCGACGAATGAGCCGGCACCATCAGCCACACCAATGACGCGCCGGCTCGATCCTTCCCTCGTCTACCCGCCGAGGTGTTGCGCGTCATCGACGGCGACACGTTCCAGGCGCGGGTGCGGGTGTGGCCGAGGCTCGACGTTGACACCAAGGTGCGGCTGCGCGGCATCGATGCGGCGGAGCTGCATGCGCGTTGCGACGACGAGCGCATCAAGGCGGAAGCGGCACGCGCGGCCTTGCAGACGATTTTGGCCGAAGGCGGTATCGCCATTTCGCAGGTCGGCGTCGACAAATACGACGGCAGGCGGCGGGGTAGCTGGTGCTGAAGCAGACGTTTATCGCGTCACACCACCGACGTGCCGACGCCGACGCAGCCATCATCCAGCCAACCTGCCCAGGAAACCGGTTCGCGGCGGTACTCGACCCGCCCTAGCGACTGGGAGGTGAATTGGCTCAGCGCGGGACGCCAAATTTTTGAGGGACAATTGTCTCTGCACGAATCGGAGGTGGTATCTCAATTTGCTTGTGGCATTCGTCCAAGGCTTGCGAAGACCAAAAGAATTGCGCCGAGCGCGGTAACGCCAAATCCTATTTCGTGTGTTTTGAACTTCATTCCGAAAATATGAACATGATTGGAATGGTCAAAAAAATTATTTGGCCAAATTGCATGGACTACGATGAGGGCGATGCCCGCGAGAATGAGGATAAAACCAGCTACGGCTGTTAGCCTTTTAGGCTGCATTGAACCGCTCCTATCGGACTAAACACAATGTGCTTTGCACCAACCAAACAGTCATAAAACGCCTAACGACTGGAGGGTTCGATGGATTCTGGGCAATGCTACAACTAAGGAGCATTCAATACAACCCTGGGACGCGCCATTAAATGCGCTCTCTGCCCGGCCTATCGGGCAACGCACGGCGAGTACTGTCGTGCAGATGCCGACTAATATTATTTAGTCACCACAACCGGCGTGCCGACGCCGACGCGACCAAACAAATCGGTGACGTCTTCGTTGAACATGCGGATGCAGCCGTGCGAGACGAAATGGCCGATCGAAGACGGCTGGTTGGTGCCGTGGATGGCGTAGTCGAGGCCGGAGAGCGTCATGGCCGCGACCCCCATCGGATTGTGCGGCGAGCCGCCGGGAATGAGCGGCGGCAGTTTCGGATTTTCCGCCCGGATGTCCGGCGGCGGCGCCCAGTCCGGGCTGACATATTTGGCGTCGATCACGGAAGTGCCGGACCATTGCTGGCCGGCGCGGCCGACGCCGACCGGATAACGGATCGCCTGGCCGCCGCCGATCACCAGATAAAGATGCCGCTCGTTGGTTTTCACCACGATGGTGCCCGGCGCATAGGCCTGCGGCAACGCCACCAGATCGCCGTGCGCCTGCGCCGGCTGGATCGCGAAGGCCGCCGAGACGACAGCAGCCGCCAGTGCGGCCGAAAACAGGAATCTCCCTCGCATCGTCGATTTCCTCACTCACACGCAACAGACCATTAAGGTAAACCACCATAGTCGAAACCGCGTCGCTGCTCAGCAACGGCACGGAATTACGGTGAAGTTTCTCTAAATTTTCTCTGACGGAGCGCGAACGCACTTCACCTCTCCCCAGAGGGGAGAGCGTAGGCGTCCTGCGGACGCCGTTCTTAAAGTAAAGAACGCCGATCCGAAGGATCGGCTATGCGAGCATAGCGAGCGAGGGTGAGGGGGTTCGGACGCCGCGGATTATCTCAGCCGTCCGAGCCCCCTCACCCCAACCCTCTCCCCTCCGGGGAGAGGGAGTTCGCTGCGCGCGCTGCGCCGCCAGCGACTCCCCCACCCCTGCCCCTCCCCACAAGGGGGAGGGGAAAGAATTACGCGCTCTCTTTGCTCTTGTTCTGCCGATTGTTGACCAGATCGTCGACCACGGCGGGATCGGCCAAGGTCGAGGTGTCGCCGAGATTGCCGAATTCGTCCTCGGCGATCTTGCGCAGGATGCGGCGCATGATTTTTCCCGAGCGCGTCTTCGGCAGGCTCGGGGCGAACTGGATGAGATCCGGCGAGGCGATCGCGCTGATCTCCGTGCGCACCCACTGCACCAGTTCCTTGCGCAGCTCTTCGGTCGGGTGCTCGCCGGCCATCAAGGTGACATAGGCGTAGATGCCCTGGCCCTTGATGTTGTGCGGATAGCCGACCACCGCGGCCTCCGACACTTTTGGATGCGCGACCAGCGCCGATTCGACTTCGGCGGTGCCGAGGCGATGGCCGGCGACGTTGATGACGTCGTCGACGCGGCCGGTGATCCAGTAATAGCCGTCCTCGTCGCGCCGGCAGCCGTCGCCGGTGAAATATTTGCCCGGATAGGTGCTGAAATAGGTCTCGACGAAACGGGCGTGATCGCCATAGACGGTGCGCATCTGGCCGGGCCAGGAATCGGCGATGCACAGATTGCCACTGGTCGCACCCTCCTGCACCTTGCCCTCGGCATCGACAATCTGCGGTACGATGCCGAAGAACGGCCGCGTCGCGGAACCAGGTTTGAGGCGCGTGGCGCCCGGCAGCGGCGTGATCAAAATGCCGCCGGTCTCGGTCTGCCACCAGGTATCGACGATCGGGCAGCGGCCGTCGCCGACCACGCGGTGATACCATTCCCAGGCTTCCGGATTGATCGGCTCGCCGACGGAACCGAGGAGCCGCAGCGAGGCGCGCGAGGTTTTCGTCACCGGAGCGTCGCCGGCCTGCATCAGCGCGCGGATCGCCGTCGGCGCGGTGTAGAAGATATTGACCTTGTGCTTGTCGATGACTTCCCAGAACCGCGAATTGCTCGGATAGTTCGGCACGCCTTCGAACATCAAGGTGGTGGCGCCGTTCGCCAGCGGCCCGTAGACGATGTAGCTGTGGCCGGTGACCCAGCCGACATCAGCGGTGCACCAAAAGATGTCGCCGTCGTGATAGTCGAAGACGTATTGGTGCGTCATCGCCACGTAAACGAGATAGCCCGCGGTGGTGTGCAGCACGCCCTTCGGCCGTCCGGTCGAGCCCGAGGTGTAGAGGATGAACAGCGGATCCTCCGCGTTCATCTCCGCGCACGGGCATTCCGCCGTGACCATTTCGGCGGCCTCGTGGTACCAAACATCGCGCACAGGATCCATGTCGACCGGCGCGCCGGTGCGCTTGACGACGATGACGTGATCGACACCGCCGGCCTTGGCGATCGCCGC
>Ga0181524_10003009_pt1 | contig 16828 bp, 21 predicted proteins | sample PEATcosm2014_Bin_34_FD_119761 | JGI IMG/M metagenome (GOLD analysis project Ga0181524, IMG submission 119761) | Peatland microbial communities from MTU Mesocosm Facility, Houghton, MI, USA - PEATcosm2014_Bin05_60_metaG | ecosystem: Environmental > Terrestrial > Soil > Wetlands > Peat | place...
GGCCTCTTGGGCCTCGAGAGAGCGGATCTCGCCGTCTCGGAGCCCGTAGTAGACGAGGGTGAGGAGCTTTCTCGCGACGGCCACTCTGGCCTTGAACTTTCCAGCGTGCTCTCTTATCCGGAAGGGGACTATCCCTTCACGGTAGGTAGTTCACGGGGTAGGCTCCCGTGAGCAGTAGCCATTGGGTGACTCGTCTGACGCTTCATGGACGACCCTATGAGTGCGTGGGAGGGGGTGAGGACGACATGCCAGGCATACCCCGACAATGGCTCGATGCCATTTTCTACCTGTACCCGAGTGAGAAAGCTGCGCTAAGTAGTCAACGGGTAGGGGGATCCGGATTTCTCATGTCCATGGATCCCTCCCCAGCGTCGGGCCTTCCGCCAGCGTATGGCCATCTTTATGCCGTGACGAACCAGCACAACATCGATGGCGGATTTACGGTGCTGCGTGTTAACACTCAAGCCGGTCAGGTTGACACGTTGCCACTGGAGCGGAAGCACTGGTTCCCGCATCCCGACAATGACGACATAGCGGTAGCCCCGATAGGGCTCAATCAGACCATATTCAGGTTCACTTTCATCCCCTGGGAGATGGCCGTGGCCCCTGATCTTTTTGAGACTGAAGACCTGAGCATCGGTGACGAGGCGTTCTTGCTTGGACGATTCGTAGACCGCGATGGGAAGACCTCAAACACGCCAGTATTGCGTTTTGGATCTATTGCTCAGGTGGATGGCGACCCTGTGTTTCAGAAGGAACGCGGCCACTACCAAGACAGCATCTTGGTTGAGGTTCGTTCACTGAGCGGGTTTTCCGGTTCGCCTGTGTTCGCGTATCGAGGTGCCCGTGTCGGTCCGGGTAAGGATGACCCGAATGAGGCGGTGATCATCCCGCAAGTAGGGACGAGGGTTTATCTTTTAGGGGTCAACTGGGGAAGTCAACCATGGACTGCCCCTGTGAAAGACGAGATTACCGACAAGGACGTAAACCCCAGTCAGTATGTGCGTACACCGTCGGGTATGGCGTTTGTAGTGCCCATCTGGAAACTGGCCGCGGTCCTTGCCGATCCCTTTTTGGTTCAGGCGCGCGAAGCGTGGGAGGCGATGTGCATGAAAGAGCGCGAGCAAGAGCAAAGCGGTGTGGTACTTGACGCAACCAAAATCGAGCCATCTGAATACGGTCGTGACCAGTTTATGGTTGACCTAGATAGGGTCACCCGGCAGAAGCCGGACGAACCTGTTCCAGAAGGCTGAGGAACATCGGGTGGGAACTGTATCGACGATTGTACCGCCAGGCGTACTCGTTCAGATAGCCCTGGAGCCACTTGGCCGCCACCGCATGATGAGTGCCGCGGATGCCTGTCTTTACGAGTGACCAAAAGCCTTCGATGGTATTCGTGTGGGTGTTGCCCATGACATAGACGCCCTCGGAATGATTGATCCGTTGGTGGACGTAGCCCGACTGCCCAAGTTGTGCGTAGGCAGACCACTCGTCGGTGTAGACGGTGGAAGACGGAAGGATTCGCTTGCGCATGTGCGGCAACAACGTCGTGGCTTGAGCGTTGGGGACAGTGAGCGCGACAACCTGGCCCTTGCGCTCGACCATGCCGAACACCGGGGTCTTCCGCCGATCCCCTGTACCAGGACGACCATGCTGGCCCTTGCGGCGTCCGCCCATGTACGTCTCGTCAGCCTCTACCTCACCACCGAGGATCGCATCGCCCTGACTCATCAGTTCGTTGCGGATCTTGGTAAACATGCGCCACGCCGTCTTGTACGTCACTCCCAGCTCGCGCTCAAGCTGCTTGGCCGAGATACCGCAGCGGGTTTGCGCCATCAGGAAAATGGCGTGAAACCACAAGTGGAGCGAGGTAGACGACTTGTGCATGATCGTCCCCGCTGTGGGGTGCATGTGATGGCCACAGGTGTCACAGGAGTAGGACGGCCGGGAGGCAACGCGGTGAAACTTGCGCACCTCAGAGCACTTCGGGCAGTGGGCATGTTCCCCGTCCTCGGAGTAGTGGCGTCGCCACAGATAGTCCAGACAGGCGGCGTCGTCAGGAAAGTCCCTGGTGAAGTCCATCATCGTGTAGGTGGACTCGCTGCTTGCTGCCCGCTTCGGCCGGTTTCTGTTGCTCGGTGCCATACAGATAACCTACCATGAGGGGATACCTACTGTCAAGGGATAATCCCCTCCGTCGATAGGGCGCGGATCGACTGGCGGGTGCGTGCCGACGGGGTCGATGCAGATGGATCGATAGGGCGGATTCATCGGGCGTGTGGCCGATGAATCGGTTGGAGAGTCCCGGCTTGCCGCAAAGCCGGCACCGCTGTCCGTTGCGAGCGCCACTCGTCAGTCGACGAACTCGTGCAGGAACTCGACGAGACCGGTGAAGTAGATCTGCTGGTCGTCGTACATCGCCAGATGGCTGCCGTTCGGGCAGTTCAGATAGCGGCCACGGGGCAAGCGGCTGGCCATCATCTCCAGGTGCGCCGGGTCCATCGTGTCGTGGCGGGCGCCGATGACCAAGGTCGGCACCTCGATCGAGGCGAGGTCGTCGGTCCGGTTCCAGCCGGCCAGAATGGCATCCGCGCTGATTCCTACGAGCTCGGCCCGAGGAGGTGGTGGCCCAAAACGCGAATGCGGGTCCTGCCGGGTCGCTGGTTGAGATCGGCGATCGGGAGGGTGCGAGTGCGGATCCTGGACCTTGCCACGGGTGCTGGGAAGAGTCTTACGGTGAGGGCTCCTGGCTCTCGTCGAGCACAGCAGCGTAGGAGCCGCTACCCAGCAAGGATCCGGCGTGGACGCGGCGATCGCCGATGAGCAGATCCTCTAGGGCTCCGGTGTCGGCGTCGAAGGTCACGTCGTCGAGTTTGCCGAGTTCGTTGCCTCGTTCGCTGAGGGCTCGCTTGCCGACGAGTTCGAGTCTCCCCTCGGCGGCGGCCCGTTCCCGGTCGTCCGCCGGTGGCCGGAGGGCGCCTTCGTCGACGACCATGACCGCATCCGGCCCGAACCCGCTCAACTGCGCCCATTCGACCAGCTGGGCCTTCTTGCCTCGGCCGATGACAACGGCGGCGATCTGCCGTTGCTGGGCATCCACGAGCAGATGGCTGACAGCGCCCAACTCCTTCGCACTCGATCGGCTCATGACCTTGCGGCCAGCGGAACGCTGGAACGACTCGCTCACGGCAGCCCCAACCGGGCCCGGAACTCGTCGACCGCGGCGCCGAGGCCGACGAGGTCGTCTTGGACGAACTCCTCGGTGATGTTCGGGACCACGAGCGCAACCCCTGAGACGGAAAGCTGCGCTGGCAGCGGGATATAGCCCCGCCCGCCCCCGGCCTTGTCGATCTGATAGCCAACTACCTCACCGCTGCTCCCGACCAGCAGAACCAAGTCGGCGACTTTACCCAGGCTCGCTCCTCCCTCGGTCAGGACGTCATCTCCGAGCACGTTGCGCTCCATGGCGGGATGGGCGACATCGTCGGGCGCGTCCTCAGGGGCGGCGAGGCTGGACTCGTCGAGCACCATCACCGCGTGCTGGCCGACCGCATGGATCGCCTCGGCCGGGAGGACTTCGCGGCTCCGACCGGCCAGGAAGCCGCGCTTGTTGAGGGTCACACCGACCAGGCGACCAGCTTCGGGGCTGTAGATGACGTCGCGCACCTCAGCCACATCCTCCCCGCCCTGGACCGTGACCACCGGAAGCCCGCGGATCTGGGACGCGGTCATTAACAGCCTCATCCCTTGTCCTTGGTTGCGATCACGCCTCCACCTCGCCGCCGCCGCCGAATGACCACGAACGCTACAGCCGCGACCACAACAACAATGACCACCAGTATCAGCCAGCCGATCGTGTCCATCCCCAAAAATCCTATCCCCCTCGCCTTGCCCGTGCGGCCGGTACAGAGTCTGCGAGTCCCTCGACCACTTGATCCACACGTGACAGGTGCAACCTCAGGATCTCGGGTGTGACCAGCGACGCTGTCAAGTGTTCGGTTCGCTTCGATACGCGGGCCTGCGCCGCCCGCCGAAACGACTCCGGCACGCCGACGTCGTGCGCGACGGCTTCGACGTCGACAAGTTCGAGACCTACATCGCCCCCGCCGGCGGCGTCGTGTCGTCCGCCCGCGAGGGGATCGTCACGAAGATCTCGTCGTTCGTCTCCGATCAGCAAACCGCACAGAACACCGAGAGCGAGAAGAGAACTATTCCCGAACGCGGCGCGCCATAATCGGCAGGGATTTGTCGTCGTCGAACGGCCAAGCGGGACCGCTCGGGACTTCCAATTATGCGTGGCGGGAGCTTGATGATGGAGCACGCGCAAGTACCGGATCCGGGGAGAGGCCGGAAGTGCTCCCGACTGGCCGCACCCATCCGGTAACGCGAAGTGGACCCCGGCGAGAAGGAAGAGGGCACTCGCATTTGATTTTGACGTTGCAGTGCCTTGGCGTTGCAGTGGCCGCTGACCTGCCGCTACAGCGGTCAGAGGAGTGAGAGCCGCCAGCATTGACCGACCGGTCGTCGGCAGGTCGGGCACCGGGGAAGCGGGTAAAGTTTGGCGATAGCGACGATAGCGGAGTGTTGTGAGAACGTCCCGGCCGAGATCCGCTCGGACAAGGACAAGCGGGTTCTGGACCTCTACGACCAACTCATCCGCGACGTCGGCGAGGACCGGCCGCTCAACTTCCTCGAGGTCGGCGTGTTCCGAGGCGGCTCGCTTCTCGCCTTCGCCCAGCGGCTACCCAGGGCGCACCTGCTGGGAATCGACATCGAAGAGCCCTCAGCTGTGTTCTTCGCCGAGGTCGAGCGGCTTGGCCTCGCAGATCGAGTGACCTTCCGAAGGGGGTCACAGACAGACGCCGAGTTCTTGCATCGTGCGATCTCCGAAACCTTCGGCGGCGAAAAGCTCGACGTAGTGACCGAAGATGCGATGCACACGTATGCCGCCTCCCGGGCCACTTTTGACGCCGTGTTCATCCCATGGGTCCGAACGGGCGGCTTCTACGCCATCGAGGATTGGGGCACGGGTTACTGGCCGCAGTGGGAGGACGGGCACCCGGACGGTCGACATGGCATGGTTCGGCTCGTCAAGGAGCTGATCGATGCGCTGGCACTTCCCGACCGCACGAGGATCGTTCGAGGCGCCCGCGCGCTTAACGCGGAAAGCGACCTTTCCTCGCCGATAAGTCATGCCGTGATCGCAAACACCGTTGCGGCGTACTTCCGCGGGGATGGCGGGTGGCTACCTCCTCCGTGAGCTGGGTTCGGCATTGATCTGAATCTGAGCTGCCGCCCAGGCGCCGGCGGCCGCCGCAGCCCCGACCTACCTAGCCAACGTGTTGTACGCCGAGATTGTGGAGTAGTCCCTTCAACGGTGTCCTGGTTTGACCGACGTAGACAACTTCACCTTCTTGACGGCGTGGTGATCGTATTCGGGGTGTCGGGACTCTGCCTCATAGGAACTCGTCGGTTCTTGATCACGCCCCTGCCTACTGGCTGCATGACCCAGCACTTCGAGCCCTTGAGCTTCGGCTTATCACCGTGCCCGAAGGGCGGTTGGTCACACTGCCGCAACCGCATCTGAAGCCCGTCTTCGTCCGTGTAACCCGACAGAACTTCGCCCAAGAAGCGTTCTGTCGGAGCCCGAAAGAGCGGACACATCTTCGGGCCGGCCCATAGACCCGGCTAAACCACGTTCCAGAGTGCCCTCATCGCAAGCCGTATAATCCCCGGAGGCAGATGCCCGCAACAACCTTCTACGAGCTACGCGGCGACGGTCGTTACCGCTCGACCGAGCACACCGTGGGCCCGTGGGACTCGCGCTCTCAGCACGGCGGTCCGCCTTCCGCGTTGCTTGTCCGGGCTATCGAGGCCGAATCGCCATCGTGGCCCGCCATCGTCTCACGTGTGAGCGTCGACGTCCTCCACTCGGTACCCATCGCAGAAGTGACGGTGCGCAGCCGGGTGCTTCGGCCGGGGCGCAGCGTCGAACTCGTCGAAGCGGTGCTCGACACAGGTGGCCGCACGGTCATGCGGGCACAAGCGTGGCGGGTCCGTGAGGCTAACCTGCTGCTACCGGCAATGCCGCGAAGCCACGACGATCCGACCGTCGACCCGGTGCCCACGTTCCCAGCCAAGGAGTCTCCCACACGACCCGGCTGGACCGGGGGATACCTCGAGGCGATCGAGTGGCGCCACCTAGGTGATGACCGGCCCGATGCGGGCTTGGCAACGATCTGGGGCCGAATGCGTGTTCCGCTCGTGCCAGACGAGGAACCCACTGGGCTGCAACGGGTGATGGTAATCGCCGACTCTGGCAATGGCGTCTCAAACGCGCTGCCGCTCCGCGACTGGCTCTTCGTCAACACCGAGCTCACCGTGCACCTCACGGCGGTGCCATCCGGGGAGTGGATCTGCTTGGACGCGCGCACGCGCATTGACCGCCGGGGGTTTGGGCTCGCCGCGTCGCGGCTTTTCGACCGGGAGCGCCTGGTAGCCCGTGGTGCACAGACGCTGTACGTTGGGCCACGATGAGTGCCACAGCGGCGGAAGAAATGCCGGTTGATATATCCCCCTGTGATCGGACCCGGTTTGTGAGACTTGCGGCGTGATCCTCCACGCTGGATCACGAGGTCTCTATCGTGCTCGCCCGTTCCGGTCTCGGTATGCACACCAGCCTTGATGAGGGCTAGTCGGACCGTGGAGGCGTGCCGCCCAAAGTGGATGCCGATGGCTCGCAGTGATTGCCCAGCCTCGTAGAACCGAGCTGCTTCCTCCACCTGACAGGAGTCCAAGGCGGGGTAGCGGCGGGGTGTGTCTGATCGGTTGAGGTGATCCAGAACCGTCGAGCGGTGGATCCTGAACTGTGCCGCAAGGTCGTTAACAGGCGCCCCAGCCCGGTAAGCCGCCGCCAGTTCCTCTACCTGTGCCGCCGACAGACGGCGCTGCCTTCGTCGCAGAGTGGGTTCAGAAGCTATCGGCGGAGCCAAACAGCCCGTGCGTTGTTCCAGCACAACGGCTTGGAGTTGGGCAATTTGCGAAGGGGTTTCATGGTTCGAGAGTTGTCCGCTCACCTCCACTGGACTGGCGAATTGCGACAAATTATCTTCGTCAAATCTTCGTGACGAGAGGGTTACCTCCTGCTCGACTCCGGGCGCCGGCCGCACCAGAACGTCGATCTGGGCAGCTGGCGCTTCCGGCCTGACCTGATGCACGGGACGCCGATCTGTATGCGTGTGTCCCCGACCGACAGGTACTTCGAGGCGACCCACCGGTATTTGGTCCGGCGCGCGTTTAGGGCTACCTGCCGGGTGGATTTGACCCGCTTTGATGGACACCTAATTCTGGCTGAAGGCCGGAGGAAGGAGTGCCGCCATGGCTCGGGCGACGTCGCTCGCGGGAGGCGGTGGAGCGGCAGGCGGGCGAACCTGCGTAGGGTCGTCCCCATGGACCCGGGGATGGAGGAGATCCACGACGGTGATACGGTCTGGCGCTTCGATCGGGACTTCTTGGAGTCGAGGTGGGCTTGCCTGTGGGGTCGAGGTTGCCAGGGCATCGGTCCCGAGCCGGCGGAGCATCTCGGCCTCGGTTGCTGCTCTATCGGTGCTGACCTGGGCGATGTGGACGAATCCCGGACGATCGCCGCGCTCGCGGCCACGCTGGCCCCGGTCCGCTTCGAGCGTCACGCCGAGGCCGGCGAGGGTGGCATCTTCAGCGACGGAGGCCGCACCCACACCCGCGTTGTCGACGGCGCCTGCATCTTCCTCAACCGGCCCGGATTCGTCGGCGGCGCGGGCTGCGCGCTGCACTTGGAGGCCATCGAGGCGGGCGAGTCACCCATCGATTGGAAACCGTCGGTGTGCTGGCAGCTGCCCATCAAGGTGGACTGGGCGGCAGGTGCTGATGATACCGAGGTGGCGACGGTGCACCGCTGGACGCGCCGCGACTGGGGCGCAGAGGGCGAGACAATGGCGTGGTGCTGTACTGAGGGTTCGTTGGCCTACGTGGGTGACCGTCCGGTGATCGACTCGCTGGGCGCGGAGTTGGAGGAGATCGTCGGCACCGAAATCTACGTCGAGTTGCGCCACCGGATGGTCCATGCCACAAGGCCCGAGTACCGTCTCCCCGACAACCGGGAGGACCAATGACCAAACCAGTGATCGACAAGTGGCATGCCTACTTGTAGGGCCAGCTACCGGGTGGATTCGACGAACTGCTCGACGACAACGTCGTTTTCTACTCACCGATCATATTCACGCCTCAGGAGGCCAAGGCGATCACCACCCTCTACCTACAGGCGGCTGTCGCGACCCTTCCAGGCGACCAAGCGGCATCGACCTCAGCGGGCAGTGGAACTCCGACCGGAAGTTTCCATTACACGAAAGAGGTGCTGGGCGAAGATACCGCTGTTCTTGAGTTCGAGACCACGATGGAGGGCAAGTACGTCAACGGTGTCGACATCATCCGCTGTAATGTAGAGGGACGCATCGTCGAGTTCCGTGTGATGATTCGACCCCTGCAAGCGGTGAACCTCGTGCATCAGCAGATGGCGGCAACGCTTGAACGGATGAAACCAGCCGACGTCGGAGCAGGGGTCCGCCCCCACCGAAGCGGTATTGCTCAGCTCTGCGGTCGCGCTGCGATTTCTGCGCCTCAGCAGGGTCGGTTCCGTCCATGTTGATCTCGCATCGAAACACCTGCCTTGGTTAACGTCAGACGGACGGTTTCGGCATTGACCCCCAAGAGGCCACCGATGGTTGCGAGGGACTTACCCGATTCGTAGAGGCCCCGAGCCTCGTCGACCTCGTCGGGCCCCAGCCTCGGACTGCGTCGCGGGATGCCCCTCCTGCGTATGTGGTCAAACACCGTTTGGCGAGCGATCCCATAGCGCTCCGCCAACACCTTCACCTTGACGCCCGCGAGATAGTCAGCCGTCAACTGCTCCAGCTCCTCGTGGCGAAGACGGCACTGATACTGCTTTGAGGGCAGCGTTTTGGTTTCTGAGTGCTTTCGAACAGGGTTGGCTGTGAGGAGTTCCCGCAGGTCAGCAGCCCTCCCAGGGGGGGTTGGAGTAACGTGTCGTTACCTCCACAGCGTCGTGCAATCGACAACATTGTGCCTGGTCAGCCTGTAAATTTGCTTTCAAATGGCCGGTGTCGTCAGGTAGTCCTTCGCCCTGTTACTCCAACTCGGGACCCGAAGTCGTGTTGTGCTCGGTGCTTGACGCACCTTGAGTGATATCGGATGGACAACGCCGTCCTTCGCGCAGGCGACACCCCTAGCGATATCAGCACTTTGCGCGTACCCAGGGGCACGGCTGCCACTCCTCCTGATCAGTTCAGATTCGCGGTGACGAAGAGGGTTTGCGTGGCACTGCCGATGGCCCCACCAACGTCGAACAGATCGGTGTTCACCAGTCCGGTGCCGTCGGCACCGATCGTTGTGCGGGCGGAAAGGCAGATCCACTCTCCTGTGGGATCGCGGTGGAGGACCACCGACAGGTCAACATTCATGAAGAGGTACTCCGCTGGGTTCAACGCGACACTGATTCCACTGCCCGTATCGGCAACGATCAGAGTTCGTTCGAGGGGCGAAGTCTCCTCACCGGCGACGAGCGGTACCCGCTGGCGGAGCCACATCGTCGCTGCTCCCGCGCCCTCGCTTACCGGGCGTCCCTCGACTGCAGCGAGGTATCCGTCGTAGTAGCCGCCGGGGTACTCGGGACTCCATGTGCCCGTCTCGGGAAACGGTGGCGACGGGTCGGGCGCGAGAGCGCCTTCGAGCAGCGCTGGCTTGTCAGAGAGCGTCGCCAGTCGCCACAGCGACGCCCGGGCCACAACACGACCGCTTGCCGACAGCTCGGCGCCGACCTGCTGGATACGGCGTCCCGGACGGATTGTCTTGGTGACTAAGGCGAGAGGCGCCACGGGAATTGGACCGAGCAGATCCACGGTGATCCGGGCTGCCCGGAGCTCAGGTGCCGGTTCATCTTGCGCCAAGACATGGGCCAAGAGTGCCGCTGGTGGCCCGCCATGTTGCAGCTGCTCGGACCACGGACCGGCCGTTGCCTTCGTGCTCTCGAACTGCCCGTCGCCCAGGGGAATGTAGAAGGCCTCAATCATCGTGTGGCCATTCTGACCACGTGCACCCTCGTCCGCTCGTGAAATGCTGTCCTTCGAGGACACTCCTGAATATCCAGCCCCGTCCACTCTTGAGCTGTCCTCGTTGAATGCTCTGCACAATGCCTTGTTGGCGATTCCATCGCCAGCCCACAGCGATCACTGCGGTCTCCGTCGATTGCACAGGCTCGGTTGCCGCGTGTCGCACCCCGGCGATCAGGGGCAAGGAACCAGGGGGTTATCGCGAGTAGAGGACGCACCCGGTCCCAATGCGTCAGTGTGACGAGCGGCCGCCAGCCAGGTCGCTACGTTTGCTTTACGTGTCGAATGCTGCCTCTCGTGAGAGGGGTTGGGCCCGTGGAATGACTGGGCGAAAATGCCGGCTACATGCTGGTCGTCGGATGATCGCTCGCGACTGGACGTGCGCGCTATCACTCAGCGCTGTCGATCCCGGGCGGTCGTGACGTAGAACCTGACTGGCACGAGCGGCACATCCCGGATGGGGGCGTGATCCCGGCGACGGTCTCGTCGGGGTTCGGGTCCGGTGGACCTTGCAATGCACGTTGGCGGCTCGCACACTGGCGGGGATGGCAGAGGATCGAGACATCGCCCACTTCGATCGCTGGTCGTCGCACTATGACCGCTCGATTCTGCAGCGCTTCTTCTTCGGACCAGTGCAGGAAGCGACGATCAGCGAAGCCGCCATTAACGCCCGGTCCGTCGAAGCGGTGCTCGATGTGGGATGCGGGACTGGGCAACTCTTCCGCCGCATGGTCCAACAGTTCCCAGATGCCGAGCTTGTCGGGGTGGACCCCGCTTCTGGAATGGTGAAACAGGCTCAAGCCGCACGGGCAGATGGAAAACACATCGACTTCGTGAATGGTTCCGTCGAGAAGCTCCCGTTCCCCGACGCCCATTTTGATCTTGTCCTGACGACCCTCAGCTTCCACCACTGGGCGGATCAGAAGCAGGGCCTCCACTAGATAAGGCGAGTGCTCCGTGGCGGTGGCCTCTTCGTCCTGACCGACATCCTTGCCGCACGATGGCTCCGGTGGCTCTTGGCACGACGGCCCAGCGAAGGCCGGTTCAACTCGCCCGTAGTTCTCGATCGGATGCTGGAAGACCAGAACTTCAGAACCATCCGGTGTGCGTCGGTACCCTGGCGACCACAGATCAAGATCACCTTGGCCAGAACGGCGAGGTAGTCCTCAGACGAGTTCCAACCGCCAGATATCGCTCCGACCCGTCATTTCCGAGCGGGTTGCCACTGGCCCGGGGCGCACGCACACGGCACTTTGCGGAAGGGGTGAGGAGTCAAGCGCTCAACCCCCGGGTGGGCGGTAATCGCCTCCCACCTTCACGGCAGCGTCGACTTCTTCCGGAGTCAATAGGACGGTGGTCTTGATGTCTACCTTGCCGCTCGCGGCGATAAGCAGAGCCACCCCGGCCGCGGTCGCGTTGTCCGGCAGGTCTATGACCGTAACGACATCCGTATCACCGAACGCGTAGTAGAACGCATCGAGCTTTCCGCCCACGCTGGAACACGCCTTTTCGACGGCGGCTCGACGGGCTGAGCCACCCTCCTGGCGGAGTCCCTGGACCCCATCGCCGATATATGACGCTTGGACAAGGTACTTCGGCATCGAGTTCCTCCTTGGTCGCTGATGACCGATTCGCACCGCTTGGCGGGAGCGGTAACGGACATGCCGGGTCTATGCGCCTGGCTGGGACCACCAGCCAGGCCGAGCCGTTCGCAATCGCTTCTGGACGTGATTACAGGATGGGGTCGGTCCCGTGCAGGTGTGAGCACGATCGGCACTTAGCAGACGGCCAGCACAAGTTCGCCTGCGGTGGCTATGGCAGACCGTGAACCTCAAGCTCAAGGTATTCGTTCGTGCTGAACGGACCCACGACGCTCTCTACGAGTTCCCGGACTGCGCCCACAGAGTCCCCTTGCCAGATGCAGATACCCGTTGTGTGGTCAGGCGTCGCGGCATGGATTGGCAACTGGACGTGCGCGGGTAACCCCTGCTCCAACGCCTTGTCCTCGGCGGCTTCAAATCTTTCAGGATCGGAAATGTGGTGGATAACTCCTACGTACATCGAAGGGGACCTCCTGTTTGAGCTTGCATTGAATCGTGTGTCCGGGCATGAGCTGTCTCACCTGAGGTGCCAAGCTGCACGTGCGGACGATAGGCAAAGAGCACTCTCAGAGGAGCTTGTTCCCGATCTCCTCGAGCCCAGCCTTAGCAAGGTCTTCTGGTGTCATGCAGATGCGGAACTTCACAGTCGCGTCGAACAGCACGAAGAACGGCTCGGAAAGGGCTGGGACGCGCGACGGGTCTGGTACGTCAACGAGAAGGAACGCGCCCCGCCGGCCGTCTTGTTCTGAGAAGTAGATCGCAGACGGCTTGACGTCAGCGAGGATGCGCTGCAGCGTCTCGCCTGCGGTCCCTTTCTTGACGAGCGTATTGAACGGCTCGTTCGGTAGCTCGACTTCCATGATCATTTGCATACGTCGCACTCCTCCGCGGTGATTGAAGCTCACGTTTGACTTGGCAGCGCGAGACTACCGGGGCGAGGCTGACCGAAGGTTCAGACTAGATCGGCGATTGTGCAGATCGGGTGACGGTTGTCGATCGATCTGGTGACGAGCCCGGTCGTACGTATCCCAGATCGCCTGATCGTGGCAGGCCAGAACAACGCAAGATCAAATATCCGAGTCGCGCTCTGAGTCGGCCATCCACCACTTGACAGCACAACGCGTACCTACTCGGTAATGACGTCTCTGTGGTGGTCGCAGGACGAGTGGAGGGTGCGCAGGATTGATGCTCACTGGTCCACCATGGCCGGGCCGGCATCCGTCAGGGTTGTTGGTGCTGAGCCGGTAGTCGCCGGGTCACTGCTACTGATGCTTGCCCTTCGAGGGCCAATAGGAGTGAAGCAGGACCCGGCGGCCCGGCGTTGAAAACTGGCGATAGGGCCGCGCGCCTCGAGCGCCATGCAGTGAGCGACCAGGATCAACGCCTTCACCGTGCGACGCGTCCCAACGAGCGAAAGAAGGTGGCCGTGTCCGGTGAAGCGCTGGCGGGAGTTGACTGGGCTTCAGAGATCCATGCCGTGTGCGTGATCGATGGCGATGGTGAGGCGACAGACCAGTTCGACGTGACCCATGACGCCGGGTCGATCAGGGCGTTGGTGGCACGACTACGTCGAGTCGGGGTCTCCCGTGTGGCCATCGAGCGAGGCGACGGACCGCTGGTCGAAGAGTTGTTGGACGCTGACCTCGAAGTGTTCGTGGTGCCCAGCCGTCAGATCAAGGGGTTGCGGACCCGGTATGGGTCGGCGGGCAACAAGGATGACCGCCTCGACGCCTATGTCCTGGCGGACACCTTGCGCACCGACGGGCATCGTTGGAAGCCCCTGCGGGCGGACCACGACGACACTCGGGCGTTGCGGGCGTTGTGCCGGTCCCGCAAGGACCTCGTTGAGACCAGGGTGCAGATCGTCAACCAGCTCCGAGCCAACCTGGAGCTCGCTTTCCCCGGAGCCATTGGGCTCTTTTGCAAGCCCGACAGCTCAATCACCTTGACGTTCCTGCGTCGGTTTCCTTCGGCAGAGAAGGCTCAGTGGCTGTCGCCCAAACGGCTCGCGAGCTGGTTGAGCTCGGTCGGCTACACCGGCGGGATCCCCTCGGGCGTGCTGTATGGCCGCATTGACAACGCCGCTCCAGGGCTACTCGGGGCTGAGGGTGCTGCCCGGGGACGGATAACACTCGGGCTTGTTGCCATGCTCGAGACGCTCAATGCCGAGGTTCAAGCACTCGAGCACGACATGGAGGAGCTGTTTCGTTCGCATCCCGATCAGCGCATCTTCGCCAGCCTTCCTCGCTCAGAGATGGTGCGCGCCGCCAACCTGTTGGCTGAGATCGGTGATTGTCGGGAACGGTTTCCTTCCGACGACGCCCTCGCTGCCCTCGCCGGCGCCTCACCCTCAACCCGTCAGTCAGGCAAGCGTGAGCAGACCGTGTTCCGCTGGGCCTGCAACAAGAAGCTTCGAGCGGCCGTCATGGACTTTGCCAACGGAAGTCGTAGTGCCGATCCCTGGGCGGCCGATATCTACAAGCGAGCCATCGACCGCGGTTGCCGCCACCCACACGCAATCCGGGTCCTCGCCCGTGCGTGGCTGAGGGTCATCTGGCGCTGCTGGCAAGATAGCGTCCCCTTCGATCCAGCTCTGCACGGAGCTCGCCAACAGCTCGCCGCTTGACATAGGACACTCCTATCGGTTGTCAAGGCCCGATCGAGGTAAGAAGCGGATATAGCTCCCGGGCCACGTACCGCTTCAGACACCGCATCGCCTCCCGCTTGGACTTCCCCTCCTTGACTCGTCGTTCCATATAGAGGCGGGTAGCTGGATCTGAGACCATCCGGACCATCACGATCCGCCACAGCGCCTCGTTGGCGAAGCGGTTGCCGCCACGGTTCAGTCGCTTGCGGACAACCGTGCCCGACGAGGCATCGATCGGTGAGATCCCGCAGTAGTGGGCAAAGGACCGCTCGTCGCTAAGTCGCTCAGGGTTGTCCCCCGCAGCAACCAAGAGGGCACCGGCGGTGTCCGTGCCTACCCCGTGTCGCGAGACGAGCTCAGGAGCCGTTGATGCCACGAGCGGTCTCAAGATGCTCTTCAGCGCAGCCATCTCCGCTTCGAGCTCGAGCACACGACGAGCGAGTAGTCGAAGGCTGTACTTGGTGGCACCCACCGCTGTTGTGGGATCACCCGGACGCAGTCGGACAGCGATACGCACCATGCGCCACGGAGTCGTGCCCCGGAACTGCTCACGGAGCTCTTCTGGCCCAGTCAGCAGGAGCGCTCTCATCTGGTTAAGCGCCTTGATCCGGGCGTGGCGGGCGGAGCGATCTGAGGTCCGCAGTGCCCGAATTGCCTCGACTTTTCCCGTTCTCGTCTTCGGTTCGATCACGGCCTCGCCCGACAACACCGCCTTGGCGGCGGCGATTGCATCTACCGGGTCGGACTTGCCGTGACTGCGCCGGCGCTGTCGGTTGGGACAGCTGATCTCGATGACCTCTGAGTGCAGATAGCGGGTCAGCCCAGCTCCATAGGAACCCGTGCCTTCCACGCCCACCTTCTCCAGCGTTCCGAAGCGCCTCAGCCACCGAAGGGCCGCCCGGTATCCGGCTGGGGTCGTGGCGAAAGACTGCACGCCGAGTTCGCTCCCGCGCTCGTCAAGGGCTGCTACGACGTTCACGTCCCGGTGGGTGTCGACCCCTCCTGTGACTCGTCGCTTTCTTTCTGTCATGGTGGTCATTGCCATCCCTTCGTCGGTCTCAGCTGCAAGGGGTGGAAACGCACGTGCCGGGACGGCGGACAGGACAGGGACGGGGCCTCTTAGCCAGGCTCCTACTAGGTCACGTTCGCCCGACCGGTGCGTGTCCAAGTGAATGGTCGGGCCCGGTTGACAGATCATTCCAAAGGCAGCAATGCGCCAGCCGGTGCCACAGGGTCAGGCCGGGCCTGATCATCCACTCGGCAACACTGACACCCAAGCGATGTCTTCTCAGGTGCCAAAGCCGATCATCCCTGCCGGATCTTGCTCGGCGTCGGCTGGCGCCGCCGAACGCAAACCGACCGGTATCGCCGCAGTGCAGGTTCTCTCAGACCGGGGGAGAGCGCAACGGAGGTGTCGTCCGGTCGCGGGCCCCCCGACAGCGTTTTCCGGCGAGAAGCCGAGCGTTGGGTTCTAAGGCCGTCGAGATCAGGCCGGAGAGGACTTCTCGTGACCGTGGCAGTCGCGTACGGGGACCCCAAGCTTGATCAAGGCCCGACGAACGGTGCCTGGATCTACCGCGAGTGCCTTGCCGACGGTGACGAGGGAAATCGCCGGACTCGTACAGGGCAGCCGCCCGGCGGATCCAAGTGTCCTACTCCATGACGGTGACACCAAGTACACGGCTTCGTTCGACGAGGTCTTCAGGCCCAAGGGTGTCGAGATCGTGAAGAGCCCGTTCCAGGCCCCGAACGAGAACGCCCACGCGGAACGCTTCGTGCGGACAGTGCGCTCGGAGTGCTTGGACCATGTGATCGCCCTCACGAGAGGGCACCTCGAGCGAATCTTGCGCACCTACGAGCACCATTACAACCATGCCAGGGAATCGCCCAGGCGATACCTGCGGCAAACGAGCTGCCTCGGAATGGAACAACCCCTTCGGACCGGTTTCGTCGCAGTGGTTCCCTTGGCCGAGTTCGACGCCGTGATCTCCTTGGAGGACTGATCCACGAGCACGAGCCGGCGGCATGATGGACGAAATCGAGCATTCGTACGCTATGGGCTCCGCCGACCTGGGCGCGCTCTGGGCTCGGCGGTAAGCGCTCAGCCGACCCGGGCGCCCTGTCCGCCATCGACAGGTAACAAGGCACCGGTGACGAATGTGGCCTCGTCGGAGTGCAGGAACAGGCTTGCGTACGCGACGTCCCAGGCGGTCCCCATCTTCTGGCGCAGGGGCACCAACTGGTCACGCCGGGCACGCACCTCGTCACGCGCCGCGCCGCCTCGCGCCGCCGCGATGCCCTCTATCGCCATCGGGGTGTCCATGAGGCCCGGCATGATCGTGTTGACGCGGATGCCGAAACGCGCGTTGGCGATGGCGAGTGATTGGCCGAGCGCGTTCACGCCCGCCTTGGAGACC
>Ga0181524_10003010_pt1 | contig 16812 bp, 8 predicted proteins | sample PEATcosm2014_Bin_34_FD_119761 | JGI IMG/M metagenome (GOLD analysis project Ga0181524, IMG submission 119761) | Peatland microbial communities from MTU Mesocosm Facility, Houghton, MI, USA - PEATcosm2014_Bin05_60_metaG | ecosystem: Environmental > Terrestrial > Soil > Wetlands > Peat | place...
ACACCCGGCACGGAACGCCCACAGGCCGGAGCGCCGGCTTCAGCCGGCTTTGGGCCTCCGAACGCCGCAAGACAGGGAAAATGACAACGGCCGGCCCTCTGGGTGTGAAATATCCGGGCTAGGCCTCCGTCTTGTCGCTGTGGGAATGTCGGTGCTTGTGGCTCTTCGCGCTTTTTCCGCCGCCCTCGTCGGAGTCGTTGTCCCTGTAGTAGTAGTAGTCTTTGTATTTGTAGTAGTAATAATAATCAACGCTCCTGGGCGGGACGGCGTTGAAAACAAGGCCGAGCATGTTGACCTGGCGCTGGTAGAGCAGTTCCAGGGCCGCGCGGGCGATCCGGGCGGGCGTCACCTGCGCGCGCAAAACGAACACCGTGCCGTCTATCAGGGGCGCCAGGCTGGTTACATCGTCGGCCGCCAAGACCGGGGCTGTGTCCATGATGACCATGTCATAGGCCGCGGACACCTCTTTGAGGAACCGGCCGGCTGCCTCGCTCAGAAAGAGCTCGCTCGAAAAGTGCGTGGTCGAACCGCGGGCCAGGATGGAGAGGTTGGCGAAGGTGGTCGCCTGCACCAGCGGTTTCCAGTCCATGCCCTCCGCGAGGACTTCGCAGAAACCGGCGTCGGTGTTCAGGCCGAAGCGGCGGTGGAGCAGCCCCTTGCGGAGGTCTCCGTCCACGAGCAGCACGCGGTTGCCAGCCTGGGCGATAGTAATTGCCAGGTTCGAGGCGGTGATGGATTTGCCCTCGTTAGGCACGGAACTGGTAACCAGGAGCGTTTTTGGCCGTTTGGCGGGGGCGGGCAGGTAAAGGAGGGAGGACCGCAAGTTGCGGTAGGCCTCGATGAAGGAATGGCGAGGGTCGTCAGGTTGAACCAGCGCCAAGTCGGCCCCGCGGGCGGTTCTTTCTCTCGGGATTTGCACGAGCACATTCTCGTCGAACGTTTCCTGCAATTCGGTGAAGGAATTGACCCGATCGTCCATGTGGTCCACCAGGAGCAGAAAGCCGATGCTGAGCACAACGCAACCCAGTCCGGCGCCGAGGAGCTTCCTCATCTTGCCCGCTCGGTCGCGCACGGGCGCGGATGCGTGCTCGAGGACGGTGATGCTCTCGGGACTGACGGTCTTGCCCACGTCCAGGGTCTGCATTGTCCCGAGCAAATGGTCGTAGAGGGACTGAATTCGCGTGGATTTGGCCTTCATCCGTTGGTATTCGGCGGTCTTCTGGCCCAAATCCAGTATCTTGGTGTTCCATTCCTTGATTTGCCTGTCGAGGTTGGTAATTTGGAGGGCGACGGATACCTTGCGGTTCTCCAACTGCTCCTTGCTTTGATCCCGGTAAATGTTCAGGAGGGTTTCGCGGCGGGCGATTTCCTCGGCCATGGCGATCATCTTGGGGTGCTTGGGCCGAAGGTAGTGACCCAGGTCTTCCATATCGGCCTTCATGAGCAGAAGGGCTTGTTTGGCGTGCAGGTAGTCCACCGTCAGCGAATCGCTGCTCATGGCCGAACTGCCCTGGGAAGCATCGGGCGTAGGAGTATCCCCTTCCGCGCCTGCGGGGGGGGCTGCCACGGGGGGCCGGGTCGTGCTCAGTTCGGATTGGCGGGCAATGTTCTGATCAAGGGTCAAGTCGGACAATAAGTTGTATTCCAGGTTCAACACCGCGAGTTTCTGGTTGAGGGCCACCAGGTAATTCCCGACGCTGTTGCCCTGCTGGTCCAGCCAAACCAGGCTGTTGGTGCGCTGGAAGGCGACGATCTCGTTCTGGTTTGCCTCCAGCTCTTTATCCAGGCGCAGGACCTCCTCTTCCATGCCCGTGATGGTGGTGTTCGAGTTGCGGTCGACCATCTCCTTTTTGAGATTGATGTATCCATCCATGCAGGCCTGGACGAAGGCTTTCGTGAACTTGGGATCGTTCCCAGTCCCGACCAGGACAAAGATGCTGGTCCGGGGAGTCACGCTCACCTTGAGCTGCACCACGGGCAGGACGTTGGTGCTCGGCCCGGTGCTCCGAGGGGCGGCCGCCCCCGCGACGTTGCCCGAACCGCCGGCGGGATCGGCAACCGGCGCCGAGGGCTGCGCCTGGCCGCCGGTCCCGCCGATGCCGGCGGAGGCCGGGGAGAGGGTCTCGACATTGGTGGAAACGGGGTCGGCCGCGCCCAGGGAACCCCGGCCCGCGGCGGGTGAGGAGATGCCGGTCTCCGCCAGGGCGCGTTCATAAGCCCACCTCTTGACCGAATCGCCCTGCATGAGGGCGGCTTGGGTCCCCAGGAAGTTGTTCATCTCTTCGGAATAAGTGCTCTGCACCTCGCCGTTGGCCCCCTGCAGCTTGATGTTCACGATCATGCGACCGGTGGACACATACCCCGGGCGCTCAAATGAGATGAGCGCGGCCTCCACTCCCAGGCCAATGATGCCTCCAACCAGCAACACCCACCACTTTCGTTGAAGCAGGTCCTTGTAGCGGTTCACCCGGGCGACAAAGTGCGCCTTCGCGGCAAGCCGGTCGGTTGAATGGCGCTGAATAGGTTCGTCGTTCATTGCGTGCTCTACGGGCTGGCTACATGTTAAACGCCTTCGGGCTGACATAGACCGAATCGTTTGGCTGTAGTCGCATGTCTTTTTCGGCTTTTCCCTCTTTGAGGACCGCCTCCATGTTCACGTTGAATATCTGTTTGGGTTCTCCGGCCTTCGCCGGACGGACCACCTGCACCTTCTTCTTGTTGGCGAAATCTCCAAACCCGCCCGCCTTGAGGATGGCATTGCCGACGGTTAGCTCCTCGTTGATGTTGAAGTCAACCGCCCCCTGGTTTCTGACCTGCCCCCAGACATAAATCTTGCCCAGGAATTTGTTCGCCTCATCCAGCGCAATGACCACCGTGGCGCGGTAGTAATACTCTTTCTCGAGTTGGACCTTAATTTCCGCGGCCAACTGTTTGGAGGTTTTTTCCATCGCCTTCATCCGGCCGATGTAGGGAACGTTCAACTCCCCAGAATCGGTCACCACCAGGCTGGTCGGCAAATCCCGGTCCTCCAGAATTTGCAGGCTGACCTTGTCCCCAATCCGCAGCTTGTACTTGTCATCCGGAACGTAGCTGCTGAGGCTTGAAGGGCTGGCGGCGGTTGAATTGGTTTTAATCCCGAGCGACGGCCCCAGGAGGGGATCCGAACTGCCGAACCCCAGGGCCGCGCTTGCCCCGGGGAGCAAGGCGGGCCAAAGCCAGACCGCCAGAATCATCAGAAACAGGAGGGTGAAATCCCGGCTTGCCCCGTTCAGGGGAGCTGCTTGAGGGCAAGAGTTGCTTTGACCCAGGCACCGGGGCCTGGGCCGCGCTTGCAGGGGCGGCCGAGGGCACCAAAGCCCCGGCGGCCTGATGAAACGGGCTTCGTCGTTCATAAAGGCTTTCCGTCCATGGAAAGTTCAATACCTAATAATTGTGTCAGACCCCTGGGATTAAGACAACCGAATTCTGCAATGCGCATCTTGGATTTTTCCTTGGCTGTGCCGGTAGATGATTCCAAGAGGTTTTGTTCCAGGTTCGGCGCTCGGAGGCTACTTGCCGGGTCCGAAGACAAGCACGCGGAGGGTGTCCTGCAAGGCGCGGGGACGCCGCGCCGGGATGCCGGGCGCCACCGGCAACCTGGTTTCAAAATCGGCGGCGGACACGTACAGTTTATGCGTCTTCGGGTCCACGGCGACAAACCTGATGCCCTTGGGGGCTTCCATGACCTGCGCCAGAGAGAGCCTCTGCGGGGAATCTTCATGGGCAATCGAGACGGTTCCCTCCTGGGCGGCGAGGCAAAAGGCGAGTTGAGTTCCGGGGTCGAACGCAATGCCCTCCACGCCCAACCCTGTTCTGAGGCGGGTGATGACTGTGCCATTGATGGCGCTCATCATCAACACCAAGCCATTGGCCTTAACGAGGCCCGTTCCTGGCAGATTGATGCCGTTGAGGGCCTGCCTTGGAGCGAGATTGCAGCCCACAAAAAGGCGGTGCCGCTCCGCATCGATAGCCATCCCGCCCGGTTCCAGCCCGGAAGTGGTCCGCCAATCATCTGCTATGGTGTGGAGTCTGATGTGGTCGATCGAAGCGACCTCATGTTCATCACTGCCGGAAATCACCACAGTGCAGAACACGCGGGCGGCCTTGGGGTCGACCGCGGCGGCCATCGGCTGGCCCGGCAAGGGCAGCACGCCAGTCCTCTTGCCGGTTTTCGCCTCGAACACCGTGGCGCTCTGGCTGGGGCGGCTGAACACATAGACCTCTTGTTCGTCCGGTTCGAAAAGGATGAGAGATGGCTCCTGGCCCGTCTCGACCTTCGAGAGGATACTCTCCGTTTTCAAATCGATGATGGCGGCCTTGTTCTCGCGGCCGTTTGCCGAAAAGCCCAGCCCCAGTTCCGGCGCCAGGGCAAAACCGCCCACTCCGGGCAAACCGCCGATGCGCCCGGCCACGGCATCCTTGTCGAGGTCGATCACCACCAATTCCGTCTCGTGGCAGAGATAAAGCCGCCGCGCGGCGGCGTTCACCGCCATGAAACCCGGCTCAGCGTCCCCGCCGATGGGGATCTCCTTGATGGGCTGGTAATTCACAATGGGCCCGGGGCGGATTTGAACCTGGCCGGTCGAAATCCCGCTTCCCGCCAAGATCGCAAACAGGGATAGGCCGAATACATGTCCGGGCTTTTTCATATTCACAAGACCTGCACCTAATCAACCCGGATGAGATTAGCGCCGCAAGCACCGGCCTGCCAGCCAAAAGCGATTCGGCGCATTTGCCCGGACGCATTCTTGCTGGGTGCAGATGCGCCTCCGCGAGGAGTCGCAAATAGGCTGACTTCGCCCTCCCGAGGCCAGTTTCCCATGCGGAGGTTGAGGGAAAAATCGTCTTGCTCACTCCGCGAGGCAGTGGATTGCTTCGCGTGGTGTATGCGGCGCGATAAGCCGGCGTATGTTGGCAAGGTCGGTGCTCCCCGAACCAAGATTCGGTATTGAGTTCCCTTGACTCCTCAAGGCCCGCCGACGCAAGCTTCACGACCATGAACGCACTCCAGAGGTCAATGCATTTGCCGCTCCCTTGTTTTGTCGCCGCCGGCCTGGCTCTCATCGTTTTGCCCCTGGCATCATCGGCCGGGTCGGCGTTGGTGACTGATTCCAGTCCGTTGCACGACAAGGCAGCGTACTTACAGCGTGATCTCATCGACAAGCACTGGCTGGACGGCCTTTACGTAAGCATCGTGCCTGCCGTTCCGCCCGGAACGCCGTTGCCGCATACCATCGACCAGCCCGGCAACGTCATTCATGCCGGCGTATGGACCGGCCGCTACCTTGCGGGCGTGGGCTACCAGTTCGCCGTGACGAAGGACCCTTGGGTGCGACGCCACGGCGGGGAGGTTTTACGGGCCCTCAGGATTCTCCGGGAAGTCACCGGCAAGCCGGGATTGCTCGCGCGCGGCTATGTCAAAGGGCACGGTCCGGTCGAGGATTGGGAGCGCAACGGTCAGGATTCACCAAAGTGGCACCAGGGCCAGGGCAAATTCTCGGATTATCGCTGGCACGGTGATGTGAGTGTGGACAACTTCAACGCGGTGCTCTACGGCTACGCGATCTACTATGATCTCGCCGCGGATAAAGAGCAACGCCGGTCCATTGCCCAGGACGTGGACGCCCTGATGACGCACCTGGTGGACGATCATTGCCGGATCATCGACGTGGATGGCGAGGTTACCCTGTGGGGTCACGTGGGCATCGATCCGGACCCGACGCGAGACGACTACTATCGAAATCTCTATGCAGCAAGATTCAACCGGATGAGCGCCACGAATGAGACATGGCGCCCTCCTCTGCGCGCCTCGCTGATGCTGCTGCCGGACCTGCTGATCGCCCACCACATCACAGGAAAGGCGCGCTACCTCGATTTTTACCACCAGGTCATCGCCCGGTTCAAGGACAACCCGGATCGGCTCCGCGACTCGGGTCCGTTCAGCCTCGAACGGTTGGCCCGGGTGGATCACAGCAGCGAGGGCCAGGCCTACGAAGCCTTGTACAACTTGATCCGCTACGAACAGCGTCCGGACCTGCTGCCCACCTACCGGAAGTGGGTCGAAGAGCTGTGGGAGATGAATTGGATGGAGGGTAATTCGCTCTTCACTTGGATGACCTGCGCCCTGCTCCCCGATTATCGGGCGCCCATAAAGCCCGGGGTTGCGGCGCCCGGGCCGCGAGCGATTTCTCACGGGGAAGAGGCGAAGGCATTAGCCTTGTCAACTTTGCGCTTGTACCCCGTCGATCGTGTGCTGCGCCCCGTGATGAACTCGCTACGCATTGACCTCGAACGTAATCCTTTTGCCCGGCGCGAACCCTTGAGCGCCCGGCCCATTCCCATCAATGAGCGACCGCTCGACAACGAATACGCCTGGAAGGGCAATCCCTACCAACTGGACAATTGGCTCAAGCCGACGGTCACCATGATCCAATTCGCCTGCGATGATCCCCTGGTTGGTTGGTTTTGCGACAGCACTGGGGCGGTGTGCCGGACCCTGGACGGGGGAAGGACCTGGCAGGAGGTGAGCGTGGGATTGCGGGGCGCTCGAGTGCAGAGCATCATCGCCTCCGACAAGCGCACCTTCGTGCTCCACGCCAAAACCGAACAGGGCGTCTTTCTGAGCCGGGACGGCGGCTTGAGTTGGCGCCCGGCTCCCGAGAGCGAATCGGTAAAATTCCAGGTTTTTGATTTCACGCAATGGTCCCCTGTTTCGCACAACCTCTCCTGCCGCATTACTGGCGATGGACAGTTGGAAATCAGCCGTGACCGTGGTCAGACGGGCACGCCAAGCATGAAGGGATGGCGCATTCCGCGCGCGGCTTCCTTCTTTGTCACGGCACGCGGCCTCATCGCCAGCGGTCCAGGCGGCTGTTACCTGAGCCTCGATGGCGAAAAGTGGACCGAGCTGAAGTTGTGGCGCGAAAATGAGACCGGCTCCGCAGATTTTCTCCACGCTTACTGGATGGGGCGATTCTACGGCTTCATCCAGAAGAGCTATTAACCTCTCTTGCGTGCTTGGCGCTTCATGGTCGGACGAACTCAGTCTTTTCTCTCCAATGGAGCCTCATTCGCGGTGTGGCGAGCGCGGCTCAGGCGTTGGAGACGAGAGCAATTCGTGGTTGTGCTCCTGCGCGGGCTGAGAGATAACTTCCCCCACCTTGGCGAGGGTTTGTTCGGCCTCTCTCAACGGCATCCGGGGAGTACCACCTTTGCCTCAACCCACAAGCCGTCTTGGGGGACCCCGATTTTCTGGGCTTGGTGGCCCGGGCGGGAGTATCCTGCGTGTGGCTGGACGGTTTCTTCTACGGGCATTGGCCCTGTTCCATGGAGACCCTGACGCGCGCGCGGGAGGCGCTGCGCCAAGCCGGGCTGGAAACCAGGATCGTCAACGTCCCGCTCGGCCATCCGGGCGATTCCCTCGGTGCCCGCGATGGGGACTTCCCGCTAACGCCTCCAACCCATTGGCGCCTCGGGTCGAACCGGGAGGGGAAACCCCTACGCCGGCACTTCGCTGCATGCCCCCGCCACGCAGGAAAACGTCGAAGCCGTGCATCGGTTGCGCCGCGCGGGCTTCTCGCAGTTCTTCCTGGGACGACCTCCGCGTCTCCCAGCGCACCCTCGTCGAGTGGAACCGCCAACTCGCCCCGGACATCCGTGCCCTCCGCGCCGTCCACCTCGAAGCCCTCCACGAACCAACCCTCACCTCGAGCCAGGAAGACCTGGCCCCCCTGGCCAAAGTCCAAGCCAACGTCGAAGCCGCCATCACCGAACGCGACTGCTCCTGGGTTGACAGCGACAAACTCCCGGAATCACTTGTCTCTGAATGCCTGGAGTTCGGCGCACGAGGAGAAGGCCTGCTTGGGATCGTCCCCACAGGCGGGCTTACCCACGACGCGAAGGGCCTGGACTTTGACCGCGTTGGGGAGTTTGAGGGTGAAAGCCTGGCCGTCCTTGAGTTTTGCAGGGTCGGTGGCGGTCGTGGCGGGGTAATCCTGGAGTTCGCCCAGTGTCTCCCACTGGGCGTCGGGGGCGGACTTGGCCTGAACCTTGGGTTTGCCGGCGCTGGCATCAAACCAGCCGCCATCGTGGAAAACGCGTCCGTGCATGAAGACGACGCGGGTGATCGTGGCGGGGTCGTCCAGGGTAGCGGCAAACCAATCCTCGTCGGCGGGCTTGCCGTTAAAGGTGTCCACTGCAGTCAAAGGGTTGCCATCGGTGGTAAAGCCGAAGAGATTGCCTTTGCGCGAGCGGCTCTCGGTGGCCTCGAAGAACAAATTGGGGCTGGCCACCAGGCCGATCGGCAGCCAGATCTTGTATTGTGCTCCGGTGCTCCCGGCGTCGGCGAAAGGAACCAGCCGGACGGGCAGGCGCGACCCGGCCGAGAGCGGGCCGGTGGCGCGGCGGACAATGCCATTGATGCGGAAGACCTGCGCGCCGGGCCAGGTTTGGAATGGGCCCGGAGCGGCCTCGATCGCGAACTCCAGGTTGGCAAATTGTTTCTCGGCCACGCCTACCGTCTTGAAGTTGAGGTTGGTGAATCCCAGCAGCGCCTCGTCGGCGGCCAGGACCAGCGGACCGTAGAGCAGGGCGATCTTGCCCTCATTGAGGTGGTCGCCCACAATCATGCGCGGTTCGGGCCTGAATTCGAGGTCGATGACCTCGTGCCTGTGCCAACTACGCGTAATGGCGATGTACCCGCTCATTTCGGGCGAGTCAGGCACGACCCTGCCGTTGAGCCGGACCAGCGTGCTTGCGCACCAGGCCGGCTTGCGCATCTTGACCATGAACGGCTTTCTGGAAGGCGAGTCGACGCGGATGCTGACCCGGCCGTTGCTCGGAAAGGTCCCTTCGATGTCGACGCCGGCTGGGGTGCCGTCGTGGAGCGAGAGGCGGGCCACGCCGGCATCGTAGAGGTTGATGACGACGCCATCGGGATCGGTGGTGATGGCGAAGGTCGGGATCAGGGCGATGCCGCGCGGTCCGCTGGAGAGGCAGCAATGGCCGTCGAGGGTGCTGCTGTAAGGTTTCCTGCCTTCCATCTCGACGTAATAGCCCCAGGCCGAGCCGTCGGGCTTCTGTGCGCCCATAAGCTGGTTCAGGATGACCCGCTCCAGTTGCTCGGCAAAGCGGGCCTCGCCCGTCAGGCGCAGCAATTGCGCGTTGAACTGCAGCCAGGTGACTGTGACGCAGGTCTCGCCGACATTATCGACGTTGGGCAGGTCGAAATCATCGCGGAAAAGCTCCCCATAGCTGGAAGCGCCGGTCAGATAAAGACGGTTATTGACGATGTCCTGCCAGGCATTGAGGCAAGCCTCCAGGAGCCTGTGGTCGCCCTCCGTCCGGTAATACTCCAGGGCGCCATTCAGGCACGAGAGCATTTCGTAGGCCTTGCCGTTGCCGACCTTGTCGACCCGTTTGGCGCTCAGCAGAGTCGAGATGACTTTGGGTCCGTTGGGCTGCTCCCAGGCGCGCAGGATGTATCGGCAGAATTCGAGGTAGCGCAGTTCGCCCGTCAGGCGGTACAGCAGGACCATCGGCTCCAGAACGCTGGTCGGGGCCAGACCGACATGGTGGCCGGCGCGAATGATATCGCGCTTGCCGGGGCCGTCGCCGAACGTGCTGCACAGCAGGTCCCCCATGCGCTCGCAGGCCGGGAGCGGTTCCAGGTTGCCGGTGTAGCGCATGTAGGTGATCAGACCGATGAGATTGTATTTGTGCGCCCACACGTCCCACTCGGTCCAGCGGTCTTTATCGAGATAGGTGCCCAGGTAACCATCCGCAAGCTGGCATTTGACGAGTTCAGCCGCGACCAAGTCGAGCTTCTGGCGCAAGGCCGCGTCGCCGCTATTGACCCAGGCCAGCGTGGCGGCGTGGAGCCATTTGCCAACGTGCTCGCCGTCGTACGACTGCCGGCCCGGCCGCTTGCGGTAGCTTTCGAGCAGACGCGCGGGATCGAGCTTGACCAATCGGTTGGCTTCGTTGGCCTGGATGCGGCTCCCAACCCACCCGCTCAGGTTCACTCGGTCCGGCACCTGAAAGTCCTGCCGGTCGGTAACCTCCGGGACGATCTTTTCCGGGACCAGCGAAACCGCTGCCTGGAGTGTTGCGGTCGTGGCGGCCAGGAGCAAGACGGCCATTTGGAGTGCGGTGCGAGTGCTCTGCTGCCAGACCGCGGTGTGCCTTCGCGCACGCCCCGGAGCGCCGCCTTCAGGCGGCAGGGTGCCGTGGTTCTGCTGCATGACCTGGGGATGTCGTTGATTCATCGTGGTGCCTTTGTTAAGGACATTTCGGTTACGGGCATCTTAGCCCTGATGCCTTCGCGGACGCAAGGCAGAAGGATGAAACTGATTCACAAGGGGCGCATTCGCGAGTGCTTGGTGCCCAGGCGGAGCGCCGACTTGCAGTCGGCTTAGACCGAACCAAGAGCAACGAATTCGAAGACGGGGTGCGCGCAAAGCCGACTGCAAGTCGGCGCTCCACCAAGCACTCGCGAATGCGCCCATTCACAAGGGCGTTGGCTTATCGAGCACGCGCGGCTTGTGGGCGGCCTGCGGGTTGGAAACCCGCGATACACCAGGTTGGAAACCTGCGCTGCGGTGCCGCCTTTGGCGTACCGGCGCCCCGGGCGACTTTGTCCGTGCCCCCGCCCCCCCAAAAAAATAATGACAAGATTTTTCTTGCTATTATTTGCGGTTTTTGGTTTTCTTGGGCATTGCCTTGGGAAAGTATGGCTGGTCATGCGGCCAGGGCCTGGCGCCTCTGGGCGCCAGGGTCTAACGGCATGGGTCAGTCCCCGGGGCAGCGAAACAGAAACGCGATGAATTGAAACTAGTTCAAACCAAACCCAAAGAAACCAGCAACAGACCCCATAAGTAGTACCTATGAAACCAATCACAACACGCAAACGGTGGCGCCTGGCCTGCGCCGCCATCGGCACTGCAACCCTGGCCATCTGCGCGAACCTTCCCGCACAGACCGTACCCCCATTCACGGACGTTGACCTCGGCAGCCCGGCAAGCGCCGGGTCGGTCGTCACCAACGCCGACGGCTCGCTGACCGTCACCGCCGGCGGCACCGATATTTGGGGCACTTCCGACCAATGCAACTACTTCTACACCACGCTCACCGAATCCCAATGGTCGATGCAGATCAAGATCAATTCGGACCTCCAAAACGGCGATGTCTGGGCCAAGTGCGAGGTCATGTGCCGCAACGACGCGACTCCGGCCGCAAATGACGCCTTCGTCGCCATGATGTACACCAAACCCTCCACCGAGAATTGGCTCATCGACCAGTTCCGCACCGTCGCCGGTGGCAACGCCGACTGGTACCACCCCAACCCCCAGGTGACCTATAAGGCCCCCCTCTGGATCGATCTCCTCCGCAACGGAGAGGTGTTTTCGTTCTTTTACAGCTTTGACAACGTCTCCTGGATCGATGCCCTCGACATCGATACTTCCACGAACGCCTTCACGGGCAATGACAACGGGACCAGCTTCGGCCCAACCGAAGCCTTTGGCGCGACGGTCACCGCCGGCGTCGCCGTCACCTGCCACTATGGCAGCGGCGACACCCCGACTACGTCGATAAACATCTCCCAGCCCCAGGTGTACTATGTCCATCCGATCTCGGCCATCGGCACATGGGTCCCGCTCAAGAATTGCACCAACTACGCCGGGTGCGAGGCCAACTTCAGCTTCATGTCGACGAATAACGGCTCTCCGCCCCAGACCTACGCCAACGCTACCTTGTATCAATGGTATAAGAACGGCACCGCCATAGCGGGCGCCACGGGGACCGACCTTAACTTCCTGATTGATCCGAACGACCCGGCGGCCAATGGGTCCAAGGTCTATTGCCAGGTGACGATAGCCCCGCCCTATAACGGCACCATCAAGGGCATGTACAGCACTACGAACACCCTCACCGTCCTGCCGGGCGTCGCCTATTACACCAACGGCGTCAAACTCGAGTACTGGGCCAACTCCACCCTCGCCGAACTTGAAAGCGGCAACATCGGACCGGCCACCTGGATCGGCCTCCAGCCGTCCTTCGATCACCCCGGCATTGGCCAGATCAACTATGCGACGCGCAACAGCGGCTGGTTCATCCCGCCTGCAACCGACAAATACGTGTTCTTCGTCGCCAGCGATGATAATTCGGACCTCTTCCTGAGCACCGACGACAGCATGAAGAACAAGACGCTGATCGCCCAGGAGCCAGGATATAGCGGTTACGACAGTTGGATCGTCTCCGGTGACGGCGCCGCGACCTCAGCCCCGCAAAAACGCTCGGATCAGTGGACCGCCGGCGCCACGGGCGTTAATCCCCCCTGGGCCAACGGCATCCCCCTGACCAAGGGCCAGCCCTATTACATCGAACTCGACCACCAGCAGGTCGGCGGCGGTGACGACTTCAGCGTCACCTACCAGACGATGTCACAAATCGCCACCGCGAACTGGGCCACTAATTTCAATGACACCGCCACCATCATCGCGGGCACCAACGGCAACATCATGCTGGCCACCTGGAAGGCGACCCAAGCCAATTTCACATGGGCCCAGGAGCCGGTCAACATGAACGTTACCGCAGGCGGCGGCGCCAACTTCATTGCCAAAGCTGCCTCGGACGGCGAGTTCACGCCCGCCTACCAGTGGTATCGCGGCTCGGCGCCCATCGCGGGCGCGACCGGGACCGCCTACTACCTGGCAAACTGCCAGTCCGCCGACAACAACGCCACCTTCTTCGCCGTCGCCTCGCAGGAAGGCCTGACGTCGATCACCAGCGCGGTGGTGACGCTCACCGTGGGCGGTGGCATCTGGGAACCCGGCTTTGCCCTCCAAAGTTGGTGGTACGGCGACGACCCCACAGCGGCGGACAATCTCGCTATCCTCGAGGCATTCCAGATGCCGCTTCCGAGTATTACCGTGGCGTGCCCCGCGGTTGAGGGCAGGGCAATCAACAATACCGGCCCCAATGACGACAACGGCCAAATCGTGTGCTGGGTCGTTCCGCCCGCCACCGGCAACTATACCTTCTACTGCAACTCCGATGATGCCTGCGACTTGTTCCTGAGCACCGACAACACCGCGGCCAACAAGCGAATGATCGCCCAGGAAGTGGGCTGGAGCAACCCGCGGCAGTGGACAACTGCAAACGGCGGCAACGCCTCCCAGAAATGCTCCGACACGTTTATCCCGCCCAACGGCACGACGGCGCCCAATCCCAACGGCATCCGCCTGACCAAGGGCGTGCAGTACTACCTCGAGCTTGACCATGTCAACTACACGGGCGGCGACAACTGCGAAGCCACCGCCGAGCCTACGGGAACGCCCCCCAACCTCGGCGACGTTTCCACGCTCACCGGCAGCTACATCGGCTACTACTTCCCCAGGTGCAGTTGGGTGGCCGTGACCAACCAACCCGTCAGCATATCCAACGCGGCCCCGTTCACGCAGGTCACCTTTACGGCCGGCGGCGACTCTGATTCGCAGATCGGCATCATGGGCGTTGACTACCCCGATTCCGGTTTGACCAATTACATGTTCTACCAGTGGACGGTCAACGGCACCGCCGTCCCGGGCGTCACCGGCACCACCTGCACCATCGAAGCCGATCCGTGGAACAATAACGCCCAGGTCGTCTGCCAGATGAGGGCGCTGGGCTATGCCAATGCGGCCGGCACCCCGATCTGGAGCAACAGCGCCACCGCGGTTCTCACCGTCAAGACCAACAGCGCCACGCCGGCCATCGCTTATGCCAGCACCTTCATGAACAATGGCAGCCTCAACGTCCTGGACATCCGGTTCAACAAACCGATGAACCCGACCTCGCTGCTCGGCGCCACCTACTCGGCCGTCAATGCATCCGGAGCGTCATTGACACTCGCCAACCCGCTCGTCTTCACAAACGGTTCGTCGCGCCTCTCCAAAAACTCCCAGGTGCTCAGCGCGGACCAGTACGCGAGTGTGCAGCTCAATATCCTTAACCTGCCCTCCTCCTACCCGTACACGGTCACGGTCACCGGGGCCAAGGATGCCTGGGGCAATGCCCTCACCGCAAACACCGCCACCGTTGTTCAATCGACGCTGGTTGATACCGATATCGGCACTCCGCCCGCCGACCCGGTTGTCCCGGGCGTCCTGTGGGTCAACGGTCCCGGCGCCTACACCATCCAGTGCGAAGGCAGCGACATCTGGAACGCCGCCGACGGCTTCAATTTCGCCTACCAACAGATGACGGGCGACTTTGACGTCGTCGTGAGGGTCGTCGACGACTCCCACACCTCCGACTGGTGCAAGGCCGGGTTGATGGTCCGCGAGACCCTCGATGCCGGCAGCCGCGATTGGAACGTCATCAACGACCCGGTCAGCTCCGACGGCATCGCGGCCGCTGACGGCAGCGGCGGCGGGGCCAACGACATCGAGGCCAACTGCCGCCCAGCCCAGAACGGCAACAGCGTCGGCTGGCAGAACGGCTACTATGGCGAAGCTGCGCAGTACCCCAATGCCTGGCTCCGCCTCAAACGGACCGGCCAGAACCTATACTGCTACTACAGTAACGACGGCGCCAACTGGCTCCTCCACGGACAGGCCAGCCCGCTCACCGCCGGGGACTCGAACGCCTTGCCGGCGACCGTCTATGTCGGCATCTGCCAGACGGCCCATTCCAACGACGCCAATCCTCCGCCCGCATGGACCTCGCTGCTCTACCTCGCCACCTGCGACTATGACAGCTACAACCCCGCGTACGTGGAAGCGCCTGCGACGCAACCCGTTCCGGCGCTCGTCACCGGCACCCCGGCCATTGCGTTTGCCTCGTTCTACACGAACAACAACCTGAGCGCGCCCGAGATGATGGTCGACCTCAAGTTCAACAAGCCGATGGACCCCGCTTCGCTGACCAAGGCCACCTATAGCGTGGCGGGCCTCACGGTCACGGGCATCAACGTCTATACCAACGCCTCGATGAACCTCTCGCCCACGTCCGAGGCGGTGAGCAACAACTACTCGAGCGTGCTCCTGACGGTTACGGGCACGCCTAAACTGCCGCTGGCCGTCACGGTCACCGGCGCCCAGGACTACTGGGCCAACGCCCTGGCCAGCCCCGGCAACGCGGCCTCGGCCAATCTGTGCGCCCTCGTCAACCAGGACATCGGCGCCGCGGGCGACCCGGCCGTGCCGAGCGTCATGTGGGTCAACAGCGCCAATGCCTACAGCATCCAGTGCGAAGGCAGCGACCAGTGGAACAACGCCGACGGGTTCAACTTCAGCTATACTGAACTCTCGGGTGACTTCGATGTCGTCGTGCGCGTCAAAGACAACGACCACACCTCGAACTGGTCCAAGGCCGGGTTGATGGTCCGCGAGGACCTGACTCCGGGCAGCCGCAACTGGAACATCGTCAACGACCCGGACAGCTCCGATGGCATCATGGCTATCGATAACACCGGCACGGGCGCCAGCGCCATCGAGGCCAACTGCCGCAACACCACTGCCGGCAGCAGCGGCTCATGGCAAGTCACCTCCAACGGCATTGCCCCGGCGTATCCCAATGCCTGGGTCCGCCTCCAGAGGACCGGCACACAGCTCGCCGGCTACTACAGCACCGACGGCACTAACTGGACACAGCGTTGCTGGGACGACCCGACCACCATCGGCGGCAAGACCGCGTTGCCGCAGACCGTCTATGTCGGCATCAGCCAGTCGGCCCACAACAACGACTCGACACCGTTGCCGCCGTTCGCGAACCTCGCGTTCCTCGACACGACGGACTACGACAACTTCAACGCCGCTTATGTGCCATCCGGAACAACCACCCGGGCCAAGATCACGATCATGCGTTCCGGCTCGAACGTCATTATCTCCTGGACCCCTGCCGGCGGCACGCTCTACTCCAGCCCGGCCCTGGGCGCGAACGCCAAATGGACGGCGGTCGCCAACCCGAGCAACCCGATGACCATACCCATCGGCCCGACCTCGGAGTTCTACAGGCTTCAGTACTAACCGCTAAAGCCAACCTCAGTTAACTAACCTTCAAAGAGCCGCGAGGTCTTCCTCGCGGCTCTCTTGTTTTCCCCGAATCCCATTGACACCACGCTTCAGCGGGCGAATCTCATTAACACCCCGCTTCAGCAGGGTGATTAGTGCCCCGTGGCGCCATTGAAACCGTTTCCAACGGTTTCAACCTCCTCGTGCCACTTTAACCCGTACCGCTCGACCAACCGCCGCAGTTCCTCACCAAAACTTCTCTTTCGATGGTGCTCCTGCTGAGCCGCGATATAAGCCGCGACTTGGCCCGCGGACGAGTGAGACACCGAAAATGCCCCGTAGCCCCGGGCCCACCCAAATTTGCCCGGAACCAGGCGGTTCTCGTTTATCCAGTGGGAGGAAGCTCCCTTAAAGAGATGCATCGCTTCTTCTATGCACAGGTGGGTGGGCAGATCCAACAGGACATGGACATGATCGGGATTCACGTAGTTGATTTTCATGTAAATGCCCTTTTCCGTCGCGTATTGGGATAGGTAGGCCGACGTTTTTATCGCGGCGGAGCGGGAGAGCAGCGGTCTGCGCTCAAGAGTGCCCCAGGTAATATGCAGCCAGACCCGAGAGTAAGAATGGAGAGACATGGGCAAGTATTATGCTGCGGTGGTACGCGCCGCAAGCTGAGAAACCGTTGGAAACGGTTTCCACTCGCCCTCGCCCGTCCTGCACCGCGCTAAAGCGGCGGTGTTAATGAGAGCGGGCCGGCAGGTTGCCAGTGTCCTTGAAG
>Ga0181524_10003016_pt1 | contig 16793 bp, 9 predicted proteins | sample PEATcosm2014_Bin_34_FD_119761 | JGI IMG/M metagenome (GOLD analysis project Ga0181524, IMG submission 119761) | Peatland microbial communities from MTU Mesocosm Facility, Houghton, MI, USA - PEATcosm2014_Bin05_60_metaG | ecosystem: Environmental > Terrestrial > Soil > Wetlands > Peat | place...
ATCATCAAGTCCGACGACAAGAAGCGCGCGCGGCTCAACTGCATGCTGCACTTCCTTTCCAGCATTCCCTACGACAACAGGGATCACCGCGTCGTCGTCGGCCCCGACCCGCTGATCGTCGGCTCGTCGTCGCTGGTGATCGGCGGCCACCAACACATCCTCGACGCGGCGGTGCATCCGGCGAGCCGGCGCAAGGGGTAGTTTGCTTCCTCGCTGGTGGATCAAATCAACCGATTGCCGCCCAAGCCGTCCGGCCGTTATCGGGGATTCCGGCCGGTCGAGTATGCAGCGAAGCCGCCCCTTGGGAACTGGCCTTCGATAGCCCGGGCGCTAACGTCGACACGACCAGCAATGTTCCGAAGCGATTTTGGACCGTGCGGTCAAGAGTCGGGGCTAACTTATGCCCTCAGGCCAGTGCGGGAGACGAGTGCGACGCCTCGGGCAAATGGCGTAGTGCTCTGGTGGGCGGGTTTCTTCCGTTGGCCGACCGCCCCTACGCCATCTCGATCCGCGTACCCGTACTCCCATTGAGCAGCCGCTTGAGATGATATTGCGCCAGCGCATCGGCCGGCCGCGCCCCGATCAGGGCGGCGAAGGCGGCGACGGCGAAGGGATCGCGCGCCTCCAGCTTGGCGAAGGCGTCGACATAGGCCGCGGCCTCGGGACTTGCGGCGTCCTCGGGGGACAGCGGCTCGAACGCGCGCAGCGGCTCGCTGCGCCCGCGCAACACGAGATCGCCGACAGGGCGGCCGGAGAAATCGCCCGCGCGTTTCGCCGCCGCGGCGCTCACGCAGATGCGCGTGCCGAGCTGCTTGTTGACCGCTTCCAGGCGCGCCGCGGCGTTGATCGTGTCGCCGTAAGCGGTGTAGTCGAACAGGCGTCCCCCGCCGAAATTGCCGACGATCGCCGGTCCCGCGTGCACGCCGATGCGCGTGACGCCGAGCGGCACGCCGCGCGCATTCCACTCGCGGCGGAATTCTTCGGCGCGCGCGTCGAGCGCGAGCGCGCAGGCGATCGCGCGGCTTGACGCGTCGGGCTGGTCGCCCGGCGCGCCGAACAGCACGTGGATCGCGTCGCCGATGATCTTGGCGACGGTGCCCTCGTGGGCGAACACGATCTCCGTCATGCTCTCGAGGTAGCCGCTGAGCAGGCTGGCGAGCTGCGACGTATCGAGCGATTCCACCAGCGGCGTGAATCCCGCGATGTCGGTGAACAGCGTCGCGATCTCGCGCCGCTCGCCGCCGGGGGTGAGAGCGTTGGCGTCGGCGGCGAGGCTGCGCGCGAGATTGGGCGAGAAATAGCGCGACAGCGAGGCCTGCGCGCGCTCGGCGGCGGCCTGGCGCTCGCGCGCGTCGCGCAAGGCGGCCACATGCGCGATGGTCTTGCGGATCGTCGTCTCGAAATCGGCGAAATCGATCGGCTTGGTCAGGAAGTCGAAGGCGCCGCGGTTCATCGCGGTGCGGATATTCGCCATGTCGCCATAGGCGGAGACGATCACGGTCGAGAACTTGGTCGCCTCGTCCTGCAGCTTGGAGAGCAAGGTGAGTCCATCCATGCGCGGCATGTTGATGTCGGACACGACCAAGTCGAAATCGCGGTTGGCGTCGAGGAAGGCGAGAGCTTCGACGCCGTCGCGCGCGAAGCCGAAGGACAGCGAGCCGTCCTTGATCTGACGGCGGAATTTTTGCGTCACCAGATCTTCGAGATCGGGCTCGTCGTCGACGACAAGAATTTTCGAGGTCATGCCTAACCCGCCGCGGCTTCGAGCCTGCGGCCGATCTCGACGCGCAGTTCGGGAAAATCGATCGGCTTGGTGAAGAGGCCGGAGGCGCCGCCCTCGATCGCCTTGCGGCGCGTGTCGGCGTCGCCATAGGCGGTGATCATGATGACGGGCACGTCGGGCCTCGCCTGCCGCGCGCGCGGCAGCAGTTCGAGCCCGCTCATGCCGGGCATGTTGATGTCGGAGAGGATCAGGATGAGGCGCGGGTCCTTGGCCGCGGCGGCGATTTCGAGCGCCTCGGCCGCGCTCTGCGCGAATTCCATGGCGAAGCGCGCCGAACGGATTTCGCGCCGGAATTGCTGACGGAAGAGATCGGCGACGTCGGGCTCGTCGTCGACGACGAGAATCAGCGCGCTCATTGGATAGCTCCCGGTCTCGCCGGCGCGCCCTGCGCGGCGCGCGGCAATTGGATGGTGAATTGCGTATAGGCGCCCGGCTCGGTCGCGACCTCGATCGTACCGCCGTGTTGTTTCACGACGATGTCGTGGCTGAGCGAAAGGCCGAGCCCCGTGCCCTCGCCCGCCGGCTTGGTGGTGAAGAACGGGTTGAACATCTTGGCCTTCACCTCGTCGGGAATGCCGGTTCCGTTGTCGCGGATCACGATCTCGACGCGGTCGCCGAGGTCGCGCGTCGAGGCGGTCAACGTGGGCTCATAGTCCGCGCTCGCCTCGCCCTGCTTGCGCTTCGTGGTCGCGTAAAAGCCGTTGGAGGCCAGATTGAGCAGCACGCGCGTCATTTCCTGCCCGTAGAGGTCGGCGGCGCCGGCGTTCGGATCGAGCGTCTTGGCGATCGTCACGTTGAAGCCGGGCTTTTCCGCCCGGGCGCCGTGATAAGCGAGATTGAGCGCCTCCTCGACCATCGCGTTGATATTGACGCTCGCCCGCTCGCCGGACCCTTCGCGCGAATGCAGCAACATGTTCTTGACGATCGAGTCGGCGCGTTTGCCGTGCTGCACGACCTTGTCGAGATTGGAGGCGACCATGCCGATCAGGTCCCCGACCTCGGAGCGCTGGGTCTTGTCGAGCGGCGCGTTTTCCAGCGCCTCGCCGAGCTCGTCGATCAGCTCGCGCGACAAGGCCGAGAAATTGTTGACGAAATTCAGCGGGTTCTTGATCTCGTGGGCGATGCCGGCGGTGAGCTGGCCGAGCGAGGCGAGCTTTTCCGACTGGATCAGCCGATCCTGCGCCTTGCGCAGATCGTCGAGCGACGCCGCGAGCTCCTTGGTGCGCGCCTGCACCTCGTCGAACAGGCGCACGTTCTCGATCGCGATCACCGCCTGGTCGGCGAAGGTTTGGACGATCTCGATCTGGCGTTGCGTGAAATGCCCCGGTTCCCTGCGCGTGAGCACCAACGCGCCTTCCACCCCGTCGTTTCGCAGCAGCGGCACCCCCAAGAGGGATCGCGCGGCGCCGCCGTAGGAATCCAAAGGCACGGCGAATTCCGGGTCTTCGAGACGATCCGGAATGGCTTCCACCTTGCCGGACAGGAGCACCCGGCCGGCGATCGACCCCCGCCCTGGCGTCGCGGGATGATCCTCGAGATAATCGAGGAGCCCCCGATTGCTTCCGTCGCCCGCGCTGCCGCGGTAGCGAAAGACGTCGCCGTCGCCCACGCAGATGACGCCGCTGAACGCGCCGCAGAGCTCGACAGCGGAAGAAATCAGCGTGTCGAACACCGCTTGAAGGTTGAACGCCGAGCGGCTGATGACTTTCAGCACGTCGGCCGTCGCGATCTGCTGCTGCAGCGCTTCGTTGAGGTCGCGCGAGCGCAACTGTTCCGACTCCAGGAGCCTGGCGTTCTCGATGGCGATCACGGCCTGGTCGGCGAAGGTGCGCAGGAGTTCTATTTGCCGTTCCGTGAACGGAGCGACCCGTGTGCGGTTGACCCCCAGCGTGCCGACCACGGTCCCGTCTCGAAGCAGCGGCACGACGAGACAGGTTCGAATTTTGCCCACGTTGATCGATTCCGGCACCGCATAGTCTGGATCCGCGGCCAAATCGGCGACTTGAACGACCTGGCCTTCCAGCGCGACACGACCCGCCATTGTGTCTCGTCCAGGGACAATCGGGCGCGCGCGCAGAACCGCCATGTAATCTTCCGTGAGGCCGACAAAAGCGGTGTACCGGAAGACGTCGCCGTCGCGAACGGTGAGCCCGCCGCTTTCGACGTCGCATAAGCGTGCGGCCGTCTGCATCAGCGTATCGAGCACCGCCTGCAGATCGAACGCCGAGCGGCTGATGACTTTCAGCACGTCGGCGGTGGCGGTCTGCTGTTGCAGCGCCTCGGTGAGGTCGCGCGTGCGCGCCTGCACCTCGTCGAACAAGCGCGCGTTGCCGATGGCGATCAAGGCCTGATCGCGGAAGGATTCGGCCTGGGCAATCTCGGAGGGGCCAAAGGCGTTGGCGACGCGGCTCGCCAGCGACAGCAGGCCGATGCACTCGCTCTCGCGCATGAGGGGCAGGTGGAGCGAAGCGTTGATCCCATACGCCGTCTGAACCCGGCGCTGATGTTCGGGCATGTCGGTCAGCGACCAATCCGGGAGATGGAGCATCGCCTTGGCGAGGATGGCCCGCGCCGGGAAACTGGCCGCCGTGTCGACGGGATACTTGCCCGCCAGCAAGATCGGAACCAGGCCCTCGGGCGAGGCGACCGCTGCGTTCCACCAGCTCTCGCCGTCGGTGAGCATGACGAAGGCGAGATCACAATGCAGCAGCCGCGCCGCGGTGCGGACGATGCTTTCGAAAACCGGCCGCGCGTCGGTCGGAGATTGGCTGATGACGCGCAGGATTTCCGACGTGGCGGTCTGCCGCTCCAAAGCAACGCTCAGATCGCGCGTGCGCGCCTGCACCTCGTCGAACAGCCGCGCATTCTCGATCGCGATGACCGCCTGGTCGGCGAAAGTCTGCAAAAGTTCAATCTGGCGCGAGTTGAACGGTCGAACGGCCTGCCTGGTCATGACGAAGCCGCCGATCGGCTCGCCCTCGCGCAGCATGGGAACCGCCAGCAGCGTGCGGAAATCGCCGCGGCTCTGGTAGCCTGCCTGCGTGTATTCGGGGTCCGCCAGCACATCGGGAATGTGCACGGAACTCCGGTCGCGGGCCGCTCTCGTCAAGCCGCCGGTCGAGTTGGGAGGCACCGGATGGGCGCGCGCGTAGGCGACGAGGTCCTCCGTGAAGCCGAAATTGGCGACGAAATGGTAGAGTTCGCCGCGCCGTTGGAAGATGCACGCCTTCTCCGCCTCGCACAGCTTCGCCGCCGACGCCGTCAGGGTATCGAGCACCGCTTGCAGATCGAACGCGGAGCGGCTGATGACTTTCAGCACCTCGGCGGTGGCGGTCTGCTGTTGCAGCGCTTCGGAGAGATCGCGCGTGCGCGCCTGCACCTCGTCGAACAGCCGCACGTTGCCGATGGCGATCACGGCTTGGTCGGCGAAGGTTTGCAGCACGGCGATCTGCTTGTCGCTGAAGGGATGCGCCTCGGTGCGGCGAACCACGATCGCGCCGATGCTCTCGCCCTCGCGCGCCAGGGGCACGGCCAAGATGGTGCGGTGGCCCATGCGCTGGGCGAATTCCCGGCCGTCCGGGAACTCCTCGCCCTCCAGCGTGAGATCGGGCACATGGACGGGCTTGCGATCGACGAAAGCGCGCCCGCCGACCCACCCGCGGTTGATGGGCCATCTTTCGAGGCCGATGGGAATGGGGCCGCGATGCGCGCTGAAGCGCAAATGGTCGCCATCCCTGAGGAGGACGGCGGCGTCATAGGCGTCGCAGACTTCGCAGGCGCTGTCGACGATCGCCTTCAGGACCGGCGCGACGTCGGTGGGCGAGGCCGCGATGACCCTCAGGATGTTGCTGCTGCCGGTTTGGTAGACCAGCGCCTCGGTCAAATCGCGCGTTTTCGCCTGCACCTCCCCGAACAGCCGCGCGTTCTCGATGGCGATCACGGCCTGGTCGGCGAACGTCTGGACGAGTTTGATCTGGCTCGCCGTGAAGGGTTCAGGCTCCGGTCGGCCGAGGCTGAAAATTCCCACCAACTCGTTTTCGCGCATCATAGGGATCACGACAATAGCGCGATAACCGCCCATTTTCGCCGACGCCTTGTAGAGATAGTCGGGATCGTTCCAGGCGTCGGCGTAGTGGCCGATTTCGCCCGCGCGCATGGGTCGGCGCGCGTGCAAGGGGTAGCGAACCGGGATAGGACTTGCGCGGGCGACCCGCTCGAACGCCTCGGGAAGGCCGAATTGCGTGACCAGGCGGCAAACGTCGCCTTCGCGAAGGTGGAGCGTCGCGAGAGGCGCCCGGCAGAGTTTCGCCGCCGCTTCCAGTATCGTCGCCGTGACCAAATTGAGATCGAACGCCGATCGGCTGATGACCTTCAGCACTTCCGCCGTCGCTGTCTGCTGCTGCAGCGATTCCTCGAGATCGCGCGTGCGCGCCTGCACCTCGTTGAACAGCCGCGCGTTCTGGATCGCGATCACGGCCTGATCGGCGAAGGTCTTGAGCAGGCCGCATTCCTTATCGCTGAAGGGCTCCATTGTGGTGCGCCCTACCAGGACCGAGCCAATTGCGCGGTCCTCCCACAGCATCGGCGCGACCACCACGGAATAGTTCTCCCCAAACCGGTGAGCGGTCTGGCGTAGGCCGGGAGGAACGTCGGGGTCGTTGAATACGTCCGCGTACCTAACAAGACGACGCTGGCGGATCGCCACCTCGCTCGCGGTCCCTTCCAATGGAACCGGGAACAGCGCGCGCGTCCGCTCGACACTGGGGCCGTGCACCGCGCCGATATGCAGCAGCCCATCTTCGCCCGTCAAGAAAATGAAGCGCATCTGGCCGCCGAACAGATGCTCGATGCTCCGCAAAATCTTGTCGAATACCGGCTGCGGGTCGGCGATCGAACTGCCGATCACGCTGAGCACGTCGGCTGAGGCCTTCTGCTGCTCCAGCGCCTCCTTGGTCTCGTTGAACAGCCGCGCGTTCTGGATCGCAATCGCCGCCTGATCGGCGAAGGTTCGCAGAAGCGCCTGCTCCCGATCGGAGAAGGGCCTCGGCGGCGAGCGGACCACGAGGATGGAGCCGAGGCCGCGATCCTCCCACAGCATCGGCGCATAGACCAGCGACGCGCTTCCCAGACGGTCCACCCTTTCGCGGACTGCCGGGGACAGATTGGGCTCGGCCTTGAGATCGGGAATGTGGTGGGTGCGGCGTTCCCGAATGATCTGGCCGGTCACGCTTTCGGCAAGCGGGGTGACGTCGTTTCGGACTTCCCCGGCTCTCGGACCGCGCCATGCCGCCACACGCACCATGTCGTCGTCGCCGATGGCATAAATTCCGATTTCACCCGAGCCGAACAATCGCTGGCAGGCGCCGAGGATTTCTTCGAACACCGGCGCGGCGTCCGAAACGGACTTGCCGATCACGCTGAGCACGTCGGCTGAGGCCTTCTGCTGCTCCAGCGCTTCCTGCGTCTCGTTGAACAGCGCCACGTTCTGGATCGCGATCACCGCCTGGTCGGCGAAGGTTTGCAGCAGTTGGACGTGATGCGCGGCGAAGGCGCCCGGCTCCTTGCGGGTGACGCTGATCATGCCGATCGGCGCCCCATGGTTCATCAGGGGCGTGAACAACATGCTGCGATAGCCGCGCAACCGCGCGAGATCTCTGATCAGGGGCGGCACGCCCGATTCCGCCTCGGTATCGACGAACTGCACGGTCTTGCCGTCGCGGACCAGCACAAAGGGCGGAAATTCGGCGAGCGGCCGAGGGAAAGACGCCTTCAAGACTTCGTCCGCCGCAGCATTTGTCGGCGTGAACGCCGCCAAATGAAGCGCGTCGCCGACGAAGCGCAGCACCGCGGTCGAGAAGCCGCCGATCAGCCTGTTGGAGTTCGTCGCGATCGCCTCGAACACCGGCTGCACGTCCGACGGCGAGCCGGCGATGACCTTCAGGATTTCGGCCGTGCCGGTCTGCCGCTCCAGCGCCTCCCGGGTCTCGTTGAACATCCGCGCATTCTGGATCGCGATCAGCGCCTGGTCGCGGAAGGACTCCGCCTGGGCGATTTCGCTCGCGCCGAAAATATTGGGCCGTTTTCCCACCAGCGTGAGCAGGCCGATGCACGCGCCCTCGTGCAACAACGGCAGGTAGAGCGCCGAATTGACGCCGAATATCGTACGGATGTTGCGCTCGTGTTCGGGCAGGTCGATGAGCGACCAGTCCGCTAGGTGCAGCTTTTTTTGTCGAGGATCGCGCGCGAGGGAAAGTTATGGCTGGGGTCGATCGGCAAATTCGTGGGCCCGACGTCCGCGAGCAGAGCCTCCGGCGAGGCCACGGCGGCGGGCCGGAAGGTGGCGCCGTCGCAAAGATGCACAAACGCCAGGTCGCAGCGGAGCAGCCGCACGGCGGTTTGGACGATGCTTTCGAATACGGGCCGCGCGTCGGTCGGCGATTGACTGATCACGCGCAGGATCTCGGACGTGGCGGTCTGCCGCTCCAGCGACTCCCGCGTCTCGTCGAGGAGCCGCGCATTCTTCATCGCGATCTGCGCCTGGGCGGCGAAGCTTTGCACGAGCGCGATTTGCCTGTCGGAAAAAGGCCGCACCTCGTTGCGAACGAGCGTAAGCACCCCGACGACCGCTCCGTCGGCGAGCAACGGCACGCCGAGCCAGGTGCGAACCCCGCCGAGCTCGACGCTGGCGACGAAAAACGGCGCTCCGTTTCGATAAGCTTTTGTAGCCCGCAGATCAGCGATCTGAACAAATGGCCGATCTTGAGCGTTTCGGCCCAGCAGCTCGACCAAGGGCACGGGGGCGCCGGAAGCTATGAACTCGATAAAGGGCGCCGGCATGTTGCCGCCGCTGCCACCGACGGCGCGCGTCCCGTCGCCTTCAACGAGCCAAAGGCCGCCGCCTGTCGCCTCGCCCAGCCGCACCGCTTTTTCGACGATCGCATCGAATACCGGCGCGAGGTCGCCGGGCGAGTCGTTGATGACCCGCAGCACCTCCGACGTCGCGGCCTGTCGCGCGATCGCTTCGTCACGCTCGGCGCGGGTCCGTCGAAGTTCGGCCACCACGTCTTCGAGATGCGCGGTCATTTCCTCAACCTATTTTGGCCCTGGCCCGGCGAACGCACGCTCCCCGAAAAGAGACGCCAGCCCCCGCCCGGCGGCTCTAAGTCATACGACAGACGGAGCGGCGCCGAAACTTCCTTTGTGGATCTAACACTTCCCACAGGAAATATTTCTCGCCGTTACTGCGGCGACAGGTCCAAATTCCGGCGCTGCGCGATCTGCGCCGCAGTCTCGCCCAGGCCGTCTACACTGCCGCCAACTTGACTTTGCGCGTTGTTTTCGACGTCGTCCGGCCCGTCTCTCCCGGTTTGCCCGAACTCCGGGCCCCCGGGCATCGCCGCAACCGTCTTGCCATCGGGCGCCGCCGAGCTGATTTCACGGAAAAGCTGGCGCATTGGTCGGAAATGACGGCATTGGGGGGGTTAGCTGCCGGTCGCGGTCTATGTTTGGAGCCCGCGCCACTCCCCTCTCGTCCTCGCCCATGAGCCGCGACTACCCGACGACATTCGCGGCGAGGCGACTGGTCCCGGTCATTTCTCGGGCACTCCGGCCCTGCGCATACCTTCGAGAATGAACTCGATCTGCGCCAGAAACATCGGGTCGTCGCTCATTGCCGTCCAGGCGACGCGGGCGCGGGAGATGGTGAAAGACGGGTTGATAGCGAGCCCAGCCCTGACCGCGGAACTAGCCTCGTCCAGTCGATCAAGCTGGTTGAGGGCTGCTGCCGAAAAAAAATGGGCTGGCGGAAAATCTCGGTTGGCCTCGATCGACCGTTGAAACCGAGCGACCGCTTGGTCGTAAAGGCCGAGTATGCACTTCGCTATGCCGGCGTAGGTCATCCAGCGATAGGCCAATATGTCGCGCGGACTGAGCCGGAGGGCCTCGACAATGTGAGCCTCCGACTCTCCGCAACGGCCAACAAAAATCTTACCAAATCCGATAATGGCGTGAGCTTGGGCGAGATTTCGATCCAGCGCCAACGCATGGTCGCATTCGGCGATGCCCTGCGCGGAGCGTTTGGTGAATATGTCGACGAATCCCACGTACATATGGCCGCGCGCATGTTCGGGAACGGAGGACAAGGCTTTGGTCAACTTTGCTTCGGCCGCGCGGAATGCCGCCGGGGAATCAGTTACAAAGAAAAGTGCGCCCTCGTTCGCGTCGGCGATCGCCGACCCAATTAGCGCATCGACGTTCCCGCGGTCGGACAACAGCGCGCGATCGAAAAAACTTCGGGCTTGCGCAACGTTGTCGGGGGTCGCGGCCTTGTTGAGCCAAGCCATTCCTTGAAAATAGAGGTCCATCGAGTCGGGATTCGGGACCTGTTCCGCTCGTCGTGCCTCGGCGGCGATTAGCTGAGCGTTGAGCGCGCCCGCCAGCCGCGCGACAATTTCATCCTGCATCTCGAAGAGATCGGCGACCGCCTTTTCGAAGCGTTCCGCCCAGAGGTGGCTGCCACTCTCGGCATCGATCAACTGTACGTTGACACGCATGCGCTGACCACCGCGTTGAACACTCCCTTCGAGGACATAGCGGACGTTTAACTCGCGTCCGATCTGCTTTAGGTCGACGGCTTTGCCCTTGTACGTGAAGGCGGTGTTGCGCCCGATTACGAAGGAGCCTCGGATGCGCGAGAGATCGGTTGTCAGGCTCTCAGTCACGCCGTCGACGAAGTACTCCTGCTCGGCATCGCCCCCGAGGTTCGCGAAAGGCAGCACCACGATGGAGAGATGTGGGGCGCCTGTCTTCGCAGGCGTTGGGGCCGGAGTCGCCGGGCTTGCCGCGCCCGTTGTGAGCGCATAGACCCGCACCGGCCGAGCGATGTTCTTGAGGTCCTTGTCGCCGTGGTCGACAAAATCCACGTCGATCTTGCCGCGCACGGTGTCGAAGGCGGAGCCCGAAATCATGATGCCGCCCGGCTCGCAGATGCCTTCCAGCCGCGCTGCGATGTTGACGCCGTCGCCCAGAATGTCGTCGCCTTCGATCAGCACGTCGCCGAGATTGACGCCAACGCGGTAGACAATGCGTTTGGCCTCTGGCGTCTCGGCGTTGCGCACCACCATCAGTTTCTGGATGGCGATCGCGCATTCCACGGCATCGACCACGGATGGAAATTCCAGCAACAGCCCATCGCCCATCGTTTTGACGATGCGGCCGCCCCGGCTCGCGACAACGGGCCGAGCCGCGTCGCGATGCTCACGTACCGCCCGCGCCGTCCCCGCCTCGTCCTCGCCCATCAAGCGGGAGTAGCCGACGACGTCGACGGCCATGATCGCAGCGAGTTTGCGGGTTTCAGCCATTGCGCACCCCAAGCGATACTTGCTTAACACAAGTCGATGCAGAGCGAACGTCGCCTTTGGGTCGACCCCGGTCATCTACCGCGTGGGAATCAAACGTGAGATCTTATCCATTAGCGTGAAGCGCCGCGCCGTCATTCCTCCGGCTCGGTGGTGAATGTCAGCGGGTGGCCCTTGGCGCGCCCCATATCGGTCGCGCGCGTCGCCTTGGTCTCGGCGACGTCGCGTTCGAACACCGCGACGACGCAAACGCCGAGACGATGCGCGGTCATCATCACGCGATAGGCCTGATCCTCGTTGAGGCGGAACTCGGCCTTCAGAACCATGACGACGAATTCGCGTGGCGTGTAATCGTCGTTGAGCAGGATGACCTTGTGCAGGCGCGGCCGCTCGGTCTTTGCGCGGGTCTTGACGCGCGGCTTGGCGCCGATTTCGCTCATCGCCAACGCTCCTAGCGGCTGGTACGCCGGGCACCGGTTGTGCGGACGCGGCCAAGGGAACGCCAAATCGCCCTAACGATTTCCAACCATTTCCTTGGCGAAATTATGAGCTGCGGCGCCGCGGTTCGCCCCGCCGAGCCGGCTCTTCGCTCCAAGCCTTCGAAAATGCGGCGCGCGAGGCCCTCGTAGTCGCCGCCGAAGTGATGGCTGCCCGCGGTGCGGATGATCTCGGCGCCGCTCGCGGCAAGAGACGGGCAGTCCGTGTCCGTCTCCTCCGCGCCATAAAAGCACTGGATCAACGAGCCGCGCATGGCCTGCAGCGCCGGGCCGACGGGCGTCGCCTCGTCGCTCGGCGCGGCGCCGAACCAGCCGGAAATCCGGATTTCCCAATCCGCCCGCGACTCCAGGCCCAGCAGAGACACCTGGACGATGTGACGCTTGATGTGCGCGGGCAGCCGGTCGTAGACGGCCGGAATGACATCGGCGCCGAAGGAATAGCCGACGAGCGCGACCTTGTCCGCGCCCCATTTGGACCGGTAGGCCTGGATCACCGCGGCGAGATCCTCGGCGGTGCGCTCGGGCGTCTTCCTGCGCCAGAAATAGCGCAGGCTGTCCCAGCCGACGACCGCGACGCCGTCGCTCTGCAACTGATCGCCCAGCCGCTTGTCGATGTCTCGCCATCCGCCGTCGCCCGAGATCAGAACGACCATCAGCGGCGAGGGATGCGAGCTCGGCAGGTCGACCAGCGGAACGTCGCCCAGACCCCGCGAATTGGCGGCGTCGAGGCGCGGCTCGACCAAAGCGCGCAGTCCCTCGGCGGCAGTTCCCGCGGCGATCGCGGCGACCTCGATGGGCGCGCCCGCTTTTTGGCTGGCCTCGATCGCCGAGCGCGTGTCGGGCGAGGCGGCTGGAGTCAGGCCCACCGACCAAAAGCCGTTCACGTTCGGCGGCGCGCCCGAACACGCCAGTCCGCCGGGCGGCGCGGGGCTGGGATCGATCGTCGCCGCTCCCGCCAGCGTATTGACCGGGGCGCCGGCGAAGATCGTCTGAGCCAGAGCGCCGCCGGCGCCGAAGCCGGCAAGAATCGGGAAGTGATACTCGCCCTCGTCTTGCGCGCGCTGCAATTTCTGGCTCAGACCCTCGACGTCGCCGACCAGTTCGCTGCACGGGCGTACGCCCGGGGCGATGCGCGCCAGATAGGAATCGGTGTCCACGCCGATCGCCAGCGCGCCCGCGTTCGCCAGCGCGTCCAGAGCGGCCTGATCGGACGCGCCCCAGCCGCCGTGATCGGAAAACACCACGACATAGCCGCGCGCGGGGCCCTGCGGCTGTTCGACATGCGTCGGCCCGAAACGGCCGCCGTCGACGACTTGCGCAGGCGCCGCCGCGATCGTCCCGGCCAGGGCGAGAGACGCGAGAAGAGCAAGCGCCATCGTCGCTTCGACCCGTCTGCGAATTGCCCCGAAAAAGCCGCGTGGCGCGCAGCGGAGGCGAAAGACCTCACGCATTGGCGTCTCGCCGGCTCGATCCCGCAACGCCCCCGCCGATCAGCGCGACCGCGTCGGCGAGCGCCACGAACGGCCCCAGCGTGCCCGACGCGGCGAGATAGCGCGGCTCCCAAACCGGATTGAACTTGCCCTTGAAGGTGCGCAGGCCCTGAAAATTATAGAAGCGGTCGCCGTGCTTGCAAATTTGCGCGCCGAGCCAATGCCAGCGCGAGGAGAGCGGCGCGGCGCGCAGCCCGCTGAGCGGGGCGACGCCGAGGCTCAGGACGTCAAAATCGAGCTCGCCCAGCGCGAGAATGAGCCGCGTGAACAGAAACTCCATCGCATAAGTCGAAGCGTTGCGCGCGTTGCGCATCACGCCGACCGAGGCCTCGCCTTTGCCGTCGGTCGTCATGACGCTCGCGAAGGCCACGGGTTCGCCACGCTCGCGAACCAGACCGACGAACTGCCGCCCGATGAAGCCGGGCTCGAAGGCGGCGACCGAAAAGCCTTTCTCGTCGCCCGATCGCATTTCCAGCCATTGCGCGGAAATCGACTGCAGCGCGTCCATGTGGGACGCCAGACGATCGGGCGGGATCAATTCGAATGTAAGACCGTCGCGCTCGCCGCGCTTCAAGGCATAGCGCAGGTGGGTCGCGGCGCCGCCTCGCAGGCTGAAGGACTTGAGCGGCACGCGGGCGTCTTCGCCGAGTTTCATGACGGTCAGGCCGGCGTCCAGATAGAACGGCAGGCTCTCCGGTCTGATTTGATAGAAGGCCGCGCGCCCGCCATGGAGGTGAGCCTGCCCGATGAAGCGCTTGATCAGTTCGCCCCATTCGCCGCGCGGGCCGACCGGGTCGTACAAGGCGATCCAACTACGCCCCCGTTTTCGAAACATCAGAAACGTCAGCCCCGATCGGGAGAAAAGAAAGCTCTTGTCGCCCATCAGCGCCAGCATCGCGTCGCTTCGGTCCTGACTGCGGATGATGTTCGCCGCCAGCGCCAGCTCCGAGTCGCCGGGCGACGGCGCCAAGCCTTCGGGGGCGCGAAGCAGCTCCCGCACGGCGAACCCAAAAGCCAGCACCGACGCGCCGAGCAAAGCGCGCAGAGCGCGCGGCGCCTGGGCGTCGAATTCGAACTGCCACCAGAGATCGCGCGCGGAGGCGCCGGCATTTTCGAAGGCCAGAAACAGAATCCCGAACGCCGCCGCGATAATGACGCCGACGGCGGTGAACCAGCCTAATGTGAACGGCTGGTCCAGCATCGACGTCGGGCGATCGAACTGCTGTCGCGTCGCGAAGAGGAGGATGGTCAGGATCGTCAGGAAGCCCGCTTCGCCGAACGCCAGACCCTTGGCGAGTGAAAATCCCAGGCTTACGACGACCAGGACGACCGCCAGCCGCCATGCGCCGTCGCGCCGGTCGAACAGCCCGCGCGCGACGAAAAGCAGCAGGACTCCGATCAGGCTGCCGAGAAAATGCGATGATTCCACCGCCCAGAGCGGCACGTGTTGGGACAGCGTGGTCAGGCGATGGTCGAATGTCGGCGTGGCCCCGGAAACCAACAGCATGACCCCCGCGGCAAACGTCATGACGCCGATGAAGGTGGGCGAAAGTCGGGCGGCCGCTCTGGCGAGTCGTTCATCGCGGCTGGGCCGCGGCGCGCCGACCGCGACGCGGACCTCGAAGAACGCAAACAAGGCGGCGGAAAGAACGAGCGGCAGCACGTAGTAGACGCCGCGATAGACCAGCAGCGCCGCCGCCACCGCGTCCGAGGACGCGCGGCCGCGGAAAGCCCACAGCACCACCAATTCGAACACGCCGACGCCGCCGGGAATATGGCTCACGGCCCCGAGCGCCGTCGCCGCCGAGAAAATTGCGGCGAAGCTGAAGAAACTGACCTGGGTCGGCGGCAAGAGCGCCCAAAGCGCGGCCGCGGCGCCGATCAGCCGGATCAACGTAAACGCGAGTTGCGTCGCCGCGAGCGTTTTCGTCGGGGCGACCAGAGCGAACCCGCCGATCTGAATTTGTCCGCGCAGGCCGAAGATCAGCAGGCACGCCGCCGTCGCCAGAGCGGCCGCCGCCACGCTTCTCAGCGCTTCGGGAGACCATCCCAAGAGATCGGCGATCGGCCGCGCCTCGATAAGGCCGGCAAGCCCGCCGGTCGCCGCCAAGCCGAGGACGAAGGCACCGGCGACGAACAGCAGGAGACGGGCGATATCGTCGGATTTGATCCCCACCGCGCCATAGATGCGAGAGCGCACGGCCGCGCCGGTAAGCGCGCCAAACCCTGCCGCGTTGCCGAGCGCGGTGCCGCAAAAGCTCGCAAGCAACAGCGCGGAGAACGAAGTTCGCGCGCCGATGTAGCGCAAGGCGCTGGCGTCGCGACCGACAAGCGCGGCGAAACTCAAGGCCGTGGCGCCGATCGAACAGGCGATCGCGACGGCCGGCGTACGGCGCAGCGCGACCACCATCGCCTGATAGTCGAAGGCTTCGACGAGACCGCCGAACGGCGCGATCATGACGGCGCCGGCGACCAGAATGGCGAGGGAGACCAGCAGCCGATTGACGCGGCTATTGCGTTGCGGCTCCGTGCCGGATCGAGCGCCCGCCGGCATCGGTCGTCTCGTCGAACCGTGGCGGCTCGCCGCCGCTTCGCCGCGGATGCGCCGGCCGGAAATCGCGGCGTCCAAGGAAACGCTCATTGCGGCTTTCTCCCAGTTCCCGACCCGAGCCAGCGCATATCGTCATTTTCCCCAAATGTCGAAGCCATGAGACCGCTCGCCAAGCCAACAATCGGCAATTCCCGCGTTCCCGGCCGTCCGATGGCCGAAATGCGCGCGACGCCGCCCGAGATAGACGCGATTCGTCACAAGACGGTGGCGGAACCTTGACAGGCGACGCCGCGGCGCGCCGCCGCGGCGAGTTCGGCGACGGCCCGGCCGATCGCGGCGGCAGGCTCATCGGCCTCGATTCGAATTCGCAACAGCGCCAGATCGAGGTAAGCAGGCTGCCGCCGCAACCCTGGAGGCTATGACGGGCATGCCCGCAAATTCGACCGCAGCGCGCCGCAGCCGATGACAGCAACCGCACGCGCCCACGCCTCGCCCGATCGCATCGGCTGGCTCGCGCTTGTCGGCGGGACGACGATCATCGCGTGGTCCGGCGTGCTGGCGCGGTTTCTCGACGTCGGGCCGCTCGCCGGCGCCGCCTGGCGGATGGGGCTCGCCGTTCCCGCGCTCGCGGCCTGGTCGAAGTTCATGTCCCGCCGCGACTCGCGACCGGCCGATCCCGCGCGCTTCGCGATCCCCCTGATTCTCGCCGGCCTGGCGTTCGCCGCCGATGTCGGGTCGTTTCACGTCGCGCTGACCGGCACGAAGGTCGCCAACGCCGCCTTCATCGGCAATGTCGCGCCGATTCTGACAGTCATCGGCGGCGCGCTGTTCTTCGCCGAGCGCCCGCCGGCCCGCGCCTGGCCGGCGTTGGCGCTGGCGCTCGCCGGCTCGTGGATCATGGCCGGCATGACCGCGCCGGCCAAGCTCGGCTTCGGCGACGCCTTCGCGCTCGCCGCCGCCGTCGCCTATTCCGCTTATCTCTTGATCATCAAGCGCGTGCGAACCGGGCTCGACGGCGCCAGCGCGACGCTGTGGTCGGCGGCGGTCTCGGCCGTCGCGCTGACCGTCGCGGCGCTGGTTCACGGCGAGACGATGGTCCCGAGCACGGCGCTCGGC
>Ga0181524_10003018_pt1 | contig 16784 bp, 18 predicted proteins | sample PEATcosm2014_Bin_34_FD_119761 | JGI IMG/M metagenome (GOLD analysis project Ga0181524, IMG submission 119761) | Peatland microbial communities from MTU Mesocosm Facility, Houghton, MI, USA - PEATcosm2014_Bin05_60_metaG | ecosystem: Environmental > Terrestrial > Soil > Wetlands > Peat | place...
GCCGAGCAGCTCGCACACGCCCTGGACGGTGCCGTCCTCGCCGAAGCGGCCGTGGACGGCGATGAAGACGCAGTCGAAGCCGCCCGCCTGGAGCGCCGGCCAGAGCTCGGCGTCCACCTCCAGGGTGGTGCACTGGTGGCCGCGCGAGCGCAGCGCGCCCGCGACCTGGGACGCGGAGAGGCGCGAGACCTCGACCTCGGGGCTGGGCCCGCCACAGACCACGGCGATTCTCAGGCTCATCGACCCAGCCCCCGCTGCGCACTCACGACTCCGCCTTCCCCACCGGCTCGCGGAAGGCGGCGATCTCCGGCAACAGGTGAACGCCAGACTGCCCCGTCACGGATTCGCTGAATCAGCAACTCCTAGTCCCTCCCCTGGCAAACGTCCAGGGCCCTATAAAGGCGTCGACTTTGTGCGGATTCGCACCCCTGGACTTCGGCCTCCTCGATTACTGTCAGCACGAGCCGGCCGATCCGTCGCTCGCTCCCGAAGCTTGCGAAAGAAGCCGCCTCCACGGAGCTTGGAGATGTCCAACTCTAGCCGCCTGCCCACCGCGACCGAAGACGAATCCGGCGCTCCTTACCCGCTCCTGACCGCTCGAGTCATAGCACACCCTACTACCAGCACAGGCCGCCATAACTCCCATTTCATTCCACCCTCGTCTGCACGCGGACTTCCCTCCTAGACAACACCTTGCCCGCGCACCCAAATGGGGGACGCCCACGCCTTGCCTCCATCAACCTGCGTAACCACAACTTGGTATGGCACCTCGACGTCGCCCGGCAGCTCCCCTAGCAACACCGCCTCGGCGTCCAAACCACCCTCCTTCGGCAACCACTCAACGGAGGCGCAGAGGTCCATCCCCCCGCCATCCACCTCGTGGCATCCGCTCAGTTCCGACAGGTCCACATCAAAGCTAAGTATTTCTGTATGGAACTTCACCCGACCACGTGGTTCCTTCAGGGTCAAAACCACCCCGTCGCAGTCACCCCTCGTCGTTGATCTCCACCGCACAACGTGCTCGTTCCACGTCGTTACCCCCTCTCGCGGCGTGTCGAACATTACCTCAGACACATCTTCGATCGAGGTTCCGGTCACCTCGGCATACCCGTCCCACCGCGCTGCTCTGCCTCGCCCCCTGTGCCGCGCACCTCGCCACAAGATACGAAGCCGCGAACCATCCCGCTCCAAACTCGCATCCCGCGGGAACCTGTCAATCACCCTCGCGCCAACTCGTAACTCAATCACCGCTATCGGCGCCGTTCCGTTGACCCCCACCACGAACCTTGGAACCTCACCACACACCACCTCACCGCCGATGCCGACCCCGTTGCATTCCACGCTCAGCACAATCCGCTCGCCCGACGTTCCATAACACCACCGACTCCTCAACGCCTGCCACAATTCCTCTCGCGTCAGGCCGGTGGCGAGCAGGCAGAGCAGCCCACCCTTCAGCCCCAGCCCCGCCCCTCCCGGGTAGCTCGCCCCCGGGCGGCCCGTGTGATCATCGCTGCCGCAGGTGACCCCAACGCGGCATCCGGTCGCCAGGGCATCCGTGTAAAGCCACTCAAATTGGCCATGCGTGGACAGGATCTCCACTGCGGGCTCTAGATCCGGATCGTGGAACGCCATATTCGCGTAACGTCCACCCACGTGTGGGATCAACATGACGTCGTCGCGGCCGCGGAATGCCTTATAAAGCTCGGTCAGCGGGTAGCAATCTGTATCCGCGTCGGACAGGTCGCTAATCTGCCAATGCCCAGATCGCCTCAGCGTAGCATCGTCGCCCCGGAAAATCACATTCCGATCGCCGCCAGCACACGTCAGCCCGGACCACTCGTATCCGTTGAAAGGCACGAAGTGCCCTGGAGAATGGAAATCCTTGATAGCCGCAGTGATTCTTGACCAAATCTCAGTCGTGATCTGGAAATCGTTGGCCTGATGACAGAAGAAGTCAAGCCGAGCGATGTCACGCGCAAAGGCTAAGTACTCGTCGACTCGCTTGGTCCCAATGGTCTCACCGCTCTGACCGTGAAGATCGCCCCAAAAGCGGCTGACCGAAGCACGCTCGAGGTGGACCACCGTCGGATTGGCAACCGCTTCCAGGCCCGTGCTCAGGTCCTTCACGTGCACCCGGCAAACTCCAGCCTGGGTCGGCCTCACTACAACCAACCCCATCATTCCTCGACGCCGCTGATCGAGCTGCTCCAAGCCCTTACCTGACACAACCAGGTCGACCCCGAACTCGCCCGTCGGGTTCCCCCAAATGTCTTGGCCCTTCACGAACACGTCAATAGGTGCCCCCACAACGCATTCGCTCGGCGCGATCGCGACGAGCTCATTCAATGTGGCCGGCACGATGTCGATTTGTCCGAGGACCGGTACTTCAGTGAACATTCCGGTACCGAACGGATCCACCACCGCCACGAAATGAAAGCCCTCGACACAGAAGCTCTGCGCGGTCGTTCCAGGGCTCCCGAGTGACTTATCACCCAGCGTAAGAGTCACCGTATCACCTGGACTGAGGTAACCGTCACGGATGCGGACGACGATCGCCCGCTGCCATGGGCGCACGTGAGCGTGAGGGTCGTAGTGGGCGTCAACGCGCGCTCGGCCGGAGGTCACTACGCTCGCAAAGTCGGGTTCGCTCGGGCTCGCGAATTGTGGCACGCCCCAATCACTGACAAAGGGAAAAGCTATCTTGAGCGCCCCATCCTCGTCGATTCCAACCGACCCAACCGTGTAGGTGAGTCTCCACGTCCCAAGGCTGCCTGCAGGGACGCTCGCTGTGGGCGCAAGCTCCACCCGCCCCAGCCTCGCCCCGTCAACCTCGCCTGCGGAGGCGTTTAGCCTCTGTCCAACGCGATCCTCAGTTGCCACGTCGACCTCCCGTTCCCAATCGCTCAGCTCTGTATCCATACCAAATCACAGGGCAGCTGGAGCACACAACCCCACCGCGGCTCCACTGCTTAACGCATCCGCCGTGACCTCTGGCCCTCTCCCATCTCCACTCCGCTTCCCTCTTCACACCCCAGGGCGCCAGCCTTCCACTCTCCAGTCCGCCCCTCACCGATTCTCGCTGCGCACCTCAAAATACCTTAGACCGTGGTCCACATTGGTCGATCCAGCCCCAGAGTTGAACCCAAACCCCGGACTCCCCTCGTGGAAAGCGTCATCCTTGGCGCGTATCACTTCAACCCCGTTGATCCGCCCCACAATCACGCTCCCTTCAATGCTCGCCTCGACCTCGTCGCCCTCTCCCACGCCGTACTTGAGCCCGGCGAGGCTTTCAAGCCGGCTGAAGTCGCCAAGCTTGCCGTTCCAACGCACGATTTCAGCGTAAGCGCCTTTCGCCTTCACACACCTCCACAGCACCTCGTACCCAAAGCACCAGTGTTCCGCCATCCCGCTGCGAAGGCGAATCTCGATCTCCTGACGATACTCCTCGGTTGGCCTTCGACTGAACACAACCGCCTTCACAGCCTGATCGCGGCCCCAACGGCCCGCCAGAAGAGCGGTTGGATCGTCAAAATCGCTCACCGGAGGGAAACGATAACCGGAGGGCGCTCCAGGTTCGCGTACACCTCGGTGGCCGCCCAAGCCCAAGCGAGTCACCTCGCCGAATGCAACTCCACCCCGACTAATAACGTCCGCCCAATCGATCCCATCGGTACGCCCATTCCTCCACATCGAATGCTCAGAGATCGGCTCTTCGTCCAGTGCGAAGGTCGTCCTGTATGACCGCACAGACTCCTGTCGAGAGCCCTCTGGCCGTTGGCCGCATTTCGCATCCATCCGACTCACTGCCTCACCCATCCACCCACATCGTGCAACTCGCTCCCACGCCGCCCGACCTGGTGAGCGTCCATCTCATCCCCAAACATCCTTAGCCACACACCTACAGGGCCCAGCCGGGCGCTAGGCCCATCTCCGCCTGCCCAGTGGACGCGCGATAATCGCAATCACTACACGGAACGCGAGGAATCCGTGACCCCACCGCCAATGCAACATCAACCAGTCGGAGCTGAGAATGCGCCTCCAGCACATCCTCCACCTCTATCGACACGCCACCGCTTCTACCAACGACTATCACACGGTCACCAGCCCGAGCAGTGGGCAGTTCCGTCAGGTCCACAGTCGTGTGGTCCACCCACTCGCCAACAATCGGCACCGCTGCACCTCGTACCAGCACACGCCCCGTATGGATCGCCGCGAGACCATCAGATCGCCCCATCGGAAACACGCCAATTCGCATCCTGCAGTCCGTCTGTCCAGACGCAGTACCGAAACGCCAGGTCGTCAGTTCCCGCACTTGCACGAGCTCACTCTCGACCGAACACAACACCCGCCGAAGCGGCAGCTGCGCTCCAAGCGGTGGCCGCACCAACCCCAGCAGGGCCCGTCCCGGATCCGCAACGTTCAGCCGCGCGTCGATATGAACCGCCAACTGCTGGCACAACACGCCCGTGCTAACGGCGATTCGATACTCAGGAAGAGGACCCAGCCTCTCCAGGTCATTTAGTGCGTGCTCCATCCTGTCCAACTGCCACTGGATGTTCGCCGGTGTCGCGCTCGCCGGCTCGTATACGTGCCCCAGCACACCGACCCAACGGAGCATCGAGCACCCCTGAAGCCTACTCAGGACATCCCCCACCTGCTCTGCAGGCACGCCCATTCTTTCGTGACCAATGTCGACCTTCAGCAAGACTTTAATAGGTTTGCTTGCAGTCGCATTGAGCTGCTCAGCATGATCAGTGTCCACCACGGTTCCGACTAAGCCGAGACGGGCCGCTAGCTCGAGTTCCTCTGTCCCCCAACGCACCCCCGGATAGACTATGATCGGCACCTTGAGGCCGTGTCCGCGCAGTTCAATGGCCGACTCCAAGTCGCCGACGGCTAACCCGCCAGCGCCTGCGTCCACGGCTGTGCGTGCAACGGTGACGAGCCCATGACCATATGCGTTCGCTTTGAGCGCCGCGTACAACGCCACGCTCGGCCCAAGCATCTCCTTCACGCGTAGAACGTTCCAGGCCGCGGCCGCAGTGTCGATCAGCATTCGGTTCGGACGGGACGGCCCTCGATACATGCTCATTAGAGAATAGCAATCGGATTCACAAGGGATCCGGTACCCCCGCCCAGCCGCACCGGTGCTACCACCACAAAGAACTCGTACCTTCCTTCCTTGTGGCACTCGTCGGCGAGTGGCTCCAGATCGAGACTATCAGCAGCAGCCATCCCCATCGCTGCAATCTGCAGGGCATGCACGGGCGCCCGGACCCCTTGTACCGGGCACGGCATAACCTCCCCGTCTCCGTCCGGAAGGAACGCAGCAACATGGCGCCGGTGCATCCAGACGACCGCATCAAGGTCCAGCCCCGCCTTCCCGACGCCGTCCGCACTACTGTCCCAAGGCCCGAGCGCGCGCCGCCTGCGATCATGGCCGGTGCGAAACACGAGGATATCACCCTCACCAACCCTCACGCCGCTGGCCTTCTCAATCGCCTCAAGCTCTTTGCTACCCACCGCCTCACCCGGCTCAAGCCACGGAACGCCCCGGAAGCCTGCCACGTCCAACAGGACTCCACGCCCGACCACGCCTCGGCTGGCGTACTTGGCTACATCCAACCCTCCACCGCCTGCCGCAGTCACCTCGTCAACGGCATGACCGTTGTACAAGAGCCCGTCATAGCCCGCGTGGCAGAGGGCGTCGATGTGACTTTGGGATTCCCCGTGAATATCGACACCCAGGAAGTCCGCCGCGAAACTCGTCCCACCACCACCGGCATGAAGTTGGCGCATGAAGTGTAACGCTGGTCTCGGATTATCCGGACCAGCAACCTTGTTTACGGGTAGTGCAAGCGATACCGACCACCCGTTACGAATGAGACGGGCCGCAGCAACAACGCGCTCTGGAGTAATGTAATTCAGCGTCCCCCGAACGTCGTCCTCACCCCACTTACCCCAGTTCTTTACACGTTCGAAAACCCCTTCAAACTCCTCTCTAGTGTACGTGCTTGTCCGCGCCGGCCCAAGCGCCAACTCGCGCGGACTAACCGAGTCGTGCGACACGTCCATACGCCAAACTCCGCGCGAAAGGCTTAGGTCCTCTCCAGTCAACAGCCGCTCCGTGAGCCCTAGTCACAGTCGGACCTGTACGGACTTCAACTGTGTGAACTCGCGGATCGCCTCGAATCCCTTCTCACGCCCGTACCCCGACTTCTTGAAGCCACCTGAGGGCATCTCCACTCCACCGCCGACCCCGAAGCCGTTGATGTAGACAGTCCCCGCCTCCATCCGGCGAGCGGATGCATGGGCGCGCGCCAGATCCCTTGTCCAGATAGCCCCTGCCAGCCCATATTCGGTTGCATTAGCTAACTCGATTGCATCATCCTCGTCAGAGAATCCCGTCACCGCCAGCACAGGGCCAAATACCTCCTCTTGGGCCAACCGGGACTTCGGGTCGACATCGCTAAGGATCGTCGGCCGGTAGTAGAAGCCCCCGTCGTACTCCTCACCGCGCGGCCGCTCCCCTCCGCAAACCAGTCGCGTCGACGAGCGAGCCTCGTTCACGTAATCCGAAACGATCGCTCTCTGATGCTCGGAGATGAGTGGCCCCACGTCGGGATCATCAACTCCATGCCCCAGGGTTCGTGACCGAAAATGAGCAGCAAGGGCGCCTACAAGTTCCTCCTCCACTGCTCTATCGACGATGAGCCGAGAGCCGGCGACGCAGGACTGACCGCAGTTCTGAAGAATGGAGTTCGCAATCACAGGGGTTGCGAGCGAGAGGTCTGCGTCGGCAAACACCACATTCGCAGATTTGCCCCCAAGCTCCAGTGTTGCTGGTACAACATTATCCGCCGCTGCCTTTGCCACAACCCGACCGATCTCGAGCGATCCTGTGAACGAAATCTTCCCAACCCGCTGGCTTCCCGCGAGGTGAGCACCAACCTCACCGCCGCGCCCGAGGACGACGTTAACCACGCCTGGGGGAAACCCCGCCTCAAGTGCGAGTTCACCTAGGCGGATGGAAGTCAGAGGAGCCTCCGTTGATGGTTTTAGGACGAGGCAGTTCCCAGCCGCTAGAGAAGGGGTTATGCTCCGCGAGGCGATCTGAAGGGGGTAATTCCAGGGTATGATGTGAGCGGTTACCCCGATGGGTTGACGAAGGGTGTACGCGAAGAGATCGTCTCGGCTTATCAGCGCTTCGCCACCGAGCGTCTCAATGCAGTTTGCGTAGAAACGGAAGTACCGGCTGGCCACCCATGCGTCGACTCTGGCCTCGCGGATTGGTTTGCCGGTGTCGAGGCTCTCTAGGCGTGCCAGCTCCTCGGAGTGATCGAGAATCCGCTGCGACATTGACCGGAGGAGGTCTGCCCGGGCCGGAAGATCCACTTTGCTCCAATTCCGGTCGAACACGCTCCTCGCCGTGTTCAAAGCGTCATCCACGGACTGGATGGAGCTCAGTGTCAGCTGAGCAATTACCTCTCCGGTGCCGGGATCAATGTCGGGGTGGACTTCACCTTCGGTGAGGCTGCGGGTTCCGACAATCCCCGTCCAGTTGCGTGCGGTCACGGTTGTGGCCAATTCTTCGCACTCCGTTCAGCAGAGGCCCATTCAATAAGCGGCTTTGGGCGTAGCGTAGGCGGCCCCATCAGTTCAAGCATGCTACCGAACAATCGCGAGCGCGTATCGAAGTAGGCATTGCGCCCGTCACGAGAGTCGCCGTATCCCGCTGCCTCTTGGACGCATGGAAAACCTTGCTCCACCAGACGCCTGCAAGCTGAATCGTAGTCCGCCGGAACGATGCCGAAGTGCTGGACACCTTCGCCGTGCTCCGCGAGAAAGCGGTGGTGCACAGAATCGCCTGATATGGGCTGGACCAGTTCAAGTTGAGGCCGTGTATCCCAGGGAGAAAGAGCAAGCCAGACGAGCCAGTCGCCTGGTTGACCTTGGAAGACGGCTTTGGCGAGTCCGGGACCGTGCGTATAGACACGCCAGGGCCCAATCCCCAAACTGTCAGTGAAATACGTGAGCGCAGCCTTCAGGTCGCTGACCACTATGCCCACTTGGTCAAATATGCTTCCGCCATTCTGCCAGACGAGCGGCGGAGAGCCACCCGGGATATTCATCGGCAACGACCTCCAAACAAGGGGATTCTACGCTAGTTGGGGGAATAGGTCAACCGGTCGACCAGGATCGCCGGGCCTTGTGGGTGGGGGTGCCATGGCTCCGTCATAGCACTGAGGCTTCCTGGCTCAGCCCAAACGCCTGAAACACGCGGGTCATGCCGGACGCCGATCCGGCCGCAGCAAGGGCCCCCAGCGCTTGCAACTACGGGCCGCTGATGCTGCCCTCCACTGGGCCACACAAAGCGGTAAGGTCCGCGGGCGAGGCGACTAGCACAAGCTCGAGGGAGGTAGCGTGACTCGCCTCGGCTCCCTGGAGACTGGTGCCCGGTAGCTCGCCGTCGCGCTGGAGGCAATTTCGGCTGGTCGTCTACCAGGCCAACGTGGACACTGGTCATCGGGTCACCAGTACGACCGAGGGCCGCCTGCTGCCATCGCCCAGCACATCAGCCATCGGCCCCTCTCAGAGCAAGAGGACCGTCTCGCTTCTGCGGCTCCCAGCTCGGGCGGGGTGAAGAGGTGCTGGTTGCCAACCACCGAACCAACTCCGACACTCCTCGCGTTGTTGAAATGTCGAACACCTTGCCCCCAGCAATCCTCATCACCCCAGCCACCAGCATTCAGCGAGCCAGCGCCCTAAGAAGTGCCAACTACTCTGAGGAGGGCGGACCGCATCCCGCCACCACTGGGCCGCCTAGCTCATCACCTCCTTACTCCGCAATCTTTAGCGTGCACTCGGAAGACTGGTATCCGGATCCGTCAGAATCTGACTCAGTACTTGCTCCCGCATCTCTACAAAGTCCGCACTCGCCTTGATCGCCCGCCCGTTGGTCCGGTCAGCCTCCCAAGCAAACGGAGGCTCCACCACTCCAAGAACACGACCGGGCCGATGCGACATCACCACCACATGGGTTCCAAGATAGACCGCCTCCTCGACGCTGTGTGTGACGAACATCACAGTCATCTTCGTCGCTTGCCAGACCGAATGCAACTCCTCCTGCATCTGGTCCCGAGTAAAGGCATCTAGTGCCCCGAACGGCTCGTCCGCCAGTAGCATCTCTGGGTCGTTGATCAGCGCTCTCACGATAGCTAGCCGCTGCTGCATCCCGCCTGAGAGCTGATACGTGTACGCGTCTCGGAACTCCCACAACCCCACCATTCGGAGGTAATGCTCGACCCGTTCCGCACGAACAGCCTTGCTGACGTTCCTCAGCTTCGGTCCGAACTCAGCATTGCGATATACGTTCATCCAGGGAAACAGAGCCGGTTGCTGGAAGACGATACCCCGATCCTTGCTCGGGCCCCGGATCGGCAGCCCGTTCAATAGAATCTGGCCAGAAGATGGCTCCACGAAGCCCCCCACCATCTGCAGAAGGGTCGTCTTTCCACAACCTGAAGGGCCGATGACGCACACGAACGACCCTCTGCCAAACGAGAGGTTGACGTCACTGAGAGCCAGGACACCTGCGCCCCTACCACTGTAGCGCATGGAGATGCCGCGAATCTGCAGAAACGAACCGCCCTCCTCGAACAACGCATCAGGCGAGTCGCTGCTGACTGATCCGTCGACGCCCCGCGCCGTACGTGGCTCCGCAAGTGCCATGTCGTCGTCCCCCATGTGATGACGCCACTGCCTGGTTTATGGCTTCCACGGGTGGTTCAGGGCGTACTGAAGAAACGACCCATCGATGGCTGCATCAATGACTGGCAGTGTTGTAGTCTGCGGGATGAACCCAAGCGATGTCTCAGTATTGTCGTCGTACAGCAGAGCCCCAGCCAATGAGCCAGCAGAACTGGGAACGCCGAGGTAAGTCTTCACGACCGTAGCTGGAGCAATCAGGTCGAACGTAGCCATATCTGCCTCTGCGTTGGCTACGCTCTCGCCCAGAGCATTCGCCATATCCTGCGCAGCGGCCCCATAGTTTGTGTGCCAGTAATCATAAGCGTAATCGAGCACTTCAAGGATCTTCTCGACGGTCTGCGGGTACTCCGCGGCGAACGTCGTGCTCACCGTGACCATATCACCGACGAACCAACCCGCCTTAGTCAGCTGTGCTGTCGTCGACTCGAGTTCGCCGCCGTCTTGTTGAATGTCGGTGAGGGCTGGATCCGTCGTGTAGGCCACATTGATGGATCCCGCCTCGAACGCTGCGAGCGTCTGGTTGGCCGTCATATCAACGAGGGTCACCTGGCTGGGTGAGATGTGATTCAGCTTGAGCCAGTAAAGTAGCTGCAGTTGACCGTTCGAGTCGAAGATTGTTGCGATCTTCTGGCCAATCAGAGACTGTGGACCCGCATAGTTCAGCGACTTCCGCACGACCAGGTCCTGGTGGGCGATTGATGTAGCAAAGAGGTCAATCACCCGAAACGGGATCCCCTCAGCGATGCCCTCGCTTATTGGGCCGTTGCCCACCCCCAAACCGATGTCAAGTTCGTTGCTCTCGTAGAGGGTACTAACCTGGGCACCGGTTTGCACCTCAGTCCACTGGAACGGCACGCCCGTGGCCTTGGTGAACCAGTTGTTGTACTTCGCCAGCGTGTAGTAGTCAGCTTCCGAAAAGAATGACGCTCGTACGACCGAGGGGAGTGCGGGCGCAGGCGTGGGTGCCGAGCTGCTGCCGCAAGCCCCCACCCCAAAAGTTATGATGGCCCCAAGACCCCCCAGGGCTACGGCCCGTAGATGGCTCCGATTCATAACCAGACCTCCTTTATATAGTCCATGCTCGCCGAAATTTCGAAAAATGGCGATCCTTTGTGAGACTTCAGCAGATGTGAGTGTTCAGGCTTGCGTTTCGCTATCCCTTCCCTGCCCAATGGACAATCTTGCGTTCCGTAAGCTGAAGTGCAACGTAGAGCACGAGGCCGAAGATGCCCAGCACTATGATGCCGACGAAAACGAAGTCAGTTCGGAGGGCGTTTCCAGCCTCGTATATCAGAAACCCGATTCCGTTTGCGCCAGCAATGATCTCGGCAGCGATTATGGTCGAGTAGACCACTCCTATCGCCAATCGGAGACCAGTGAAGATCTCAGGGAGCGCCGACGGCAACACGACGCGGAAGAAGACGTCGCGCGGTGTCGCCCCGAGTGATTGGGCTGCTTGAATCCGTACAATAGGTGTCTGCATCACGCCGGCCCGCGCGGCGATTGCAGCTACGGGCAGCGCCGAGAGGAACAACACGAGGTCCATAGGGAACTCGCCTATGCCAAAGACCACTATGATGAGGACCAAGTAGGAGAGGGGAGGCAGCGGCCGGAAGAACTGCAACAGGGGATTGACGAAGGCGTTCAGGTTCGCACTGGTGCCCATGAAAATACCGAGTAGGGTGCCAACGATGGTGCCACTGAGGAAACCCAGGGCGACGCGTTCAAGGCTGAGCCCGAGATCCTGGTAGAGTGTGTGCCCGAGAAAGCCAGCCGTCGAGAGCTCAACGAAGGCTGTCCATACTCGCTGCGGCGAAGGCAGGAGCAGTGGACTGAAAACCTGAAGACTGGTTACCACTGTCCATGCGGCGACAATGACCAGTAGGGTCAGGGTAGTTATCCCGAGGTTTCGTCGCGTCCAAAGGGAACTTCGACGTCGGCTCTTCTGTCCGGGTGCTGCTCGATCGCGAGCTTCCATCGGGGTCCGCAGACGCTCTTGTGGCGCGCTCATTCATTGCTCCAACTTGATCATTTCATGTGAACAGTTTGATGCAACGGTGCGCTAGCCACCATTTCGCGAAATTCCACTGCACAGAGGTTGTAGAGCTCGGCCATAAGGTCGCAACTTCACCCCAACCAACTCCGGTGTCCCCGTAAGACCCTTAGCGCTTACCCGCCACTATTCAACCAGCCAAGTCCTGAGGGAAGGAGCTTACGGCTGGGTCGGCTGGCTTGTCAACCGGTCGACCGGTTGAAGGCCGTGCCGGACGGGTCGGGGTCACCTCCGGCACATCTTCTGCCGATGACCTGGCTCCGGGGTCGGCGGCCGGTATGGGCGCGGCCCGGCCTGTAGCGCAGGTGGCGGCTCAAGTCCAGGCGCAGCTCGGGGTACTTGGAAATCAATTGGCGGGTGAAGGGCGGCTGCCAGCACTCCTTGAGGATGGTCTTCGGGACCCGCTCCACGCAGCCGTTGCTCGGGGCCGGTTCACCTGGCCGCGCAGCTCGTGGTGGTGGCGCGAGCCTGCCGGCCGGACCGAGCCGTGGCAAGCACGGCCCGCCAAGTCAAGGCAGGGCTCCTCCCCTGGGCCAGCCGGCCAGGACCTGCCGCCACAGCCGACGGTTGCCAACGAGGGCGCCCTGGCGGCCCGCTGGATCGCCAAGGTGGTCGTCCATCGGCGTCACCGGACGACCGGGCAGATCGTGGGGACCCCCCGGGCATCGGAACGGCCACCTCCGATCGATTCCGGAGCGCATCTGACCAATCCCGATCTGCCGAGCAGCGCCTTCTCGTCCTCAACGATTCGAACCCGGGGCGCTCAACGCAGCGGAGGCGGCCCGAGTTCCTCGCTATCTCCGTCCGCCAGCTTCGTCGAGTCCGCTCCGTCTACCGCGAGCGGGGTGCAGCGGCCCTGGCCCGCGGCAACCGCGGCCGCCCACCCGTCCACGCCCTCGATCCCGGCTGGCCGCGCAGGTGGTCGGGCTGGCGACCAGCACCTACGCCGGCTTCAACCGGCAGCACCTCATTGAGATGCTGGCCGAGATCCACGGTATCGTGCTCTCCCGTTCCACGGTGCACCGGATCCTCGCCGTCGCCAGGACCGCTGTCCGGGTGAGGGCATGCTGCTCCAGGTCGACGCGAGCCGCCACGACCGGCTGGAGGGTCGTGGACCTTACCTGACCCTGATCGGCGGCATCGACGACTGCCACCGGTCTGGTCCCCTGGGCGTGTTTCTGGGAGCAGGAGGACGCCCAGGGCTAGTTCCAGCTCTTCCGGGGGCTGGTGGTGTGCCGCCAGGGCATCCCATGACGGTGTACAGCGACCAGTAGTCGATCTTCTACTCGACCAAGAAGAACCCGACTCTGGAGGAGCAGCTCACCGGTCGCCGCACTTCGACCCAGGTGGGACACCCGGGTCAGTTTCGTTCAGCAGGTCCGTGAGTTTCGCCCAGCGCCGTCATGGCGGCGCTGGCGAGCTCGAGGTCGCTGGTGAGGCGGTCCTGGAAGGTTGTCCCAAAGGCGCCCCACCCGTCCCTTGGCTTTTGGTCAGCGAGCCCCGATCCAGCGCACCCCCAGCTCCTCGAGGAGGCGCCGTTGTCCACCAAACAAGCTATCACAGGCGGGGCATGCCGCCGCACGTGCACCACAGCTAGTATTCAGGATGCCAGCTCTCTGCAAGCCCGAGAATACCTGACAGCCGGTCTGCACCTCGGATCAAGTGATCGATCATTGCTCGTTCAGCACCATCGGGGTCACCCCGCGCGACCGCGTTGTAGATCTCTCGGTGATCATCCTGTCCAGGGTAGCGCCCCTCCGACGCCTTCACAACTTGGGCGGTCCACGTCTCCATAAGGGTTTGCAAATTGCTAACTAAACTCGTGAGCACTTCGTTTTGTGCCATTGCGGCAAGGATTAAGTGGAAATCGACCACATCGCGGACTACCACGTTGGCTGACCGCCGCTCAACCCGTTGAAGTACACGGTGTAACTTGTCGAGATCAGCCGTCTGGCGCCGCCTCGCCGCAACCCTGGCTACAGCCGGCTCCAAGTGAAGCTCAGCTTCGTACAGGTCCTGCACCCGTTTTGTCCCAAGCAGCAAACCCCAATCCAGAACGCGTGGGAGTATCGCCGAATCGGTCCCGCGAAGGTAGGAACCCGACCCCTGCCTTATCTCCACAAGACCGAGCAGACTAAGAGACTTGAGGGCCTCCCGTACGGCGGACCGGCCTACCCCAAGCTCGACCGCAAGCTGGCGCTCCGGAGGAAGCCGATCGCCCACCGTGAATTGCCCTGACCTTAGCAGATGGTCGATAAGCTTGCGTGCAAGCTCCGTCGAGACTGCCTCTCGCTTCTCTAGAGGCAAGCCAAAGGATCCGCGAGTGGCGGTTGGCAACAAATTCACCGCCTTCCGCCGATGCCGACCCGCCTTGCGCCTTGCTTGTGCACCACGGAGGCGGGCGCTCTGCCCACCCCCGAGCCATTCGGGTCGTGAGTGGAAGCCACTAGACGCGCCGAGCGCCGTGCCAGATCATGCCCTGCCCCGCCAGTGCACGACTCGGCTGTCGATCGCTCCCAAACCGAGATTCAAGATCACACCAATGACCCCAAGAATCAGTATGCACATGATCACGATGTCGTTACGCAGGAATTCACTTGCAGAGAAGATCATCCAACCGAGACCATTGGTTGCCGCTAGGATTTCCGCACCTACGACCCCCCCGAAAGTGATCCCCATTGCAATGCGCAGGCTGGTGAAGATCGGAGGAAGACTCGCAGGGACGACAACATGCCGAAAGACCTGCCATTTGTTCGCCCCGAGCGACTCCGCCACTTGCAGGTCCCGCACCTTGACCGAACGGACACCAGCCGCTGTCCCGGTCACGACTACAGGCAACGCGCAGATGAAGAGAAAAGCAACCTTCGAACTGTCGCCCGTACCGAACCAAAGAAGCAAGAGAACAAGGAAGGAGAGGGGCGGGATAGGACGAATGAATTGGATCGGAAGGTCGAAGACTGCCGCGATCTTGGAGTTATATCCCATTGCCAGACCAAGCGGGACGCCGATCAAGCATCCCAGACCATATCCGAGCCCGGCTCGGTAAAGAGTGACACCCACGTCTTCCGTGAGTGTCGTCCCCCGATAGCCATGCAGAAGTACCTGTACGAAGGTGTGACCCACCGTGATCGGCCCGGGCAGGAGAATCGGCGAAATCGCACCAGTCACGCTAATCAGATACCACACGAGCCCAGCACACAGGAACCCAAGCACGCCCAGCCAGTTCCGGTGGATCAATTGCCGTCGCCGAATAGGGGCATTCACGGTCGAAATTTTATACCATGGTCTGGCCATGTTGTCAACCGGTTGACCACATTGCCGGACCTCACCACGCCTGGTCCTCCGGTCACGAGGAGAGCGCGGCCAATTGCCGGCCGCCACTTCGTCTTCACGAGTGTGGCTAGTGTAGTACGTTTGGTCGGCAGTTCGCCTCGTATCATGGTGGTCTGCCGGCCCCGTTGGCCGCCGATTGGGGGGACGAGATGGCGGTACGATTCGCCGCTCGACGGACCGCGGAGCTCGACGGGAAAGCGACGCGGGCGAAGGCTCGACGACTGCTCCCGATGGCGGAAGGTTGCAGGTGCCGCGTGGATTGGGTTCGGGTCCTGCGGCGGGCCGGTTGGGATGGAGTAGGGCGGGCGGTGACCGGGCCGGTCAAGGTGACCGAGGATGGCGGCATGCTCACCAACATCCTGAACGCACGGGCCCGCCGCCGTCAGACCGGCCTACCTCCCCCAGAGACAGTCGCCGCCTAACCCACCGCTAGAACCCAAAAGGCATCCGGGCCGCTTCGGTATGCCTTTTTGCGTCCCCTCCTACTGACGCGGTGCCCAGCTGGGCACCCTGAGCCACATTCCTGCTCTTCCAAGCCCCTGCGTGCCCCCTTGGGTCGACCCCTGGGACCTCGGCTAAGGGCCAGAGGCCCTCACCGAGGTCGTCGAGGCAATCAAAGTGGCGTTTCCGCCCGATCTCACCGGAGATCACGGAAACCTTGCAGCTATCTTTGCAAGAGGCCGGGAGCGGGAGACGGGACTCGAACCCGCGACATCCGGCTTGGAAGGCTGGCGCTCGGCCAGACAACTGCCCATACTTCCTCGAGCACTAATACGGCTGCCGGGGCTATCTAGACGGAAGGCCTGCCTCAATAGCCCCTTCCGGACTTGGCGGACTGCCCAGCGTCGTGGCCGGTGGTGCATCGCTGAGGCCAACGACCAGTGCTGGCCGCGACCACGCAGCGGTGCTTTCTAGCTATCTGGCGCGGTCCTCCAAGTCGCAATCCGCCCCCGTGTCGTATGGGCTGAGCGCTTCCAGCTCCAGGCGCAAGAAATCGCGAGCGATGCGACACCTCGCCTCCAGCGGCGCCCATTCCGGACGTCGTTCCCGATCAGTGTCGGCAAACGGCCCACCTGAGTCAATTGTGAGTGTGGCCATCAACCACGCAACGCGACCAAGCAGGTCCACTCCCTGCTGGACGGCCACCCGGTTGACCGGGAGCGCAGTGATAGCTCGGTCGACATCCTCGGCGACCACAGCGGCCACGATTGGGAGAATCGCGCTGCGATCCCGACGCCCAATCCGCGACCAGTAGACGGCCAGCGACGCCTGCGCTCCGGCGACGCCGACGACCACTTGTCTTGCAGTAGCAAGCAAGTCCTTCGGCGCTCGCTCCAACTGGGCATCGAGTTCGCCCGCAGTCTGGCGCCATTCGGCGACCAGCTCTTGCGTCCGAACCAGCTCGTCTTCCAGCACTGTGATCTGTGGGCGCATCTCCTCCCGCCCGTGTTCCGTCGCCGCATCGAGTGCCGTCGCGCTGACGCGAACGCCATTGAGAACCGCTCGACGGGCGAACTCCGATGTGCTGATCCCTTCGCTGCGCGCCAACCCGTCGATTCGCTTGCGCTCTGATGACGTGAGCCGAAACGCGATCGTAACGCTGCGGGACTCGCACGTGCCTGGTTCC
>Ga0181524_10003020_pt1 | contig 16772 bp, 9 predicted proteins | sample PEATcosm2014_Bin_34_FD_119761 | JGI IMG/M metagenome (GOLD analysis project Ga0181524, IMG submission 119761) | Peatland microbial communities from MTU Mesocosm Facility, Houghton, MI, USA - PEATcosm2014_Bin05_60_metaG | ecosystem: Environmental > Terrestrial > Soil > Wetlands > Peat | place...
CCCCCGGTGCCGGTCTCCGACTACTTTCGCGGCACCGCGGGCGACCACCTGTGGGGCGTGATCGGCGGCGCGATCTGGGCCGTGGGCATGACGCTCAACGTGGCCGCCTCCGGCGTGGCCTCGCCGGCGGTCTCCTACGGACTGGGCCAGGGGGCGACGATGGTCGCCGCCATTTGGGGCGTCTTCATCTGGCGCGAGTTCCGCCAGGCCCCGCCCGGCACCGGCAAGCTCTTGACCTTGATGTTCCTCGGTTACCTGATCGGCCTGAGTTTGATCGTCTGGACGAAAATGACATGACGGTTCCCCGCATCGTCGTCGTGGGCAGCTCGAATACCGACATGGTGGTCAAGGGCCGGCGGCTGCCGGCGCCGGGTGAGACGGTCTCGGGCGGGCAGTTCGTCCTGGCGGCCGGCGGCAAGGGGGCCAATCAGGCCGTCGCCGCCGCCCGGCTCGGCGCCGACGTAACGCTCGTGGCCCGGGTCGGCCGCGACATTTTCGGCGACCAGGCCCTCGAAAACTACCGCAAGGAAGGCATCCGCGCCGACTACGTGTTCCGCGATCCGGACCTCGCAACGGGCATCGCCCTGATCCTGGTGGACCAGCAGGGGGAGAACCTGATTTCGGTCGCCTCGGGGGCCAATCATGCCCTGACCCCGGCCGACGTGGACCAAGCCGCCGAGCCGATCCGCGCGGCCCAGGTGGTCTTGCTCCAGTTGGAGATCCCGCTGGAGACCGTCTGCCGGGCGGCCGAGGTGGCCTTCGCGGCGGGCGTGCCGGTGATCCTCAACCCGGCCCCCGCGGCGCCCCTGCCCGACGGCCTGCTCCACCGCGTCGCCTACCTGACTCCCAACGAGTCCGAGGCCCAGCACCTCTCGGGCGTTCCGGTCGAGGACGAGACCTCGGCCCGGCAGGCTGCCGGGCGGCTCCTGGCGGCGGGGGCCCGGCACGTGATCATCACCCTGGGGGCCAAGGGGGCGCTGGTGGCCTCGCCGGCGGAAACAGGGGACCGGGTACCCTCTGGGTGCCATTTGCCGGAACGGCCCGCAGGCGGGCACCATGCTTGCATGGTCGTTGCACAAATGGGGACTGTCCCCTTTTTCCAGTTGGTGCCCGGCCGCCGCGTGCAGGCGGTGGACACCACGGCCGCGGGCGACGCCTTCAACGGCGCCCTGGCCTGGGCCCTGGGCTCCGGCTTGGCCCTGGACGAGGCCGTCCGCACGGCCTGCCTGGTGGGCGCGCTCTCGGTCACTCGGCTGGGCGCCCAACCCTCGCTGCCGACCAAGGCCGAGCTGGACCGCTTCGCGGAACAGGGCGGCAGCCCGGCATAGCCCCGCCAAATCCGAAATCCGAATCTCGAAATCCGAAACAAGTTCCAATCACACAAATTCGAATGACTGAAACGACGACGCCCGGTCGATCCGCGTTCTTTCGCCGGCATTTTGGAGTCCCGGCCGCTTGGTTTTGAGAATGTGTGCTTCGTATTTGGTGTTTGTTTCGGATTTCGAGATTCGTATTTCGCCCCGGCCGTCGCCCATGAGCCGTCTCGCCCAACGCGTCCCGGAACCGCAGCGCCCAACGCGCGTCCGCTACAACGTGCTCGTGTTCGCCTGCACCGCGGCGATGCTCACCTACCTGGACCGCGCGTGCATCGGGTCGGCTAAGGGGCATATCCAGGAGGCGCTGGGGCTTTCCGAAGGCGACCTGAAATGGGCCTTTTCGGCCTTCCCGCTGGCCTACGCCCTGTTCGAGGTGCCCAACGGCTGGTTGGCCGACGTCTTCGGCCCGCGGCGGGTGCTGCTGCGGATCGTGCTCTGGTGGTCGGCGTTCACCGCGGTTCTCGGGCTGGTGGGGCTCCGGGTGGCGGGCTTTGTGCTGGGCGGCGTCGGCCTGCTGGCCGTGGTGCAGTTTCTCTGCGGGATGGGCGAGGCGGGGGCCTTCCCGAACATCACCCGGGCCCTGCACAACTGGTTTCCCTATCAGGAACGCGGCCTCACCCAGGGCGCGGTCTGGACCTGCGGCCGCCTGATGGGCGGTCTGACGCCGCTGGTCTGGATGGTGCTGGTGGAAGGCGTTGCCCGCCCCGGCGCCGAGCCCGGCGAAGCCCTGCTGCTGGCGCCGCTGGTACACTGGCGGGCCGTGTTCTTGATCTTCGGGTTGGTGGGGGTGGCGTGGTGCGCCTGGTTCGTGCTGGGGTTCCGCAACCGGCCCGAGGAGAATCCGCGGGTCAACGCCGCCGAGCTGGTCTGGATCCGCTCGGGGGCGGCCGTGGCCGCCCCGGGCCATGCCGCCGCCCCCTGGGGCCGCATCCTCAGAAGCTCCAACCTCTGGCTGCTGGGCCTCATGTACGCCTGCCAGAGTTACGGCTGGTGGTTCTACCTCACCTACCTGCCGACGTACTTCAAGGACCATTACCAGGTGCCGGCCGCCAGCCCGCTGGGAGCGATCTACGCGGGGGGACCGTTGTGGATGGGGGCCGTGGGCTGCCTCGTGGGCGGATTCTTGACGGACGCCTTCATCCGCCGCACCGGCAACCGCCGCTGGGGCCGGCGGCTTTTCGGCGTGCTGGGGCACGCCTCCACCGCCGTCTGCTTTGCGTTGCTGCCGCTGGCCCCCAGCGCGTTTGGCTTTTTCATCATCGTCTCGCTGGGCGGCTTCGCGACGGACCTGACCATGGCCGCGGCTTGGGCCACTTGCCAGGACATCGGGCGGCGCTGGGCCGCGATCGTCGCCGGCTTCATGAACATGCTCGGCGCCTTCGGCGGGGCCTTGGGAAGCTGGATGTTCGGCCACATCCCGCAGAGCGTGGGTCTGGAGCACGGCGGCACGGTGAGCTTCCTCGTCGCGGCCGGGCTGTACGTCGTCGGCGTGCTCTGCTGGCTCCGCATCGACGCCTCCCGGCCGCTCGTGCCCGACGACGCCGGCGGCGCGCTTGCATCCCCCGCCGCCGGGACGTAGACTGAGCGGGTACTCGAGACCTTCCCTCTCCCTCCGGGAGAGGGCCCGAGCAGAATGGTAGGGTGGGTCGAGCCCTGCGAGCCCCACCAAGAATAGACTCGATTCCTGCCGGTGGGGCTCGCTGCGCTCGACCCACCCTACAGAACACCGGAGCACAACGATGAAGACCACCGACAATGCCCTTCCGCGGGCAGCGGCCACGCGGCGAGACTTCCTCCAATGGACCGCGGCGGCCGCCGCCGGTTCGCTGGCCGGCGCCGCCGGCACATCGGCCCTGGCCGCGGCGCCCGCCGCCGCCCCGGCTGCGGCCAAGCCGGCCCACCCCTGCCCCCTCAAACTGGGCATCGCCAGCTACTCGTTCCGCAAGTTCAGCCTCGAGAAGGCGCTGGCGATGACGAAGCGCGCCGGGCTGAAGTACGTGTGCCTCAAGTCGTTTCACCTGCCACTGACGGCCACGCCCGCCGAGATCGCCGCGGCGGCCAAGAGCGTCGCCGACGCCGGGCTGGTGCTCTACGGCGGGGGCGTGATCAACATGCACCGCACGAGCGACGTGGAGCAGGGCTTCGCGTACGCCAAGGCCGCCGGCATGAAAGTGATCGTCGCCATGCCCACCGCCGAGATGCTCCCCGCGGTCGAGGAGAAGATCCGCCAGTACGACATCCGCGTGGCCATCCACAACCACGGGCCGGGCGACAAGAACTTCCCCACGCCGCAAAGCGTCTACGAGAAGATCAAGGACCTCGACCGGCGGCTGGGCCTGTGCATCGACGTCGGCCACACGATCCGCGTCGGGGCCGACCCCGTGCGGTCGATCGAAGCCTATGCCGACCGGCTGCTGGACCTCCACATGAAGGACGTCACCGAGGCCTCGCCCAAGGGCCATGAAATCCAGGTCGGCCGCGGCGTGATCGACATCCCGGCACTCCTGCGGGCACTGGTCAAGATCAAGTACGACGGCGTCGTGTCGTTCGAGTACGAGCCCGAGGACAACGACCCGCTGCCGGGCCTGTGCGAGTCGGTCGGCTACACCCGCGGCGTGCTGGCCGCGCCGTGAGCGGCCGCCCGGAACGGGAAGAATGAGAAACGGAGGCTCGCCATGGGGACTTCCGAAGCAAGGCGCGGTCCGAGATGGGTAGAGGTACTGGTCATCGGCGTCGTTCTCTTCATCATCGCGGGGCTGTTGCTTCCGGCCATTGAGTCGGCTAGGGAGGCCTCGCGCAGAGCGGCCTGCCAGCAGAACATGCACCAGATCGGGCTGGGGCTCCAGAACTACAACAGCGCATTCGGCAGGTTCCCGGGGTCAGCCGCCCTTTCGGACAGCGGCACTGCGAAGACCGTGCATGGCTGGAGCTTCTTGGTGCAAATCCTGCCGTACCTGTGTTACCCACCGCTCGGCGTGCATGGCGGCGGACCCGAGCCCGAGCCCGAGCCGGACGACGCGAGCAACCCGGCGGTGGTGGCGGCTCTCAACACCACGATCAAAGAGTTCCAGTGCCCGAGCAACCCGAACCCCAACTTCCTCGACCCGAAGGCCAGGCCACCGTTCCAAGCCTTCACCAACTACAAGGGCATGGGCGCCACCTGTATTTCGAGTCTCCAGGTGGTCGTTGGCGGGACACACCCGCCGTACGGCTCAAGGGATATCCATCCCGACGGCGCGCTGTACCCGGGGCCCGGCATACGGGCCGAAGACATTGCCGACGGCGCCGCCCACACGATCCAGGTGGTCGAGACAATCGACGACGTGTCGAGCCGCTGGACGGTCGGCAAGGAGGTAACGCTGGTCGGGCTGCCCAACAAGGTCGTCCAGGGGGCAGTGCAAGACGAATACTTCAAGTACTTCCATCCGGCCTGGTACGATGCCACGTTCAATGGGGCTGCCTACGTTGCCCCGGATCCTCTCACCAGGCCGTACATCGCCCGCGATTTCAGCCCCGGCGGGGAAGACGCCGGCACGTATGACGACACGGGCATCTTCGGCCAGGAGCCACCGCCCGCCTACGGTCCATCCTCCGGGCACCGCGGAATAGTAAATCACCTATACGCCGACGGCTCGGTCCAGCCCATCAGCACTCGCATCGATCCGTGCGCGTATTGGTTCATGATCACCAGGAACGCCGGCGACCCGTATCATCCGGACCCGCCGTGAGGGCGCGGCGGGAAGGGGGAAGGCGGAGGGGGGAAGGGCCAAGGCGGGCCGCTATTTGCGGAGAGGCCGTTTGCAAGGATATCGGTTGAGGATAGGGAGCATTTCACGCCAAGGCGCCAAGCCGCAAAGACGCAAAGGAACATCGGAATTGGTGCCGTTTCGACCGACCGGCTTTCGCGGCTTTGCGGCTTGGCGCCTTTGCGTCGTATCCTTCCCCGTCACCGCGTTGCCTTCAAGACAGGCCCTTCGGTACTTTCCGGCACGCCCTTTTTTCCGTAGGAGCGGCGACGTTCTTCGCGGCCCTTCGGTCGCCGATGCCGGCGCCATTGGGCAGAGCGCGGCAAGGAAAGGCCGCGGAGCGGCCGCTCAGTGCGTTCCCACGCCGGAGCGTGGGAACGAGAACGGGCTTTCGTTTCATCCTTTATCCTTCCTCCTTCCGCCTTAGTTCCAGCGTGGCCCAGAAGCTCGGGTCCTCCTGGTAGGGCATCGGACTGCCGACCCCCAGCGTCTGCTCGCCGAGCTGCCGGTCCAGGACGGCGTAGGTGAAGCCCAGGCGGGGGTGCTCCTGCGAGTCGAAGCCGGTCAGGGCCTCGGCGGGCAGAAAGGCCTCCAGGAGATATCCGCCGGAAAACCGCTGGCTGCGGACCTGGATCTGGTCGGGCTGGACCGGCCGGCATTGCTCGCGGGCGCGGTGGATCGGCTGGAGTTGGCCCACCGGCTCGTCCAGCCGCCGGGCACCGTGCGCAGCATGGTCGCCGCCGCGGGGCAGGAAAATGAAGCGGTGGCAGAACCGCCCCGCCCGGTGGACGTTGTGAACGTCGCGGGTGTCGATCCAGACCTGGAGTCCGTCGCTGTCTTCCGGGCGGGAGGCGCGGCACCAGGGGGGCTGCTGCTTGCCCGACACGCGGACCGCGAAGGCCAGGCCCGCCGGGCTCCAGGCCGCGCGGACGTCGGCCCATGCCGGCCGGCCCTCCAGCTCGGCCAGGCTCGGCAGCCGGCACTGTTGATCCAATCTCGCGCCCTCCGCGGTCCACAGCGGCTCGCGCATCGGGCACGGCACCGAGAAGCGGAACAGGAAGCGGCCGGGAACGAGGGAGTCGGACATATCTGAACCAAGTAGGTTATGCTTCAGCATAACATGGCCAAAGTGTCGGGGCCTTGCTCGGGTCAATGTCATGCTGAAGCATAACCTACGCCTTCAACGCCGCGAGGTGTTCCTTCAAGAACGCCGGCAGGTCGGCGCGGTGCAGGTCGTCCAGCGTGCGGAACTTGATCCGCAGCAGGTCGCAGCCGGGCCGGCTGCCGTCCACGCGGGCGTCCAGGCCGAGGGCGGCCAGGCGGCCCTGGGCGAAACGGCCCTTGGGCCCGGTCAGCACCAGGTACACGCCGTCGAGTTTCTTCGTCTGCACGGCCGCCCACGGCTCGTGCTGCGGAGGCACGTAGAGCGGCACGACCTGCTTGTTGTTCCAGAGCAACTGGCCGCCCGGGGCCGTCTCGGCCAACAGTTCGATCAGCTCCTCGAGCACTTCGGCCTCCCACTCGACCGTGCCGCCCAGCGGGAAGCCGCGGCGGCTGAGGTGCCACTTGCGGCCGAGCTGCTTCCACGGGGCCAGCACGTCGGCGTGGTGCTCGACCCGCTCGGAGAACCGCTCGAAGCCGGCCACCGCCTGGTCGACGAACTTCCAGAACTCGGGCCGGTCGATCTCCTCGTAGCTGTGGACGCGGACTTCGATCTCCTGCCACGGCCCGCGGAGATTCCGGCACCGCACCCGCGGCTCGGTGCCGTAGAGCGGCAGCTCCGGCATGTCGTTCAGGGGCTTGAGGTCCAGCCGCCGCACCAGCTCGTCGCGCTGGAACGTATTGCGGCCGGTGCGGAATTTCATCTTCAACAGCCACTCCTCGCCGGTGATGGCGTGGAAGAACCAGCCGTCCGACTTCCGGGCCGCACGGATCTCGACCACGGTGCGGGAACTCCAGTCGGTCGGGCTGAAGAGGGGACTGTCCCGATTCTCCTTCGACCGGGCACCGACCGAAGGTTGGTCGGGGACTGTCCCCCTTTGCTCGATGCGGGCCACGACGTCGGCCAGGATGCGGCCGGCCCAGCGGCAGGGGCTGCCGGTGCGGCCGACCCGCTCGACCGAGTGCCAGCGCGGGCCGTCAATCTCCCACGGCATGCGGGCGTCCCGGCCGATCTCGTCGATGTCGCGGTCGGTGGGGCGGGCGGCCTCGGCGGCGGCGAAGTCGTAGGTCTTCCGCTTGACAAACGGGCCGGCCGCCAGGACCGGAGCAAGGGCCTCGGCGGTGTAGGACCGCATGGCGGCGGCATCCGCGTGCTTTCCGGCGGCGTGCTCTCCGGCGGCAGTTTGCCGCCGGCTAGCGGCTTTCCCTTTTCCCCCTTCCGTCTTCCGGCTTCCGCCTTTCTTTACGAGGTCTTCCGGCGTGCCGGCGACGACGACGCGGCCGCCTTCGTCGCCGGCGCCGGGGCCCAGGTCGATGACCCAGTCGGCCGTCTTGATCACGTCCAGGTTGTGCTCGATCACCACGACGGTGTTGCCCAGGTCCACCAGCCGCCCGAGCACGTCCAGGAGCTTGGCCAGGTCGTCGAAGTGCAGGCCGGTGGTCGGCTCGTCGAGCAGATACAGGGTGTCGCCGGTGTCGGGCCTGGAAAGCTCGGCGGCCAGCTTGACCCGCTGGGCCTCGCCGCCGGAGAGCGTGGGGGCGGGCTGGCCGAGCGTCAGGTAGTCCAGCCCCACGTCGCACAGCGTCTGCAGGATGCGGCGGATCCGCGGGATGTTCTCCAGCAGCCGCAGGGCCTCGCCGCACGACAGATTCAGCACGTCGGCGATCGAGCGGCCGTGGTAGCGGACCGCCAGGGTCTCCTCGTTGTAGCGGCGGCCGTGGCAGGTGTCGCACTCGACCCACACGTCGGGGAGGAAGTGCATCTCGATGCGGAGCTGGCCGTTGCCCTCGCACTTCTCGCAGCGGCCGCCCGGCACGTTGAAGCTGAACCGCCGCGGGGTGTAGCCGCGGAGTTTCGCCTCGGGAAGCTGGGCGTAGAGCGTGCGGATGAGGTCCAGCACGCCGGTGAACGTGGCCGCGCTGGAGGTGGGCGTCTGGCCCAGCGGCTGCTGATCGACGCGGATCACCTTGTTCACGCGCTCGATGCCGCGGATGGCGTCGTGGGCCCCGGGGAAGGTCTTGGCACGGTGCAGGGTACGGGCCAGGGCGTTGTAGAGGATGTCTTCCACCAGCGAGCTTTTTCCGCTGCCGCTCGTGCCGGTCACCAGGGTCAGGGTGCCGAGCGGGATCCGCACGTCGATGTTCTTGAGGTTGTTGTGCCGCGCGCCGCGGATTTCCAGCCAGCCCCTGGAGGGCGTGCGGCGATTGGTGGGCACCGGGATCGCCTTCTTGCCGGAAAGGTACGGCCCGGTAACCGATCCGCGGCGGCGGCGGACTTCGGCCGGCGTGCCCGCGGCGACGATCTGGCCCCCCTGTCGCCCGGCGCCGGGCCCGAAGTCCAGCAGGCGGTCGGCATGGGCGATCACGTCGCGGTCGTGCTCGACCACCAACAGCGTGTTGCCCAGGTCGCGGAGTTTTTCCAGGGCGGCCAGCAGCCGCCCGTTGTCGTGGGGGTGCAGGCCGATCGTGGGCTCGTCGAGTACGTAGAGCACGCCGCACAGTCCGCTGCCCACCTGGGCCGCCAGCCGGATCCGCTGCATCTCGCCGCCGGAGAGGGTCGGGGCCGGCCGGGCCAGTGCGAGGTACTCCAAGCCCACGTCCACGAGGAACTGCGTGCGGTTGGAGATCTCGCGGAGGACTTCGCCGGCGACTTTCTGCTCGGCGGCCGTCGGCTGCCACCCGCGGAACTCCGCGAGGAGTTTGCCCAGGCTCATCCGGCACCACTCGTCGATCGTGCGGCCGCGGAACCGCACGGCCGCTGCATCGTCCCGCAGCCGGCCCCCACCGCAGACGGTACACTCGACTTCGTCCACCAGGTGCTCCAGCCGGGCGCGGAGCCCCGGCGAGACGCGGCTCGCCTCGTCCAGGGCCGGATAGAGACCCTTGTATTGGAAGCGGAAGGAAAGGGATTGGGGACTTGTGGTCCGTGGTCCGTCGTCCGTGGTCCGTCGTCCGTGGTGCGTTGCAACTGACAACTGACCGCTGACAACTGACTGCTCGCCACCCGCCGACCCGCCGACCCGCCGCGCGGGTACCCCAGGGTGCCCCGCCTGTCCCCCGACCTCAAACCACTGCTGGCCGGTGCCGTGAAAGATCAGGCGGCGATGCTTGCCGCCGAGTTGCTCGAAAGGCACGTCGGCCGGGATGCCCGCGGCGGCCGAGAGGCTTTCGAGCATCCGCCGGAACAGGCCGCGGGAGGCGTCGGGCCAGAGGGCCACGGCTCCCTGGGCCAGCGTGAGCTTGGGGTCTCGCAGCAGGGCGGCCGGATTCGTGCCCGTCTGCACCCCCAGCCCTTCGCAGGCCGGGCACCAGCCCAGCGGGCTGTTGAACGAGAAGTGGTGTGGCCCCAAGGGCTCGAAGCTCCGACCGCACTGCTGGCAGGCGAAGTGCCGGCTGTGGATTTCGCTGGGCCAGTCGCTCTCGGGCAGCTCCGGCCGCGGAAAGGCCGCCAGGAGCACGCCCCGCCCCAGCGCCAAGGCGTTCTCGACGCTGCCGGCCAGCCGCGAGCGGGCCGTCGGGCGGACCACGAGCCGGTCGATGAGCACCTCGACGCGGTGTTTCTGGCGGCGGTCGATCTCCGGCGGCTGGTCGAGGGAATAGGTCTTGGCATCGACGCGGACCCGCACGTAGCCCGCCTTGCGCATCTCCTCCCACAGGACCTCGTAGCGCTCGCCCACCTGGACCTCGACCGGGGCCAGCAGGTAGAGCTTCGTGCCCGCCGGGCGGAGCATGAGCTTCTCGATGATCTCGTCGGCCGACTGCGTGCCGACCGGCGTTTCGCAGGCCGGGCAGTAGGGCTGCCCCAGCCGGGCCACCAGGATCCGCAGGTAGTCGTAGATCTCGGTCACGGTGCCCACCGTGCTGCGGGGCGTGTGGCCGGCGTGCTTCTGCTCGATGGCCACGGCCGGCGACAGGCCCTCGATGTGGTCCAGCCGCGGCTTCTGCATCTTGTCGACGAACTGCCGGGCGTAGGCGCTGAGGCTCTCGACGTAGCGCCGCTGGCCCTCGGCATAGACGGTGTCCATCGCCAGCGAGGTCTTGCCGGAGCCGCTCGGGCCGCAGCAGACCGTGATGCGGTCGCGGGGGATGTCCACGTCGATGCCCTTGAGGTTGTGCTCGCGGGCGCCGCGGACCTTGATGGCCCGGGCCATCTCGACCCGGGTGGGCCGTTTCTCTCCGGCTTGGGGCGGGGCCGTTGGCGAAGCCGCAAGCGGCGGGGCCAAGAATCGCCGCAGCACCTGGCCGGTGTAGGAGCCGTCGTTGCGGGCGAGCTGCTCGGGGGTGCCGGCGGCCACGATCTGCCCGCCGCGCTGGCCGCCTTCCGGTCCCAGGTCGATGATCCAGTCGGCCGTCTTGACGACCTCCAGGTTGTGCTCGACCACCAGCACGGTATTGCCCGCGTCGACGAAGCCGTGCAAGACCCGCAGCAAGAGCTCGATGTCGGCGAAGTGCAGGCCGGTGGTGGGCTCGTCGAGGAGGTACAGCGTGCGGCCGGTGCTCTTCTTGACCAGCTCGCGGGCGAGCTTGATCCGCTGGGCCTCGCCGCCGGAGAGGGTGGGCGAGGGTTGGCCCAGCTTCATGTAGTCCAGGCCCACGTCGTGGAGCGTCTGGAGCTTCTGGGCGATGGCCGGGATATTCTCGAAATGCGTCAGGGCCTCCTGGATGTCCATCTCCAGGACCTCGGCGATCGAGCGGCCCTTGTAGCGGACCTGGAGCGTCTCGCGGCTGAAGCGGTGGCCCTGGCACACGGGGCAGGTCACCCACAGGTCGGCCAGGAAGTCCATTTCCAGCTTGGTGGCGCCGTTGCCTTCGCAGGCCTCGCAGCGGCCGCCGGCGACGTTGAAGCTGAAGCGGCCGGGCGGGTAGCCCCGCGTCCGCGCCTCGGGCAACTGCGCGTACAGCCGGCGGATCTCGTCGAACACCTTGATGTACGTGGCGGGGTTCGAGCGCGGCGTCCGCCCGATCGGCGACTGGTCGATGGCGATCAGCTTGTCCAGCTCCGCGAGGCCCTCGATGCGGTCGTGGGTCCCGGGGTTGCCGATGCCGCCGTTCAGGTCGCGGCGGAGGGCCTCGACCAGGATGTCGCCCACCAGCGAGCTCTTGCCGGAGCCCGACACCCCGGTGACGCACACGAACACGCCCAGGGGGATCTCGACGTCGATGTTCTGGAGGTTGTTGTGCCGGGCGCCGCGGATCACGAGCCGGCCGCGGCCGCTCTGGGCGTCGCGGCGGACGGCGGGGACCGCGATCCGCCGCCGGCCCGACAGGTACTGGCCCGTCAGGCTCTCGGGCTCGGCGGCCAGGGCCCCCAGCGTCCCGGCGGCCACGATGCGGCCGCCGCGGACCCCCGGGCCGGGACCGAAGTCCACCACGTGGTCCGCCGCGCGGATCGTGTCCTCGTCGTGCTCGACCACCACGACCGTGTTGCCCTGGTCGCGGAGCCGGCGGAGCGTGTCCAGCAGCCGGTCGTTGTCGCGGGAGTGCAGGCCGATCGACGGCTCGTCCAGGATGTACAGCACCCCGACCAGGCCGCAGCCGATCTGCCCGGCCAGGCGGATTCGCTGCATCTCGCCGCCGGCCAGCGTCGGGGCGGCCCGGTCCAGCGTCAGGTAATCCAACCCCACGTTCTCGAGGAACCCCAGCCGCTGGCGGATTTCCTTGAGGGCCTCGGCCGCGATGGCCTGGCCCGTCGCGTCCAACTCCAAGGCGCTAAAGAACTCCGCCGCCCGGGCCACCGGCAGAGAGCAGACCTCCGGCAGCGACTGCTCGGGCGGGGCACCGTCGGGCACCATGCTCGCATGGTCGGCATGGTCCTGAAAGGCGGGCGCGGCGGAGGTCAGGGTCACGGCCGCGGCCTGGGGGTTCAGCCGCCGCCCGCCGCACCGGCTGCAACCCAGGATCCGCATGTGTTTTTCCAACTGGCGGCGCTGAGGGCGGCTGCGGGTCGTGCGGTACTGCGAGAGGAGCTTGGGGATGATGCCCTCGAAGACGCCGCCCCACTTGTGGCCCGACGGCCCCTGGCGCCAAGTGAAGGTGACGTGATCCTGGCCGGTGCCCCAGAGCAGGGCGTGCCGCAGTTTCTCGTCCAGCTCCTCCCAGGCGGTCTCCAGGACGGTGCCCGGCTCCAGGCCGTGCTTCCGCTCGAGCAGCTCGGCCACGCCGCGGAAGATGTGCCGCCGCCACCGGCCCATCTCCCGCCAGCGGCCCACCAGCGGGATGCAACCCTGCTGGAACGAGCGGCTGGGGTCCGTCACGAGCCGCTCGGGGTCGAACGTGTAGATCTGCCCCAGCCCGCTGCACTCCGGGCACATGCCCTGGGGATTGTTGAAGCTGAACAGTTGCGGACTGGGCGGCTCGAAACTCAAGTTGCAGTGGGTGCAGGCGTAGTGGACGGAGAAGGGAATGTCCGCAAAGGATGAAGCCGCTTGCGGCTTCGCACTCCGTCTTCCTTCATCCTTTATCCGGGTACCCTCTGGGTGTCCTTCATCCTTGGTCCTTTCTCCTTCATCCTCCGCCACCACGAGGTTCCCCAAACCCAGCCCGAGCGCCGACTCGACCGCCTCGGCCAGGCGGGGGCGGATCTTCGGCCCCACCGCCAGCCGGTCCACCACCACCTCGATGTCGTGACGCATCTGCCGGTCCAGCCGCAGGTCGTCGCTGAGCTGCACCACGCGGCCGTCGACCCGGGCGCGGACGAATCCCTGCTTCAACAGGTCCTCGAACAGGTCGCGGTACTCGCCCCTCTGGCCGCGAATGACGGGGGCCAGGACCAGCAGCCGCGTGCCCGGCGGCAGGCCCAGGATCCGCTCGATGATCTGCTCGCGGGTCTGGGCGGTGATGGGCCGGCCGCACTGCGGGCAATGCCCCTTGCCCACCCGGGCGTAAAGCACCCGCAGGTAATCGTAAATCTCGGTGATCGTCCCGACCGTCGAGCGGGGATTGCTCCCGCCCGACTTCTGGGCGATGGAGATTGCCGGACTCAATCCCGTAATGAGGTCCACGTCCGGCTTGGGCATCTGGCCGAGGAACTGCCGGGCAAAGCTGGAAAGGCTTTCCACGTACCGCCGCTGCCCCTCGGCATAGAGCGTGTCGAAGGCCAGCGAGCTCTTGCCCGACCCACTCACCCCCGTGAAGCAGATCAGCCGGTTGCGGGGCAGGACCAGGCTCATGTCCCGCAGGTTGTGTTCGCGGGCCCCCTGGATGAGGATGTCGGAATCAGGCATGGGCGGCAATCGCGGGGCCGAAACCTTCTATTCTAGCCCGCCGGGCAGAGCGGAGGCAACCAACTGCCCACCGCCCTTGGCCCACAGCACGACTCTACGCAAATGGGTGGTGTGTTCGTAGTCTTGGGGCCGGGCCCCACGTGCGGTGGTATTTCTTCCGCTGTTGGAAGTTGACTCCGACAGGTGGTGGCCTATGGTATCAGTGATGGCACGACATTCGCCGGGATGACGTTCTTCGCTCAGTGGGAGGTCGGCTGACCTATGGATGTCGCGGAACACGTCGACCGCCAAGGCCTGGTGCCGATCGCGTTGGACACGTTGTGCGCTTCGGCGGTCCTGCCGTTCAATCTTTACTTGCCCTCCAGCCGGGGCGGTTCGCTGGTCCTCTATCGCGAGTGCGGCTTTCCCTTCGCGCAAGAAGACTTCGACCGGCTCGTGGAGCGGAACGTCCGCACGCTCTATATCCAGTCCGGCGATTCGAGGATCTACCACGACCACCTGCGAGAGACCATCCTGGAGAACCGGGAAATACCGGCCGCGCGCCGCTACCAGGTCCTTCGCGAGGCTGCCCGCGCGGTGCTCTCCGAGGCATTCAGCGGCGGTGAGGTCGCGAACGCCGTGGCTGCCACGACGGACCTGGGCCGGGACATGGTGCATACAGTCTGTGATTCCCAGGTCGTCCTCAACGACGTGCTCCGCGTGATGGCGCACGACTACGGCATGTTCACTCATGCGATCAACGTGGCGACGTACTGTCTGTTGATCGCTCGGCGCATGGGCACCGGCGGCGAGGAGGAACTGCTGCGGATCGGACGGGGCGCGTTGCTGCACGACATCGGCAAACAGTACGCGCCGAAGAACATCTTCGAGAAGACGGGGAGCCTGTCCGATCGGGAGAAGCAGATCATCTGCCAGCACCCGACCCAGGGATTCCTGGAACTTTGCCGCCGCGAGGACCTGGGCTGGGGGGAGATGATGATGGTCTACCAGCACCATGAACGCTGCGACGGCCGCGGCTATCCGGTGGGCCTGGTGCGGTCGGAGATCCACGAATACGGGCGGCTGTGCGCCGTTGCCGACGTGTGCGATGCGCTGCTGCAGGACCGTCCCCACCGGCGGGCCGCGCTGCAGTCCGATGTGGTCGAGTACCTGGACCGCCAGGCGGGCCGCGGCTTTGACGAGGAGATGTCGCGATGTTGGATTGCGGCCATCAAGCAAGCGACCTGACGCCGTGGATCGAGTCGGTGCCCTGCAGCGTGAGACTCCCGCCGCAGCTCCGCGAAGACTTCGAGAAGACCGGGGTGACGGCGCCCTTCTACGGGGACGTGCGAACGGTGCAGCGCGCGAGCTGGCGGGGCGCCGGGCGCCGCGCCGCTCTGGGGTACCGCCAGAGCCTGCCGGCCGTGCCCCGCAACCCCGCATGGCTCGGCGTGTACATGAACGATGTTTCCTACAGGGGATGCGGCTTCTTCCACGCGGAACAGCTCTATCCGGGCGAGCGCATGCGGCTCGTGCTGCCCACGGGAACCGATCTGCCGATCGAGGTCACGTGGTGCCGCCGCATCGACGAAAGCTGCTTCGCGGTCGGGGCGCGGTTCGTCGCTTGCACGTCGCCCCCCAAGCCGGAGCAAACCCGTGATTGACGAGCACCAGAATGCCGGCGGGGACCTGGATGGCTTTCTGGGACGCCTGGCGGCCTTGGCGGAGAACAGTGGCGGGACCGCCGGCCATGCGCCTTCCGCCCCTCCCTCCGTGGGCACGGTCCGGCCGAGGTCACCCCTGCGCGGCGAGGAAATTGCCCAGAGCCGCAGGGGGGTGGCGGCGCCGGCCGTGCCGCCGGACTTGGCGAGCAACGAAGGCTTCTTCCCCCTGGTCCCCGAGTCGCTTGCCGATGCCCATATTTCGGAAAGCGAAGTGGAGGCCATCATCCTCAGGTTATTGTTGCACTGCGGCAAGGCGACGGGCCTGGAAATCGCGCAGCAAGTCGCACTCCCTTTCGGTGTCGTGCAACCGTTGCTGGCCTCGTTCAAGACGAGGCGATTCCTGGCCATCAGGGGCTCCGCCGCGCTGAGCGACTACGTCTACGAGATCACCGACGCCGGTCTGCAGCGCGCCCGGCGTCATGCAGAACAGTGTACGCACTTCGGTGCCGCGCCCGTGGCCTTGTCCGATTATCGGGCTGGGGTGGCGGCGCAGTCGCTGCAAAGAACACCTCCGCGGATCGAGGACCTGCGCCGCGCCTTCGCCGACCTTACGCTCAGCGCGAACATGTTCGCCCGGTTGGGAAGGGCCATCACCTCCGGACGCGGCCTGTTCCTGTACGGCCAGCCGGGAAACGGCAAGACCAGCATCGCCGAACGAATCACCGCGGTGTTCGGATCGAGCATCTGGATCCCCCGGGCCATTAGCGCCTGGGGCGAGATCATCCGGTTCTACGATCCGAGCTGCCATGTGGAAGTGCCGCTGGCCACCAGCGACAGGATCCTGCAAGAGGAAAAACGCGACCTGCGGTGGGTCCGTATCCGCCGGCCGACAATCGTGGTCGGCGGGGAACTCACCATGGATAGCCTGGAGATCGTTGTCCACAAGGACACCGGGGTCTCGGAAGCGCCGATCCAAATGAAGAGCAACTGCGGCACGCTGGTGATCGACGATTTCGGCCGCCAGCGGATTCTGCCCGCGACACTGCTCAACCGCTGGATCGTGCCCTTGGAGAAACGGCACGACTACCTCGCCTTGGCCAGCGGCCGAAAGATCCGCGTGCCCTTCGATCAATTCATCGTCTTCTCGACGAACCTGGATCCCAAGGACCTCGTGGACGAGGCATTCTTGCGGAGGATCCCCTACAAGATCGACGTGGAGAACCCGACGGTGGAGGAGTTCCGGCAGTTGTTCAGTCACAACTGCCAGACGCTGGGGATCGCCTATCGCCGGGAGGTGCTGGACCACCTGATCGCCACGCACTACGAGGCCACCGGTCGGCAGATGCGATTCTGCCATTCTCGCGACCTGTTGCACCAAGTGGCCATATACTGCAAGTTCCATGAGCGGCCGGCCGAAATGAGCATCGAGGCGATCGATGCGGCAGCCGAGGACTACTTCTCGATGGTGTAGGGCGTCCCGTGTGGCGGCCCGGCACCGACCCGGCGGGTTTGCCCTGGGGCGGCCCACCGCGCTGAACTGCTTCACGGCCCAGGTGGCCCGCGTCGCCCACATGGAACAAGACGGCCGGACGCGATACCTCACCGGCTGCCGCTTCCTCGGCC
>Ga0181524_10003023_pt1 | contig 16769 bp, 13 predicted proteins | sample PEATcosm2014_Bin_34_FD_119761 | JGI IMG/M metagenome (GOLD analysis project Ga0181524, IMG submission 119761) | Peatland microbial communities from MTU Mesocosm Facility, Houghton, MI, USA - PEATcosm2014_Bin05_60_metaG | ecosystem: Environmental > Terrestrial > Soil > Wetlands > Peat | place...
CTCGGACGCCATGCGGTCTCCCACGACATCTATGCGAGCGACTGGAGCGTGCCCTATGCTCCGGGAGCGCTCTCGGCGATCGGTTACCGCGCAGGCCAGCAGGTCGCAGCTCAGAAGTTGCCCACGACCGGCGCGCCTGCGAGACTCCAGATCACGCCGGTCCAATTGCCCATCTCAGGCGACACGGCATTCTACGAAATCACCGTCGTTGACGCGGCAGGCCTGCTTGTGCCCGAAGCGACACCCGCTGTGACCGTGCGCGTCCAAGGCGCAGCTCGCCTCGTTGGTCTCGACACTGGAGACCTCGGTTACGGCGGTCTCTTCAAAACCGACACCCGCAACGCATATCAGGGCCGTCTCCTCGCTACGGTGCAACGCACCACGCCGACAGGCGAGTTCCGCGTTGTCGCCGCCGCACCGGGGCTGTCAGCGGCCGAAGAGGATGGCAACCGATAAGAAGTGTCCCCGTAGCGTCCGAAAACTCACGCTTCAGGGCACGCGCTCAATGAGTAGAGCGCCTGGCCTGATGAAGTTCTCCATGCTCACCGCGGAAATGCCTAAATGCTGGCGCGGCGCCATCCCCCACGCCGTGGAATGCAGCGACGACGCTAGCCTGCGCCTCGAACACGTCACCCTCTTCGCGTCGAACTGCTTTGGGTTTCTCGAGGTCAACTGCGATGGCACGGTTTACGTTGGCTGCCGCATCGACCGCCGGCCGCCGGAAGACGATCCGGTGAAGCGCGCCTCTGCCCGGCTGCGCTCCCCGGACGCCGATGCCTGCCACAGCAAGCACGCAATCAAAGGCTCCTCGTATCTCGAGTGCTCCGCGCGCTTCATGGGCGATGACTGCATCAACATCTGCGGCGATTACCACATGGTCATGGCCTTGCAGGGGCGGTCGTTGCGCGTCCTGGCCAAAGGGCAGATGAACATCCAACCGGGCGACCCGGTCGAACTGGTCCTCTACAGCGGCGAGCGCCTGCCGGATGCGGTTGCGGTCGCGGTCGAACCGTCCGGCTCGATCCGGGACGATGAAAAGGCGTTCCTCGCCCGGCAGGCCCTTGATGCCAACCTGAAAAGCGCCCGCGGCCTCGGCAACGCTTTCACCATTACCCGGGATCGCGAGGTGGCCATGGTGCGGGGTGGCATTCTCTGCTCCGCCCGGCGCGTGGGGAACAACTTCGCCGTGCGTAACTGCAATTTCGGCTTCAACCGCTCCCGCGGCATCTTGATCAAGGCCAGCCACGGCGAAATCACAGGGAACCACCTGGAAGGCTGCCGGATGTCGGCCATTCTCGTCGCCCCGGAATACTGGTGGCTCGAGGCCGGGAGCAGCACCGACCTGGACCATGCCGACATGGCCTACGAATGGCTCTTTAACGGCATCAACAGCTCCAGCGGTTTGAGGGGTGCTGGCCCCCTGCCCGCCCAGCGGATCGAGGTGTCCGGCCAACTCAAGGCCCTGTTCCCGGCGCACTTGAACAGTCTCGGCCTGAGAAAGGCGGACGGGACGGCGCTGACGCTGGACGCCAATGGGGATGGCCCCTTCAAGGATTACGTCAAATCATTCGTCATCGCCGCGGCACAGAGAGCCTTGAAAGGAAGATGATGAACCCGATGCACTACATCCGCGCCGAGGGCACGAAAACCGCTCCCCATTGGCGCATCCGCCACGGCACAGTTGACAGGGACACTTCCCTCGCAGTCCCGGTCATGCTGGCCACCAAGCTCCAGAACAGTAGCTTCGGCGTTGACTTCGCCATGCCGTGGGCGCAAGGACACGGGGGCGATTACGATCTGGACGATCTCTTTGCTTGGATCACCGGGATCTGCCGGTAGCTTAAACAGCGCTCTTACTACCGAATCGACGGCGGCTCCGCCCTCCTGATAGAGTCCTGCACGAAGTGAACGAGACAAACCGGCAATTCTGGGGCAGGATCCGCGAGGGCGTTTTTTCGTTTTCTCCGGCCCTTTTTGTGGTGCCGCTGGGTCTGCTTTGCGAAATCCTGGCCCCAAGGGTTGAAGCCGTCCCGGCGGCTGCACTCGACCCAGACCAACCCGCCACATTCTTCAGAAGCGCCCGGCCCTATACTCGCTGGTGGTGGTTTGCTTCGGACGTCACTGCCGAGGACATTGACGATCAGTTGAAAGGGCTCAGGGAGAATAATTTCGGCGGGGTCGAAATCGCGTGGCTCTACCCGCCGCGGCCGAAGGTTTGGACCAACCTGTTTAACCAACTGAGCCCTGAGGAGAAGGAGCACAAGCTCCGCGCACCGAAGTGGCTTAGCCCCGAATGGTCGGCGCTCGTGGTCCACCCAAAGCAGCAGGCCGATAAATTGGGCCTGGGATGCGATTTCACTTTTGGCGGTGGCTGGCCGTTTGGCGACACGGGCGTCACCATAGAGGAATCAGTCCAGATTTACGGGAAGCCGGCTTTTGAGCAGCGCATAGAGCGAATTTCCTGGGAGATGCCCGCCCAACCGCTGGTCCTGAACCACCTGGACCGCCAGGCCTTCGTCCACTATGCCCAGCGCCCGGGCAAGGCGCTGGCCCCGGCGCTGGCCGGTTCGCGCAGCGGCCTGTTTTGCGACTCCTGGGAGGTCGAGACCCATGGACTTTGGACGCGCGGATTCGGCGCGGCTTTCAACAAGAGGTTTGGCTATGACGTGCGTCCCTAACAGCCTATGAAACAAGCCGCATCCAGAACGGCACAAGAATCTTGTGGTGAGGGTCTGGGGTCCGAGCGGGTATTTTTGCGAACTGGACGAGGGTTATCAGGACCAGATCCTCGGCCGCCATACGTATGGAGGGTAATTCGATGAAAGCACTGTTGGACGCCGCTGCCTGTTGGTTTCTGCTGGTCCCCCTTGCCCCTGCCAGGGGCGCCGGGTTTCATCGAGTGGCCCCAGTCCCCATCCAGCAGGTGGTCATTCAGGACGACTTTTGGTCGCCCAAGCTGAAGGTGTGGCGTGAAGTCACCATTCCCGACTGTCTGGCGAAGTTCGAGAACGACGGAGCGCTCACCAACTTCGACAAAATTCGCGATGGCATCGGCGGCGAACATGGCGGCCCGCCGTGGTATGACGGTTTGATTTACGAAATGATTCGAGGGTGCGCCGATTTCCTCGCCTCGGAACGTGACCCCGCTCTGGAAGCTCGCCTCGACGGCTATATCGAGCGCATTGCCGCCGCGGCGGCCAAGGATCCCGACGGCTACCTTAACACGTGGACCCAGTTGAAGGCACCGACTCAGCGATGGGGGCTCAATGGCGGTAACGACGTCGAGCAGCACGATGTCTATAACGCCGGCGCGATGGTCGAGGCGGCCGTTCACTATTACCGGGCTACGGCAAAAACGCGGCTGCTCCAGGTTGCCACCAGGCTGGCCAATCACATGGCGGATGTCATGGGGCCCCCACCCAAGAAGAACGTGGTTCCGGGCCATTCGCTGGGCGAGGAGGCCTTGGTGAAGCTGTACCTTCTTTTCCGGGAGAGGCCGGATCTCAAATCCCGGATGTCTGTGCCCGTCGACGAAGGGCGTTATCTCAAGCTGGCTGAGTTCTGGATTGAGAACCGTGGCAACCACGAGGGCAGGAGTTTCGGCCGGTTTGATGGGACCTACGCCCAGGATCATAAGCCCGTGTTGCAGCAGGATACCATGGAAGGCCACGCGGTTCGGGCGACCCTGCTCTGTGCCGGCCTGGCCGCCACCGCGAATGCGAATGGCCGCCAGGACTATCTTGATGCGGCCCGACGGCTCTGGGAGAACATGGTGCAACGCCGCATGTATGTCATTGGCGGATTGGGCGCGGTGGCTGGCCATGAGGGATTCGGTCCCGATTACGTGTTGCCCAACAATGGCTACCTGGAAACCTGTGCGGCCATCGGCGCTGGCTTCTTCCACCACAACATGAACCTGGCTCTGGCCGACGCGCGCTATGCGGATGAATTGGAGCGAGTGCTCTACAACGCCGTCCTGCCCGGCGTGTCGGTACAGGGAAACACCTACTTTTACGAGAATCCTTTGGAAGCAGGCCCGAAGCGGGCTCGTTGGGCTTGGCACGGCTGCCCATGCTGTCCACCGATGTTTCTCAAGATCATAGGCGCGCTGCCCAGTTACATCTACGCGACCGACAACAGCGGCATCTATGTGAATTTGTTTGCCGGCAGCCGCGCCACGCTGATCCTGAACGGCGTCAAAGTCATGCTCCAGCAGACGACCCGTTATCCGTGGGACGGCGCGCTCCGGCTCTCCGTCGAGCCGGAGCGGGAGATGGAGTTCGGCGTTTACCCGAGACTGCCGGCGTGGTGCGGGGAGCCGCAGATCAGGCTGAATGGCACTCTGGTGGCTGCCGTTGAGCGGGTCCGCGGCTACGCCCGGCTGGAGCGGAAATGGCGTCGCGGTGATGTCGTCGAACTTACGCTGCCCATGCCGGTGCAACGGTTAAAGGCGCATCCGAAGGTCGAAGCCGACGTTGGCCTCGTGGCGCTTCAGCGCGGCCCGTTGGTGTATTGTCTCGAAGCCGTGGACAACGGCGGGCATGTGGGCAACCTAGTCATACCCCCCGAAGCTCAACTTAGGGCGGAGCACCGTGGGGACCTTCTCGGGGGCGTGACGGTCATCCGGGGGCCGGCCTTGGCGGTGCATCGTGTGGAATGGCCCGACCGGCTCTACCTGCCCTCCGCCAGCGTGCCCGGCATCACGAACACTGACTTCACCGCCGTTCCTTACTTCGCAAATGCCAACCGCCAGCCGGGCGAAATGAAAGTGTGGATGGCCGAGACCGTGCTCAAAGCCCAACCGCTGCCGTCCTCCACCCTGGCGACGCGCGCCAAGCCATCCGCGTCGCATTGCTGGCAGAGCGACACGGTGTTGGCACTCAATGACCAAATCGAGCCATCGGCTTCGGACGATACCAATATTCCCCGTTTCACCTGGTGGGACCACCGTGGCACCCGGGAGTGGGTGCAATACGATTTCGACGATCCCGCGAAGGTTTCCGCAGTCGAGGTCTATTGGTGGGATGAGCGGCGCATCAAAGCTAACTGCCGTGTGCCTCAGTCCTGGCGGCTGCTTTACCAATTCGGTGACGGGTGGAAGGCGGTTACGGGTGCCTCCAATTATGGCGTCGAGATGGACCACTTCAACCGCGTTACCTTTGACCCGGTTGAAACCAAGGCACTCCGGCTTGAGGTTCGGTCGCAAGCCGGGTGGTCGGCAGGCATCCTCGAATGGAAGGTCGAGTGAAGACGCTCTTTTTGATCACGCTTGTAAAGGATACAAATCCCATGAGAGCACTCATGAACTCAACCATCCTGCTTATGGCTGCTGCCAGCTTGAGCGGCACACGCGCCCAGGAAGCCCTGATCGCCGTGCAGGCCGATGAGGTGCTTCACCGCGTCTCGCGCTATCTGGCCGGCGCCTGCATCGAAGATGTAAACCACGAAATTCACGGTGGCGTCTAGAGCCAGATGCTCTTTGGCGAGAGCTTCCAGGAACCGCCGATCTCGACGGTCAGAGGATTCACGGCGTTCGGCGGAAGCTGGCGGGCCTCGGGTGGAGAATTGTCGTTCTTCGGCGCCGCGGGCGACAAGCTGGTTAGCGACTTGCCGGCCACGCTGTCCTGCCTGGAACAAGCCGGCGGTCTTGCGACTTTCGAGGATGATCTCTGTTCAACCAATTATAACAGGTGCCTTAATCTCCGCTTAAGGTAGCTGGACTTACTTTGAGACTATGCGACATACAAATACAATAACTCAAAACCTCATCAACTCGCTTCTTGCGGCCGCAACGCTCCCGGTTGCGGCCGCCAACTGGCCCGCCTGGCGCGGCCCGGATGGCAACGGCGCTTCCCCGGACACAAATCTCCCCCTGAGATGGAGCGCCACCGAAAACGTCCGCTGGCGCACCGCCTTGCCGGAGCGTGGAAACTCTTCCCCCATCGTGTGGGAGGACCGCATTTTCGTCACCCAGGCGATTATGAGCGAGCATCGCCGCACGGTCCTATGCTTCGACCGGGCCGACGGCAAACTCCTCTGGCAGGCCGGTGTGACCTACTCGGAGCCTGAGCCAACCCAGCCCAACAACGGCTATTGCGCCGCAACACCCGTCACCGATGGCGAACGCGTGATCGCGTGGTTCGGGTCCGCCGGCCTGTACTGTTACGACTTCGCTGGCAAAGAACTCTGGCATCGCGACCTCGGCAAAATCAATCACATGCACGGCAACGCCTCCTCTCCCATCGTCGTGGGAGACCTCTGCGTGGTGCATGTCGGCCCGGATGAACATGCCAAACTCGTCGCGGTCAACAAGCGGACCGGCGAGACCGTTTGGGAGGCCGCGCAACCCAAGCTCGACCCTGGCGAACAACCTCTGGGCGGCGGCTTCGGCGGGCCTGGTGGCCCGGGCGGACGGGGTGGGCGAGGTGCGTTCGGCCCAGGCGGCATGTTGGCTGGGCAGATGTTCCAACAGGCCGATAAGAACGGCGACGGCAAGGTTTCCAAGGGGGAGTTGAGCGCCTTGGCCGAGGCCTGGTTCGACAAGCTGGATTCAGCTAAGGCCGGAAAGGTGGACCGGGAGCAATTCTCCGGGGGGTTCGGGCAAGTGCTTGGGCAACCGCCAGGTTTTGGACCGCCCGACGATGGGCCGGAAGACGCCGGTCCTCCTGGCGGTGGACGTGGGGGTGGTGGGCCCGGCGGTTTCGGCCCCGGCCGGTTTGTCGGTGGCGCCCTATTCACTGCCGCAGACGCTCGCCAGCAAGGGGCGCTGACGCGCGAAGACCTCAAGACGGCTTTTGCCAAATGGTTCACCGAATGGGACACGAACAAAACCGGAGCGTTGACCGAGGAACAACTCCGCGCCGGCCTGAACGCCGTCCTCCCTCAGCCTCAATTTGGGCGCGGCGGACCGGGGGGCGGAGGCCCGGGGGGTCCAGACCAAGGTCCTGGAGGTCCCGGTGGCCCTGGGGGATTCGGCGATGACATGGGGCCGGGTGGGCCCGGCGGCCCAGGTGGCTTTGGCGGGCGCGGCGGGCGGGGAGGGTTTGGACCTGGCGGCACCAGCGGTTCATGGAGCACCCCGCTTCTGGTTAAAACTGCGGATCATAACGAGCTGATCTTTACCTTCCCAAATCGGGTTCTGAGCTACGATCCCTTGAGCGGCAGGCAACTCTGGTTCGCGAAAATGCAGGGGGAAGGCTTTTACGCAACCCCCGTTTTTGGCGAGGGCGCCCTGGTGGCGATGACCAGCGGCATGGGCAGGGGTAGCACCCTGGCGCTGAAACTGGGCGGCAGCGGTGACGTCACAGAAAGCCAGCGGCTTTGGGGTTTGCCGCAAACTCGTGCTCACACCGGGTCCAGCGTGATTTGGGAAGGCCATCTCTACTCCATCACGGATGACGGTACGGCGGAATGCCTCGACCTGGCCACGGGAAAAACCGTGTGGCAACAACGACTCCGAGGTTCCAGCGGCCGCAGTTCTTCCTGGTCTTCCCTCGTTTTGGCGGGCGGGAAGCTCTACGTGCCCAACCAGTCCGGGGACGTTTTCGTGCTGAGAGCCGGCCCCACCCTCGAGTTGTTGGCCACTAATTCCGTGAAGGAGAGGACCAACGCCTCGCTCGCTGTCTCCGATGGCCAGCTCTTCCTGCGCACCGAGAAAAGCCTCTGGTGCTTCGCCGAACCGAAATAATCGGCTACAATGACAAATGAAAAACCTTAAAATACGCAAACGATCTCCCGATGTGCTGACCCTAAGTTGTCTGCTCGTCTCGCTGACTACCGGGGGTTTAGGCGCAGTTGCCGGGAGCGGATATAGCCTGGTCTTCGACACCAATCAATTCACGGTCAAGACCTTGAAAGTGGGAACCCAGACTGTCACCTACCGTGCATACGAGGGCATCGTGTACGTCGCGAATCCCGTCGAAACCAACTATCAGAGCCTGAATGTCTATGTGCCGGTGGAGTATTACGAAGGCAAGTCCGTCGGGGCCTATAACGCTGAAACAGCTCCGATCTTCTTACCGATTACCGTCGGCGGTTATATGCCTGGGAGACCGGCGAGACCTGAGGGCTCCCGGGGTCGTGGCGGCCCAGGAGGTCCTCCGGGGGGACCTGGCGGACCCGGCGGGCCTGAAGGTCGTGGTGGCCCAGGAGGCCCCGGGGGTCCTGGAGGTCCTGGGGGTTTCGGGGGGCCGCGAGGTTTTGGTGGACCGGGAGGGCCAGGAGGCCCCGGAGGGGGAGCCATCGGCACTGCCCTGTTGAAGGGCCTGGTTGTGGCCGCCCCCGGGGCACGCGGACGCACACTGCAGGATCAGAGTGGCACGTATACCGGAAAAGCCCCCGCCTGCATAGTCGATCTGAAAGCCTCAGTCCGCTACCTGCGACATAACCGCCGCCTCATACCCGGCAATGCTGAGAAGATTATTTCCAATGGCACCAGCGCCGGCGGCGCACTCTCCGCGCTGCTGGGCGCCACCGGCAATAACGCGGACTATGAGCCCTATTTGAAGGCAATCGGGGCGGCCGATGAACCCGACAGCATCTTCGCCGCATCCTGCTATTGCCCCATCACCGATCTGGACAACGCCGACATGGCCTACGAATGGCTCTTTAATGGCATAAACAACTACGGTGGCATGAGGGGTAACGGCACATTGACCGCGGATCAGATGCAGGTTTCCGACCAATTGAAATCACTTTTCCCGGCGCACCTGAATAGCCTCGGGCTCAAAAAAGCTGACAGAACCACGCTGGCCTTGGACGCCAAGGGAGAAGGTACTTTCAAGGATTACGTCAAATCTTTTGTGATCGCGTCCGCACGAAAGGCCTTGGCGGGAGGCAAAGACCTGTCTGCCCTGACCTGGATAACCATAAAGGACGGAACCGTCAGCGACATCGACTTCGGCAAATTCGTCGCCCACGCCACCCGAATGAAGACCCCTCCCGCCTTCGATTCGCTGGAGCTTCGATCCCCCGAGAACAACCTGTTCGGAACCGCGACCATCGACAGCCAACACTTTACCAAGTTCTCCAGGGACCAAAGCGCCGTTCGTTCTCTGGCGGATGCCTCGATTGTTAAGATGATGAACCCAACGTACTACGTCGGCGCCGAGGCGACCTCTACCGCACCGCACTGGCGTATTCGCCACGGCACGGTGGACCGCGATACTTCTCTCGCCGTCCCCGTCATCCTGGCTACAACGCTGCAGAACCATGGTTTCAACGTCGACTTCGCGATGCCCTGGGCGCAGGGCCACGGCGGTGATTACGACTTGGACGAACTCTTTGCTTGGATTGATCAGGTCAGTCGGTAAAGCACCCTACAACGGGGGCGAGGGTCGGTTTTCTACCCTCGCCTCGTTGGGCCAGTGATCGTAGCTTCGTTCCGTAAGACATTGACCTCGTGTGGCCTGGACCGTGAGAGAGGGAACGGAAAACCAGTGGCATAATCGAGGCCAAAACAGGACCACGGTCGCGTACTCGTCCACTACACCGCTAGTACCCCTTCGGTACTCATGGAGGCGAGGGTCGGAATCGGTCGCCTCAAGCGTCGTTACGTGTTCAAAAATACCCCTTTTTATTGGCTACACAAGCTAACACTGGCACTACCCGAACCAGCACTTTCACTACACCTTTGCTGACGTTTTTGCTGACAGTGCCGGCACGCCTCCGCGCACAATTCCTAGAGGCAAGAATCTTGGCGGATCGAGGAGGGTCAAGGTGGAGGCGCTCTGCTCTCGCTCATGTGCTTCGTGCACTACCTTGACGCCCGGAGCGCGGCAACCGGAGAAGGGAATCTGTGCTCTCAAACCAGCATCGACTGCTGGGCGGAGATACCCGCCGTCGCGCCGTGCGATGATGCCACGGTGACCGAGGGCATGAGGGGGTTGGCGAGGTCGCCTGCGGCGTAAATGCCCGGCATGCTGGTTTCGCGGTGCTCGTCGACCTTGAGGACTATGCCGAGGGGCGTATCAACCGTGGCGAGGCCCAGTGATTCATGCAGGCCTGCGGACGGCTTGGTGCGCGGATGCGCGAACAGGATGTCGACTGCGACATTGGAGCCGGTATCGAGCTTGACGGTGGCGCTATGGCCCCCGTGATGGGCGATCTCGATGATCCGGCCATCGATGACAGGTATGTTGCGGCGCGCCAGATCGGCCCGGATATCGGGCGGAATATTGTGACCAGCGGCGAAGAGCGTCAACTTGTCGGTCCAATCGTGGTACAGCCTGACATAATTGTGCGACTGCCGGCCGGACCAGACGAGGCCCCAATGCTGGCCGGCGACTTCAAAGCAGTCGAAATAGGGGCAGGGCACGATGGAGGTGCCCCAGCCTTCGGCAAAGCCCGGGACATCAGGCATCTGATCGGCGACGCCATAGCTCAGGATCAGGCGGCGCGCCCCAAGACTTTCGCCATCGCCAGTGAGGACGGAGAAATCGTCGATGGCGCCGGAGATGCTGTCGGCCCGGGCATTGACCAGCCCGATCATTCATTCGCGAGCGGCGTCGAGGCACCCATCAATTGGCAATGTCCATCAACATGTTCTTCAATGTCATGTCGAGTTGCTTGGCCACGACGTCGATGGCGGTATCGCCGAACAATGCAAATGTCGAAGAGGGTCGGTCGTATTCGATGACGGCGGTACCGTCGTCCGCGCCATACAACACCACGCGTATTGGCGCGTAGAGGCCCGCGGCCAAGTCGTGCTTCGCCATGGAGATGGCCACCAGGAAATTGCCGATCCCATAGACGACCACCGGGCGAGGACTGCCTTGTTCCACGGAGAGCGCCACCCCATGTTCAAGCGTGTACACGATCGTCAGGCCCGCAGGCGATGCCTGCCTTTCCAATTCGGCCCGTGCCCCGGCCATGTCCCCTTTTTTCATGAACGGAACCACGCGGTCGAGAGCCAGGGCCTGCACCCGCGATTCGAGCGCTGCCCTCACATCGCCGAACGACCGCGTGGACCCGATGCGGATGTGCTCCACCGTGAACAGTTGTGTCGTGACCCGATCTTCCTTGCGCGCGTCGACGGATTCCGTCGCGCTCACCGCAGAAGTGTCGCTCAACTCCATAGCCGCCGCTCTGGACGCCCCTTTCGTCATTCCACCTGATCGGCTAACCGCGGTCACCTCGTGTCCGCGCTGGGCGGCTTCAGCGACTATTCGTGAGCCAATCATACCTGTGGATCCGATAACAGTGATTTTCATAGTCTATCTCCATCTTAATTTAAGAATTGTCTTTGTTGCCAATAATGCAAGCAGCCTAGACCCAAGCTCAGCGACCCGGCGCACGGGACGCGACGATTGCCAACCGCGACGCCCCGCCGGGTTCGCTGCAGCGCATGGTTAGGCCTCACAGCCACCTGCGGACTCGTGCCTTGTAGGCCAAGTAGTCCGTGCCAAATTTCTGCGACATGACTTGTTCTTCCGGCGCGATCTGGAACTTGCCAATGTATAGAAAGAATGCGACTGGCCCAGCGATCGCCCACGGTGCGGACAAGAGGACGCAGCATGCGACCAGCAGGAGCAGGAGGCCCACATACATCGGGTTTCGAGTGATGCGATAGACGCCGGATACGACGAGGGTTGACGCATTCTCGGGTTTTCTTGGATTCACAGTCGTTTTCGCTTTCCGAAAGGCAATGGCGCCAGCAAGGCTGAACCCTGCACCAGCAATTGCGAACAGAACCACAAGTGAAATGCGAACCGTAGTGGGCATTGCGAGCGCGACCGTGGCCGACGATATGAGCCACATAGCCGCTGCCAAGATTGCGGCAGCGATGGGCGGTGGAACTTTGAGTGCGAGTGTTGACATGTTGGTTGTGTGATGTGGTTTGTGTGGTTGCGGTGATTGTTTACTGTTGGCCATCGTTACCGCGAACGGAATCCAACAGGGATCACGCGATACCAGATGGCATAGAGCGCGGGAAGAAAAGCCAGCGTCAAAACCGTGCCGACGGCAGTGCCTCCGATCAGCACATAAGCCATAGAACCCCAGAACACGGAGTGCGTGAGAGGGATAAAGGCAAGCACCGCGGCCAGTGCCGTCAGGATGACAGGGCGTGATCGTTGGACAGTCGCCTCGATGATCGCGTGATAGGGATCAAGGCCGTCTGCTTGATTCGAATGAATCTGGCCGATCAAAATGAGCGTGTTCCGCATCAGGATACCTGACAGGCCGATCAGGCCGAGAATGGCGTTAAATCCAAACGGCTGATGAAAAATCAGCAACGTCGGCACTGCACCGATCAGTCCAAGCGGGCCGGTCAGCATCACCATCCACATGGCCGAGAAGGAGCGCACTTGAATGATGATGACCGCCAGCATGAGCAGGATCATGAGCGGAAAAAGCGGCGCGAGCGCCGAGTTGGCTTTCGTCGCTTCTTCAATCGAACCTGCCATCTCGATGCGATAATTTTCCGGTAGCGATTTTCGCAGCGGCGCGAGCTTGGCCCAAATCGCAGAAGAGACATCCGGCGGCTGGGTGGATTCAACATTATCGCCGCGCACCGTAATGGTGGGAGTGCGATCGCGCCGCTTGAGGAGTGGGTCTTCCGGTTGGATTTCGATGCGTCCGATCTGGCTCAAAGGGATCGGCTTTCCATCGCGAGTCAGGATTGTGAAATTTTCGAGCTTGGCCGGATCGAGTCGCTCAGGGCCGGCGCTTCTCACGACGACATCCACTGCGCGAATGTCCTCACGAACTTGCGTGATGGTTTGGCCGTTCAGGAGAAACTGCAACTGCTGCGCCGCCTCTGCGGGTGAAAGGCCGATGAGTTGCAATCGCTCTTGATCCAAAACGAAGTGCATTTGCGGCACACGCTCGCCCCAATCCACATTCACAGTGCGCATATTCGGATCGTTGCGCATGATTTCTTCGACGGTGCGGGCGATCTCGCGCAGCTTCACCGGATCAGTCCCCATCACCCGAAACGCGACGGGAAAGGGAGAGGGAGGGCCAAACACCAATTGCGTCGCGCGAATCCTCGCTTCCGGTGCGAGGCCATCGGCTGCTGCCTGGCGCAAGCGCAATTTGAGACGATCCCGCGCCTTTGCGTCCGGCGTCAAAACGACGATCTTCGCGAACGAGGGATCGGGCAGCTCCGGGTTGTAGGAAAAGAAAAACCGTGGCGCACCCGCCCCGATGTAGGCAGTCACGATCTTTGCTTCGGGTTGTTGCGACAGCCACTGTTCGATTTTTTTGGTCGCGGTGCTTGTCGTCTCGATGCTGGCTCCCAGCGGAAGCTGAACTTCAACCAACAATTCCGGCCGGTTCGAGTTTGGAAAAAATTGTTTCTTCACGACCGCCATGCCTCCGCCCGCCAGGAGGAACGCGCCCACAACCATACCCGCCACGGTAAATTTTTTCCGCACGCACCAGGTGATGAAGCGGCGCAGCCGCTGGTATCCCGGAGTGGAATAGATTCCTGCATGACCGCCTTTGACGGCTTTGATTTCCGGCAGAAGTTTCACCCCGAGATACGGTGTGAACACGACCGCCACGATCCACGAGACGATCAACGAGAATCCGACAATCCAGAAGATGTTTCCGGCATATTCTCCCGCAGATGAACGCGCAAAGCCCACCGGCAAAAATCCGATCACGGTCACGAGCGTCCCGGCGAGCATCGGCGCTGCGGTATGACTCCAGGCGTAAGCCGCGGCCTGAATGCGATCCATTCCTTCTTCCATTCTCACCACCATGGACTCGATGGCGATGATGGCGTCGTCCACCAAAAGCCCCAGCGAGATGATGAGCGCTCCCAAGCTGATTCGATCAAAGACGCGATCAGTCACCATCATGATCACGAACACCGCCCCCAAAGTCAGCGGGATTGCCGCGACGACGACGATTCCGACTCGCCATCCTAAACTCAGCAGACTGACTAACATCACCACGCAGACCGCCATCGCGAACTTGATCATGAATTCGTTCACCGCCGAGCTGATGTTGACGGCCTGATCGGTGACTTTTTTGAGGCTGACGCCTAATGGCAGGCTGGAGGAAATTTTCTCGCCTTCGGCGCGCAGGGCGTCGCCTAAAACCAGCCCGTTCCGGCCCTCTTTCATCACGACGCTCAGCAACAGGGACGGCTCGCCATTGTGTCGAATGACGAACGTCGCCGGGTCTTCGTAGCCTCTCGTGACCTCCGCGATGTCCGACAGCTTGAAGCTTTGCTTGCCCGCCACAATCGGGGTGTCGCGGATTTTATCAATGTCGGTGTAAGCCCCGTCGAGGCGGACAAAAACCTGCGCGCCCTCGGTATCAACCGACCCGGCGGGCGTCACCGCATTCTGTCGGGCGAGAGCGGCAAAGATGTCCGCCGGCGAAATGCCCAGCGTCGTCAGCCGTGGATAGGAAAACTCGACAAATATCCTCTCCTGCTGTTCGCCCACGACATCCACTTTCTTCACTCCCGGAACGTGGAGAAATCTCTGCCGAAGTTCTTCGGCGACGCGAGTCAGTTTGCGCAGTGGCATACCCGGAGCTTCGACCGAGTAAAGCGCGAACGAGACGTCCGAGTATTCGTCGTTCACGAAAGGCCCGATTGCGCCTTGCGGCAATCTGCGCGCCTCATCCGCCAGTTTCTTGCGCGCCTGGTAAAACTGTTCGGGGACTTCTTTGGGCGGAGTTTTGTCCAGGAGATTGAGCGTCATCAACGCCAAGCCCGGTCGTGTAATGGTTTCCACGCGATCATACCAGCGCAATTCCTGGAGTCGCTTCTCCAACGGCTCGGCCACGAGGTCCTGCATTTCCTGCGCGGTTGCTCCGGGCCAAACCGCGGTCACCGTGAGCACTTTGATCGTGAAGGACGGGTCTTCCCCGCGGCCCAAATGAAAGTAGGCATAGATGCCCGCCAATGCCGCAGCGCAGATGAAGAACAGTGTGATGGCGCGTTCCCGCACCGCTAGAGCAGAGAGATTAAAATTTCGCATAGGACGCTTTCTCCTTCTTTTCCTCGTTTGGCAGGTTAACGACTTGTCCCTCGTGCAGGAGATGCGCTCCGAGCGCCACTACCTTTTCTCCGGCTTGCACTCCACCGGACACGACAACTTCCTCTTTCCCGATTGAGGCAATTGTGACGGATCGAAACTTCACTTCCGAATTTCCGTCCACAATCCAGACGCCCGGTCCGCTGCCGCGATCATGGATTGCCCCGACCGGTAACTGGACGCACTTACTCCCGGAGGTTTGTTTGGTGAGTAATTCTATGGTGACGGTCGAGCCGAGCGGCGCTGAGGCGGCTTCACCTTCGAGCACATAGCGCGCTGCAAAAGTCCGGCTCGCCGGGTCTGCCGCATCGCTGAGTTCGCGCAACTTGGCCTGATACGTTTGCTCCTGCCCATAAAGTCGGGCCGAGGCAGTCGTTCCCAAATCAGGCCGCACGCCCTCGGGCAGGTTGATCAAGGCTTCCCGCGGACCATCATGCGCCAACTGAATCACGGTTTGCCCTGCGGCCACGACCTGGCCTGGTTCGCTCAACGTCCGGACAATCACCCCATCGGCGTCCGCCAATAAAACGGCATACTCGCTGGAGTTATTACTGACTCTTGCCTGAGCCTCCGTCGCTTCCAATTGTGCTTTGGCGCTGTCCAGCGCCGCCCGGGCCTGATCATACTCCTGGCGCGATACCGCACGTGTTTCGACCAGCACAGCGAACCGCGCTTCATCCGCCTTGGTTTGGATGTATTTGGCCCGAGCCGCCTCGACGTTTGCTTGTTGCGCGGCGAATGAGAGTTTGAGGTCCACGGAATCAAGCCGCATGAGAACCTGACCTTTGTGGACTCGCTGTCCCATATTGACGGATCGCTCCAGGATTTTTCCTCCGACTCGGAATCCCAAGTCGCTTTGCACCCGGGCTTCCACGATGCCGGTGAAGGTTCTGCGATTCGAACCAGCCGCTTCCGCGTTGAAAACCTCCACGCTCGGAGACTGCAGGCGCGGGTCTTTAGCGACCGGCTTAGAACCGCTCGCCATCAAGGCCACCGTCAGCCCTCCGACAAGCAGACCAACGGCCATCAATGGCCGACGATGCTTTTTCAAAAAGCTGAGTTTATCCGCGACTACTGCGTCTGCGGGTTCGGATGCTTGCTGTGGCGTCGGCACTTGCTGATGCGTTTCGATTGTGGGGGACTCGTTGAGTGGTGTTTTCATAAATTGTCTCCAGGTGAAATTGTTTGGTTGTTTGCTAAAAGCCTTGGTCTTGCCAGCCGCCACCGAGCGCTTTGTAAAGTTGAATGACGGCGATCAATTCGCCCACCCGCGCCTGCACTTGCGCACGCTGGGTCGGATAAAGTTCCTGCTGGGCCTGGAGCACCTCATAGTAACTTGACCGTCCGCCCACGTATCGCTGCGTGGCCAGGTCAACGGATGAGGCCAGCGCGGTCGCCGCCTGCTCGTAATAGACACGAGCTTCCCCGAGCTTTTGCCGGGCCATCAGTGCGTCCGACACTTCTTGAAGAGCCGTCAGAATGTTTTGTTCGTAAGCCGCTTTGGCATCGTCGAACTTTGCCTTCGATCCGCGATATTGCGCGCGAAGTTGTCCACCTTGGAAGATCGGGCCGGCCAGTGTAGCGCCAGCATTCCACATGTTGGCCGAACCGGCGGTGAAAGCGGAAAGCTCCGGGCTGACCTTGCCGATGAATGTGGTCAACCCAATCCGGGGGAAGAAATTCGCCAAGCTCGCGCCGATGTTGGCGTTGGCCGCGATCAGGAGTTGCTCACTCGCCAGCACGTCGGGCCGGCGACGCAACAACTCACTGGGC
>Ga0181524_10003028_pt1 | contig 16754 bp, 12 predicted proteins | sample PEATcosm2014_Bin_34_FD_119761 | JGI IMG/M metagenome (GOLD analysis project Ga0181524, IMG submission 119761) | Peatland microbial communities from MTU Mesocosm Facility, Houghton, MI, USA - PEATcosm2014_Bin05_60_metaG | ecosystem: Environmental > Terrestrial > Soil > Wetlands > Peat | place...
CCTCCGGGATGCGCTCCGGGGGACCCGTGGTCTGCTTCGCAGCGCTGGCCCTGATAGCGGTAGTGCCCCGCCGCGCAGACACGGTTGCCTTATGTCTATTGGTGCGCCTATCCCAATGTTCCACAACGCTGCATTGAGGAAATGGGGTCGAATAGCCAATGTTGTTTCGTCGGGAGATCACATTCAGCTTTGGGCTTAGAGGCCTGTGAGAACACCGAAAGGCTAAGCGCTTTCAGACGAAATGGCCCGTAAAACCGACCCGGAACCGGGGTCACCCTTAGGTGAACCATTCGCGGTGGAAACCCAGGCTAGCGTGCTCGGCAACAACAACAGCGTGCTGACCGCCAAGATGCACATGAGAATTGCAGAAAGAAAATTGTTCGGCGCACAGTGCAGTGGAGGCGCGACCGGTTTAGACCAATGGCTTCCAGCGTTGCTGCCCTTTCGAGCATCGTGGCAAATGGCCATGAGGTCCTTTCGCCCGCAAGCATGCCCAAGGTTGAAGGCTGCACATAGGAACTTGGTTTTTTGCCGCGCTGCCGGTTTTTGACGCTGCGCGGGTGAGAAGCCGGCGGGGAGGGCTATTCCCTGCCTGCTTCACAGCGGGCTTTAACCTGCGCCGGCGTGAGGGCGACATCAAAGATGGCGATACTAGCCAGGGCGCCTTGGTAAGGCTTATCGACCCCCGTGGCGTTGGGACAAGCAATCTTAAGGATTCCCCCCTCCGGTGGCGCTTCCTCGACATTCCAGGTGCCCGTCTGTTCTCTATCCAATTGGCCGTCCACGTAAATCCGGTAGAGATAGCCTCGGCCGGCGGCCGGCTGCATCGTGCCCACTACGTGATGCCAGCGTCCATCCTGAACGGTGGTTTCGGATTGCACGCAACTGCCGTGCCCGACCTTGTCATAATGGCCGAAATAGACCTTGCCGGAAGACCACTCGGCATAGAGGCCAAACCCGGAAGGTTCATCCCAGAGGTCCCGGCAAATGATGGGCATCCACCAGGCCGGTGTCTTGCGAAGCCAGGCTTCCACAGAGAGCTCGGAAAACCCCCGGCTGAGACGCTTGCTGATGCTCAACCCGCAGTCCTGCGGGCCGCCTCGCCAGCAGGCGTTGTCCCCGCTGCCATCAAACTCCAGTGCCTGGCTGTCGTCCCAGCGCGGGACGAGGCGCGCGTTGCCATGAATGTAAGCGTCATAGCCATGACCACTGGCATCCGCGACGAAGTCTCCATCTTTCCGCGCGAAAGACCATTCCGCGAGGAGGCCAGGTTGGGCTGGAGCGAATTGAACGGCGCGATTCGCCTCAGCCAAGGCAGGGGAGGCTTCCGCAGAGGCCAGGTTCCGGAGGTTCGCTCGGCATAGGTTGCCGAGGGAGGGCTGGTCTGAGAAGTCGGTCAGCACACGGCGGTATTGGACCAGGGCTTCATCGGTCTTGCCTTCTTTGCGGTAGCATTCGCCCAGGCGGAACAGCGCGGTGGCTTCCAGCCGCCGGTTCGCGTCCAAAGCGACGATTACATCCTGGTAACCCTGGATGGCGGCCGCCAGGCCCTGGCCGGCTTCCTCTTCGACGAGTGCGCGGCGGAAGGTGTCTTCGACTGATCTGCCCGCCTGGAGACCAAGGGGCGACTGAACTTCCGGGGAGACCCCTGTGTTGCCCCCCTGAGCCGCCCGTGCGAACTGGGGGCGGGGAAAGAACGGCCGCTTTTGCGGCACAACCCCTATAGCGGGCTTCGGCTTGGTGGCGGTCGAGTTTGTCGGTGCTCCAGCGCGAACTTGCGGCGAGACCTCTGTGCCAACGGGCTTCGGGTCGGCATCACTGCCGTTGACGCGGACGCAAAGTCCGGCCACGAGCAGTGTGAGCGAAAGCCGGCGTAGCGCAGCGATATGATCCGGGTGGCGGCCCAAATAGACGAATGAATGGAGACGGGACGCCGATTGATTGGAAACGCCCGAGTTACCCACCCTGGTCGGTTTACGAAGAGAAGTTCTTGTTTTCATGACTTCATGTATAGCGCGATGCGGCCGGTGAGTTGTTATGGTTTTGTCAAATCCGACGGGTTTTCTTGGGTGCCGCATTTGCCGGAGTCCGCGTTCCCGGATTGGTCCCGCAGGGCAACGCCGGGGGCTTCAAGACGATAACCGGCGCCGTGGACGGTTTGGATGAAGCTGGGTTGCGCCGGGTTGGGTTCGATCTTGACGCGCAACATGGCGATGTGGCTATCGACCGTGCGAGTGGTGGGGAAGGCGCCGTAACCCCAGACGACGTCGAGAAACCGTTCGCGCGAAACGGACTGTCCGGCGGAGTCGGCCAGGAGCCTTAGGATGCCGAATTCTTTGCTGGTGAGGTGCAAGGCTTTATTGGCGCGCCACGCTTGCTGACGGACGAAATCCACGCGGAGCTCTCCCAACACCAGCTCGCAGGTCGGGCGGTTTCGGGACTGGGCGCGGCGTAACAGGACGCGCACCCGCGCGAGCAACTCCTCCGTGCTGAAGGGTTTGAGGAGGTAATCGTCGGCGCCGGTATCGAGGCCGTGAACGCGGTCTCCGACCTGGCCTTTGGCGCTGAGCATGAGGACGGGCACGGGGATGGCCAGACGGCGGAGTTCGGCGCACAGGGCGAAGCCATCGAGGCGCGGCATCATGATGTCGAGCAAGACCAGGTCGGGCTTCTCCCTCAGCGCCGCTCGGAGGCCATTTTCCCCATCGGCGGCCGTAAGGACGCGATAACCTTCGGCCTCGAGGCATTTCTGCAATGCCGCTCGCATGTGCAACTCGTCCTCGATGACGAGGACCCGGCCTTTGGCTTCTGGTTTATCCATAAGGTTTCGGATTTCCGGCGCCGGCCAGCGGCAGTTCAAGGATGAAACGGCTGCCTTTGCCCACTTCGCTTTCGACTCGCACACGGCCGCGGTGCGCCTCGATGATATGTTTGACGATGCTCAACCCGATGCCAATCCCCGGAGTCTCGCGCCGCAGCTCGGACTCTCGCCGATAAAAACGCTCGAAGATCAGGCGATGCTCTTCGGGTGGAATGCCCGAGCCCTGGTCGGCAACCCAAAGGCTCAGCCAGATGGCGCGGGCCGGCGAGAGTAACAGGCCTTCGGCCGGGAATGGAACCCCGCCTGTGTTAACCAGGGCCATGCCGAGGGTAACCACCGAATTCGGTGGCGAGTGTTTGATCGCGTTGTCGATCAGGTTGATCAGGGCCTGCTGAATGGCCCTGCCGTCCAGGATGGCCTCCGCGGGCAGGATCGAGAATTGATGCCGATCGAATTGAAGCTCGAGGGCTACTTTGGATTCCGCCGCATTCGGCTGCATGAGCCGGAGGGTGTCTTCAATCAGCAATACCACGTCTGTCGGCTCGAATTCGTATTCTTTTCGGCCCTGCTCGATCCGCGCGAGGTTGAGAATATTCTCGACCATCGAAGAAAGGCGGCAACATTCCTGGACAATGTAGTCGAAGAAGAGATTCTGTTCAGCGGGTTCGCGGACCTGGCCGCGCTGGAAGGTCTCAGCCATCAGCCGGAGGGCGCCGATAGGGGCGCGCAGCTCGTGCGTGACGCTCGAGACAAAGTTGCTCTGCATCTGGTAAAGACGCTGTTGCTGCCGAAACGCGGACCAGGCCGAGCACAGCCCGATAAGCGCCAAGAGCGCGGAAACCCCCAACAACGTCCCGAACCAGAACAGCCGCTGGCGTTGGCGGTGGTAAAGGGCGGAAGGATCGAGCAGAGAAATCGCGACGGCAAGCAGCGGTTTGCCGTCGCCAGCGGTGTGGGTGGCCAAAGCGAGTGTGCCTGGATGCAGCGCCTTCGCCCACCCAACGGCTGCACCGGGCTGAGCCTTTTGGCGGGCGAGAAACCGACTCCAGTTGGTCCCGTTGAACGTGCGGCCCGCGATTTGATACTCGACGCCAAAGTACTCGGGGAGCGAAACCTCCGCCTGAGCGGCTTTTTGAACGATGCGACGCACTTGTCCGGCCTCGCGGCAGACGAAGCGTATTGAGCCGTCCGGGGAGTGTTGGTCTTTCATCGCCAACCAATTGGCCTCGCGGTCGCCGGCGAGGTCAGGTTTTCGGGCGGATGAAAGAGGGTCGGAATGGTGAAACCAAAACAGATCGGGCCAGGAGGATGCGGGGCGCGGATTCGTGGCGGCCCCGGGTGCTGGCGGTGGGACGGCGGAGGCTCCAGCCGGCGACGCACCATCGAGGGCTTGGACGGCTGAGCGGAAGACACGACGCTGCGGTTCATTGAGATTCCAGACCTCGCGGTTCCAAAGCGTACGCCAGTGAAGGGTGAGGTTGGTGCCGTTCAAATAATGCTGCTCCCAGTCGGCGGCCCGGCTGAGCATCATGGACGTCAGGACGGTGGGCCGGCTGACGGCATTCGAGGCGAACTGATCCAGGGTGAAGCGGAGTTCGAGCGGTTTGCTGGCGCTGGAGATTAGGGACATTTCTGTCAGTTGCAGCGTAGCGAGCGGGGCGAGTGGTAATCCGGTTTCTCCGACGCTGTCGGGAAAGCGGCTGACGACAGCGCGGTATTGCTCCGCGGCCTGTTGCTCGTCCGCGAGGCGCAGCCGCGCCGCTAGCCTGAAATGGGCCAGTGCCGCGAATTCCGCGGGCGGTTTGGTTGAGAGAAAGGCCTGAACGGTCTGGGTCGAGTCGGTTGGAGAAAGGTTCGTGCTGCCGAGCGCGCCCAAGCGTTGCCAGAGGGCGGCTTGTTCCGAGCTGAGTCGGGCAGCCTCGAGCGGGTTGGGAACTGGCACGGCGGAGTATGGAAGAGGCAGGATCAGCTCACCCTGCGCGGAAACATGGAAGACAGACGCGAAGGATTGGAGGGCGGCATCGGGAGCAGGAGACGTATCAACCGAGTCGAGTGACGCGAGCCGTTTCCAACACCGTTCGACGGCGTCATCGGCGAATTGGCGGGCGCGTTCGCGCACCTCGCCTTCGACCAACCGCTGGTCCTGGCGGAGCGACAGCATTCCGAAGGCGGCCAGCACTGCGACCGCCACGACAATCAGCAAGCCCCGCCAGAGGAAACGCGGCTGGTGCTGCTGGCCCTCAGTCAACCCGGTTCGGCGTTCCTTCATCAGCCACGAGCCTACCAAAATGCACCCGGAAGTTGTTAAGAATTTGTAAAATCGGGCCGGCCTTGGCTCGAAGCGACGGCGGGATTGACCGGCGAGGCCCACGGGCTTTGGCGCTGGGCACTATCCGTCAAACAACATTGGCTGGTCGAGTGGAGTGGAGGCGCGACAGGCTTAGACCAATGGCTTCCTGCGTTTCTACCCTTTCGAGCATCGTGGCAAATGGCCGCCAGGTCCTGCCCACGTTTCCCCCACCCCCTCTGTTCATCCTTCACCCACGAGCATGCCCAAGGTTGAAGGCTGCACATAAGAAATTGGCTTTTTAGCGGCCCCCTGTACTCATACGGTTCCCACAGGTATCCATCCGCCGGCGAGGAGAGCCCGGAAAAGCTCCCCGCAGCCGGCGGTGAATAACTGGGATTGAGATTGAGAGCAAGTGATTCGCCGAGGGCTGCGAGAGGCTGCCATGGCCATGGCCGAGCGCATCCTGTTGTAAGCGTGAATTCACAGAACACCGGAAACCTTGAATACCCAGGCGTGATCGGATGGCTTTTGAGAGGGCAGTCTCACCGCAAGACCATCGCCGGTTTGCGTCCAATCCACCTTTCCTTTGAAACCCAGCAACTCGACATGGCTGATCTTGCCAGGCGCGGCCGGATTTGAGGAAGCCAGTGTTTTGATGAGTAGGCGTCCATCCGGCGGCCAGACAAGGGCGGTGGCATAGAGGGTTTTTCCCTTGGTGGTGAAACGAAAGTCCGCCGCCGTGTAGTCTTTGAGGCCTTGCTCGCCGAAATGTCCTTCCTTGATCTTTGTGGGGCCCTCGCCATAGACGGTGAAGGGACGCGTGCCATAGATGGCTTCGCCGTTGATCTTCAGCCAGGCCCCGATTTGGAGCAACCGGTCTTTGACCGGCTCGGGGATGGCGCCGTCTGGCCTGGGGCCGATGTCCAGCAGCAGGTTGCCGTTCTTGCTGACGATATCGATGAGTTGATGAATCAGCCGGGTGGCGGATTTATAATTGGGGGAAGTCAGGTAGGCCCAGGAGTTCCAGTCCATGTCGTCATCGGTCTGCCATTTGAACGGGGTGATGTCGGCCATGCGCCCGCATTCGAGGTCAACGACCCCGGAGCCTTTGGCAAAGTCCTCGTTCTTGTAGGTCATGACGACCTCACGGCCTTCTTTTTGGGCCTGGTTGTAGAAATAAGCCAGGAATTTCAAGCGGGTGGGTTCGTCGATGATCATCGTGCGGCTGTCGAAATAGAGAAGGTCCGGATGATAGGCATCGATGACCTCGATGATCTTGTCGTGCCAGGTCCGGCAGAATTCGGCGGTCGGTTTGGGCACGGGGTTGGCAAAGTCGAAGGCGCTGGCGGGCAGCGGTGGGCCGTAGAAACTGGAATAGCGGGGGTCAAACACGTCCGCATTGGTGAAGGGGGTGGAGTACCAACCCCAGAGCCATTGATGATGAAAGGTGGCGATGAACTTCAGGTTCCGTTTCCGGATGGCGGTCTCGAGCTTGCCCACCAGGTCTTGTTTGGGTCCCATTTTGGCCGCATTCCAGGGATTGACCTTGCTGTTCCACAAGGCAAAACCATCGGCATGCTCGGCGACCGGGCCGGCAAAACGGGCGCCGGCTTTTTGAAACAGTTCGGCCCATTCATCCGCGTCGAATTTCTCGGCGGTGAACAGGGGAATGAAATCCTTGTAGCCGAACTTGTCGAGCGGGCCGTATTTTTCGACGTGGAACTTGTTCTCGCGCCCCTCTTGATACATGTTTCGGGAATACCATTCGCTGCCGAAGGCGGGGACCGAGTAGGCGCTCCAATGGAAATAGATGCCGAACTTGGCATCCTCATACCAGGCTGGAACCGCATGCCTGGCCAGCGATTGCCATTGAGGCTCATAAGGGCCTTGGGCGCCGTGAAGGCTTGCCGCGCAGGAGAAAACGGCGGACGCGATTACAATCGATGGAATAGGAGTATTCATGCAGGTATAGGCAGATGTATTGATCGGTGGTGGTCAGTTCAGTCCAAATCATTTGGGCGCTTCAGCGAGATAGTTTCCGTACGTAAGGAATAGGACGGCGGCGCAGAGGACCGCGAGCCCGACACCGACGATGGCCTGGGTGCGGCTGCGGCACCCCCGCCATTCTTTGAAGAGGACAGCCACGGTATTGCTAATCAGGACCAGCATAATCATGTGGATGGCCCAACTTGAAAAGGCGTAGTCCTTCCCTAACCGCACATGGCCCAGGTTGTAGAAGAAGAACTGCCCATACCAAAGGGTGCCGGTCAGGAAGGCCAGAATGTAGTTGGCCCGCAGGCTGCCGCCCGTTTCACCTGCGCGGAGCTGGCCGAACTCGGCGGCGGATTTGTTTTTGCGCGTCAAATAGAAACAGTACAGAAACGAGGTCAGGAACGCCCCGGTATTGGCAAAAAGATAAGCGACATTGCCTTTCCAGATGCCCGCGCCATGCTGTTCGGCCACCTCCACAATGGGCGCCGCCGCATCCAGAGCGAAGCCGTAAACGGCCGACAGGACGCCGGCGAGCAGCGAGAGCAGCAACCCTTTGGCGAGCGAGAATCCCGCATGAGAGCCCCGCCCCTCATCCAGGTCACGCTCCTTGAAACGTCCGGCCGCGCCGCAAACCGCAATCCCCAGCGCGCCCGCCGCCACTCCGGCGAGCACCCAGCCCGAGCCGGCGCGGGAAAGGATCGCGTGAAGTTGCCCGTGCACCAGCGGGGGAACGATGGTGCCCAGGATGCTGGAAAGACCGACGGCGATGGAATAGGTGAGCGAAAAGCCGATGTAGCGAATGGAAACATTGAATGCCATGCCGCCGATGCCATAGGCCACGCCCATCAGAAAGCACGCGCCCATCGCACCCCTGGGCGCCTCGCTCAGCACCTGGCCCAGATGCGGAATGGTCAACCAGGCGCCGAGGATCGGCCACAGCAGCCAGCACCAGGAAGCCTGGGCCATCCAGTAGGTTTCCCAGGACCAGCGCTTCACATATCTTTGGGGCGCGTAACAGTTGGCGGAGAGCGCGGCGCCGACGGAGTGGAGACCAACACCGAGCAGAGGATTGGGGGTGATGACGTTCATGGGTGGTTAAACCGTGCTCCGGCAGGCAGGCTCTGTGGCTCAAATTCGGCCGGCAGACGAATGGGATAATGCCCGAACTCGCGCACCAGTTTGACGATGTAGTCGTAAGTCTGCCCGGACACCGCGCTGCTTACGGAATGGTCGGACTGAAAAATATAGCCGCCGCCTTTCGCGGCGTTAAGTTTACGCAGGACCTCACGGCGGATCGCCTCGCGGTCGCCGGTTTCCCACACCTGCACATCACTGTTCCCGCAAAAGCCGATTCGATGCCCGTATTGTCGGCGCAAGTCCACACAATCCATGCCGGCCTTCGCTTCGAGCGGGTTATAGGCATCAATGCCCATCTCGATGTAGTCCTGGAAAATGGATTTGCAGTTGCCGCACCCGTGATAAATCACCGGCAGTCCGTTCGCGTGGGCGTAGTCGGCCATATTTGCGACCCACGGCTTGAAATACTCGCGCCAGTAGCTGGGGGAAAAAAACATCCCCTTTTTGTAGGCCACATCCCCCCAGATAACAAAGCCATCCAGCAGTCCCTTGCCGGCGTCAATCTCCGCCCTGGCGCATTCCAGGTAGTGCGCGCCGATGCGATGAATGACCGCCCCCATGCGGTCCGGTTGCTCTCCCATCCACAGGAGCGCGTTTTGCTGGCCGATGAGGCGGGTGAGACATTCGCTGGCTTCCATCATGCTGCCGAAAACCGGGAAATCGGGCCGGAGCGATTTAACGGTCTGGGTCCACGGCGGCGAATTGCGCTCGAAACCGTCACCCACGCCGGCCACCTGGTTATCGCCGCCGGCGAAAAACCGGCGAGGGTCACGCGGGTCGTCAAAGGCGCACCGCTCGAGTTTCTCAAGACTGTCGGTCTCCCAGGCGCGCATTTCAGGCATAGGATACTCGAAATGCTTGTGCATAACAGCGCCGAACCCCGTTTTCACGACCACTTCCTCGGCATCTTCCTTGAGCGTCTCGAAGGGACGAATCCACGGGTCCATGTTGGGCACCGTGACAATCCAGTCCAGGTCATAGTAGTAATAGGGATTCGCGTGGTCGGGCAAGCCGAGTTCCTTGCGCCACCGCCGCGTAAAACCACCCCAGAAAAAGTCGCTGATCGGCACGCGGTCCGGCTCCTGGTGGCGCAGCGCCTTGTTCAGGCGGTCGAGTTTGCGCAGAGTGCTTGCCTTCCTGCCGGCGGTCTCGGCGGTCGGGCCGAACGTATCGAACATGCTCATGGTGGCAACCCTTTCTACTCCATTCTTGCCGTTCCCGTCTATGTCCGGCACACTCAATCCTGTGTCTGATTCGATACCTCGCCGGGTAAATGTCGGGGCCTATGATAGCCCGTTTTCGGGGGTGGGCATCGAGTATGATCCCTTGGGCGTCAAGCCTGGGCGCACCGGCATTACGCTGCATGAAACGGGGTATCTGCCCGCGAACAGCCAGTGGAACTTTCCCGCGGTCTTCAGTCCGTTCTGGCGATTTTATTACAATGGCGCGCGGGGACACTGCATGCTCTTCGGCGAGCGCGCCGTGGAGTTGACTCCCGCGCATCTGGCGGTGATTCCCCCGCACATTTTCTTCCATTGCCTGGGCGGCAATCCGGTGCCGACATTCTGGCTGGCCTTTAGCTTCATCCGCAAGCCCGCGCACGACCAGGAAATGCCGCTTTTGCTCAAGCCCCGCGACACCGAGCTATGTCTAATCCGAGACTTGCGCGAAATGATTCTGGCCGACCCCAACTGGGAACCAAGGGACGCCATTTACCGGAACAGCCTGGCGCTGCTGCAAGTGGTGCTTTCCCGGCCAGAATGGCGCTGGCAACCGACGCTGCCGGAACACTTCGCGCGGGTTCGCCAGCAGATCGAGAGCGGCCTGGCCTCGAAACTCACCGCGCAGGCCTTGGCCCGGTGCGCCGGGTTGAGCGTTCCGGGCTTGAATCGCGGCTTTCGCCGCCATTTTGGGACCAGCCCAGCCCGGTATGTGACCGAGACGCGTGTGCGCGAGGCCACACGGCTGCTGCTGCTGACCGAAAATACCATCGACGCTATCGCGGAGAGGGCCGGCTTTCCGAACCGGGCTTATTTCAGTCGCGTGTTCAAGAAAGTCACGGGCGAGGCGCCCGCGACCCTCCGCCGCAAACATCGGCGGGTGGGCTGATCCCCCCGGGGGTCTGAGGTTGTGGCCGGTACCGAGGCGGTGCGAGACTGGCCAATCGGGCTTTCACCCGCGAGCAAGCCCAACGTTGAAGGCTGCACATAGGAATTTGGTTCTTGGCGCCCCTCCGGTTATGACGCTTCGCGGGTGAGAAGCACCTGTGATCGAGCGCCGCCTGCCGGAGATCAGAGCGCTACGGAGGGCACATTCCTTCGCTTCCAGCCTGATAGATGGACAGTATTTCAGCCCCGGTCAAGGCGCGGTCATACAGCCGAACATCATCCAAAATACCCTTAAAACTGAAGTTACCTTCCGCCTCGCCGATGGTCAATGGCGCCAGCGCGTCTGGAACCGTAATCGTGGCCGTCTCGGTATAAAAGAGGTCCCCATTGACATAGAGGTTAAAAGTCGAGCTGGTCCTGGTCAAAGCAAAATGATACCATTGATTTAGCTCTGGAGAAAAGGCACCGGAATCGATATTACCACCTTGCTGGCTGATGACTTGGAATTCCAACACCCCCCCGGTGAGCCAGAAGATCCATTTCGGCTGTCTTCCTCCGCCCTCATCGCTGGCCAAAAAGGCCTCGTCGTCGTAAACCGTCGAGAAGCTTGCCCACAGATCGATACTGAAATCATTGGTCCCAAATGCCCACAAAGAACTGTGAGGGACCGAAACGCAGGCCCTGGCGGAGGACAACCAGAACCCCTGCCCGACCTCGCCCGGTGCGTAGCTAGCCCCGTTGATGAGGTACCCATCGTTGGTGCCGACGCTATCCGCGGCACTGCCATCGGCAGCCCACCACGCCACCAAACCTGCGGGTGGAGGCAGGCAACCACTATCCGCAATGCTGACGGTGGCCAAAGATTGCCCGCCGATCACGGCGTTCCCCGAGACTCCCCACAAACCCAGCGTAAACTCCTTGGCGCCGGCGGCGATGGCGTCGTTCAGAATCTCAACATAGACGGTCTTATTGGACTCTCCCGGGTCAAAAACAATGGCGCTCGAAACCGGGAGGTAATTCACCTGTGCCAAAGCGGTTCCGTTGGAGGAAAGGCAATTAACGGAGACGGTGGTGGCGAGGTTGCCGGCGCGTCGCAGGCTCACCGCGGCGCTGCCAGGCCCTTCCCGGACCATGGTTCCGGTGCTGGAAAACTCGACGTAGGCTGGCGGATTCGCCGGCCAGGACATTCCCGTGCTCCCGGAACTGTAGATTCCGAGGATCTCCGCAGGGGAAAGCCCGCGTTGATAGATCCGAATCTCGTCCAGGAGACCGCCAACAAACATGGCTCCTTCGGCCGCGCCAATAGTCAGGGGAGCCTCCGGAGCGGGGATATTCATTGAGTCCATGTTGGTCGAGACGGCCGCCCCATTGATATAAAAGGTAAAGGTGTCGCCGATGCGCGTCACCGCCAGATGATACCACTGATTGGTGGCAGGTGTGAACGCGGCGCTTCCCACATTATCCGCACTCACATTGGCGGTTAAGGAGTAGAACCTCAGTTGACTGTCGTTCAACCAGAATATCCACTTGTTTTGCTGCCCTCCGCCATCATCATCCGCCACGAAAGCGCGGTCTCCGCCCACGGCGGAGAAATTGGCCCAAAGCTCGATGGAAAAATCATTCGTCCCCAGATGCCATGACGGACTATTGGGCACCTCGATGAAATCGCTCGAACCGTTGAGCGAAAATGCCTGATGAACTTCGCCCGGGGCATAGGCGGCCGATCCCTGCAGTACTCCGTGGTTGGTGCCGACCCAATCCATAGGATGTCCGTCTCCCGGCCACCAAGCCACCAGGCCCTGAGGCAGCGGGTAAGCGGCAGAAGGCGGGGGGTAAGTTACCTTCAAGTTGGCCAGATCGCTCTCCACCGAGCCCAGGGAATTGCTTAAGGTGACGGAGTACGTACCCGATTGGGCGGCGGACACATTGGTCAGGACGAGGCTGGCGTTGGTGCCACCAGGGATGGTGCGTCCATAGACCCGCCATTGGTAATCCACGGGCAGGCTGGAGTTGCCCGACACACTGAGGACGACATCGGAGCCGTTTGTAACCGATTGGGAGTTGGGCGGTGCGGTGATGACCGGCGGTTTCGCGGCGGAGTTCAACGTGACTTGGACGTCGAAATAGGTATCAGGCCCGGTGCCTCCGCGCGCGAGTGGGGCAATGGTGATGGCTTTGTTGGGGTCGGTGAACGAACGGCCCAGGGTTACGGGACAATCCCACGAGTCTAATATGCCCGCCGCGCTACCCGGGGTCGTGTCCAGCACCAGGCAGTCGTCCGACGAAACGGTATCCCCCCACATGATCACGACTCCATCACTGAGAGAGGGATTATCGAGGAGCTGCCGGCATTCTACCCAATAGTCTTCGGGCTGGCCTGGGGTGGTCACGCCGGCAGGTATGAACAAACAATAGGCCCTTTCTGGATTGATCTCGCCGCCGCCATCCATGGCGTAGATACGGTAGGTGCCATTGGTGCCAACGCTTTGGACGCAGTTGGTCGGAATCCAGCCGAGCAAATACTTGAAGTTGCTGTTGAAGTGGCCGCTGGGGAAGGGGCCGCTTCCCATGACGTCGAAGGCATTCCCGTAATCGAGCCGTGCTCCGGCGCCCGTCACGGTTGGGGAAAGCCAGGCATGGGCATGGCCGAGGCCAAGATTGTGTCCCAGTTCGTGAGCTGCAATTCCCGCGTCGAAGAGATAGGCGCCCGCGGCGTTCTCCACCCATGCCCCACGGCCGCCAATGACTCCCGCATCGGCGCTTGAGAAGCCGATGTTGGTATAGGTCACTATATCATAATCATAGTTGTTGGGATCGCAGCCGACCGCCTGGGCCGCCGCCAGGGCATCGTTTCTCAGGCCCGTGAGGTTGAGGTAGTTGATATAGGCTGCCGAATTGGTGGGCATCCGGAGCGGACCGATCACCTTCGAAGCCAGGGACAACCGGTTGAAAGAATTGGACTGATAGAAGGAATCCACCGAGAGCATGGCATCCGAAACCACAGCGGCGGACGGAGCCGAGTCCGGCAGGTCAGGGAAATCCAGCAGCATGACCAGGATCTTCCTGCTGCCCAGTTGAGGTGGCAGGGCCGACGCGTCGAGCACACGAGGAGGCGGTTGATCCGGGCCTAACACCACGCGGAATCCGCAGTCGTGACCCCGCGCGGACGGGGGCAAGTGGCCGCGGCGCGCCGCGCGGCAGTCCTGCGCGTAGGTGTCCCAGGCTCCGCCGCGCAGCGCGCAATCGGTGCCCGACAACGCACCCTGGGGATCGGTCTGATGTACCGTCGGATATGGCCCATACACGTCCTGGCACCATTCGAATACGTTGCCGATCATGTCATACAGCCCCCAGCCGTTGGGGGCGTAGCTTCCCACGGGGGTAGTGCTTTGGAGCCAGGTCCCGAGTTGGTCCGGGATATCGCCCAGCGCCGCATCGTAGCCCTCCTTGCCGCAAAAGTCCGCTTGTCCCGAGAGCAAATCGTTCCCCAGATAAAAGGCCGTCACGGTGCCGGCCCGCGCGGCATATTCCCACTCTGACTCCGTCGGCAACCGATAGGCATAATGGGGTGGAAGCAGGCTGGCCGCCCGCTCCTGCAACGTTCGCAACGCGCAGTAGTTTGTGGCATCCTCCCAACTGACCGTATCGACGGGCAGACTGAGGTCATCCACAAATCCGTTGGCCGCAGTGAACAAACTCGGATTGGCCCCGGTGACCGCAAGGTAGTCGCCTTGTGTCACCAAATGCTTCCCCATCCAAAACCCGCGGCTGAGCGTCAGCGGGTGTTGAGTCTCATCGGGGTAGCGCTCCGCCTCGTTGGTCGGACTACCCATGATGAAGCTCCCGGAAGCGATCCATACCCCATCCGAGAGGCCCATGACCCGCGCACGGTAAAAACCGCTCTGAAGGGACGAGGTCCGGCTGTCGAGGTAGGAAGCGGGGCCGGTGGCCAGCGTCAGATTGGTCAGGGTGATCCACGGGTTCGTGGATAAAAGGGTTGAGGCATACTGAAGGGAATAGGCCATGCCCGCCGGTCCCGTGATGGTTAAAGCCGGCTGCCCCGCGGAGAACTGCAGCCCCAGGCTGGGTGGGGTCTGGGCGGCACTATGTGGCGATGCCGCCCAAAGCGCCAGGCAGTGCAGGCAAAGCTGGCGAAAGAGGTTGGACGGTCTCGTCGTCATAAACTGATACTGATAGGAATTTGCTTTTCGCCGCCGTGCCGGTTATTGACGCTGCGCGGGTGAGGGAGAATTTGTTTTTGGCCGCATTCACCGTGGGGCAATGATGCCAGAGCGGCAGGCGCCCGTCAACCGGCAAATTCTGCCGGTTCTTGGGCGGTTTTGGCGGCGGCGGGGTCGGAAGCGGCAGCCAGGGCAGGAACCTGCGCAAAAATGGGCTTGGCTACCCCCGGCCGGGCCGTCGAGGGACCATCGCCGGTCAAGGTTCTTCGGTCCCCAGGGCCCTAAGCCGGCCGCGCTCAATCTGTCAGCACATTCTCGTAATCCGGGGTGGTGTCCACGTCGTCACAGGGCTCGTAGGTATAAGGCCCTGGGGCACCCGGTGGAGAGGGGCCGGCGGCTGGGTCGTGCCAAGCGCCGAGGTGGCGAGGCAACAGGCTGGAGGCCGCAGGCCGGAGGCTGGAGAACAGCCTGGTTAGTTACTCAGAGAGCGCAACAAGCCGTTCAGGACTTTGGACGTCTCCACACTCAAACCCGACAGTTCCCGGTGCGAAGGCTCGCGGCCTGCTCCTCCGCTGCTGGGCTGGAACGGCCAGCCCCAGGACGGCGATCCGGGTTCAGTGTTTGGAGTGCATGGGCGAGGCCCGCGAAGCCGTAGCGACCTGCGGCGACCAATGCTGTGCGCTCTGGCGCTACCGCCCCTACCAGCCCGGACATAGGAAGACGGCCACCGCCATGGTGGCAAGCGGGGGCGACCGCGGCTCTCCGCCAGCAGGAGTGCGGCCCACCGCTGACACCGACCCAACCTGAAATCCAGGATGCAAATGGACACGAACACATTGCCCCCAGCAGAGGCATCAATCCAGCCCGGGCCGGACACCAACCCCCGCGTTTGCCGAATTCCCGAGCAATTCACCGAGTGCGCTGGATGCGGCGTCATAGGGCCGAGTACACTTTGTCCGGCGGATCAATTTTCCACGCGGACCCATCCTCGAGCACAATGATGGCTCCCACATCGATGTTCTTGCTGATCCAGTGTCCCCGGCTTGGCGTGGGGTAAAGTGTCAAGCTTTGTGGCCCTGGATAGCATGGTGCCACGGGCGGCGGCCCGTAGGAGGCGGGCTGATAGGTTGCCGGCTGACCACTGCCGCCGGCTTGACCGCCCGACGCAGCCAGCCAAAATCCCGGGTCCTTGAGCATCTGGCAACTTGAAGTGATCAGGCAGATCGCCAACACCGGCCAAGGCGATGCGCCCGTTCCATGCAGATGCCCGCCCGATTCAACACCGATGGTCCGCCCGCTCGCGACCAATCCCTCGACACCGCCCGGCCGCTCGGCACTCAAACGTCAGCAAACCACTGGCCGCCTGGCCGGCCCGTCCCCAGCGCCGAGGGCCCGCTGTCTGGCGACCAGGCCCTCGCCGCCCTTTGCATTGCATGGCGCCGAGTCGCGGCGCCACCGCTCCCGCGCCTCACGGCGTGCGAAGCCGGTAGAAGCGCGCTGGATATTTGGTCGACTGGGGATCACTGAAATAGGACGAGCCCCCGCTGAGCGTGTTGGTGCCCACCGGCCACCAAAGGGGATTAGCGAGATTGGTGTTGGCCTCCACCACGACAACCAGGCCGCTGTTCCCGGTGATGGTGAATCCAAATTGATTGTCCAGCACGCCGAAGCTGGCATCGCTGGTCTCCACATGCGGATTCCACAGTTTCGTCGGACAACTCCCAAATGTCGTGCCCCACCCCGTCGTTCCAGGCAAGTAATAGACGGTCGTGTTGTAGTCCCAATCGAACACAGCCTCACCAAGGCCCGGGGCGTTGCCCTGGAAATAGACTCGCATTAGATTGGCGCCACAATCGAACGCAAAGTCTCCGATACTGGCGACGCCGTTGCCTATCGTCACGCTGACCAGGTTGGTGCAGCCCAGGAACGCATTCGCTCCGATGCTGCGGACGCTGTCGGGTATCGTGACGCTGGTCAGGCCGGTGCACCAACCGAACGCATAGTCCCCGATGCTGGTGACGCTGTCGGGAATCGTGACGCTGGTTAGGCCCGTGTTGCAGAAGGCATCGTCCCCGATGCTGGTGACGCTGTCGCCTATCATGACGTTGGTCAAGCCCGTGGTGGAGAACGCAAAGTCCCCGATGCTGGTGACGCTGTCGGGAATCGTGACGCTGGTTAGGCCCGTGTTGCAGAAGGCATCGTCCCCGATGCTGGTGACATTGGCG
>Ga0181524_10003031_pt1 | contig 16752 bp, 15 predicted proteins | sample PEATcosm2014_Bin_34_FD_119761 | JGI IMG/M metagenome (GOLD analysis project Ga0181524, IMG submission 119761) | Peatland microbial communities from MTU Mesocosm Facility, Houghton, MI, USA - PEATcosm2014_Bin05_60_metaG | ecosystem: Environmental > Terrestrial > Soil > Wetlands > Peat | place...
CAGGCGCTCACAGACCGCCCGGCGGAATTCCCTCGCATAACGCTTGGGCATGGACTACCTCCTGGTAGCTCACGACCAAACTCTTATATCGCTGGCTCGGCCTATGGGGTCTAGGCCACTTTGCAGCCCCAACGGGGTTCGAACCCGTGTCTCCACCTTGAGAGGGTGGTGTCCTCGGCCGCTAGACGATGGGGCCTAAAGAAACCCTCAGGCTACCTGACAACCGAAGTTCGGCACGGCTCGCTCCTTCGATGGCCCGGAGGTGACGAACTCTCTCGACGATACCGACGCCTCTGTGATTGGCTCGGGGGGGAGGACTCGAACCCCCAATAACAGGGCCAGAACCTGTCGTGTTGCCGATTACACCACCCCCGAACGGGTGAGACACAAAGTTACTCGAATGAGCCGAAGGGCCTAGTAGTGCAGGTCGTGCAAGCGGGAGTAGCCCACCACGCGTCCCACCGCGACCCCCAGTGTCTCCTTGGCGAAGTACGGCACCGACGACCATCCCGAGATCGGTGAGTCACCGACCGGAGCCGGCCACGCCTGAAGCCCCACGTCGGTGGCGATGGCGAGACTGCGGTCCTCGTGGAACCCGTCGGTGACGATCAGCACCTTGTCGAGCCCCCGCCGGTGTAGGACGTTCGCCGCGTCGGAGAGGTTCGCCCAGGAGTCGCTGCCGCCAACCTCGACGATCTCGTCGGCTGCCAGCCCGTGATCGACGAGCCACGTGCCCGAGGCCTGCGCCTCTGTGTAGCGATCCCCGGGCTCCTTGTACCCCGTCACCACGACTATGGGGGCAAGATGGCGACGCAAGAGGCTCTCCGCTTCACCGAGGCGTGCCGCGAGATCCGGCGAGGGAACCCCGTCGTACTGGGCCGCGCCCATCACCACCACCGCCTCGGCGGGTCGCGCGTCGGAACGACGCGAGGTGAGCCACACCTGCACGGCGGTCACCACCACGTAACCGGCGAGCAACACGACGGTGATTACGAGCGCCCGCCAGACGTACCGCCATGCCCCCGCCAGGATCTGCATCGCCTAACCGCCCCGCCGGTCAGCCGGTCTCAGAGGCGTTCGGGGATACGAGATGCGCTCGCGCCGCGGCGATCCGCTCCAGCACGGCCTCGCGCCCGAGCACGGACATCGACTCGAAGAGCGGCGGACCCACGCTCCTGCCGGTAACGGCCACCCTGATGGGTGCCTGGGCTCGGTTGAGCTTGCGGCCCATCGACTCGCCCAGCTCACGGGTCACGGCGTGCAGCACCCCGGCTTCCCACGCGCATTCGCTGTAGGCGTCGAGCGCTGCGTCCAGGATCGCGGGGGTCGCCTCGTCGGCCGCGACGACTGCCCAGGACTGCGCGTCGACCTCGGGCGCCTCCAAGAAGAGGAAGTCGACCATGTCGGGTACCTCGCGAAGTAGCGTGACGCGGTCTTGGACTAGAGGGCCCATGTGCCGAAAGACCTCTTCGTCGAAACGCTCGGCGGGCCATGGGGCACGCGGAGGCGAGATCCACGGCCGGCTCGCCGCCACGAAGTCGTCCAACGTCATCGCCCGCAGGTACTCACCGTTCATCCAGCGCAGCTTGTCCACGTCGAAGAAGGCGGGCGCATGGTTCACCGCCTCGAGCCGGAAGGCGTCGACCATCTCCTCAACGCTCAGGATCTCGCGGCCCTCGGGATGGCTCCAGCCGAGCAGAGCGAGGTAATTGCGCATCGCGGCGGGCAGGTAACCCTCCTCACGGTAGGCCTCGACCGCTACAGGGTCACGGCGCTTGGACAGCTTCTGGCGCCGCTCGTTCACCAACATAGGAAGATGCGCAAACGCGGGCGCCGGCGCAGCCTCGCCGTCAACGGAGCCGAACCCTTCGCGTACCAGCTCGCCCCACAACAACAGCCCCTTCGGTGTCGTCGGCAGGAGGTCCTCGCCCCTGATGACATGGGTGATGCCCATGTCGATGTCGTCGACGACGTTGGCCAGGACGAAAAGAGGTGCGCCGGTCGACTTCACGACCACGAAGTCCTCGATGGACGTGTTCGGAAAGGCGACCTCGCCCCGCACTATGTCGGCCACCGTCGTGGTTCCCTCGTCGGGCACGCGCAGCCGCAGTGCGCCATCCGCGCGCCCGAGCCCCCTCTTGCGGCAGAAGCCGTCGTACCCGGGAGTGGGGTCGTCCTTCGTGCGGGCCTCAAGCGCGCCACGGGTGCAGTCACACGCGTAGAGGGCCCCGGCGTCCCACAGCGTGTCGATCGCCTCCGTATAGCGGCCTGAACGCTCCGACTGGTGGTAGGGACCTTCGTCGGGGACCATGTCGAGCCACTCGAGCGCGGCGATGATGCCGGTCGTCCACTCCTCACGGTTGCGCTCGATGTCGGTGTCCTCGATGCGCAGGATGAACGTGCCCCCCGTGCTGCGCGCGAAGAGCCAGTTGTAGAGGGCGGTTCGCGCGCTGCCCACATGGAAGTATCCGGTGGGTGACGGCGCGAAACGAACCCGCGGGCGCCGCCCCTCGAAGTTGGTCACGACGGTTCCTTCACCTTCCGCCCTCGTACCACGGGCGCGAATACTCGTCCGCTACTCGTCCGCGACGAGCGAGATGGACCGGGTCGGGCAGCTGCTCTCGGCCATGCGCAGCTTCTCGTTCAGCTCTGCCGGGGGGTTCTCGTCGAGCACGTAAAGGAACCCGTCGTCGCGCACCTCGAACACTTCCGGGAGGATCCCCATGCAGAGCGCGTTCGACTCACAGGTGTCGAAATTCACGACGACCTTCATCTGGGACACCCCTTTCTGGCCCGGAACCAGGCGGGGCAGGCGGGATGTTGCGATTCTAGCGACGGCACGGTGAGCCTCCCGGGCTTTGCCCGGGGCTCTCGCGGGGCGTCCGCTCCTACGTGACGTCGGCGCGCAAGGTCGTGAAGGTCCCAGCGACGGCGAGCACCACCCCGTAGGCGAGGAGCACGAGGGCCCCCTCCCACCAGGTGATCAGATGGGTGGTGCTGGAGAAGATCCCGCCCCCTCCGCGGCGGCTGGCGCTGACCGCCACCGACTCGAGTGCCTCGGCCGCTTGGCCCGGCAACCAGCGCCCGACCGAGGGTACGACGCCTTCGATGATCGGCTCCACGACGGCGATCACACCGAGGCCCACGACAAGCGCCACCACCTGGTTCTTCAACAGCGCGCCGAGGCCCAGACCGTAGACGGCGTAGAGGACGCACGCGGCGAGCACGCCCGGAAAGACGTGGCGGTACTCGGTGAGCATGCGGCCGGTGTCGCCGAAACCACCGGCCACGAGCCCGAGCCCGAGCGCGAGCCCCATGAGGCCTCCCGCGACCCCGACCACGACGCCGCCTCCGGCCGAGGAGACCAGCTTCGTCGCCACCATGTTGCCGCGCTTCGGTTCGCACAGGAGGGTGGGGGTCACCGTCTTGTGCCGGTACTCGCCCGTGATGCAGATGACCCCGAGAACCAACGCCAGGTCGACGGACACGGTCATCGTGGAGAGCACGAGGTCGAACCACCTCGAGGTTCCGCGTGCCGGGTAGAGAAGAGCCTCGACATCGTGGCGGTGCGGGGCGAAGCCGACGACCACGCCCAGTCCTCCCACGAGAACCATGGTGATGATGAGGATCGCCCACGTCGACCAGATCGTCCGGAACTTCAAGAACTCGGCGCGAAGCAGCCGGGTCACGAAGTTCCCTCCTCTCGCGAGGGCAGTGGCGCGTAACCCTCGGCGCCGACCGATCGCCAGGGTTCGCCGATCGGGTGCCCTCCCATCTGTCCCCCCTCGGTCATCTGGAAGAACAGCTGCTCGAGTGATTCGCCCCTCGTGGACGTCATCTCGTGGACGACGATCCGGTTCTCGGCCATGACGGGTCCGACCTGCTCGGGCGTGGTGCCCTCGACCACCACGGTGTCGGGACCCTCGAGTCGCACCGTCCCCGATCCCGGCTGTGCCGCCTGGAGCACCGACACGAGGCGCCTCGCGTCGGGAGTGCGCACCCGCACCGTGAGGCTCGCGGTCGCCCCCTGGAGAAGCTGCTGCAGTGGTCCGTGCCCCACGAGGCGACCGTTCGCCAGGATGACCACGTCGTCCACCGTCTGGGCCGCCTCGGCAAGCAGGTGCGACGACACGAGCACGACCTTGCCCGAAGAGGCGAACCAACGTAGGAAGCCCCGGATCCAGGCGATGCCCTGAGGGTCGAGCCCGTTCGCCGGCTCGTCGAGTACCAGCACCTCGGGGTCACCCAGCAGCGCCCTGGCCAGCTCGAGCCTCTGGCGCATGCCGAGCGAGAACTTCCCGACGGTCCGCCTGGCGTCAGCCCCCAAACCCACCAGCTCGAGGACCTCGTCGACACGCGCGAAGTCGATCCCGGCCACGGCTGCGATCGTGCGCAGGTGGTTGCGGGCGGTACGCGCCGGGTGGAATCCCGACGCCTCGAGTACCGCGCCGACCGTACGCGTGGGATCGGGCAGGTCGCGGTAGACGACGCCGTTGACCAGCGCTCTGCCCGAGGTCGGCGACACCAGTCCCAGCAGCATCCGAAGGGTCGTGGTCTTGCCTGCGCCGTTAGGACCGAGGAACCCCGTCACGATCCCCGGCTCAACACTGAAGGTGAGGTCGTCTACGGCGACAACGCTTCCGAAATGCTTGGTCAAGCCTCGGACCTCGACGCTCGGCGCGTTGCCGGCAGGTGAAGATCCTCGCCGCTGTGCGGCCGGGGCCGAGAGGTTCGTGCCGGCGGTCAAGACCAGGTTCCCTCCGTCTGAGAGCGAAGACCCGGGCGCGTCCTGAGAGGTGTCACCAACGGGTGGGCCACACGCGACGCCTCGCCGCCACAAGCACAACCCTGACGGCTCATGTGCTGCCGGCTCTTCGGCCGACATCTTATCGCCATGTCGGTGAGGTTCCTGGTCAACCGGCCGAGACCCTTGTCCGAGCGTGTCAGAAGGTCAGTACCTGGCGGATGACCTCGCCATGCTTCATCGCATCGAACGCATCCTGTGCCTTCGAGATGTCCATGCGCGCCGAGACCATCCCGGCGAGGTCCAAGCGCCCCGCTTTCCACAACCGGATCATCCGCTCGAAATCGCTGTGCACGTCCGCCGAGCCGTAGAAGGAGCCCACGAGCTTCTTCTCCATGAAGAACAGCTCGAAGCAGTTGAACTCAACTATCGCTTCTCTCCCGCCCGCTCCCACGATCACGGCGGTACCTCCCCGCCGTACCGCGTCGTAGGCGGCGCGCACGGTCTGGGGTAGGCCGATGCACTCGAAGGCATAGTCGAAACCTTCTCTCTCGTTCAGCTCCTTGTTCATGGCGTCGAGCTCGTCGGGCTTCACACCACGGGTGGCACCGAAGCGCAGGGCGTCCTTCAACTTGGACCCGACCGTGTCCACCGCGACGATCTCGGCAGCGCCTGCTATGCGTGCTCCTTGGATGGCGGCGATCCCCACTCCTCCTACGCCGAACACCACCACGTTCGAACCTGGCTTCACCTTTGCGGTGTTGAGGACGGCACCCACACCGGTGGTGACACCACAACCTATGAGCGCACCGATCTCGTAGGGCACGTCGGAGGGGATCTTCACCACCGCTTGCCTGGGGACGACTATCTCCTCGGCGAAGGTGCCGATGCCCGCGAAGCCGTGGATCGGCGTGCCCCCCATCGTGAAGGGTGTGGACCCGGCGATATGGAGGAAGATCTTCAGGCACAGGTTGGGCTCACCCCGCCGGCACGCCCGGCAGGTGCCACACGGGGGGGACCAAGCGATGATCACGTGATCACCGGGGGCGACCTCGCTCACGCCCTCCCCCACGGCGATCACCTCGCCCGAGCCCTCGTGTCCCAGCACCGCAGGGGCCAGCTGGTACAGGGTTCCGTTCATCGCCGAGAGATCCGAGTGGCACACCCCCACGGCATGCATCTTCACGTGCACCTGCCCGGCGTCGGGGCCGTTCACCTCGATGTCGTCGCGGCAATCCACGACTTCCTTGCCGACCTCGTGAAACACCACACCGCGCATTGCCGGATCTCCCCTGCCAGAGTTTCGTCTTGCTGACGGAGTAGAACCTACCGGGAGCAGGTTCCCGGTCGATCCGGGTACACGAGGCCGGCTCTCGGCCGGCCGGGCTGGCTCAGTCGATCTGCGAGATGTGCTTCGCGAGCTCTTTCTTCTCGTCCAGGTTCGCGAGCCGAGAGATAGCGATTCGCTGCGCCTGGGGTGAGCCCGCACCGTGCATGCTCTCCGTGAGGTAAGGCACCGACCCACACCCTTCAACCATGTTCTCGATGAACCTCATGACCTTGATACGGTCGATGGTCGGCACATCTTCTCTTCCCTTGAGGTACTTCTCGAGGTACCGTCCGATCTCCGGATTGTCGAAGTCCTTCTGCGACGGCATCGTCGCGATGAGCCCGCCTGCTATGTCCTGCACCAGGCGCGTTATCTCGAACGGGAAGCGGGTCACGTTCAGCTTGCAGACGTTCGCGAGCAGCGGGTCCACTTCGTAGTTGCCGGCGGTCGTAGCGCACCCACGCGAGCTGCATGCGATACCGCAGGAGAAAAGCGTCTCGTTCAGGTGGACCATCTCGGTGATCTTGTCGCGCACGTGGCTCGCCTTGTCCACACCCTGGTACTCAGCTGCGAGCTGAGCAGCACCTATCAGAACGTCCCCGACGCCGACCTTGCAGCCGCCGTAGCTCTGCCTGTGGAACGAAGCGAAACGCTCAACGAGTTTGCCACTCTGGTCGGTCTCTCCACACATGAAGACGCGCTCGTTCGGCACGAACACGTCGTTGAATATGACAAGGGCCTCCTGGCTGCCGTAGCCGGGGTTGCCGACGTCGAGAGAGCCTCCCTCCAGCTTGCGCGTGTCCGAGGGCTGGCGTCCGAGGACAAAGGTGATGCCCTTCGAGTCTGCCGGGACCGCGAAGCAGACCGCGTAGTCCTCTTCCCCCTCGCGCATCGACATCGTCGGCATCACGAGGATCTCGTGCGAGTTGAGCGCTCCTGTCTGGTGTGCCTTCGCGCCACGGACGACGATGCCGGCGGGCGTCCTGTCGACAACGTGCATGTACATGTCCGGGTCGCGCTGATCGACCGGGCGCAAACCCCTGTCGCCCTTCACGTCGGTCATCGCGCCCTCGACTACCACGTTCATGTCCTGCACCCACTCGAGGTAGTCCTTGAACCGATCGTGGTACGAGGTGCCGTGGGCCTGGTCGCACTCGTAGGTCACCGAGTAGAGAGCGTTGAAGGCGTCCATCCCCACGCACCGCTGAAAGCACGTAGCGGTCCGGCGTCCTAGCATTCTCAGCATGAGGACCTTGTCGACGAGGTCCTCGACGCTCTGGTGGATGTGCGTGAAGCGGCTGACCTCCTTGCCCGTGAGGTGTGACTTTACGAAGAGGAGCTCGGGCGCCTCTGGCTCGTCGCCGACGTTGTAAGTCTCTGCGACCGCGTTGGCCGACGGCCTTACGAGCGGGTGGTCCACCGTGTTCTCGCAGCGCTCCCCGTGCACGAACACATTGCGCTTGAGGCTACGAAGGCTCTCGAGGAATTCCTCCCGGTCCTTTATCTTCATTACGTCTTCCCGCTACTGGGCGTCAGTCGCGCTCCAAGTCTACATCGATGCGAATCCGGCTTTCTCGCGGGAATGCTACGCAGAGGTCGGTCAGCAGCACGGGCCGAGGGTCTCGGCCCGCTCACACAGCTCTTCGCGAAAGTCGGGGTGGGCGATCTGGGCGAGAGCACGAGCCCGTTCCTTCACGGTCATGCCGGTCACCTTCACCGCCCCGTACTCGGTCACCACGACGCTCGTGTGGTGCCTCGGTGTGGACACCACCGTCCCCGCGGGCAACTGGCCCGTGATACGCGACCGAAGCTCTCCTCCGATCGTCACGGTCGAGCGAAGGCAGACGAGGGAATTGTGCTCCGGGTTGAGGTCGGCCGCGGAGAGAAAGTCCTCGTGGCCGCCGACGCCCGAGATCTGCTCGCCGTCGATACAGTCCGCGACGACCTGCCCGTACAGGTCGACGGCGAGCGCACCGTTGACCGAGACCAGCTTGCGGTTGCGAGCGATGACCGAGGGCTCGTTCACGGCTTCGACCGGCAGGAAGACGACTTCGGGGTTGTCGTCGAGCCAGCGGTACAGCTCAGCCGATCCGAGCGCGAAGGTGACGACGGACACCCCGTCGAAGAGGCCCTTGGAGTTGGTGACCTTGCCGGCCTTGTGGAGCCTCATCAAGCCGTTGGTGAACATCTCGCTGTGGACGCCGTAGTCTCCACCGGCACCCTCCGCCAGACGCGTCGCCACCATCGACGGCACGCCGCCGATTCCCGTCTGCAGAGTCGCCCCGTCGGTGACGAACGTGAGGGCGTTGGTCGCTATTTGCGTGTCGATCTCGTCGGGAACCGCTTCCTCCAGCGTGAAAGGCTCGTCGGTCACCTCGATCAGCACGTCGACGATGTCGAGCGGCAGAGTGTTGTCGTAGGGCGGCAGGCTGTGGGTTCGCGGGAGGTGCGGGTTCACCTCGATGAACAGCAGCCGCTCCGGATCACGCCCGGCGGCCAGTAGCTCGCCATACGTCGAGCCCACGTGCAAGGAGAGGTTCAAGTTCCCCGCGGAGTCGGGAGGAGCCGCCTGCGCAGCCATGATCCTCGGCGGGAACATGCTGAGGATGGGCGCGAACTGTCGGAACCCGCCGGGTACGAGATCGACGTTGTACCCCTCGGCGGACAGGATGCGCTCCGCCGGACCGAAGAACCCGCTCCGGAACGAGACGCCGGGCCTGGTCAACACCTTGTAGTAGTCGAGGAGCAGTGCACCGCAGACGATCAGCTCCTCCCAGTCGTCGCGTTCGCCGAGAGCGGTGAAGAAAGCGGGGGCGATCCCCGGACCTAGACCGAAGCCGACGGTGTCACGGGTGCCAACGAGGTGTGCGGCTTCTTCGGGTGTGCAGCGGCGCGGGCCCATAGCACCTCAGTTTCGCGCAGACCGTTGATCGAGACGAAGTTGGAGTAGGAGTCCTTTCATCGAGACGAGGGGGCATCGAACACATCGGGCAACAACAGGCGCACGGCCACGGCCAGCTCCTGGCGGAGACGGGTCGTGTCGCGCCACCCCTTCACCCATCCGACCAGCAAGGAGAACCAGACATACCCGATCAGCCGGGCGCGCTCGCCCTGGTCCGGAGGCTGAGGCTCACCGATCACCCGAGTGATGATCTCGCTCATGAGCGCCACCAGTTGCCGCTGGCACTCCACCGCGGCGGGATCGGGCGAGGCGAGCGAGATGAATGCGGCAGTCACGAACCTCGGCCGTCGCGCCATTGCCCGAAGCGCCTGCTCGAGCACGTCGAGGACGCGCTGGGAGGCGCTGCTCCCCCCCACCGGGACCTGGACCAGGCGCGTGTCGAGCTGCTCCACCCACTGCAGCAGCGCCGCGGAGAGGAGGTGGTCCTTGGACGTGAAGTAGCGGTAGACCGTGCCCATCGCGACGTGTGCGCGCGCCGCGACGTCTCTCATCTGCACGGCCTCGTACCCGCCCTCGAGCCCGAGCTCTATCGCGGCGTCGACCACCCGGCGGCGCCGGGCCTCCTGCGCCGGGGCCAAGGCGAGCAGAACGGCGCTCTCGGGCACAGGGGAGCACCCTACTCGGAGCCCGCCGGAGCGGAACCTGTTCCATTTTCCCGTCGGTTCCTGTCAGCCGGGCGGTTCCGACCACACGGTCAAGCTGCGCTGAGCAGGGACGTCGCCCACCGGTACCCGGAGGCTCGGCCGCGCCGTGCGAAAGATCAATTGGAGGAGGTAGAAATCAGGTGTCCCCCAGGGGTGGGCGTGTGGCCCCGGGCGGGTGCGTCGGTGTCGGAGGGCCGTACCAGCACCACCCGGTGAGTCGTGGCCTCTGTCCGTCCGTGTCCAACCGAAGTACCCGGTGCTCGTCGTCGCTACCAGGAGTCAGTGCTCGAAGAGGGCCGGATCGTGCCGAGGTGCAGAGAGTGACGATACAAAAGCCGATGACGCTGCGGGTGGTGTCCGCAGGGAAGATCGTGGAGGCCGAGTGCGTACCGAGCGGCGTCCCCGGCCTCGCGCTCGTCGGCCGACCGGTGACCACCGGGTGGCGGCTGGTGCACGTGGCGACAGGGCGCGCCGTTTCCCGCTCGGCCGAGCATGCCGACCCCGAAGCGGTGCGTGACTTCGCGAGGCGTATCGCCCATCTGGCGGACTGGACCGATCCGAACGTGGCGGTGTCGGTCCCCCGGCTGCGCCAGGACCTCGAGCAGGCAATCATCGCTTGGCATGCCGCCCACCCCGCCGACCAGGCCGAACCGACTCCTCCCCAGGGTGTCGCGCGTGTCGGGGGAATCCGGCGTGCCGAGGGTGTCCAGGCGGGCCGGGGAGCGGCCGCCGGCGGGTACGACCCGGTTCAGGCCTCGAGGAGCAACCACCCGTCCGTGGTAGGACCCGAGATCGAGATGGGAAGGGACCTGGCGAAGGACCTGGAGAGGCTTGCGACGCGTCTTCGGGTCGTCGAGCACGAGCGCGTCCTGCTACGCCAGGTCGTCCGCCGTCTGCACGCCGCTCTACCCGCAGATGCGTTCTCCGACGCTCTCGCGACGCTCAGTCAGAACGATCGCGCGTTCGTGCGCCTCCTCGTCGCCGACAAGAACGCCGAGGATGCGACCGCCGTGGTACAGGTCATAAAGGGCACCGACAATGTCGCGAGCCCACGAACTCCCGTGTCGCGACCGGCTGCAGTCTCAACGCGAACGCCCACCCGACCTCGTGAGCCGCGCTTCGGCGGCCCGGACGTAGCAGCGAGCTGATCGCCGCCAGCAGCTTCACGGCCGACTCGATCACGATCGACGTCCGTCTCACGATCCGGCGCTAGGGCGCTCCAGCGAGTAGACGATCGTCACCTGTGCGGAAGCCTGTTGGGTCCCTGGCTCGACCGGCAATTGCGTGCTGGTCGCGGCATCGGACGCGGCGTTGAAAGTCTGATCCGGCGACAGGTAGCCGAGCGGCGAGTTGTCGCTGAGCGAACAGACGGGGCCGAGCCGCTCCCCGGCTGCCTGGGCCATCGACCGGGCGTGGCTCACGGCCTGGCGGACTGCGTCGGTGCGGGCCTGGTCCTCGATCCCGCGTGGGTCCTCCATCGAGAAGGTGAGGGAGTTCACGCGCACAGCGTTCCCGGCGGCGCTCGCCAGCGCGTCGATGACCGACCCGGCGCTGGAGAAGTCCCGAAGCTTGGCCGTGAGGGTGTTGGTCACCTCGTAGCCGGTGATCGCGCCGTGGCTGTCGTAACGGGGCTCCACCTGTAGGTTCGAGGTCTGCACGTCCTTGTCCAAGATCCCGCCCTGTTTCAAAGCGGCGGTAACGGCGGAGGCCTTCGAGTCGTCGTCGGCCAGCGAGGCCTGGGCGCTCGGGTCGGTGACGTCGATGCCAACCGACACGATGAGCAGGTTCGGGGTGCCGCTCGCCACCCCCGTGCCTTGGACCGTGAGCTTCGCCGCAGAACCGCTGCAAGCGGCACCATCAGAGACTGCCGACGCGGTGGAGCTGCCCGATCCGGCGAGCGCCAGGGCCGTCCCTCCCGTGGCCAGCGCAACCACGATTCCTGCCGCACCGCCCACGACCCACACCTTGTTGTTCATGTCCGCTCCTTGTCTCGTTGTCTCGGCTGCGTTCGACGTCCTCCCCTGCGTTCGACGGCTGAAAGGTCACCAGCAGAGGTCACCAACTCCATGTGAAGGTTTGGACGACCGTGCGCGTCGCCAAGTTCCAAGGGCGGCTGTACGACACCCCGCCAAGGCGGTCTCGCCTCACGAGTTGAACCTCTTTTCGGACGACGTCTCTCTGTCTTCTTTCGACCGCTCATAGCGGTCACATCGACGGAAAGTCGACGTCACAGCCCCGGGTCTTTGCGCACTGGCTGAACTGGTGTAGTGGGTCAGTTTGGCAACCCTGCACAGGCCGGAGCCTGATGGGCCCTACCGGCCCGAAGAATGTTGATGGCCGCGTTCACATCCGCGTGGGCCAGATGGCCGCACGCCAGACATCGGAACTCGGCCTGACTGTGCCGGTTCTCGGCGGCGACGTGCCCGCATAGCGAGCACCGCTGCGAGGTGTGGCGGGGATCCACTGCGATCACCATGCGACCAGCCTCTTCCGCTTTGTACGCGATGAAAGACAGCAGCTCCCTCCACCCGGCGTCGTAGATGGATCGGTTCAGCCCGGACTTCGCCCGAGCCCCGTTCGGATCGAAGCCTCCTTTTTCATTGGGTCTCGGTGCAGGACGGCGGACCATGCCCTTTATGGCAAGGTCCTCGTGAACGATCAGGTCGTAGTCATGGACCAGCTGGCGGCTGAGCTTGTGCGCCAGGTCCCTTCTTTGGTCTCGGACCTTGCGATGCGCTTTCGCCACGCGCTCTACGGCACGCTTGCGACGATGAGAACCCCGGCGCTTTGGGCCTAATACCTGCTGGGCATGAACCAGGCGCTTCGCGGCCCGGCGCCCATATCGCCCCTCGCCGAGCACGAGGCCGTCGCTCGTGGCAATCTGAGCACGTACACCGAGGTCGACACCGACCGATCGCCCGGTCGGAGGAAGAGGCTCGGCCGGTACCTCTGTGCAGCGGACGGTCAAAAACCAACGACGTCCCTCACGAGCGATCGTGATGGCCTTCGGGGTGCCTCTTAGAGCACGATGAAGGCGGACCTTCAGGGCCCCGACGCCTAGGAGCGACAGGCGCCGGCGCTCGATGTGAAGGCGCCAGCCCGAGGAGTCCTCCCATTGGAGCGAGTCGAAGCGCCGAGGCGACTTGAACCTCGGGAATCCCGGAGTCTCAGCGGACCTACAGCGCCGGTAGAAGGCGCAAAAGGCTCGGTCCAGGCGTTTCAGGGTCCCCCGGCACACCGTCACGCCATGGGCGAGGACCTCGGGCCGGATGTCTCTCAGTTCGGTGAGGGTGCGGCACTGGTCTATGTAGGAGACCGAGCGCCGCTCCCAGCTCCAGGCCCCTCGACGTTCTTGGAGGGCCGCGTTGTACAGCTCGCACTGGTTGTGGAGGAGGCGTTCGAGGAGCCTTCGCTGACGGGTCGTCGGCTGCAGGAGGTAGCGAAACGAGCGGCAACGGGACACCGGGATCACCGTAGTGAGGGGGGTGTAACAGTCAAACTGGTCCGTTAGCTGATAGTGCGCTACTACCGACATGTGGATGAGGAGCAGCGCAAAACAGCGCTCGCCAAACACAGGCGGCGATATCTGCGCACATGCACCGACGACAACGGCACAGTCGTGATTCACACGCGCCTTTCACCTGAGACGGCGCCGTTGTGCTTGGAGCTACAGAGGCGACCCGCCAAGCTCTTCGGGCTGATCGAGAGCAGGAACGGAAAGCGGAGTCGGAGTCCGGGACTCCCCCGCCTATGCCCGATGCTCCCGCGGAGGTAACGTTCCGCGGAGCGGATATGTGCGTTCGCAAAACACCAGAGTTGGGAAAGCCGACATGGCCAGTTGGTCCGGACTATCCGGCACTCGATACCGATTAGACGTCGTCAACGACCCCAATCGGGCCAAAGTGCGGTCGCCCCTCTGCTCGGTCGACGCGCTATTGCGGTGCATGGCCAGGTACACCACCAGCTCGAGCGCCCCGGCCCTGGTGAAGGGCCTCGCAGCACCGACAATCGCCACCGGATTTGGCACGCGATGCTTGTCGGCCTGCCAAGGCCTGCCGCACACCAGCTTCGTGCACCGAATGAGTCGCGCGCTGCACCCCTACCTGCATAAGGGGAGAGAGGGGAAACGACACCCCAGACCGGGGACACGGACAGAGGGCGACGGCGCCGCAGGAGCGGCGACCGGAGCCCGGAGCGGCGACGAGGCACAGACGAGGACGAAACGAGCCAGCCGGACGGGGCGGAGCGACCGGGAGAGACCGAGCACCCTGGGAGGGGGACAGAGACGAAGGGCGGAGGAAAATTGGCCCCTCGGTTCGCAAAACCCGACAATCGGTTAGCCACGGGTGATAGGGCCGTGAGTTCTTCAAGGTGATGCCGAGAGCCAACAGTTCGCTCACACCGTGACGCGCAAGGGAGTCATGTCGTAAGGGTGATGGGAATCGCAAGTATGTCAGTACTGCCCGGGGCCAGCACTGCGTCGAGACAGTAGCCGGCAGGTGGATCTGAGGAAATCACAATTCCCTGATTGTCCTCATTGATTTCTCGGATTTGCGCCCGACCATTAAGTGCAGTTGCGAGGGCATCATTTGCCTCGCGCCAAGTCATTCCAATGACATTGGGCATTGGGTTTTGACAGGGCGCGGGCACCGTGGTGGCTGTCGTGGACGCGGCGGGCGACGACGAGGTTGGAGTTGGTGCTTGAGGTTGAGTTGATGGAGTCGGAGTCGATGGTGTGGGCTGAATAACTGAGGGCGTTGATGTGCTCGGCGTCGACGCGCTCGGTAACGGTGCCACCGTCGGGTACGTGGTGGTGGGTGCGCTCGGGAGCTGCACCGGCGCTGCCGCAGAGGTTTTCACGGCGTGAACGTGTGGCGTGCCGGACATCGCTGCCATGGCACCGATCCCTCCGGCCAGCACCACCGCTAGGGCGATGACGCCGACGAACGGGTTGCGTAGACGGCGAAGGAGCTTCATCACAGTGCTCTTGGCTGCGCCGGGCCTACCTGACTTCCCACCTGAACCACCAGCCTGCTGTACACCATCATCGCCCGTTGAAAGTTCGTAGCCCATCACTTGTTCCGATCAAAGGACCCTCTTCGCAATAGGTCACGGAGGCATCGACCGCCGTGCCTCGGCTCCTGTAGAGCCGAAGAGGGCACCTGCATTACCCACGATTATCGGCATTGGGGCACTGCCCCTGTAGGAGCGAAGGTGCCCGTAGGCCGACGATTACGACGCCCTCCGACTCGGAGCGTGAGTCCATCCAATGGCCACGGGCCACAATGGTTACGACGTGGCGGCAGCGCCGGCACCGGGTGTTGGTGCGGGCTGTCGTCTCGAAGGTGTGGCCACAGCGGGGGCACGTGACACTGAGCACAGCCCATCATCCGCTCGGTGGTGTGTTGGAGAAGTGAGCGTAAGGCAGCTTCGGGACTGGCCGGACCCCATTTATCGGTCCACCCTCAAGGGCGATGCCATCCGCGGTTACATTTCGATCTTCTAGCCCGTGTAACTGACCGAGAACCCGTCTCCCGATGCTGCCGACGGAGTCGAAAGCACGACGCCTCCCTGGACCATCTCGACCGCTTCGTTTGGCGTGAGTGACCACGACGTGAGGCTGGTTGTGAGCCCTGTGAGGGAGACAGTCCCGTAATCGGCAAAGGACACGAGTCCTCCGCTGGATAGCTCGTAATCCTCGATGACCCACTCGGCCGTGTAACCGCCGGAGTACGACAGACCAGCCGTGGAGCCTTGCTCGGGAAAGGTGCTACTTCCGTCAGACATCACCCCCCACCCCTCGCCTGTAACCATCACGCCCGAAAGCCCTGTTGAGAGGTCATCAACTCTCGTCTCCCACGCTCCCGTGGTGCCCTGATAGACGGAGGCAGCGATTGAATCTCCCGGAGATACGGGGAAGCTAGAGAAAGTCCACGATCGATTCGGCACGCTCGGGAACTCCTCCCACCAGCCGAAGTCCTGCTGTACCCCGTTGACACAATTGGTTGTGACCCCTGTCTGTAGCAGCACCCCCGAGGTTCCCCCAGTCGGCCACGACACGCCACCGATGCCGACCCAGATCGAGTCGCCAGCGTTGGGCGTGGCCGCGCAGTTGAGACTGGGGACTGTCCAATCTCCGCTGACTTCGGTGAACAGTTGGCTACTGGACGGGATGACGTAGCCCGACCAGTTTCGCGTTTCTTGACCAGCGAACGGCGGTACGACCACCGAGATCGAGAGTCCTCTCGTTGCCGTTTGGGCTGTCGGTGTCGTGGAGTCAGTTACCTGCACTGTGAAACTGGAAGTACCTTGGGCGCTTGGTGTACCGGTGATGTCACCGCCCCCCGTGAGGCCCAGACCCGACGGAAGCGAACCGGAAGTGATCGCCCATCGGTACGGGGGCATGCCTCCAGAGGCAGAAAGCATTTCCGAATATGGTGTCCTGACCATGCCGTTCGAGAGTTCAGTGGTGGTCACGATCAGGCTCGATGTTTGTGAAGCCGTCACCGAGATGGTAAGGCTCCTCTTCGCCACCTGGGGTGTAGGCACCGTGGAGTCGACCACCTGCATCGTGAAGCTGGAGGTACCTTGGGCGGTCGGTGTACCGGTGATGATCCCGGCCGTCGAAAGGCTCAGACCCAACGGAAGCGCACCGGAGGGGATCGTCCATGAATACGGAAGCGTTCCCCCCGAAGCAGAAAGCGTTGCCAAGTACTCTGCGCCGACCGCGCCACTCGGCAATGCAGTGGTGACCATCGTCAAGGTCGGCGTCGGTGTGGGTTTGGATACTTCGAGTTCCGACAGCACGTCGTCCCCAACCGCCAATGGCCCACCGAAGAGATATCCCTGCGTCAGCGTGGATGCGGCATTGGACAAGTAGCTGGCAATAGACGCCGGTAACGGTCCTGAAGGCTGCACTAGGAGCACCGGGCCTTTGGTTGCTGGCGCGCTGTAAACGATCATCGAAAACGACAGCACCCGTGATCGGGGAGTGATCATCGAAAACGACAGCACCTGACCATCCCCGTTTGCTCATGACCTACCTCCCAGGCTCTTGGCCAGGGGAAAGGCG
>Ga0181524_10003037_pt1 | contig 16742 bp, 15 predicted proteins | sample PEATcosm2014_Bin_34_FD_119761 | JGI IMG/M metagenome (GOLD analysis project Ga0181524, IMG submission 119761) | Peatland microbial communities from MTU Mesocosm Facility, Houghton, MI, USA - PEATcosm2014_Bin05_60_metaG | ecosystem: Environmental > Terrestrial > Soil > Wetlands > Peat | place...
AAATCGTTCTTCTTGGCGAAGCCCAGTACCTCCGTATAGAAGCGCAGGGCCTTGTCCTGGTCGTCGACGTATATGCTGGTCACTTTGATTTTCATGGCGTTTCTCCTTTGTCGGATTCGCGGTTTGGGCCGCGTCTTCTTCTCCTTGTCTTGCTTTTGGTTGGTGTCGGGGACCTTGGTGTTGATTGATCCATGCGGTCGAGGTGGCGTTCGAGAGCATCCACGTGAGCGGACCAGAACCGGCGGAACGGAGCCAGCCAGGCATCCACCTCATGAAGTGGTTCAGTTTTCAGCCGGTAGAGACGGCGCTGTGCGTCCACCTTGGATTCAACGAAACCGGCCTCGCGCAAAACTCGCAGGTGCTTTGACACGGCCGGCTGGGACATACGAAGCTGACGCTCGATCTCTCCAACCGACTTTTGTGACGAGACCAGGAGGCCTAATATCGCACGGCGGTTCGGCTCCGCGATGATTTCGAATACAGATTCCACGCCTTTAATATACTCCACTGGGCATATACGTGTCAAGGCATATACAAGAAAATAGTCCATTCGTGGCGTGGATGCCGTGAATGGACGGTGCGAATCTTTTTACCAAACTGGAGGAAAGTCTTGCCCGGGCGCTGATGACGGTGGTGGCGCTCGTTGTCGCCGCCCTGCTGGCGGGCGTTCCTGTGGCACAGACCTGGGAAAGACGATCCCACCCCCGCCACTGCCCCCTAACTCCTGCCCCCTGATCCCCGATCTCCGACCTCTGCCCCTGCCCCCTGATCTCTGACCCCTGCACCAAAAAGTGCACAAAAGAGTGTATCTTTCTTGCACTTTTTTTTGTGCACAACGAGCTTCCGTGTTGCATTTCCGAGTTGCAAACCAGGCTTTTGCTCAAACCGCACAATTGCATACAACGCTTTTCTCCAAACTGCACAATTGCGTACCACCATTTCCAAAACCCACAACCTGAAGCTGCACGATTGCCCTCGAACCGGAAAGCTTCAAGTGACCATTTCGCGCAAAACGCGGAGCTTCAAGCCACCATTTTGAAGCCGCTCCCAAGGAAAAGTTGACTGATCGGTAACCGGCCGTCACTGACAACTGAAAACTGACAACTGACCGCTGCTAGAATTCCTGTGGAGCAGCCTTGATGAGCGTGAGGGCCCTTTATCCCGGCACCTTTGACCCGCCGACCAACGGACATGTGGACCTGATCCAGCGCGGGGCGAAGCTTTTTGAGCACCTGACGGTGGGGATTCTCAACAATCCGGGCAAGAATCCGCTGTTTACGGTCGAGGAACGGGTGGAGATGCTCAGGGAATCGACCAGCGCCCTGGACAACGTTTCGGTAGCCACATTTGACGGACTCATGGTGGACTTTGCGCGGCATCTGGGGGCCAAGGCGGTTTTGCGCGGCATCCGGGCCATCTCCGACTACGAGCACGAGTTTCAGATGGCGCTGATGAACCGCCGCCTGGCCCCGGAGATCGAGACCGTCTTTCTGCAGCCGGCCGGGCGCTACTCATTTATCAGCTCGCGGATGTTGAAAGAAGTGTTCAGCTTTGGCGGCGACGTTACCGGACTGGTTCCACCCAACGTGCTCAAACGTCTGCGCGGACGAATCAACAACAGCTAGGGAATCTCTGCACAGCTTGTTGCGGAGTCAGCGTTTCTTCCGGGATGCCGCGGACGTATGCCGGAACGGGCCTCCGCGGTTCCGCGAGGCGGTCTTTTGAGGAGCATGGAGTATTTTGACGGCTGCTTCAAGCCTTCACGTCCGCGTTCCATGGGACAGGAAAAATGGGCCTGCGGGTCGACCTGAAATGTGGCCCTATAGGGCGGCAAGACACGCCGCGGATGTGACCCTATAGGAGCGCAAAGCGCCCGATCGGCTTCCAGAATGCAGAAAACTGGCCCCGCAGTGCGTCGAACCACGGCGGAATGTCCGGTTGCAGGTAGACATTGAATGCGCAAACTTTGCGCATTTTTGGCAAAAACAAGGCGTTTTGGGGCGTTTTTCGGTTGCGAATCACGCCCATCGTTCGTCAGGTTGCGGGTGCTGAAGGAAGCCCTCAGCTTGGGCGGCGGCGCGACCGGGCTGACGCCGCCCGGCTTGCTCTGGCGCCCAGGGCCGGCAAATGATCGGAAGCTAAATCCCAGCGTCTCAAATTCGAGACCCTTGAACCCGACGCCGCCGGGGCGCGGAAAACGTTCGAGAAGCCTACCTTTCAGGATTCATCCCGGGTAGAATCTTTAACCTGCAGAATACAAACCCATGAAAAGCATCACTGTAACCGTCAGCGACCAGGCATACCGCCAGGCGCGGGTTTTGTCAGCCGAGCTCGACTCATCGCTATCCCGGATTGTGCAGTACCTGCTCGAAGACCTGCCCCAGGTTTCGCGTGCCGCGCTCGCGTTCCCGTTGGCCAAACCGGACATCCTCCACAGGAACACAGAAACTGTTAATCTGTGAAACTGTGGAGCCCCTCACAACCCAAGCATAATCAACGGATTACGCAGGACGTCTCAGACCGGACGCAAATATTGTGAATCTGTGAATCGGTGAACTGCAAAGTCCAATTCAGCCGCAGGCACAACGCCCCATCCACGTCGCGCGAGTGCCTCAGTTCCCAGGTCTCTCCGCCGCGGCGAACGAGACCTGCGGCGCCCCTGTTTGGCTGCTTCCCGAGACCTGGGGCACACGCCCTTTATGGCGACACCCGGTTCACTGACGGGATCCTGGACGGTTCCTCAAGCACGAATTTGGGGTTGATGCGGGCATCATGCCAGCGGACGCCGAACCACAGATGTGGTCCCGTGGCGCGGCCGGTGGCACCTTCCCGGCCGAGCGTTTCGCCCTTCTTGACCTCCTGCCCCTCCTGGACCTTGATCTCGGAGAGGTGGAAGTACATGCTGATCAGGCCGTCGCCGTGGTCGATAAACACGGCGTTGCCCTCAAAGAACATTTCTTTGGCGAAGACGACTGTGCCGGGGGCAACGGCCAGGATGGATGAGCCCACGGGCGAATCGTAGTCGGACCCCATGTGAGCCTGCTCGGCCAGCTTGCCGTTGTAAACCCGCTTGACGCCGAAGGACTTGCCCACAGACAGCGGCCTGACCGGCGGCCCAAGAGGCAGGGTAAACTTCGCCGGCCCCTCCTTGCGCGCCCAGATCCTGCTCAGCGCCGCCCGGTCGACCGCGTCGCGCCTCAGGTCCTCCCGCGAGGGGTTGGCCTGGGGAATGTCGGGAAGCGTGATCTCCTCGGTGCCGTAGTCGTTGGGCTCGACCGAGATGCGGGCGAACTGTTTTGGCCCGGAGCCCGAGATCGCGATGGCGATGGGACCCGGCTTATCCAACAGGTCGATGGGGTAGTAGCAGGTTCCCTCCAACGCGGCCCAGGAGCGCCCTCTCATGCTGCAACGCTCGGCGCCCGGCGCCACCCAGCGGACCAGCGTGCCCGGAACCGCCGAGATAGTGGCTACCGGCCCTTGTGCAGTGGAGAGCGGAAGCGGAATGAAGCAGGCCAGCGCCAATAACCCAAAAAGGATACCGCGGAGATGCATGACTTTCATGATTTCCCCCTTGCAGAGAGAGCGCGAAGTTGGACCCACACGGTGCGCAAATCCACACACCCGGGATTTCCATTTTCGAATCCCGGGTAGCCGCATGTGTGCGCGCAGAGAATTCGGGACCGATGAAAAACTAACGGGTCGGGGCTTGAGCGTGCTGTTCAAAAAGGCACAGCGGCCGGGACGGGAAGGAACGCTTTGAGTTTCTACTCATGCCACGGATCGAGCAATTTGACCGGGATACCGCGCACGTCGCGAAGATTGCGGGTAACAAGTGTCAGGTCATGGAGGACGGCGGTGGCTGCCAGCAGCGTATCGACCACAGGCCTTGGGCGCTGGCCGGACCAATCGCCCCATAGACGTGCTGTGGCTGCGTCGATGCCCAGAATGCGGTCGGCAAAGCTGAACTCAAGGCCCTCCACCCAGGCCGCGAGCCTCTTCGCCGCGTCTGGGTCGGGGTCCTTGAACTTCTTGGCGGCTACGCCTTTGCGCAACTCTCCCAGCGTGAGCACACTGATGAAAAGCGAAGAGGAGTCGGCGGCTTCGAGGAACGAGATTACTCCCGCGTCGGCCTTCTTCTTGCGGGTTTCGCTCAGGACGTTGGTGTCGAGCAGATAAGCAAGCCGGCCGCTCACAACTCGATCTCCCGGCCCAAATCGCGATCAGGTTCGATGTCGAAGCTGTCTACTTTCGGGCCGCCGAGCAGGTATTCCTTCAGGTCGGGCTTGTGCGCGACGAGGGCGCGGTAATCGCCAATGGACAGAACGACTGCCCGCTCCGCGCCGTGACGCGTGATGATCTGGGGGCCTCTGGTGTGCGCCTCTTCGATCACTTCGCTCAGGCGTGTCTTTGCCTGCTGGAGCTGCCAGGGAGCCATGGGTGCCTCCTTGTACTTCAACCAGAATTATAGTCGTTCTGGTCGAAATGGTCTATTCGGGCATTTCGGGCCGCAGGTGGCGGGCCAGGGACCACTTTAACTCTTCTATGCCTTGGCCGGTTACGGCGGAGATGGCGTGGAACTCCAGCTTCTTTCGCTTAACATGAGCTGCTAACTTCTTTAACTTTTCGGGGTTTGCGCTGTCGATCTTGGTGGCGGCCACGATCATGAGTTTGTTGGCCAGGGGGTGGTTGGGTTGAGACGGCTTGTTTTCGTCGTCTGAGAAGGGATCGGAATCGTTTTTGATGGCGCTGCTGGTGAAGCTGGCCAGCTCCTTGTTAATGACTTTGAAGTCTTCGACGGGGTCAGGGCGGCCGGAGGCGTCGGAGACGTCGACTAAGTGGAGGAGGAGGCGGGTGCGCTCGATGTGGCGGAGGAACTGCGTGCCCAGGCCGGAGCCGAGATGGGCGCCTTCAATGAGGCCGGGCATGTCGGCGACGACGAAGGATTCCTCATTCGGCTCCTCGCCGACGGTGACGACGCCAAGGTTGGGCTCGAGGGTGGTGAAGGGGTAGTCGGCGATTTTGGGCCTGGCGGCGGAGATGCGGGAGATGAGGGTGGACTTGCCGGCGTTGGGGTAGCCGACCAGACCGACGTCGGCCAGGAGCTTGAGTTCGAGGCGGTAGTGGCGCTCCTCGCCGGGACGGCCTAGCTCGTGCTCGCGAGGGGCTTGGTGGGTGGGGGTGGCAAAGTGCTGGTTGCCGCGGCCGCCGCGACCGCCTTTGGCGATGACGAGGCGCTCGTCTGGCTCGCTGAAGTCGTGGATGAGCTCGCCGGTTTCCTGGTCGTAAAGCGATGTGCCTACAGGGACCTGGAGGACGATGGGGAGGCCGTCGAGGCCGGTGCAGTTGGAGCCCATGCCGTGCTCGCCGCGTTGCGCCTTATGCTCGGGGTTGTAGCGGAAATGAATCAGGGTGTTGTGGCGCTGGGAGGAGACCATGACGACGTCGCCGCCACGGCCGCCGTCGCCGCCGGAGGGACCGCCGCGGGGGACGAACTTCTCGCGGCGGAAGGCCATGCAGCCGTTGCCGCCGTCGCCGGCCTTCACGCGAATTTTGGCTTCATCGATGAACATGGAAGACCAGGGAACAGGGATTAAGGAACAGGGAACAGGGGTCTGGGGTCAGCTCTCCAATGCGTACTGGCGGGGCTAAATCCGAAGTGCCGTCTTTCCAGTTTACCGAAACGGGCTTACAATCGGTTGCAACTTCAATTTTGGGCAATCGGGGCGATTGGATTTGGGGATTTTCCTGCGCTGAGCGATTTTGCCCCATCCGGACCTGCCGGTAGAGCGGGCCGGGCAGGTTGCTTGTCGGGCTTTTTCCCAGGGTCTGCCGCGAGCAGGTGTCTCGATGGCAGGGGCTGGTCGGAGTTGGAGCAAAGCGCTGGCGGCGGGCGCGGTCCTGGTGGCCGCGGCGACGATTGCCGTGGGGCAATCGGCTCCAAGCGGTTCGCTCATGGGAAAACTGACGGACTTGCACTCGGCGCCCCTGGTAGGCGTTGCGGTGGTGGTGCGCAATGAGGCCACCGGCGCCGAGGCGCGCACGATCACAGCCAAAAATGGGACCTACCGGTTCGCCGGGCTGGACGCCGGCGCTTACACGCTGGAGGCGGAGAGCGCGCAACTGGGCCACGGGCGGCTGGAGGGCATCTTCGTTTCCGCAGGGCACGAGGAGCGCGTGCAGGCGGCGATGGAGTTTGAGATTGCGCCGGGAAGGCCCATCCAGCTTGCGTCTCATGACATTGCGACGGTGACGCCGGAGCTGAATACGCCGGTGACGGCCGACACGATGCAGCAATTGCCTCTGACTGGGAGGCGCGCGGCGGACGTGGCGCGGGAGATGCCTGCAACCGTGACGGCGGAGGCGACGGAGGCCTTGCCTGCGGAAGCACTGCGGGGGCTGCCGGTGACGGGGCGGCTTTCGCAGGATACAGCGCCGCCGGCCAGTGCACCGGACAGCGCCGGAAAAATTGGCGCCGAGGCAGCGCCAACCTCGTTGCGCGCGTCCGGCCAGAATGCGGCTTCGAATACGAGTGCGGCAGAGGCTCAGGAACTGGCCATTGTCAACGCAGAGGCGGTCCCTGCTGCGCCGGCTTCTGCCCGGCTGGCCCATTCCGCGCCGGGTCGGGCCTCGGCGCCCCCGGGATCGTCCGGGGCAGGTGCACCTGGAGCCGGTGGGACTGCTTCGTTGGGGATCAGTCAACCTTTGGTCAGCCGTGGCGGTTTGGCCATCAGCGAGACGGCGCCTGGTGCGGTGCAGGCAGCGATCGAGTTCAATCAGCCGGCGCCCAAGCGAATCCAGACAGCATCTCAGCGGGTTGATCCGGTGACGCCTGTGGTGACCACGACCGTGACGGCCGAGCAATTGCAGGCGCTGCCGGTGACGGGGCGGCGGTGGCAGGATTTTGCGCTCGATACGCCTACGGCGGCGACGCCGGCGGGCGGGACGTCGCAGACTTCGCTGCGCGGAGCCGGGCAAGAGCCGGCGGAAACCACCATCGACGGCGCAGGTACAAGGCTGGCTTTCGGCGGAAGTGGGGGGTCAGGGCCGGGCTCTTCGGGGCCGGGCTCGAATGGGCAGGGTGGCGCGGCGCAGAACGGCATGGGCCGGGCGTGGGCCGGCGGGCGCGGAGCCCAAGTGGCTGAGGCGGCGATCCGCCAAGTGGAGACGGCTGCCGGCAACATCGAGGCCGAGGGGGCACGCGCGGCCGGCGGGCGTACGAACGTGGAGACGCAGCGCGGAACGAACGGCCTGCACGGGCAGGGGTTTCTCTTCGACCGCCAGAACACGTGGGGCGCGCGGAACCCATTTACGCAGTGGGTGAAGGAGACTGCGCCGGCGACGCTGATCACGTCCCCGGTGTTTACGGCGGAGTCGTACACGCCGCCCGACCACGAAACGGTGTGGGGGATTGGGCTGGGGAGTCAAATTCGCCGCGACAAGCTGTTCTGGTTCGCCGCCCTCGACTGGAACCAGCGCAACGACCCTGGACTGGCCACCGTCAAGCATCCGGGCGAGTTTTTTGCCCAGCCATCGAACGACCAGATGCAGGTGCTGAGCGCGCGGCTGGGGTTGGGCGGCGCCAATCCCGTGGCCGAGGGCCTGGCGGCTTATTCAACCATGCTGGAAACGCTGGACGGGCTGCTGGGGCCGGCTCCGCGCACGGCTTCGCAATGGGTGGGCTTCAGCCGTTTCGATTGGGAGGCGGCGGAACGGCACCGGTTCACGCTGGAAGGCATCGGCGCGCGGTGGAACTCGCCCGGCGGGGGGCTGACGCGAGTTTCGGAGAGCTACGGAACCAACAGCTTTGGATCGAGCCAGGCCAACGAGGAGTGGCTGATGGGACGCTGGGAGGCATTCCTCACACCGAATCTGATGGCCGTGACGCAGGGCTCAGCAGGGCGCAATATCCTGAGCGCGCACGCGGAGACGCCTTCGGCCTTCGAGCAGACATTTCTCAGCCCGAGCGTGTGGGGCCAGTTGCCGCAGATGGTGGTGGACTCGCGCTACGGCTTCACCATCGGCAATCCGTCGCGGTTCGGGCCGGGCAGCTATCCCGAAGAACGTCTCTACGAGGGGCAGGAATCGGTGGACTGGGTTCGCGGGAGCCTGCTGGTGAAAGCCGGGTTCGACCTGAGCCACAACTCGGACGCAACCAGCCTGCTGCGCAACCAGACCGGCACGTACTATTACTCCAGCGTGGAGAACTTTGCCTCTGACGCGCTGGTGTTTGCCGCCTATGGAGTTTCCGGCGAGCTGAACCCCGATAACCAGCACAACTGCGATGAGACGGGAAAGGTGTGGCGCGATTCGGGGGGCACGCTGCGCGGGCTGGGCTACTTGCCCTGCTATTCCTATTACTCGCAGGTGATGGGCCCCACCAACTGGTATTTGAGCACCAACGACTGGGCTGGATTCGCGACCGCGCAGTGGCAGCCGAAAAAGCTGCTTGTCGTCTCCAGTGGGCTGCGGTGGGAGCGGGAGCAGTTGCCGCCGCCGCTCGCAAACCTGGCCAACGTGGAGCTTCCGTTGACGGAAAAGCTGCCCAGCCTGGGGAATAACTGGGGTCCGCGGTTGAGCCTGGCGCTGGGAAATACTGAAGGCCACCTGCCGGTGCTGCGGCTGGGCTACGGCATGTACTTCGGCCGCACGGAGAACGCAACTGTCGAAACGGCGCTCACGCAGACCGGGAGCCCCAATGGCGACCTGAACTTCTTCCTGCGTCCCACGGATAATCTGAACGCGGGCGGCGCGCCGCCGTTTCCTTACGTGCTGAGCGGGGAGCCGGGGAGCGTGGTGAAGCCGGGGGCGGTCGAGTTTGGGCCCAACTTCCGCAATCCCGAGGTGGACCAGGGCGTGGCGGCTCTTGAAGAGATGCTGCCTGGCCGCGTGGAATTGACTGCCAGCGCGCTGGTGAGCCTGGGGCGACGGCTGCCGGTCTCCATCGACACCAACTTCGACCCCACGGTCAATCCGGGAACCATTACGTATGCAGTGGTGGACGGCACCGGCGCGGGGCCCATCAAAACTCCGCAAATCACTGTTCCTTTCTACGCTTCCTGGCCGTCGGCAACCTCGGGGACGGGCTTTGCCGGGCGGCTGAACTCCGATTACCAGCAGATATCCGAGATTATGAGCCGGGCTAACTCGACTTATGAAGCGGCGATGTTCAAGGTGTCGCGCTATGCCCGGCGCGGGCTGAGTCTGCACGCCCACTACACCTACGCCCACGCCATGGATTGGAACCCCAACGAGAGCACGACGGTGGCGGGCAGTGACGTGCTGGACCCGGCCAACTTCAGCCAGGAGTACGGAACCAGTAACCTGGACGTGCGCCACTCGGCCACCGCCATGGTCATCTACGAGGTCCCATGGAAGCTGCGCGGCGTGGCAGGGCGGCTGGGGAATGGATGGATGGTTTCAGGGATCGGGCAGTTGCGCAGCGGGCTGCCGTACGCCATGCGCACCTCGGGCTCGTTGGCGGAGGAGTTCGACCAGACCACGGGCACGGCCATCGTTGCGCTGGGGCCGGGAATGAACGGCTCCGGCGGCGACAACCGCGCTTACGGCGTGGGGCGCAACACCTACCGCTATCCCGCGACGTGGAAGGCCGACATGCGGCTGGGCAAGAGCTTCGACCTGGGACACATGCGGAAGCTGGAGCTGCTGATGGAGAGCTTCAACCTCTTCAACCACCAGAACATTACAGAGCTGGAAACGACCGGCTATTACCTTGAGTCCGGCACCGCCTCCGGCACGTTGCCCACGCTGAACTTTCTCACCGGGCTGAAGGCGAACACCAGGGCGTTTGGGCAGCCGCTGAACATCAATGCGACTAACTTCTACCGGGAGCGGCAGGTGCAGGTGGGGGTAAGGATGAGGTTTTAGCGAGCCGATTGGTTGTAAGCCAGTGTCCAGGTTGCGGGCCATCTGAGCTGGAGGACTGGAGAGCACGGAAGACTTAGTGCGACATCCGCAGTATCCTAGTACCGTGACTGCATGATTTGGAAATGTCGATCAGAACAGAATGGGTGCCCCAGGTCTCGATTTTGAGACCTGGGAAGTGCAAATTCATGTGGTCGTGGTACCAGTAGAATTGCGCGAACAGGATAGTCAGCGCATTTTGAAAAGCGACCCGGAAGGCGGCAAACATTCTGCAGCACGGCTCGAAGAGGCTCTACAGCGTGGCGAGACGTTGAGACTTCTGGCAACGAAGCCCCGCTTGCTCCGTCGAGATAACTACCGATGCCGCGCCTGCGCCAAAGAGGGGGATGAAGTCACTCTCGCAGTCCAGCCAATTCAACCGGAGTCATCGAATGTGGAGGAAATGCTAACGCTTTGCGCACGTTGCCAGGATCTCGTTGAACGATGGGACATTGACCGCCGCTTTCACCACAAATCGGACCGGCTGCGGAGACCGAGGAGCAGGAGGGGTAACCAGTGCGATTGAACTGTTCATTATTATCTAAAAAGACAATAGAAACATTAATTTCCCAAAAAAAACGGGACAAAAAAGTTTTTTGGTCGTCAAAGGCTCGTCGATAGGATATTCTTTGAGGTAGCTTCTGGGAGAGTTTCATTCAACATGAGGGCATTTTCAGATTCGTATCTGCGTCTGATTCAAAACCTGTGCAGTGGGGAGAATGCAAGAAGGCTCAGCTTCTTCAGCTTATCCTCGGTAGCTCATGGAAACGCCGACCCCGGATCCATGACTGCAGTGCTGTGTGCACTTTCCATTTTTCCCCAATTGGAGCGCGCTTCCCATTTTCACTGCTGGATCAATGGCTCGCCTGAGTTCACTTGATTGTTTCCCTGGATTGTTTCCCTGGACGTGTTAGTGTTTGGTTGAACCGGCCTCCAGGCCGGTGCGAGTGTGCGAAAGCGTACAAGAGCTTGTAAGTCAAACGTATTTGATGAGTTGGGTGTGTCTTGCCGAAGTTTGAAGACCACGCCCTGATACTGCACATGCTCCCGGAGACGATTGCCAATTCGTAGTCGGAGCGCACATTTGGGGGCAGTGGTTCCCCTGAGGAGGATATTTGACAAGGGTTCAGGCTCAAGTTGTGTATGAAAGTTCCATGGCAGCTTTCGAGGGGGATGGGTTTGGATCTGAAGCCACATACTCGCCGGATTACCTGCTATTCACAGAAGTGCCCGTGGATTCCTGGCGCTATCGATATGTGAAGCGGGCAATCGATCTTCTGTGCGCCCTGATCCTGATTGCGCTATTTGCGATTCCCGGGCTGTTGATTGCGGCGGCAATTCTTCTCACATCTGAAGGGCCGGTCTTTTATCGCGAAGAGCGGATTGGCCGCGATGGCCGCCCCTTTCAAATATGGAAGTTCCGCTCCATGCATCGGAATGCTGCGCGGCGGGCCAGCATCGCGGCTACGCACCCGAACGAAACGGTGTTGCAATGGAGGATGCGCAAGCATCTCAAGGATCCACGGGTTACCGCGATCGGCGATGTCCTGCGCCGCTGGAGTCTGGATGAACTCCCTCAGCTCTTCAACATCCTCCGCGGAGAGATGTCGCTCGTAGGTCCGCGCCCCGTCATTGAGGCGGAGACTGCTTTCTATGGGAACCTGCTGCCCTTCTATCTGGCCGCAAATCCGGGACTCTCCGGGCTGTGGCAAGTCTCTGGGCGGAGCGAAATCGACTATGCAGTTCGGGCAAAACTGGACGCCTTGTATGTCCGGTCGTGGAGCCTGGGTGCCGACTTCGGTATCTTTTTCCGGACCGTTCCCGCGGTACTGACCCGGAAAGGCGCGCGTTAAGGCGATTTCCTATATCTGGCGCCGCCAGGAGTGTGTCGGGAATAGGAAATCATCGCCGTTTAACCCGTTTAGACTCAACTACTTACATGAGAATATAGATCTCGTAAGTTGTTGATTCTAAACGGCGAAGAATCTGTTCCCGATAGACTCCTAGGCCGGGTGGCTCGCTCTGCGCCAAGGAGGCTCGCCGGCATTGACCAGGGATCTTGCGCGAAGCGGCCATGGCCGGTGACCAGCATCCATATACTGGAAGAAGGAGTAGATTGAGCGGGAAGGGAAACGTCTCTCGTCATCGAGACGCCTCAGGCCGCATGGCTTGAAGTGCCTATCGTGCTTGCGGGCCGAGGGTGGAATCATGGAAGATAAAGCACACGCATGAGAAAACGCCTTTCCGTATCCTTCGCGCTGGTTCTGCTCGCGGCCTCCCCGGCACTCTATCCTCAAAGTTCCGCCGGAAACGAATCCGTCGATGTCCAGCTGAGCCCTTCCGGCAGCTGTACGGATTCGTTGTCCTCCATGAGCGAGGAATGCGCGCAGAGTCAACAGCCGGCGCCTCGCGGGATACCGGGCGTGGAACCCTCGAGACCCAATGGAATAACCACCTCGGCGCCATCGGAGGACACCACTCTCGCAGGCCAAACGAGAGCGCAAGCGCAACTACGAGTCGCGGCGCTGCCGCCCGACCCGCCGACTGAGTTCCAGAAGTTCGTAGCCGCCACCACCGGGCAACTGCTTCCCCTGTATGGAGCCAATCTCTTTCGCAACGTTCCCTCCACATTTGCTCCCATTGACCTGGCTCCAGTCACCTCCGAATACGTCATCGGGCCCCAAGACGAGTTGCGCGTTCGCATTTGGGGGCAGATCAACTATAGCGGAAATCTGCGCGTGGACCGTTCGGGCGACATTTATCTTCCCCAGGTCGGCGAAGTGCATGTCGCCGGGCTCGCATTCTCTGCCCTCGATCAACATCTGCGCGCAGCCGTGGGGAGAATCTACCGCAATTTCGATCTTTCCGTCGACATTGGGCGGATTCGCTCGATCGAGGTCTATGTCACGGGACAGGCTCGCCGTCCTGGGGTTTACACCGTCAGTTCCCTCAGTTCGCTGGTCGATGCTCTGTTTGCCAGCGGCGGTCCATCTCCGCAAGGTTCCCTTCGCCACATTTTGTTGAAGCGGGACGGAAAAACCATCGCCGACTTCGATCTATACGCACTTCTCATTCACGGCGACAAATCCAGCGATGTCCGGCTGCTGCCCGAAGACGTTCTGTATATTCCGCCAGCGGGATCTCAGGTGGCCATCACGGGCAGCATCCGCAATCCGGCTATCTATGAGCTGCGCGAGGGCGAAACCATCGCCTATCTCATTGAGGCGGCGGGAAAAACCACGGCGATGTCCTCAAAGGTGCGCATCTCATTGGAGCGCGTGGGGCAGGACCAGCGCCGCCAGGCCGTCGAGTTTGCGTTCGACGCAAGCGGTTTGGCTGCTCCGCTTGCCGATGGCGATATTCTGCGCATCTACCCTATTCTTCTGGCGTACGGGAACACAGTGACGCTGCGCGGGGATGTAGCCAATCCCGGGCGCTTCAGCTTCCGGCCAGGCATGCATCTGAGCGATCTGATTCCCGATCGGGATTCCCTGTTGAGCCGGGACTACTGGTGGCAGCGCAGCCATCTTGGTTTGCCTGTGCCGGAATTTGAGCCCACCATCTCCACAATCGGGCGAGATCCGCGAAACCCTGAATCGAACAGCCAGGGTTTTACTGCATCTGTAACCCAGGAGACTCTGACCTCTGCTCTGACGCCGAATGACCGGCAAGGCCTCACTGGTTCCGGAACTCAAGGGCCAGGCACGGGCCCGACTGCAAACAGTGTGTCGCTTGCCTCCCAACTCGCGCAGACACCCGTCCCAGGCGGCGCGGGGCAGTCCAAACGGAACGATGTGTTTTTGTCGGCTCCTGAGATCAATTGGGACTACGCGGTGATTGAACGTATCGATCCGGAGACATTGAAGACCTCGCTGATCCCGTTCGATCTGGGCAAGCTGGTGCTCAACCATGACGCCAGTCAGGATATGGCTTTGCAGCCGGGTGACGTGATCACCATTTTCTCGCAAGCCGATATCCGTGTGCCGCTTGACCGCCAGACAAAGTATGTGGCTCTCGAAGGCGAAGTCGTCCATGCCGGCGTCTACAGTGTTCTGCCGGGCGAAACGTTGCGCGATCTGGTGCGCCGTGCCGGAGGATTTACAAAGAGGGCATATCTCTATGGCTCGGAGTTCACGCGTGAGTCGACCCGCGTGCTGCAGCAACAGCGCCTCGATGAGTACGTGCGCAGCGTGAGCGCGGATACGCAGCGTGGAACGCAGGCGCTGGCCATCTCGGGAAACTCATCGGGAAGTAGCTCTTCAGACCTGGCTGCCTCCCAGATAGTCGGACAGCAATTGGTCGCCCGTCTCAGCCAGATACGGGCGACAGGACGCATTGTTTTTGAGTTCAAGCCCAACAGCTCAAGCATCGAGGACATACCCGCGGTCAGCCTCGAAAACGGCGACCGGTTCGCAGTGCCTTTCGCGCCCTCGATGATCAACGTCGTGGGCGCTGTCTATGACCAGAATTCGTTTCTCTACCAACCTGCGCAATCGGTGGCCTACTACATGAAATTGGCTGGCGGGACCAATCGCAATGCGGACGTGCGCCACTCCTTTGTGATTCGTGCCGACGGCTCGGTGGCCAGCCGCACGACCACCAGGGGTTACAGCGCTTGGAGCAACAACTCGTTCAACCAACTGCGCTTGAATCCTGGCGACACGATCGTTGTGCCCGATAAGACTCTGCATCCTACCGCGCTACGCCAATGGCTGGACTGGAGCCAGTTATTCTCGCAGCTCGCCGTCGGAGCAGCGGTTATCAACGTTCTCTAACCACGAAATTGACGTTCTTACTCCGAAGTGTCCGAAGTGTTTGGCGAGCAATGCGAGGAGTATTTGGAAGCCATGACATCATAAGTATGCACCATAGGTTGCTAGTACCGCGACCGTGTGATTGTGAAATGTCGACGATGAGGATCCGGGTGCCCGAGGCGAGCCTTGAAAATGTCCGCAAACTGCGCGACGTCAAGTACAACGAGACGATTTTCGATATCCTGGCGCGGCAGTTCGAGGCCGCCAAACTCGACGAGGCGAAGGAGGGTGCGCTCATTCAGGTCGTCGACCCCGCCATTCCTCCCGACCGGCGATCCTTTCCGAAGCGCGGCCTCATTGTTATTGGGGCCACCGGAATTGGACTGTTAGTTGGGATACTTGTTGCATTGCTTCGGACCGGTTTCCGACAGGTGAAGAATACCCCCAAGGTCGCCCAAGAGCTCCACCATCTTCGCAGTTCTCTGTTCTCTAAAAGCCTGTCCAGAAACTAAGTGGGGCGTCGCAGCAATTCGTGGGCAAAGGCAATATGGGTCACGGTTTTCGCCGAGGTGTGGTGTTGTTCGTAGCCTTTGCTCAGGTTGCGGTATCAGATCATTTGATCCCAGGGCTGAGGGTGGGTGATTTTTCGGACGGCTTAGCAAATAATTCCCTTTGGCGCATGCATCAACCGGACAGCAGATGAAAGGGACAGACGGAACAGTTATGGACGATTTGGATGTAGAGGTGAGGCAGAGCGTGCTACCTGTATCAGTGATCGTTCCCGTCTACAATGCGCAGTCCACCTTGAAGAGATGCGTAACATCAATTAATGCCGGGTTGAAGCCACAAGAAATCATTGTTGTCGACGACGCTTCGGTGGATGACTCAGTGCTGGTGGCGAAAGGCCTGGCTGAATCCCACGGAAATATAACCGTGGTTTCTCGGCGCCAAAATGGGGGCGCCGCTACGGCACGTCGTGACGGCTTCTATGCGGCACATTGCGATCATGTCGCTTTTGTGGATGCCGATGATTACGTGGAAGAAGGTGCGCTGGAGGAAGCCTTTCACAGGCTGGTCGATACAAAGTCAGATCTATGCATCCTGCAACTATGGAGATCCGAGGCTGATCGTACGTTCGAAAGTATCGATTTGGGAAAAGTGCGATTTCCTATAACTGGGAGAGACGCGGCGGAACTAACCCTCGGATCCTGGGCGATTCACCCGTTAGGTGTAGCGCGGAAAGATATATACCTGAAAGCCTATGCAAGCTTCTCTTTTCTATCCATGAACGCCGATGAACTAATCACGAGATTGGCATTCATGAACGCTGGGAGGGTGGTGTCTTGCCAGAAGAAATATTACTATGTAATAAATCTGCAATCTACCTCGAATGTTCTTCACCCACGGCTCCTTACTGTTCTCGATTCGAATATTTGGCTTCTGAAGTTTTGTAAGGAACACGGTTTTGACAAATTCGATGCACTTTTAAAGGATTCTATGGGTGATTTGTGGCGTCTTTTTCGTCAAAGGCGAAGGATAGGGGCTCGAGAAACCAGAGAAAAGCTTCGTCGCTTTACCCATGACGTATGTTTCGTGGAGGGATTTTTTCCCGGGATTCTTCGTGAGCGTAAAGCTCTAGTCAAGTTCCTTCTTGTTGGTATCTATTGTCGTCTTCCACTTGATGCAAGTTGAGGAGACCACAGTTTTCGCAATCTGAAGTGCCGATGGCATAGGATGGTCCAATGGAAGCAAATCTTGATAAAGTATTCATTCACAACCTGGCCGACGTGGCAACGAGAGATATTGGCGGTGGCACACGAATCTGGCAGTTTGCCATTGTTCTAGCGGGAGCGAAGATCGGCTCTGAGTGTAATGTTTGCGCCAATGTTTTTATTGAGGGCGACGTTGTTGTCGGAGATCGTGTAACTATCAAGTGCGGCGTTCAGTTGTGGAATGGATTGCGGGTTGGTGACGATGTGTTCATTGGCCCCAACGCCACGTTTACGAATGACCGCTTTCCTAGGAGCAAAAAGTGGCCCAAGAAATACCTGGAAACAATCATAGAGG